>Ga0207674_10010324_pt1 | contig 10587 bp, 10 predicted proteins | sample KBSCornC72_FD_184303 | JGI IMG/M metagenome (GOLD analysis project Ga0207674, IMG submission 184303) | Corn rhizosphere microbial communities from Kellogg Biological Station, Michigan, USA - KBS Corn C7-2 (SPAdes) (version 2) | ecosystem: Host-associated > Plants > Roots > Rhizosphere > Soil ...
CCGACCTGCTGGAAGTACGTGAACTGCGTGATCTCGAGACCGTCGAGCAGCACCTGCCACCCGATTCCCCAGGCGCCGAGCGTTGGCGACTCCCAGTTGTCTTCCTCGAATCGGATGTCGTGGAGCCGTGGGTTGATGCCACACGCCTCGAGGCTTTCCAGATAGAGCTGCTGCACCTCGTCGGGCGACGGCTTGAGGACCACCTGATACTGGTGATGCTTGAACACACGATTTGGGTTCTGGCCGAAGCGGCCGTCGTCCGGGCGGCGCGACGGCTGCACGTAGGCGACGCTCCACGGCTTCGGGCCGAGCACACGGAACAGCGTCTCCGGGTGCGACGTGCCTGCGCCGACCTCGAGGTCCAGCGGCTGCTGCAGCAGACACCCGTGCGACGCCCAGAAGGCGGACAGTTTGAGGATGAGGTCCTGAAGCGTCACGCGTGAGGTTGCTAGTTATGTTTGCGCAGATCGCGCAGCACGCGATCCGATTTCAAATTCTTTTCAAGGTGCATCGTGATGAGGGCACGATGCACCTGTTCGAGTTCCTTTAGCACGGCGCGGGATGCGGGCACCGCGCCAACCTGCTGCGGCGTCACCGTGCGCGACGCAGCGAGAAACGCCATCGCCTCGTCCGAAAGCGTGCCGCGCGCCTCCGGATAGACGCCCTGCAGCCGCAGCAGCCAGCACTCGAAATACCGCGCCAGCGGCTCAACCGGTGCCCCGGCGCTCAACGCATCGAGCATGGACGCACCCAGGCGGAAGAGACGATCATCCGCATCCGCTTCCTGCGCCCACTCGTCGAGCAGCTCGGCGAAGTACCCAATATAGCCAAGCGCGTCAAACGTCGGCGCATCCATCGGCGATCTGACCGGCTCGGCGTAGTTGAGGCCGACGAGCTCGCGCCGTTCCTTCTCGAAATACGCGACACGTGCCTCGGTCATCGGTTCGAGCGCGGCCCCGAACCGGGAGCGGGGCCGCCGCGCACCTTTCGCGACCCCCCGTTTCTTGCCGCGGTCGCGTGTCAGGAAAACGACAATCCGATCGGCCTCGCCCAGCTTATACGTGCGGAGAATCAACGCGTCGGCTGTGTACAGCGGCACGAACGCCCTATTCTACTGTCGTTCACCCGGATCATCGGATCACCAAGTACCGCAGGAAGAGTGTCGCCAGTCCCAGAAATGTCGCGAACCCCAGCACGTCCGTCATCGTTGTCACCACCACCGACGATGCAAGGGCGGGATCGAGGTTCGCTGCGCGGAGACCGATCGGCACGAGCGTTCCCGCAGCGGCCGCGATGAAGAGGTTGATGATCATCGCCAGGCCGAGCAGGAGTCCAAGGACCGGATCCCCCTTCGCCGCCCATGTGACAACCGCCGCGACGACGCCGAGCAGGATGCCATTGCCGACGCCGAGCGCAACCTCCTTCAATAACGCTTTGCGCGAGTTGCTCCACGTCAGCTCACCGAGCGCGAGACCTCGCACCATCACGGTGAGCGTCTGCGTTGCCGCGGTGGCACCCATGCCCGCGACAATCGGCATGAACACCGCGAGCGCGGTCACCTTTCCAATGGTCGGCTCGAACACCGCGATCACGGCGGCTGCAGCAAACAGCGTCACCAGTTGGATCGCCAGCGTCGGCAACCGCTTGCGGAATGTTTCCTTCGGAGACGTGAAGACGCGCTCGTCGCCGGCGACGCCCGCCAGCCGGTAGATGTCCTCGGTCGCCTCGTCCTTGATGACGTCAATCACGTCATCAACCGTGATCACCCCGACGAGTTTGTTTTCTTCGTCGACGACAGGGATCGCGAGCAGATTGTAGGACGCAACCTGCCGGGCCACCTCCTCCTGGTCCATGTCGACGCGGGCGCTCATCAAGTCCGCCGTCATGATCCGCTTCAACGGCGTTTCCGGCGAGACGAGCAGCAGGCGCCGGAGCGACACGACGCCGACAAGATGGCGTCGTTCGTCAACGACGTAGAGATAGAACACCATCTCGACATCGCGATTGCTCTGCAACTCGGTGATCGCTTCGCCAACCGTCAGGTCTTCGTTGAGCGCGAAGACGTGCGGGTTCATGATGCGACCGGCCGTCTGCTCGGCGTACTCGAGCAGGTTCTCGACGACGCCTGATTCCTTCGGCCGCATCAGATCGAGAACCGCAACCGACAGCTCCTCGGGCAGGTAGTCGATCAACGCCGCCGCGTCGTCGGACGGAATCTCCTGAGCAAGCTTGGCGATTTCATCCGCGGATCGTGTGGCGAGCAGCGTGGCGCCGGTCTCCGGTTCAAGCTCCGAGATGGCTTCCATTGCCAGACGTCCGTTGCGTTCGGCCAGCAGGCTGAACGCCGCCTCGCGTTCCTTGTCCTGGAGCTCGCTGAAGATCTGCGCCAGGTCCGCGGGGTGCTGCTTCTGCAGCAGGTTCAACAGGTTGGCGGAGGCTCCGATGCGCAGCAGCCGTTTGACCGAGTCGAGGACGACGTCGATTCGTCGCTGCGCTGCCATCGACAGCTAGAGGAGGGTGCCGCGCAGAATCGTCGCGGCAACCGAGAAATAGATGACCAGACCGGTGACGTCCACGAGCGTCGCAACGAGCGGAGCCGATGACGTCGCCGGATCCGCGCCGAAGCGCTTCATCACAAACGGCAGCATCGAGCCGGCGATGGTTCCCCACAGCACGACACCGATCAGGGCGAAGAGTACCGTCAGCGCGAGGAGAAACCAGTGCGCCCCATACGTGCCAAAAAGAAGCTGCCAAACCGATACGCGGATGAAACCGACGCCGCCAAGGATGGCGCCGAGCACGAGGCCTGACAGGACTTCACGCCGCATGATGCGCCACCAGTCGCGGAGCGTCACTTCGCCGACCGCAAGGGCGCGGATGATCAGCGACGCCGCCTGAGAACCGCTGTTGCCGCCTGAGGAAACGATGAGCGGCACGAACAGCGCCAGCACGACCGCGCGCGCGATTTCTCTCTCGAAATAGCCCATGGCCGTCGCAGTCAGCATCTCGCCAAGGAACAACACGACGAGCCACCGCGCCCGTTTTTTCACGAGCGTCAGCATCGGGGTCCGCACGTATGGCTCCTCGAGGGCTTCCACACCCCCGAGCTTCTGGAATTCCTCGGTCGTCGTATCGCGGATGACTTCGATGACGTCGTCAACGGTAACCGTGCCGACCAGTTTGTTCTCATGGTCGACGACCGGCACCGCAAGCAGGTGGTAGGAGGATACCTTCCTCGCCACCTCCTCTTGCGGCGTGTCGACACCGACGCTGATCACGTCGGTGGTCATGATGTCTTTCAGCCTGGCCTGCGGGGGGACGAGAAGCAGACGCCGCAGAGACACAACCCCGACGAGATGTCGCCGTTCGTCAATGACGTACAGGTAAAACGACATCTCCATCCCGCCGAGCTGCTGGATCGCGTTCACCGCTTCGGCGGCAGTGGCATCTTCGGGAAGGGCGAATACCCGCGGATTCATGATGCGACCCGCCGTCCCTTCGCGTTGTTCAAGGACTTCGTTGATCTCCGCGGACGGCTGCTGCCCGCGCATCTGCTCGCGGACTTCGTCGGCCAGCGGTTCGGGGAACCGGTCGATCAGCGCGGCGGCATCATCGGGTGCAAGTTCCTGAAGAAGCCTGACGATTTCACGGGCGGGACGCGAGGCGAGCAGACCCGCACCCATATCGACGCCAACCTCGGCGACGACCTGCATGGCCAGGCGAGGGTCGGCGGCCGCCATCGCGTCGACGGCTGCCCGCCGCTCGTGGTCGTTGAGGGCGCGGAGGATTTCGGCGATGTCGACGGGATGCCGCTTGTGCAGCAAATTCAGGAGGTTAGCGGTCGCACCAACGCGCAGCAGCCGCCGGACTGAAGCGATAACCAGATCGGTTTTGCTCTGCGCCGCCATGATGAATTTCCGTCAGACCCCAAACGACTAAATCTAGCACGCACAAGGTGCAAAACCGCCCGGAAAAGTGCATGATCTGCCGCATGCGATTCAGAATTTGCACCGCCCTGACCGCGGCTGCCGCGCTGATGACGGCCGGCTCCGCATTCGCACACCACTCGTTCCAGGCTCAGTTCGACATCGACAAGCCGATGACGCTGAAGGGGACGGTCACGAAGGTCGAATGGATAAACCCGCATGTCTATGTCCATCTCGACGTCAAGGACGACAAAGGAAGCGTTACCAAGTGGGCGTTCGAGACGCTCGGGCCCGGACGCATGCGCGCCGAAGGGATGAGCAAACAGACCTTCGGCATCGGCAAGGTCGTGACGCTGAAAGGCTATGCAGCCCGTGATGGTTCCAAGAACCTCGGGTTCCTCCGGCAGGTAACCTTCGACGACGGCCACACGATCGAGGTCTGGCTGGGCGATCCGAATCCATAAGGGGTGCTGCGATGAAGATGCGACTTGCCACATCAATCGTTACAGCGTTTCTCATTGCGGCGTTTGCGGTCTCGCTCAGCGCCCAGGAAGCCGCGAAAGCGGAACCGCCGAAGCCGACGCCGCGGGCCGCGGACGGTCATCCGGATCTTTCGGGCGTCTGGATCGCCGGCAACCGCGGCATACGACCGGCGGACGAAAACGCGTCAATCAAGGTCGTGCTGCCGCTGGCGGGTGTCAACCAGGACAAGGACAACGTCTTCGCGGCGCTGGACCGCATCTCGGTTGCCGAGCGGGCGAAGGATACAAACAAACCGCAGTACAAGCCGGAACTCGCCGCGAAGGTGAAGGATCTCGAGGTCCGACAGAGTCAGGAAGACCCGGCGTTCTACTGCAAACCGGCCGGGGTGCCGCGCATGGGGCCGCCAGCGCAAATCATCCAGCTGCCAGACAAGTTCGTGTTCCTGTACGCAACCAACCTCTTTCGACTGGTGCCCCTCAACGCGCCGCATCGCACGGACATCGATACGTCGTACATGGGCGATTCAGTCGCGAAGTGGGATGGCGAAACGCTCGTCGTCGACGTGAACAACCTGAACGACGACACGTGGCTCGGAGCGGATGGCTACTTCCACACCGAGGCGCTGCACGTCGTCGAGCGGTTTACGCGCACCGGCGACACGATGCGATACGACGTGACCGTGGAAGATCCGAACGTGCTCAGCCGGCCGTGGACGATGAACCCGAGGACGCTGCGCCTGGGCAACCGGCCGCTCGAAGAAGGTCCGCCGTGCGTCGAAAAGGACGCGGAGCATCTGGTTACGTTGGAACATCACTAGGGACTAGGGACTAGGGACTGGGGACTAGGGACTGGGCGTTCTTCTAGGCCCCAGACCCGGCCCCTCGACCCTAACGATCTCGCCGCAGGCCCATCTCGTCGAGCAGGCGTTCGTCGTCTCGCCATTCCGACTTCACCTTTACGTGTAAATCCAGAAAGACGCGGGACTCGAGGTAGCGCTCGAGTTCCGCGCGAGCCGCTGTACCGATCTGCTTGATCATCGACCCGGCGCGGCCGACGACGATTGGTTTCTGCGACGCACGGTCGACCAGAATCGTGCAGTAGATGTTCGTGATCCGGTCCTCGGCCGCTTCGATGCGGTCGACGATCACCGCCGTTGAGAACGGCAGTTCGTCATGGGTAAGCTGCAGCACCTGCTCGCGGACAATCTCACCAACGAAGAACCGCTCGGGCTGATCGGTGACGTAATCGGCCGGATAGAGCGGCTCCCCTTCCGGCACATACTGCAGAAACAGCTTCTCGAGCGCATCCACGTTCGTCCCATCGGTCGCTGAGACGGGAACGATCTCGACAAAGGGGTGCTCACGCCGGTACTGGTCGATCATCGGCAGCAGCCTCGGCTTGGCGATCAAGTCAACTTTGTTCAGCGCGAGAATGGTCGGCGTCTTCACGTCCTTCAGGAGATTCAACAGGTAGCGATCGCCGGGGCCCGCCCTGACAGCTGCGTCGACAACGAGACACAGCACATCCACCTCGCGCATCGATTCGAGCGCGATGTCCACCATTCGAACATTCATCCGGTGGGTCGGCTTGTGGACGCCGGGTGTGTCGACAAAGACGATTTGGCCGTCCGGATAATTCTTGACGCCGAGTATGCGCGTCCGGGTCGTCTGCGGCTTGTCCGAGACGATGGCGAGCTTGTGGCCGACGATGCGATTGAGAAGCGTGGACTTGCCGGCATTCGGCCGGCCGAGCAACGAGACGAAGCCGGACTTACCGCTCATCCTCGACGGCTGCAGGCGCGCTGCGGCGGAGGCGGACCTTCGTGATGCGTCGACGTTCGACCTCGAGCACTTCGACGTCGAGACCATCGATGTCGAAGCGCTCTCCGACGTACGGCATGCGTCCCAGATGCGACAGCAGGTACCCGCCCACCGTTTCGAAACCCTCGCGCTCGATTTCCACGCCGAGTCGATCCATCACCTCGTCGACGCTCACCTTTCCGCTGAAGACGAACGTCCCGTCCGTCTCCTCGACGACGGTTTCGCTTTCGACGTCGTACTCGTCGCGAATCTCGCCGACGATCTCCTCCAGCAAATCCTCGACCGTGACGAGTCCGGCGGTGCCGCCGTACTCATCCACGACGATCGCCATCTGCGCCTGCCGCCGCTGCATGTCTTTCAGCAACTCCGATACCCGTTTGCTCTCGGGAACGAAATAGGCGGCACGCATCAGCGTCGTGATGGGAGGTTCGGCCGTTGGCGGGAGCGCCACGAGATCCTTCACGAAGACAATCCCGATGATGTTGTCGAGGTTGTCACGATAGACAGGCATGCGCGAATACTGCTGCTCGCGAAACAGCGTTCGCAGGTCCTGCAGCGTCGCGTCGGCGCGAACCGCCACGACATCCGGGCGGGGCGTCATCACCTCGCGCACGACGGTCTCGGTGAAATCCACGACCGACTGCAGCAGTTCGCGCCCTTCCTTCTGCGAAATGACGCCTTCCTCCTGTTCTTCGGCGGCCGCGGGAGCGGCCGTCGCCGCTTCCGCCGTCGCCGGCTCCTCGTCGCCTTCACGGTCGCGCCGCACGTCGATGATATCGATGAGCGCCACGGTGACAGGCCGCATTACTTTCGCGAGCGGCGTAAAGACAGGAAGGAATATGTCGAGGACCGACTCCGGATCGTGCCGCGAGATCACTGCTGGGAGCAGCTGTTCGCAGACGACGACGAATGCGGCGAGCGACACGACGAATATCGCAACCGAGCGTGGATCGTGAATGTCGCTGACGCGCGCAATCAGGACGCCGGCGGCGATGATGCAGCCGCTCAACAGCAGGCGAACCGGAATGAAGAGCTGTAACGGATCGTCGAGGTACGCGCCGAGGCGATCGCTGCGGCCGCCGCGTTCGGCCATCAGACGTAACGAGAGCCGCATGAGCGCGCTGAAGGCCGCCTGCACGGTGCCGAAGAAGACGGTGGCGCACCCGAGCAGAAACAGGGCAAGTGGGGTCATGCGGCGGGTCGGGTCATGCCCTCTCGATCAATCCTTCACGAAGACCGCCCATCCGGCGCAGGCGATGCTCGAGTCGGGCCATCTGGCCGTCATCGCGCTCGTGATCATAGCCGAGCAGGTGGAGCAGGCCGTGTAACGCCAGCACCCGGAGCTCGGTCGCGAGCGAATGGCCGGCGGCGCGAGCCTGGCGGGCTGCAACACCCGACGAAATCACCACATCGCCGAGGTAGCCCGGCTCCTCCGCAGGGAACGAGAGGACGTCGGTCCCCTTGTCTTTCTTCCTGAATTTGCGATTCAGCGCGCGAACGCGCGCGTCCGGCACGATCGCGACTGTCATCGTCCCGCGCGCACGGGCGGGAGCCACAGACGACAGCCAAGCCGCGAGCCCAGGGGCGCGCCCAACAATCTCGACGGAGAGGTTACCCATTCTTCGTGAACGCGTCGTACGCCTTCACGATCTGTTGCACAAGCTTGTGCCGGACGACGTCCTTCTCGTCGAAGTACACGAACCCGATCCCGTCGATGTCGCGAACCACCTTGAGCGCCTCCACCAGACCCGACACCCTGGCGTTGGGCAAATCGATCTGCGTGATGTCGCCGGTGACCACCGCCTTCGAGCCGAAGCCGAGCCGCGTCAGGAACATCTTCATTTGCTCCGACGTCGTGTTCTGTGCCTCGTCCAGAATGACGAACGCGTCATTCAGCGTGCGGCCGCGCATGAAGGCAATCGGCGCCACTTCGATCGTGCCGCGTTCGATGAGCCGCGTCGCCTTCTCGGTGTCCATCATGTCGTAGAGCGCGTCGTAGAGCGGCCGCAGGTACGGGTTGACCTTCTCGGCGATGTCGCCCGGCAGAAATCCAAGCTTCTCGCCTGCTTCAACGGCGGGTCGCGCGAGGACGATGCGGCTGACCTTCTTTTCCAGCAGATAGGTCACCGCCTGCGCCATCGCGAGGTACGTCTTGCCGGTGCCGGCGGGACCGACGCCGAAGACGATATCGAACTGCTCGATCGAATCGAGATACCTGCGCTGATTGACGCTCTTCGGCGTGACGCGCCGGCGTGTGACCTGCTTCTGACCACCCCGCAGGAAATAGTCGCGAAGATCCAGATCCGCGTTTTCGACCAGCAGCTGCGCGGCGGTCTTCACGTCGCCGTTGGAGAGCGGGTAGCCCTCGTCCATCAGCTCCTTCAACTGCCTGAAGATCTGCTGCGCGCGCAGCTCGTCTTTCGGGTCGCCTTCAATGGTGATCTCGCCGCCCTGCGTGCGTATCTGCACGTTGAGCAGCGATTCGATATGTTTGAGATTGGCGTCGCGGGCGCCGTAGACGTTTTCGATGCCTTCTTCGGACAGAGCGATTTTCTTCATTTAATCTGAATGTGGAGCTCCCGCAGCTGTTTGGGATCGACTGGCGACGGCGCGGCGGACATCAAATCGACCGCGGCGGCCGTCTTCGGAAACGCGATCACCTCGCGGATCGAGCTCTCGCTCGCGAGGATGGCGGTAATCCGATCGAGGCCCAGCGCGATGCCGCCGTGCGGAGGGGTCCCGTATTCCAGCGCCTCGAGGAAGAATCCAAACCGGAGCCTCGCCTCTTCGTCGCTGATGTTCAACAGCGAGAAGATGCGTCGCTGCATGGCGGAATCGTGGATACGGATGCTGCCGCCGCCGATTTCGCTGCCGTTCAAGACGAGGTCGTAGGCTTTCGCGCGGATATTGGCGGGATCGCGCTCGAGCTTGTCCATGTCTTCGTCAAGCGGCGACGTGAATGGATGGTGCATCGAGTTGAAGCGTTTCGCGTCCGGGTCCCACTCCAGCAAAGGAAAGTCCACGACCCACGTGAACGCAAACTGGTCCGGACGCAAAAGGCCGTCCTTTTTGGCAAGAATGAGACGGAGCTGCCCCAGGAGCTTCGACGTCGAATCCGGCTCGCCGGCGGCTATGACGATCAGACTGCCGTTGCCGGTCGAGGTTGCGTCGAGCAGGCGCCTGACTTCCTCCTCGCCCATCGCCTTCATGACCGAACTGGTCACCGTCCCGTCATCTGCCCGGCGCGCCCACACCAGCCCGGTTGCGCCGAGCTGCTGCTTCGCCATGTCAACAATGCCGTCAACTTCGCTGCGCGAGTAGTGGCTGGCCTTCGGAATGACGAAGCCGCGGACGGTGCCTCCCTTGGCGACGATCTCCTTGAACACGCGGAACTGTGATTCACGAAACAACTCGCGCAGATCCTGAATCTCAAGGCCAGGGCGCAGGTCGGGCTTGTCGGATCCGTACTTCGCCATCGCCTCCGCGTACGACATCCGGGGAAACGGAATGGAGATCTCACGGCCGATCACCTTGAAGATGTCCCGCATCAGCGGTTCGATGATGCCAAACACCGTCTCGGGCCGCGCAAAGGACATCTCGACATCGACCTGCGTGAACTCGGGCTGCCGGTCGGCGCGAAGGTCTTCGTCGCGGAAGCACTTGCAAATCTGCACGTAGCGGTCGATGCCGGCAACCATCAGAATCTGCTTGAACAGCTGCGGTGACTGCGGCAACGCGAAGAACTCGCCCGGATGCACACGGCTGGGCACCAGATAATCGCGCGCCCCTTCCGGCGTCGACTTGGTCAGAATCGGGGTTTCGACCTCCAGAAACCCGTTCGCGTCGAAATAGCGGCGGACGGTCGCGGCGACCTTGTGGCGCAGAATCATGTTGCCCGCCAGACGCGGCCTGCGCAAGTCGAGGTAGCGGTACTTCAAACGGACGTCTTCGGATACCGGCGTCTCGTCGGCGATTGGAAACGGCGGCGTCTTCGCCTCGTTCAATAGCGTGAGCTGCCTCACAAACACTTCGACTTCGCCCGTATCGAGCTTCGGGTTGATCGTTTCGGGAGAGCGCCGGCGGACCGTTCCGCGCACGCCGATGACGTATTCCGATCGCAGCCGTTTGGCTTTCGCCATCTGGGCCGCATCGTCGTTGTCGAAGACGACCTGCGTCACCCCTTCGCGATCGCGCATGTCGACAAACAGCAGCCCACCGAGGTCGCGCACCCGGTGTACCCAGCCAAGCAGCACGACATTGGCGCCGACATCCGACGGGCGGAGCGCGCCGCATGTGTGAGTGCGAGTCAGATCACCGAGTTGTTCAGCCACGTCGCTTCAATCCCTCGAGTATCGCGG
>Ga0207674_10010330_pt1 | contig 10584 bp, 7 predicted proteins | sample KBSCornC72_FD_184303 | JGI IMG/M metagenome (GOLD analysis project Ga0207674, IMG submission 184303) | Corn rhizosphere microbial communities from Kellogg Biological Station, Michigan, USA - KBS Corn C7-2 (SPAdes) (version 2) | ecosystem: Host-associated > Plants > Roots > Rhizosphere > Soil ...
CAGGAACGCGGTGAAGACCCGGAACATCGACCAGCCGAAGTGCGTCGCCAGCGGAGCATCGGTCAGCTGGCCGCGGGCCGACTCCCACAGGCGGGTGAACACCGTTTCCGGCGTCGGCAGGAACAGCGGCGGCAGCCAGCGGTAATGGCTGGCGACCCACCACAGTGCGCCGATCGCCACCATCGTCACGATCGATATCGCGGTACTCGGGCCTTCGCCCGGCGTCGAGTAGCCCGAAGTCTTGGGGCGATCGGCGCCATCCGCCGGAAGCGTCGCCATCGTCAGGGTCCCGCGGCGCCGGCAAGCGCGTTGTCGCGATGCAGGATCACCGCCAGCACTTCCTCGCGGATGCGAATGAAGTCCGGCGAGGATTTGATCGCGCGTGCGTCGCGCGTCTCGATAAAGCGGCGGCTGAAATCGAGCTCGTATTCGTGCGAGATGCGGCCCGGGCGCGGCGTCATCACGACCAGGTGCGTCGCCAGGAAAAGCGCTTCCTCGACACTGTGCGTGATGAAAAAGCACATCTTGCCGGTGCGGTGCCAGACGTCGAGTATCAATTCCTGGATCGCTTCGCGCGTGAATGCATCGAGCGCGCCCAGCGGCTCGTCCATCAGCATCAGCTGCGGATCGCTGGCGAGCGCACGCGCGATGCCGACGCGCTGCTGCATGCCGCCCGACAGTTCGTAGATCGGCCGCTCGGCCAGCCCCTCGAGGCCCACCAGCGCGAGCTTTTCGAGTGCAATCTTCCGGCGCGCCGCGGACTCGAGGCCGCGCATCCGCAACCCGAATTCGACGTTTTGCGCGACATCGAGCCAGGGCATCAGCGCGTGCTTCTGGAATACGACGCCCCGGTCGGCACCGGGGGCGGTCACCGGCTTGCCGCCGAGCGTTATCGTCCCCTCGGTCGGCGGCAGGAATCCGGCGATGCACGACAGCAACGTCGTCTTGCCGCAACCGGATGCGCCGATGGCGACCAGGAATTCGCCGTCGCGCATCGAAAGGTCGACGCCGGACAAGGCGTCGACCGTGCCGTTCTTGGTCGCGTAACGGACGCCTAGCTGTCGGATGTCGAGAGTCGGCACAAGGATTCCGGTTCGAAGTCGGCGTGACGCGGGCCGGATCGCAAGCGGGCGAGCGATCGTTCCGACCCGCCGCAGTTCAAGGATTCTGGCAGAAAAACGGCGGCGCATCAGGCGCCGCCGTTTCGATGCCGGGAATCCTCCCGATACCTACATCGCCTTGGTCACCCACTCGACGGTCACGTTCTTGCTGTAATCGGGAGCTACCGTCTGCAGCCGGCCCTGTTCCTTGAGGAAGTTGGCCTGCTGCGTAAGCGCCTTGGCCGCGGCGCCGTTCGCGCCGCCGCCCAGCCAGGTCGGCGATGCCTGTTCTTTCGCGCTGGGGAAACCATACAGGGCCATCGATGCCGCGACGTCCTCGGGCTTGCCGCCCGACCACTTGGCGACTGCCGCGACCTTGGCCTGGTCACCGGTCCAGGCCTTGGCATTGGCGCGATAGTCGGCGTCGGCTTTGGCGACGGCCTTGACCAGCGCCACCATGAACGCCGGATTCTCTTTCGCGAACTTGCGTGTGACGATCAAGCCGTCGAACGTGCAAGCGCCCTGCTTGCATATGTCGCCCGACGTCGTCAGCACCTTGCCGTTCTTCTTGACGTTGGTCAGCACCGGATCCCAGATGAATGTCGCGTCGATGTCGCCGCGCTCCCACGCGGCGGCGATTTCCGGCGGCCGCATGTTGAGCACCTGTGCGTCGGTGGGCTTCAGGCCCGCCTTCTGCATCGCATAGAGCAGCTGGAAGTGCGACGTCGACACGAACGGCGTGCCGATCTTCTTGCCCTTGAGGTCGGCGACGGTGTTGACCCCGCTGCCGTTCCGCGCGACCAGCGCTTCCGCCGCCGCGATGTCCTCGAGGATCCAGAAGAGCTCGACGTCCATCCCCTGGCTGATCGCCGTCGCGATGCCGGTGGAGCCGACCTCGCCCAGCTGGACGTCGCCGGACGCCATCGCGCGGATCACGTCGCCGCCACCGCCGAACTGGCGCCAGTTGATCTTGTAGCCGGTCGCCTTTTCGATCTCCTGGCTCTGCTGCACCCAGCGCCAGGGATTCATCATGTCCTGATACGCGAAGGTAACGGTCTTCTGCGCCATTACCGGCAGCGCGACGGCCGCCGCGACTGCGAACAGGAATCCAGCCAGCCAATGTTTCATATGTCCCTCCGTCCCCTTCGATGGTGAACCGCGTCGCTGGTCAGACCGTCGCCAGCGTCTTGCGCAAGCAGTCGACGATGATGTCGACATCCTTCTTGTCGGCGATCAGCGGCGGCGCGATGATCGCGCAGTCGCCGGTCGTCTTCAGATGCAGGCCGTTGTCGAACAGCTTCTTCTGCAGGATGTGTCCGCGCTTGCCCGGCGCCCCGTCCGGGTGGACGTCGATCGCGGCCAGCATTCCGTAGCCGCGGATGTCGGAGACGAGCGGCACATCCTTCAGCGACCAGATGGCGTCGAGGAAATACGGCGACAGCTCGGCGCCGCGCTCGAACAGATTTTCCTTCCGGTAGATGTCCAGCGTCGCAAGCCCCGCCGCGCACGGCCCCGGATGTGCCGAGTACGTATAGCCGTGGAAGAATTCGATCGCGCCTTCGGCGGCGGCGCCGATGATCGTGTCGTGCACGCGCTCGCTCACCGCCACCGCGCCCATCGGCTGCGCGCCGTTGGTGATGCCCTTGGCCATCGTCATCAGGTCGGGGGTCACGCCGAAGCTTTGCGCGGCGAACGCCTTGCCGGTGCGGCCGAAGCCGCAGATCACTTCGTCGAACACCAGGAGGATGCCGTGCGCATCGCAGATCTCGCGCAGGCGCTTCAGGTAGCCCTTCGGCGGCACCAGCACGCCGGTCGAGCCGGCGATCGGCTCGACGAAGCAGGCGGCGATGTTCTCGGGGCCGTACAGGTTGACGAAGCGCACCAGATCGTCGGCCAGCTCGGCGCCGTGCGCGCCTTCGCCGCGGACGAACGCGTTCTCCTTCAGGTGCGTGTGGCGCATGTGCACGACGCCGGGCAGGGTCGGACCGAAGCGGCGCCGGTTGTTGACCATGCCGGCCAGCGAAACGCCGCCGAAATTCACGCCGTGGTACGCGCGTTCGCGCGAGACGAACATATTGCGGCCGCCCTGGCCCCTGGCCTGGTGATAAGCGAGCGCGACTTTCATCGCGGTGTCGACCGCTTCGGAGCCCGAGTTGACGAAGAAGATCCGGTTGAGGTCGCCCGGCGTCAGCTCCGCCACGCGCGCAGCGAGCTCGAACGACTTGATGTGGCCGCGCAGGAACGGCGCGATGAAATCGAGCTCGCGCAGCTGGTTGCCGACGGCGTCGGCGATCTCCTTGCGGCCATGTCCGGCGGCGCAGCAGAACAGGCCGGAGCTGGCATCGATGATCTTCTGGCCGCGATCGCTCCAGTAGTACATGCCTTCGGCGCGAACGACGATCTTGGGATCGGATTTGAATTCGCGATTCGGTGTGAACGGCATCCAGTACTCGTCGAGCGAGACCTGGGTGAGCGGGGACTTGTCGCGCAGATTGATTTCGGCTTGACCCATGCGTTTCTCCTGGAGCGCCGGCAAAGCGACGCCGCGGCTTGTCGCCGTCGGACCGTTGCGGCTGTGTTAGGATTCTACGCCAGCTTGCGGGCTGGGGTGTTGAGAGGCGGCGCACTTGCAGCCGCCCGATCCGCGCTCGGGCAAGGCACGCTTCCACGATGCACATCGGCGTTCCCAAGGAAATCAAGGTTCTCGAGCACCGCGTCGGTCTGACGCCGGAGAGCGTGCGCGAGGCGCGCACGCACGGCCACGACGTGATCGTCGAAACGCGCGCCGGGCAGGGCATCGGCATGGACGACGATGCCTATCGCCGTGCCGGCGCGACGATCGCCGCGACAGCCGCGGAGGTGTTCGCTCGCGCCGACATGATCGTCAAGGTCAAGGAGCCGCAGGCAGTCGAGCGGGCGATGCTCAAGCGCGGCCAGCTGCTGTTCACCTATCTGCACCTCGCGCCCGACCCCGAGCAGGCCGCGGACCTGATCGCGAGCGGCGCCGTCTGCATCGCGTACGAGACGGTGACGTCGAAGAGCGGCGGCTTGCCGCTGCTCGCGCCGATGTCCGAAGTCGCCGGGCGCATGTCGATCCAGGCCGGCGCCTACTTTCTGGAAAAGGCGCACGGCGGCCTGGGCGTGCTGCTCGGCGGCGTGCCCGGCGTCGACCCCGCCAAGGTCGTCATCCTGGGCGGCGGCGTCGTCGGCTCGCATGCCTGCCATATCGCGCTGGGGATGGGGGCTGAAGTCTGGGTGCTCGACCGCAACACCGACGTGCTGCGCGCGCTGTGGCGGCAGTTCGGCCGTCCGCTGAACACGGTGTTCTCGACGCACGATGCGATCGAGCGCCATGTCATCAGCGGCGATCTGGTCGTCGGCGGGGTGCTGATTCCCGGGGCGTCGGCGCCGAAGCTGGTGTCGGCGGCGCTGGTCAAGCAGATGAAAAAAGGCTCGGTCATCGTCGACGTGGCGATCGACCAGGGCGGTTGCTTCGAGACGTCGCGTCCGACGACGCACGCCGAGCCGACCTATGTCGTCGACGGCGTGATCCATTATTGCGTGGCGAACATGCCGGGCGGCGTCCCGCGGACGTCGACGTTCGCGCTGAACAACGCGACGCTGCCGTTCGTCCTTGCGCTGGCGGACAAAGGCTATCGTGCCGCGCTCGCCGCCGATCCGCATCTGCGCGACGGTTTGAACGTCGCTTTCGGCAAGGTCACCTGCCGCCCGGTCGCCGAAGCGCTCGGGTACAACTACACCGAGCCGGAGGCCGCGCTGGCCTAGCGACTCGCGATTACGGAGATCAAACGATGAACTCGATGACCGATGCCGGCGCGCTGCCGGCGCGAAGCGCGGTGCGCGGCCGGCAGAAAATGACGCCGTCCGAGGCGTTCGTCGAAACCCTGGTCGCGCAGGGCGTAACCGACGTCTTCGGCATCGTCGGGTCGGCGTACATGGACGCGCTCGATCTTTTTCCGCTCGCCGGCATACGGTTCATCTCGGTCGCGCACGAGCAGGGCGCCGGTCACATGGCCGACGGCTATTCGCGGGTGTCCGGGCGGCACGGCGTCTGCATCGCGCAGAACGGACCGGGCATCACCAATTTCGTCACCGCGGTCGCGGGCGCGTTCTGGGCGCATTCGCCGGTCGTCGTCGTCACGCCGGAGACCGGCTCGATGACGCTCGGGCTCGGCGGTTTCCAGGAAACCGAGCAGCTGCCGATCTTCTCCAAGATCACCAAGTACCAGGCGCATGTGAACAACCGTGCGCGCATGGCCGAGCTCACCTCGCGCGCGTTCGATCGCGCGCTGCTGGAGCTGGGGCCCACACAGCTCAACATTCCACGCGACTATTTCTACGGCGATATCGAATGCGAGATTCCGCGCCCGCTGCCGATCGAGCGGGGCGCCGGCGGCGAGGAAAGCCTGGACGATGCGGCAGCGCTGCTCGCCGAGGCGAAATTTCCCGTGGTCATCTGCGGCGGTGGCGTCGTGATGGCCGACGCGCAGGCCGAAGCGATCGCGCTCGCCGAGCTCTTGCAGGCGCCGGTGGCCAACAGTTATCTGCACAACGATTCGTTTCCCGCCGACCATCCGCTGTGGTGCGGACCGCTGGGCTACCAGGGCTCGAAGGCGGCGATGAAGCTGCTGGCGAAGGCCGACGTCGTGCTGGCGCTGGGCACGCGGCTGGGACCTTTCGGCACGTTGCCGCAGCATGGACTCGATTACTGGCCGGCCGCGGCGAAGGTCATCCAGATCGACGCCGATCCGCGGATGCTGGGCCTCGTCAAGCCGATCTCGGTCGGCATCTGCGGCGATGCGAAGGCGGCGGCGCGGGCGCTGATCGCCCGCCTGTCGGGGCGCGCGCTCGCCTGCCAGGCCAACCGCGAACCGCGACGGGCGGACATCGCGGCCGAGCGCTCGGCCTGGGAATCCGAGCTCGACCAATGGACGCACGAGAAAGATCGCTGGTCGCTCGAAGTCGCAAAGGGCTCGTCGGCGATGCACCCGCGGCAGATGCTGCGCGAGCTCGAAAAGGCCATGCCCGACGATGCGATGGTATCGACCGACATCGGCAACATCTGCTCGGTATCGAATTCGTATCTGCGCTTCAAGTCGCCGCGCAGCATGTTCGCCGCGATGAGCTTTGGCAATTGCGGCTATGCGTTCCCGACGATCATCGGCGCCAAGGTTGCCGCGCCCGGGCGCCCGGCGATCGCCTACGTCGGAGACGGTGCATGGGGCATGAGCTTCGGCGAGATCCAGACCTGCGTGCGCGAAGGCATTCCGGTCACCGCCGTCGTGTTCAACAACGGGCAATGGGGCGCGGAAAAGAAAAATCACGTCGATTTCTACGCGAACCGTTTTGTCGGCGTCAATCTCGACCGGCAGCCGTCGTGGGCCGTCGTGGCCAGGGCGATGGGCGCCGATGGAATCCGGATCGAAAAGCTCTCCGACGTGGGTCCCGCGCTGCGCGCCGCGGCCAATGCGCAGAAGGAAGGCAAGACGACGATCCTGGAGATGATGGTGACGCGCGAGCTCGGCGATCCGTTCCGGCGCGACGCGCTGGCCATGCCGGTGCGGCATCTCGACAAGTACAAGTCGACGGCGGCACGCTAGCGATGCCGGCTCGCGGCGCTGAGCGGAATGACCCGGCCGCGCTTGACACAGTGCCGGCGGCAAGGCGTTGATCGCTCTGCCGCTGCCTGCCCCGCTCGGCTATGTAGCCTGGGGCGCAGGCGTCGCGCTGTTCGCCGGCGTCGTGCGCGGCTTCGCCGGTTTCGGCTTGTCCGCTTTCATTGTCGCCGGCATGTCGCTGCTGCTGTCGCCTCAGCAGATCGTCCCGGCGGCGATGATGCTGGAAATCCTGGCGAGCCTGACGCTGCTGCGCTCGGTCTGGCGCGACGTGGCCTGGCATTGGATCGGCCCGCTGCTCGCAGGCTACGCGATCGCGGTGCCGCTGGGCGTGTGGTGCCTGGCGACGCTGCCGGAAGTGCCGCTGCGGACCGCCGTCTCGGTCCTGATATTCGCCGCGGCGCTGATCATGCTTCGCGGCTGGCATCCGGACTTGCGCGACACGATCGGATTGCGCCTCGGCACCGGGCTGGGTTCCGGGTTTCTTTCGGGATTGTCGTCGATCGGCGGCATATTCGCCGCGACGATGCTGTTCACGACGTCGCTTCCGGGCGCGCGCCTGCGCGCGACGCTGATCACCCTGTTCTTCGTCAGCGCGTGGTACGGGCTGGCGTGGGCGTGGCGGCAGGGGCTTGCCACCGGCGGCACGATGCTGTGGACGGCATGGCTGCTGGTGCCGATGCTGGTCGGCATCGCGGTCGGCCGCCGGTTTTTCGTGCGCACCGCGGAAGAACGGTTCCGGCGCGCGGTATTGCGCGTGCTTGCCGGCATCGCCGCGCTTGGCCTTGTGCGCGCGGTGTGGGCGTTTTTCTGACATCGCGAGCAATCGCGATCATACTTAGCCAGCCGGTTTGCACCGGCGGCGCCGACGCACAGGACTTGCGACGCATCGACCCATGACCCGCCAGATCGCTTTCGACGACCGCTCGCGCCAGCAGACGCATTTCACCACCTGCTACATGTGCGCCTGCCGATGCGGCATCAAGGTGACCGTCGAGAACGATCGCGTGCGCTTCATCCAGGGCAATCCGAACCACCCGGTCAACAAGGGTGTTCTGTGCGCCAAGGGTTCGGCCGGCATCATGAAGCAGTATTCGGCGGCGAAGCTCACCAAGCCGCTCAAGCGACGCCCCGGCGCGCGGCGCGGCACCGGTGACTTCGTCGAGATCGAATGGGACGAGGCGCTCGACATCCTCACGGCGCGGCTGAAGCAGATCCGCAGCAGCGATCCGACCAAGCTCGCCTTTTTCACCGGCCGCGATCAGATGCAGGCCTTGTCCGGGATGTGGGCGCAGCAGTTCGGCACGCCGAACTGGGCAGCGCACGGCGGCTTCTGCTCGGTCAACATGGCGGTCGCCGGCCTGTACACGATCGGCTACTCGTTCTGGGAGTTCGGCGCGCCCGACTGGGACCACGCCAAATACTTCATGCTGTGGGGCGTCGCCGAAGACCATTCGTCGAATCCGCTGAAGATCGGCCTCGACAAGCTGAAAAAACGCGGCGCCAAATTCGTCTCGATCAATCCGGTGCGCACCGGATACTCGGCAATCGCGGACGAATGGCTGCCGATCCGGCCGGGAACCGACGGATTGCTCGCACTGGCGCTGGTCCACGTGCTGCTCAAGCGCGGCGCCATCGACTGGGAGTTCCTGATCCGTTACACCAATGCGCCCTGGCTGGTCGTGCAGACGCCGGGCATGCCGGGCGACGGCCTGTTCGCCCGCGACGAAAACGACAATCCGCTGGTCTGGGACCATGTTGCGCAGGTGTTCACCAACGGCCACCTTCCCGACATCGCCCCGGCCTTGCTGGCGAGCGTCGAATTGCCGGACGGGCGCCGCGCCAAGACGGTCTTTTCGCTGATCAGCGAGCGCTACCTGGACGAGCGCTACGCGCCGGAGACCGTCGCCGCCGAGTGCGGCATCGACGCGGCGACGATCACGCGCATCGCCCACGAGATCGCCCACGTTGCTTTCAACGAGGCGGTCGAGCTGCCGATCCGCTGGACCGACATGCACGGCCGCACGCACGACAAGGTGATCGGGCGGCCGGTCGCCATGCATGCGATGCGCGGCATCTCCGCCCACTCCAACGGTTTCCACACCTGCCGCGCGCTGCACCTTCTGCAGATGCTGCTCGGCGCGCTGGAGGGACCGGGCAATTTTCGCGCGCGGGCACCGTATCCGCGGCGGATCCCTTTGCGTTCGCTGCCGGAGAACGATCCAACGGTGATTTTCGCGCCGGACACGCCGCTCAAGCGCATGCCCAACGGCAACCCGACGCGGCCGGAGGACCTGGTCATCGACAAGGACGGCCAGCCCTTGCGCATCGACCGGGCGTACTCGTGGGAATCGCCGCTGGCGGCGCACGGCATGATGCACATGGTGATCACCAATGCCGCCAATCACGATCCCTACCCGATCGATACGCTGCTGCTGTTCATGGCGAACATGGCGTGGAATTCGTCGATGAACACCGGCGACGTGCGCGAGATGCTGGCACGCACGGCAGCGCATGGCGAGTACGCGATACCGTTCGTCGTCGTCGTCGACGCGTTCCAGTCCGAGACCGTCAATTTCGCCGACCTCGTCCTGCCGGATACGACCTACCTGGAGCGCTACGACGCGATCTCGCTGCTCGACCGGCCGATCTCGGAGCCCGACGCGGCCGCCGATTCGATCCGCCATCCGATTCTCACGCCCGATCGCGACGTCAAGCCGTGGCAGGACGTGCTGGTCGAGCTCGCGTCGCGGCTCAAGTTTCCCGCGTTCACGCGCGAGGACGGCACGCGCAAGTTCGCCGACTACCGCGACTTCATCGTCAATTACGAAAAGCTGCCGGGCATCGGCTTCCTCGCCGGCTGGCGCGGCAAGGACGGCGAATCGCATCTGCGCGGCGAGCCCAATCCGAAGCAATGGGAAAAGTACATCGAGCACCAGTCGTTCTTCAGCTATCCGTGGCCGGATAACATGCGCTACTACCGGTTCGCGAACAAGGATTACCTCGAGTTTGCCGAAAAGCACGCGCTGTTCGGAACCCCGCCGGTGCAGGTCATCCTGCAGATGTATTCCGAGCCGCTGCAGAAGTTTCGCCTCGCCGGGCAGGGTCTCTACGACGGCCCGCAGCCGTCGTCCGCGACCGACCGCCAGCGGCTCGCCACTTACTTCGATCCGCTGCCGTTCTGGTACGAGCCGCTGGAAACGCAGGGCAAGGCGCGCGAAGCGTATCCGTTTCACGCGATCACGCAGCGCCCGATGATGATGTACCACTCGTGGGATTCGCAAAACGCGTGGCTGCGACAGATCGTCGCGCAGAACTATCTGTACATGAATCGCGGCAGCGCGAAGAAGCTGGGCTTAACCGACTACGACTGGGTCTGGGTGGCCTCGCGCCACGCCCGCATCCGCTGCCAGCTGAAGACGATGGAAGGCGTCGAGGCGAATACCGTCTGGACCTGGAACGCGATCGGCCGCCAGGCGGGAGTCGCGGGCCTCGAGCCCGATGCACCGGAGGCGACTGCCGGCTTCCTGCTCAATCACCTGATTTCCGAGCTGTTGCCCAAGCACGCCAGCGACGAGCGCCGCCTGACCAACTCGGATCCGGTCACCGGACAGGCGGCATGGTTCGATCTTCGGGTCAGCATCCGCAAATGCGCGCCGGGTGAAACGGGGTTGTGGCCGACGGTGGCGCCGGCCAAGCGCCTGCCCGGCGATGACGGCGTGCGTCCGTCGCTGCTGCGGTGGACGACGAAGAGTCCCTGATGACGCCGGAACACGACCTCGACCGGGGGATCGCATGAAGCTTGGCCTTCTGATCGATCTCGACACCTGCGTCGGGTGCCACGCCTG
>Ga0207674_10010333_pt1 | contig 10582 bp, 11 predicted proteins | sample KBSCornC72_FD_184303 | JGI IMG/M metagenome (GOLD analysis project Ga0207674, IMG submission 184303) | Corn rhizosphere microbial communities from Kellogg Biological Station, Michigan, USA - KBS Corn C7-2 (SPAdes) (version 2) | ecosystem: Host-associated > Plants > Roots > Rhizosphere > Soil ...
CGCGTCGCCCAGCCTGCGCTGTCCCGACAGATCGCCAATCTGGAGCAGGAATTCGGTCTCAAACTTTTCGATCGCGTGGGACGCCGCCTCGTGTTGACTGGCGAGGGTGAGCAGTTGCTCACTGACTGCCGTGGTCTGTTGAACTACGCCAGCGCAGTCGGCGAGCGGGCGCAGTTGCTCCGCCGCGGCGACACCGGCGTCCTGAAGGTGGCAGGCTCCCCGCAAATCATCGAAAGTATCTTTTCGAATTTCCTGCACCGCTACGCGGAACGCTATCCCAACGTGCAGGTGAAATTGACCGAGGCGATTGGGTCCGACATCCTGGCGATGTTGGAACGTGGCGAGGTTCACCTTGGACCGCATCTGGCTCATGCGGTTCAGCCGGGCGACCGACGCTTCGCAAGCCGGCCGCTGGAATCGGTCGAATTGCTCGCCGCCTGTCATCCGTCCCTGACGATTGGCAAGGGCGGAGCAATCGATATCAGGCGTCTCGCACCCTGTCCGTTGCTTCTGCTTGACGCCGAGTTCGTATTTCGCCGGACCTTCGACGCCGCCTGCCGCCTCGCGGGGCTAGAGCCGAACATCATTATTGAAAGCCGAGCGCCGCACACCCTGCTCGCGATGGCTGAAGCCGGCCATGGCGTAGCAATCATTCCGTCGGGCCTGCGAACGCATCGGTATGTGCTGCGAATTGTCGGCGTGACCTACCAGGGCAGACCGCTACGCGAGCCGTTAGCTATTTTTTGGGATAGGCGGCGTCCGCAGCCGCGCTACGCCACAGCCTTTTGCCAGATGCTCGCCGAGTACATGCGCGACGTATTCCCGATCACGCGGCCGTCCGAACCCGTGGCAGGCCCTAAGAGAAAGCCCAAGACCCGCTGAGAGCTTAAATCCCAATCGCAACCAAATCTGCGTCGGTCGCAGCCCCGTTGAGCCTGACTGCCGAGCCGTGATTCAGGCTATCGCTGCGTGTTAACGAGTCCGCGTCCTAGCTATTCCTCCGTCACCACCCGCACCGGGCGGGCATGCCGGGTGTGGCGCGTCTGGGTGTGATCGAACACCGCGACCCACATGAACAGCTCCCTGCCCGGCACGAAATCCTGATCGTACTTGCTTCCGGTTTTGAGGTCGCGGCTGGTCACGAGCGTCCAGTGACCGTCCGACCAATCCGCTGACCCTTTGACGTCGTAGCGGTCGCCTTCGTGTTTGCCGGTGATCAGGACCGCCGGGATGATCGTGCCGACGGGGATCTTGGCGTCCTCTTCCTTGGAGTATGGGACGCTGTCGTCCAGGAACATCCACCAGGTCGAGCCCGCGTCGGCGCTGCCGCCGGGCTGCGGATTCCATGTCCCCATCCGCCGGCTCATGTCCTGGTAGTCTTTCGGCAATCGAAGAATTTCGACCGGCGTGTCCTCCTTGTATTCGGACGGCCGGTAGAGCTTGAAATTGTAGGTGTAGGGCGTGTCGCCGGGGTCGCCCCAGTATCCGGCCTGATAGCGGTTCAGTTGCGAGGCTTCGTTCGCGGTCGGCGTGCGCGGCGGCCCGATGTACATGTCGTCCACCTCGCCGAGCAGACCGCCGCGAGACGCTTTCCACTGCCACATGTCGACCATGTGGCCGTCCGTGTAGTGCAAGCCGCGCCCGTTGCGCGAGCCCGGATAGTCCTTGTGCGGTTTCGATCCGAGGTTCGAGACGCCGCCGGACCCGAACTCGTTCACCGTCGAGAAGATGACGGCGAACTTGTCTTCGTAAAATCCGGTGACGTCGTCGGTGAACGTGTTGTCGGCGACGATATGCCAGCCGTCCTCTTTCTTGATCAGCGGCTCGCGCCGCAGCGAGCGCGTCGGGTCTTCCCAGTGGAAGGCGAAATAGACCTTCTTGCCGTCATGGACCGCCCGCACCTCGACCAGCGACTCGCCGCTGCCGCCGAGATTGATCCCCTGCTGCGTGTGAATGCGCACCGGCTGGATATTCACCCAGGCCGGATCGCTGAGCAGCTTCGCCGGGTCCGGCGCGCGCGCGACATGGCGCACCACGAGCGTGTCGCGAGAGAGCGTGTCGGATGCAGCGATCCCGGCGGCGACCACCGCGCCGACGCAGGCGGCGATCAGCAGCGGCTTCGGCCGCACCGCCTCGGTCAGCACCAGGCCGGCCGGACGGAAGACCCGGAAGAGCTGCCACCAGCCGCCGAACAGATAATGCGCGATGGCGTGAATGAAGACATAGGCGAGACCGATGAAAGCCACGTACGAGTGGAGCGACACGATCCACCCGCCGAAGCCGAGATAGAGCACCACGCCGCTCGCCGTCATGAGGACGACGATCGCGTAGGCGGCCCAATGCAGCAGGACGTTGAGCCCGCCGAAGCGCATTTTCCTGGCGACCGGCATCACCATCACGCGCGTCTTCTTCAGCGCGTTGCGGCTCGCAAGCCCCGAGCGCCACATGTAGACGAGGTACGCCGAGGCCGCGAAGAACAGCGTCAGCCCGGCGAGGAAGTGCCAGCCCCAGATCTCGCCCTGCGGCAGGATCGGCGCGAGCCAGTGCGAGACCGGGGCATGCAGCGCGTCGGCGGCGATCCGGATGCCGGTGGCCAGGCTGACGCAGAACGCGATTGCCGTGACCCAATGGAGCGTCAGCGTGCCGACGTCGGTGCGCGGCGGTTGCCCTGCGCGATCGGCCGCTGAAGTCGCCTCGCCTGATTTGCCGGAGGTCATGGCCTTCCCCATTCAGATTGGTCGAATCGCTTCGCCATCGACGCCCCGCCGGTCATGGAAAGTCCCGATGCAAAAAAACACAAGCGCGAATTGCCTTCGCGCAGGAGAGACCGTAGCTTTTGCGCAATTCGCGCCGGGCGATTCACCCGTGAGCCGGATGGACCTTGTGTTGACACGCACTGTCGCGACCGTGGCCGCATTCGCCGCCCTGCTCGGCTCCGTCGGTCTTGCGCGCCCAGTCCGACGAGCGGCTGGAGATGCTGCGCGGCGGCGCGTCGAAGAAGGGCGTCTACAACATCTTCGGCCTCGACGGCACCGGGCTCGGCCGCACCACGGTGAGCTACCCAGGCAAATATGCGCCGGGCACCATCGTGGTCGATACCGCGGAGCGGCGGCTCTATCTCATTCAGGGCGGCGGCTCGGCGCTGCGCTACGGCATCGGCGTCGGCCGCGACGGCTTCCAGTGGAAGGGCACGCACAAGATCACCGCGAAAAAGGAAAAGCCGGACTGGACCGCGCCGCCGGAGATGATCGCGCGGCAAAAGGATGTGCCGCGGCACATGAAGGGCGGCGATCCGGACAATCCGCTCGGCACGCACGCGATGTATCTCGGCAGCACGCTCTATCGGATCCACGGCTCGCCCGATGCGGACTCGGTCGGCGAGGCGGAATCCTCCGGCTGTTTCCGGATGCGCAACGTGGACGTGGCCGATCTCTACAAGCGGGTGCCGGTCGGCACGACCGTGGTGGTGAAGTAACACGCCGCCCGATCCGAGTTGGCGGATGACGCTTCGCTCATCCGCCCTGCCCACTGGCCCGAAGCGCACATCGAGGCCGCACAACCCTGGGTGACTATCGCTTTGCGCGGCCTGTACCGCGGTGTAAAGTTGTCGCGCAATGCACGTGCCGACAGCACTCGATGCTCTCGGTTAAACCTCAGACTCGGTTCGGGAGGACATGGCAATGCGCAATTCATTCACGCTCTCCGCTGTCGCAGCACTTTGCCTCGGCTTGTGTGGTGCGCCGGCGGCGGCTCAGCAGGCGCCCCTCAAGGATCAACTCGTCGGCACCTGGACGATGGTCTCTTCCACGGCGCGCTTTGGAACGAACCCGAAGGGCCAGATGATCCTCCTGGCGAACGGCCGCTACTCGTTCATGATCTCCCGCCTCGACGTTCCGAAATTCGCCGCGAACAACGTCACCCAGGGCACCGCGGATGAAAACGCGGCTGTCGTGAAGGGGGTGATCGCAAACTTCGGGACATGGTCGTTCGATGAGGCCACCAAGACCCTCACGACCAACGTCGAGGCGTCCACCTATCCCAACCTGAACGGAGCCAGCCAGAAGCGCGTCATCAGTTCGCTGACCGCAGACGAACTCAAATACACCAATCCGACGAGCGCTGCGGGCACTGTGGACGAGGCGGTCTGGAAGCGGGTCAAGTGACGGGTTGATGGGGTAACCCGCCGGTTTGATCTAACCCGCACTACGGGCTACGGGCGGACGATTGCTGCGCGCTGCGAACGAGCGTCGCGACAGCGTCCGACGTGGCCTGGATCCGGCATTTGCCGTCGAGCGAGGGAGCCTTGCCGCGCACCAGAATGGTCCGGCTGTCTTCCGAGATTTCGCCGCTGACCGGATAGGGAATGGCCCCGCATCGTTTCGAGAAGACCCGCGCAATTCCGCGATAGGCGCGCCCCTGTTGCTGGCCGACGAAGAACAGCGTGCCGCGTTGCACCCCGATGGCGACGAGCCCGGGCCGCGGGGTTTCGTAATAGAATTTCCGCTGCATGCCGTCGGTGATCAACACCAGCGTGGAGCCCTCATAGTCCCACAGCGATTCCGAAGGCCCGCCCACGGAGCCCGTCGCGCCTTGCGTGGCCGATATCGCAAGCCCGAGTTTTGCCGCCTGCGCGTGGTCGAGCCAGGTCATGCCCTCGGTCGGAGCCGCATGAATGTACGCGATCGCCGGCGCCGAAAGACCGATATCGTTCAGGTAGGCCTCGAGCGAGGCTTTTTCGGCGGAGTCCGATGCGGCACGAAATCCAATGCGCGCGCCCGGGTCGAGGAATCGCTGAACCCCCGCCAGCCATGCGAGACCGCAGACGGTCGTGCAAAGCCCGCCTTCCTTCACCGCAGTCGAGAATTTCTTTTGATGGATGGTTCGGCCGATGATCAAGGCGGCCAGCAGATCACCTCCATCGCTGTTGAAGACGACAACGGCATTCGAAACCGCGTCCGCTTTCTGAATGAATTGGTCTGCGACATCCCAGCTCATCACGCCGTTGATGACAATGCGCGTCGGCCCGCCGGAGACCGATGGTTCGACGGATATCTCGGCCATTGAAGCGCTCGCCGACATCACGGCGATCGCGGCGCCGAGGACTCGCGTGATCAGTGATTTGGCCGGCATTCAAGCGACCGATCGTTGAAGGCTACCGAATGCGGACTCAACGGCGCGGCGTCAGCGGCGTTCCGCTTGGCCCCCGGCGGTGAGCGCGTCCAGCGCGGCAATGTCCCATGTCCTGCGGCGGGTCACCACTCCCACCAGGGGACAACCCTCGGGTCGCGGTCAGCCGATGGCTCTTCGCCCATGCGACGGCGCTCACGCGCGTCCTCCCGCTCCGCGTCGGAGAGAGCGCCGCGCGTGCGTATTTCCTCGCGCAGGGCTCTGCGATGGCGCAAATACTGGGCGGGCATTGCGGCGAAAACCGCGAGCACGAACAGCGTGACCCCGGCGGCGCTCGCCGCAAGGGTCAGCAGCACGATCGTGCCGACGGACGCGCCCTCGCTCCACAGCCAGACGATCAGGCATAGAGCCGCGAAAGCGCCGAGGGCCAGCGCTTCAAGAAATGTCTTGCGCAGTGCTCGAACCAACATCGCGGAACGCGAACCGATTTTTTGGGCGCCGCTCTCGACCGGCGAACGGAGGTTATGAGCCTGATGCGGCTTTTGCATCCCCCGCAGTCCGCCCCTCGCGCCGGAAATAAGCAGCGAGAAGCCACTTCAGGATCGCGCGATGAAACGCGTACTCCGCCAGTCCGAACGGGACACCGACGCCGAACCCGATCAGCAGCATGAGGCCAAACAGCGCCGGTGCCGCGTAGCCGGTGCCGGCGAGCAGGACCGACGCTGCGCTCATCGGCGCATAGTGCAGCAGAAACAGTCCGTACGAGGCGTCGCCCAGCCGCAACAGCGTTCGCGGCCAGCGCGTTATCCTGGTTGACGCGATCATGATGCAGCTCAAACCCACGCCGAGAACGAGCAGCGTGGTCGGATGCGGCTGCGCCGGAAGCAGCGGGAGCGCCGCGGTCGCGACGGCGGCGGTGATCAGCAGCGCTTCGACCGGGACCCTGGAGAGCCGCTCGAAGTGGATCGAACAGAGCATGCCGAGCGCGAAGAAGACATTGTAGGGCGCGATCGGAATGAACGGCCCCGGCAGCACCGCGAGCGTCCCTCCGGTCACGTAGGGGTGCATGTTCTGGACCACGATGATCCAGCACAGCGCGATCACGGTGAGAGCGCGGTCGGAGAGGCGGAGCGCGAACAGCACCGTTGCGGCGGCGTAGAAGAAGACCTCGAAGATCAGCGTCCAGATCGGCAGGTGAATCTGCAGCGTGTCGCGCATCGGCAGCAGGAACAGCGCGCGCCACGAGAAGTCCGTGGTCAAACCCGCCACCGCGACGATCGCCGCGCTCAACGCATAGGCGGACCAGAATGCCGGATAGATGCGCAACGCCCGGCGGCTGACGAACTCCGCGGGCGGCAGGTGGCGGTTCAGCGTGATGACGAAGCCCGAGATGATGAAGAACGTCATCACGCCGAGCGACCCGAGATTGATCTTGATAATATCGTCAGCGAGCTTTCCCGCGGCGACCGCCGCGAAATGGCCGGCGTGAAAGATCACGACAAACGACGCGGCGACGCCGCGCAGCGCATGTATCCCCGGAAAGTGCGTCGCCACGAGCCCCCCTTCTTCGCAGCGTAGCACCGATGGCGGGTCAGCCGAAGGCGTAACCCGCCCTACGTACGGCCGACGCACGGCATGAAACGCAGCACGATCTCGGTCTGCCCGTTGAGCGGCGTGAACGTGCACAGCATCAGCCCGTCGGTCGTCATCAGCCGCAGCATGCATTCGTCGTAGACGTCCGCCGGCGGTTCCTCGTCGAGCCACACCAGGTGTCTTGCGGTGCCCTGGAATTTCCGCCGTCCCTGGTCGTAGGACTTGAACCCGAGCAGGCTGATCCCGCCCGACACGTGACGGACATGCGCCGTGTCGAACGCGCCGGTCGCGCCCGCGCGCCGGCTCGGCTCTTCGACGATGGCGTCGGCCGGAATGAGCCCGGTGCCGGGCTCGGCGGCCGGGCCCATCAGCGTCGCCTGCACGATGTCGCGTGTGGTCTCGGCGGTGTCGCCCGCGACCCAGGCCTGGATCGGCCCATCGAGCGCCGGCCTTCCCACCAGTGCGGATAGCGTCCGGTCAGATGCAGCGCGGTCTCGTAACCGCCCGCGAAGGTCTTGCCGACGCGATTGGCCGCCATCATGCAGCGCTCCTGATGCGCGCGCCCGGCGGCGAAGAATGCGAGGTGCTTCGGGTAGAGCGCACGCGCCAGCGGACCGTCATCTGGATAGAGGCCGGCGAGCCTGTCGCGTCCGGCCGCGCGCGAGTCGCTGCCGGCTGCAGCGCGTCCATCATCGCTTGGCTTGACGATCCCGCTGACGCCCGCGTGCTTCAGCAGGGCTGCGGCATCGCGTTTTTCCATCCCGGCGCGCGCCATCCGGTCGGCCGCGCGCAGGTGCGCGGTGCGCTGTTTAACGCCGATGTCGACCCTGCCCTTCATGATCTTGTCGCGCACCTCCCGGAACAGGACGGCCCAGCGCTCCGGGCACGGCTTGCGCGAATATCGGGTCGGGTCGTAGCGCGCGATCGACTGCGGCGTGATCTCGATGCCGAAATCCTCTCGCAGGCTTCGCGCGATCGCGCTCGGCGACTCGTACGCCGCGAGCCGCCCGACGACCGAGGCCTGCTGCTCGCAGGTCAGCCGCCTGCCGCGGCCGACCGCGGCGTTCACCTCTTCGATGCTCAGAATGTTCAGCACGACATCCTCCTCTCGCCCACGCAAACGCAAAAAACCCGCGGCGGCGGCCACGGGTTGCGGAATTCCAGCGTTGGTGTTTCCCAAGTAGCGGACGGGGATGAAGAGAGTGTTAACGCGCGCGTCCGCGCCGCCGAGCGCAGCGAGGGTCCGGCGCGGACAAGAGCAGATGGCGCCGCCGAGCGAAGCGAGGGCCCGGCGCTCACAACAACAGACGACGGGCCGCCGGCAGGGCGGCGTCAATTTTGTCGTTCGCTGGTCAATGTTGAACAGACAGCCGACCACCCATCGGCGGACAATGTTTCCATCGGCGGCGGCGGCACCGAACGAGACGCCGGTGGCTGAGAGACCGGTTGTGCTCCGGCCCCGCAGGCGAAAGGAGCACCCGTATGGTCACTCCCTCCCAACAGATGCGTGAGTTCGCGCTCGAATGCGTGCGCTGGTCGGAAGTGGCCGACAGCGCGAGCCAGCGCGACATGATGATCGAACTTGCAAAAACCTGGATGCACGCGGCGAGCCAGATCGATCGGCGTGCGGCCGCTGTCGACGGCATCGAGGCGTTCGGCCCGCGCGCCGATCCTGACCGGCCTCGTTGACGGCCTCGCCCCCGGCGAGCACGTAGGGCGAGCCTTGTCCCCGCGAAGGCGGGGACGAAGGCGTAACCCGCCGGTTCGATCCGCTGGAGCTGGCGGATTACGCTTCGCTCATCCGCCCTACTTTTTCTTCTTCTTCTTTTTAGCTTTGTAACCATAGCTGATGGGCTGGCATCCCCGCGGGGTTATCTGGGTGCCACGACCGCAAGCCTGGACGTCCAGGACCGACGAAGTTGCCTTCGCGGCTTCGGCCAGCGGGGCAGCCGTGACAGTGATTGCCTGTGCAGACGACAACGCCACCAGACTCACGCCTGCGGCAAAAACAGCAGCAACGAGCGCTTTCATCCGGTTCTCTCCTGTTTATCTGCAAACATTTTTCAGTTTGGTGCAGCAGTCGGGCAAACAAGCAGCAGGGTGATGGCGGTGGACACCCCGAGCCCAATGAACGCTATCTGGAGAATCTCCCGACGCGACATGCGCCCCGGATTTCTCTCCCGCCACGCGACGAATCTATCAGGCTCCCACCCCGGAAGGGCATCAGGGAAAACCCTGAAAATCCGGCCACTCTGGCAGCGCCGGTGGCCGGCACCACCGGACCAGCACGTAGGGCGGGTTAGCCGAAGGCGTAACCCGCCGGTTGGCCCCGCTGGAGTTGGCGGATTACGCCATAGCGCGTCGCAGACGCGCGTACACGCGCTTTAGGCTAATCCGCCCTACGCGCTTGTCGCACAATGTCGCCATCCGGATCGAGAACGCAGACCCGCGGAACATCGACGGCCGCCAGCTCCTTCTGACGACGCGCCTTGCGCAGCAACGCCGCAGCCTGGAACACCGACGGCGCGGCCGTATCCTTCTTCTCGAGAATGGAGGGCATGTGGCGTTCCGTCAGCGGCGGAAGATCGCGCCGTAGTGATAGGGCGGCAATTTGACGGTCGCTACATGCATCAGCCCACCTGCCGTGACCGCCGCAGTCGTCTCCTCCACAGAAAGCCGCAACTCGGTTCTCGGGCCGCGCGGCTCGCCGAGCACCGGCGTTTCTTCGCGCGGACGCGGATGCCAATTGACGATGGTAAAGCGTCCGCCGGGCTTCAAGGCGTCGCGAACCGCGCGCGCCAAGCGCGGACGATCGGGAACGCCATGAAACGCATTCGCCATGAAAATGAAATCGGCGTCCTGAGCGAACTCGGGCAGCGCGTAGGCGTCGGCTTCGCGATAGGTGACGTTTGCGACACGGTGTTGCTCCAAGTACGCGCGCGCCGCGTCAAGCATGGCGGCATCGATATCGACCGCGAGAACGCGCCGCGCCATGCGCGCCATGGGCAACGTGAACCAGCCGTTCCCGGAGCACAGATCGACCGCATCCATCTCCGGTTCAAGTTCCACGGCTCTGAGCACTGCCGCAGGATCTGGCCACAGGACTTCCCACCAGCCGGTGGTGGGCATCTCGGTCCCTTCAAAGAAGGCAGGCGGCTGGGCAGTCATCAGAGGTCCGCTCTTTCGCTGACCTCTTCGTAGCGTGGCGCTAAAAACTTTCCCAGCGATTCGCGTCCCCGCGGAGACGCTCGCCTATGCAGTCGCCCGTTCGACCGGGAGCCCGGCCGCCTTCCACTCCGGAAAGCCGTCTTCGAGGCGGCGCGCCTTGAGCGCGCGCATCTGCGCCACCGCCTCGAAGGAGAGAACGCAGTAAGGGCCGCGGCAATAGGCGATAATCTCGGTTTTCTTGTCCCGACGCCGCAGCCATCCGTCGACCTTGGCAAGAGGCACGTTAACCGCGCCGGGCACGTGGCCGTGCTCGAATTCGTCCGTCGGACGCACGTCGAGCACCGTGACGAGACCTTTCTTCATCCGCTCCCGCAGTTCCTGCCGCGAAATCGGTTCGAGGGCGTCGCGCTCCAGGAAATAGCTGCGGACGATTCGCTCCACTTCCGCCACGTTGCGCTCGGCGGCGTGGCGGATTCCGGCAACGGCATCGAGGACCGTCTCGTTGCTCAGCCGATAGAGGACGAATTTGTTCTCTCGCCGCGCGGTGACCAGCCCGGCGCGCCGCAGATGCTGGAGATGCTGCGATGCGTTTGCGACCGACAGGCCGCAACGTTCCGCCAGAATTTCAACGCTCGGCTCGCCCTGGGCGATGAATTCCAGCAGCTCCAGCCGGTGTTCGTGCGCCAACGCCTTG
>Ga0207674_10010334_pt1 | contig 10581 bp, 9 predicted proteins | sample KBSCornC72_FD_184303 | JGI IMG/M metagenome (GOLD analysis project Ga0207674, IMG submission 184303) | Corn rhizosphere microbial communities from Kellogg Biological Station, Michigan, USA - KBS Corn C7-2 (SPAdes) (version 2) | ecosystem: Host-associated > Plants > Roots > Rhizosphere > Soil ...
AGCGCCACCTCGCGCGATGAGCTCTGCGCCCCCGGACAGGGGGGACGTCCGGGGGCGCAGCACCACATCCGAACCGACCCGCGGTCAGCCCTTGTTCAGCTCTTCGGTGAACATCACGATGATGCCGCTGGGGCCGCGGACGTAGGTGAGCTTGAACATGTCGCCGTAGGTCGCCACCCCGCGCAGCGGGTGGCAGCCGTGCCTCGCGGCGATCGCGAGGGCCTCGTCGATGTCGTCGACCACGAAGGCCACGCGGTGCATGCCGATCTCATTCGGCCGGGTGGGCTGCGTCTCGATCGCGTCGGGGTGGATGTACTCGAAGAGCTCGAGGCGACCGTTGCCGTCCGGCGTCTGGAGCATGGCGATCTTGGCGTGGTTGCCGTCGAGGCCGACGGCGGTGTCGGCCCACTCCCCGCTGACCGCATCCCGGCCGAGGACGGTCAGCCCGAGGTCGCTGAAGAAGGCGATCGCCGCTTCGAGGTCGCGCACGGTGATGCCGACGTTCTCGAGTTTGATGGGCATGCGTTGGACGCTAAACCCTGTCCTACTCCGGGTCGGACACCGTCGCGGCCGTCCTGAGCAGTTCGGCGAGCGCCACGGCGTCCCGCGCCGTGAGCAGCTCGGCCGAGGCGCCGGGGATCTGCAGTTCCACGGTGAGCGGTCCCCCGACCTCCTGCCAGACCTCCACCCGGAACCGGCCCGCGCCGCCCAACCGGGCCTGGTGCAGGTCCGCACCGCCGTTCGCGCGGTCGTCGAGATGATCGTTGCACCATCCCGGACATCCCGTCCGCGCACCTCGGGTCGGCGTCGACGCGGTCGGCAGATCGGACACGTCCACACCGCTGCCCTCGTTCCCCGGTCAGTGGAGACCATCGCTCACCGTGGCATTCGACGCCGCGCGCCCGATGGTTCGGGTTCTGCACGACGTTAGTCTCCGCGGCATGCAGGTGGCTGCCGACCTGGCGCTGTTGCGGGCCCACGAGCCGGTCATCCGCTACACCCACGGCGAGCTGTTCCTGCCGACCGCGGTCGGCCCGTACGTGCAGCGCTGCAGCCTGTGGATCCACGAGCCGGGCACCCCGCCCGACTCGGCCGAGCTGTTGGTCCCGCCCGGCGAGTTGAGCCTCGACGCGCTGGCGGCGCTCGGACGGGATCGGCGCGACCGCTCGCTGGAGCTGCGCTTCGTCGAGCAACGGCTCCGCGGCGCGGCGATGCGCGCGTGGCGCCGCGCGGACCGGCCCCGGCTGCGCGGTGCCGCCCGGCTCGCGAGCGTGGGGGTGTTGGCGCGCACGGTCGACTCGTTCCTGCGGCTGTCGTTGTTGCTGCGGGGCCGCACGCCGGGCGGCACCGCGGCGGCCGCGGAGGTGGCCGCGCGCGAGCACCTGGACCTGCAGCACTGCGCCTACTACGGACGGGTGGTGCGCGACGGCGACTACGTCGTGCTGCAGTACTGGCTGTTCCACGTGTTCAACGACTGGCGTTCGACGTTCGCGGGCGTCAACGACCACGAGGCCGACTGGGAGCTCGTCGCGGTCTACCTCACCGACCAGGGCGAGGGCCTGCAACCGCGGTGGGTGGCCGCGTCGTGCCACGACCACGCGGGCGACGAACTGCGACGGCGGTGGGACGATCCGCGCCTGCTCCGCGAGGGCGACCACCCGGTGATCTTCGCCGGGGCGGGTTCGCACGCGGGTGGGTTCGAGGCGGGCGACGTCGTCGTGTCGGTCGCGCTGCCGGTGTTGCGCCGCGTCGTCGAAGGGGCGGCCCGAGCCTGGCGGCGGCTGGCCCCGTGGTCGCGCTGGTCACCGCCCGCCGGGGCGTTCGGGCTGCCGTTCGTGGACTACCTGCGCGGCGACGGCACCGTGGTCGGGCCGGGGCAGGCCCAGGCCTGGGAGGCCTGCGTCGTCTCCGACGCGACCCCGTGGGTGCGCGACTACCGCGGGCTCTGGGGGCTGGACACCCATGACGTGTTCGGCGGCGAGCGCGCGCCCGCGGGCCCCCGCTACGAGCGCGGCGGCGCCGTGCGCGCCTCGTGGGCCGATCCGCTGGGGTGGGCCGGGCTGCAGAAGGAGCCGCCGAGCGAGTCGGCCGCGGCCGAGGACCTGCGGGAGCGGGTGCGCGCCCTGGACGCGCGGGTCGAGCAGCTCGACCAGGTGATCGACGTCGAGCGGACGGCGCTGCGCGGGACCGCCGCCGAGCTGCGCGCGCTCGAGGAGCACGCGGGCCTGCAACCCCACGCGAGCGTCCTTCGGGCCGAGGTGCGCCGGGCCGAACGCGACCTCGCGGCCCGCTACGTGGAACGGGCCCGGCTTGCCGACGCGGCCGCCGTGAACCGGGAGCACCTCGACCGCCCGCCGCGGCCCCTCGCCCCCGACGCCCACCTCCGCCCGTCGCCTGCCGCGGCCGACCACCGGAAACGGCCCAGGATGCTGCGCGTCTGGGGTGCGCTCAGCACCCCGCTGCTCGTCGGCACCATCGTGGTGCTCCTGCTCGGCCCGCCGCTGGCCTTCCTCTCCAGCCTCGTGCTGTTCGTGGTGCTGTTCCTCGGCATCGAGGCCGCCGCCCGCGCACGGTTGCTGTCCTTCCTGGTCGGGCTGGCGCTGACCGCACTCACCCTCGCGCTCGCCACCGTGCTGGTCACCGGGCTCCTGCAGAACTGGCGGGTGGTGCTCGCCGCCCTGCTCGGCCTCGTGGCCCTGGTGCTGCTCGTGGTGAACGTCCGGGAGCTGCGCCGCTGATCGCCTTGTCAGAGTGCGGCGAGCCGGGCGGTGTTCAGGAAGCTTCTCCGAGGACCTCAGCCATGCGCGAGATCCCCGTCTGCAGGTCGTCGTCGCCCAAGGCGTAGGACAGCCGCACGAACCCCGGCGTGCCGAACGCCTCCCCCGGCACGACCGCGACCTCGGCGAGCTCCAGCACCGCCGCGGCCAGCTCCAGGCTGCTGCCCAGCCTCCGTCCCCGGATCTGCTTGCCGAGCAGCCCCCCGACCGCGGGGTACACGTAGAACGCGCCTTGCGGCACCGGGCACAGCACGCCGGGGATCTCCGAGAGCAGCCCGACGATCGTGCGCCGCCGACGGTCGAACGCGGCCCGCATCGCGTGGACGGCGTCGAGCGAACCGGACAGCGCGGCGATCGCGGCGCGCTGCGACACGTTCGCCACGTTGGACGACAGGTGGCTCTGCAGGTTCGTCGCCGCCTTCACCACGTCGGGCGGCGCGGCCATCCAGCCGACCCGCCAACCCGTCATGGCGTAGGTCTTCGCGACGCCGTTGAGGACCACGCAGGTGTCGGCGAGCCCCGGCACAGCCACGGGCATCGACACGGCCTCGGCCCCGTCGTAGACGAGGTGCTCGTAGATCTCGTCGGTCACGACCCAGATACCGTTGGCCACCGCCCACCGGCCGACCGCCTCGGTCAGCTCGCGCGGGGCGACGGCGCCGGTCGGGTTGGAGGGCGAGCACCACAGCAGGACCTTGGTCGCGGGCGTGCGGGCGGCCTCGAGCTGCTCGACCGACGGCAGGTAGCCGCTCTCCGGCCCGGTCACGACGACCCTGGTGACCCCACCGGCCAGCGCGATGGCCTCCGGGTAGGTCGTCCAGTAGGGCGCCGGGAGGATCACCTCGTCGCCGGGGTCGAGCAGGGTGGCGAACGCCTGGTAGACCGCCTGCTTGCCGCCGTTGGTAACCAGGACCTGGTTCTCGGCGATGGCGTAGCCGGAGTCGCGCTGGGTCTTCTCGACGATCGCCGCCTTCAGCTCCGGCAGACCGCCCGCGGGGGTGTAGCGGTGGTTGCGGGGGTCGGCGCACGCCTCCTGGGCCGCCGCGACGATCGCCTCGGGGGTGGGGAAGTCCGGCTCACCCGCGCCGAACCCGATGACCGGACGTCCGGCGGCCTTGAGCGCCTTGGCCTTGGCGTCGACGGCCAGGGTCGCGGACTCGGCGATCCCGCCGATCCGCGCCGAGACGCGCGAACGACCCGTGTCGGGGCTCACCGCCATCACCTCCAGGTGTGTCAGGCCTCATGCCCTCGGGGATTACCGTCGGTCGGCTCGGCCTCAGCGGGGTCCTCCTCGACGGGTGGGTCGGCCCGGTGCACCTGGACGACGCCGCGGTCGAGATCGATCGGGCCCAGTCGCCACGGCTGGGCGTCACCGTCCTCGCCCGCCTCGTCGGTGATCTTTCGGCCGGGGAACATCGCGCCGAACACGCCCATGCTTCAGAAGCTACCCCCCGCGGCGGGCGGTGGCGGCACGGTTGCGCCCCCGCCTGGCGGGTAGCCACCGGCGTGCAGCGACACCCGGCCACCTACTTCGACGACCAACTCCCGCCGCCGATCCCCCCGGGTATCGCGGGGCTCCAACACAGCACGATCAGCCTCCCCACCGGCCACCTCGACCTCACCCACCCCCGCGACGCCATGCACCTGATCTACGAGCAGAACTTCGGGGCCGACGGGACGGACCCGCCCTATTGGGCCCAACTCTGGCCCTGCGGCCTCGAACTCGCCCGCGCCGTCGCCGCTGCCGTAACCCCCGGCACACGGGTGCTCGAACTCGGGTGCGGACTGGCCCTGCCCAGCCTGGCCGCCGCCCGCGCGGGCGGGCACGTGCTGGCCACCGACCAAGCGGAAGGTGCCCTGGCCTTCGTGGCCTACAACGCCCGCCGCAACCACGTCTCCCTCACGGTCGAGACCTGTTCATGGGCGGACCCGACGGCCGCGATCGCCGGGGCCCCGTGGGACATCGTGCTGGCCGCCGACGTGCTCTACCGACACTCCGGGCTCGACGCGCTCCACGCGCTGCTCCCCCGGCTCGTCGACCACACGGGCCGGATCTGGATCGCCGACCAGGCACGACCGCCTGCCCGCGACTTCCTCACCGCGTGCGGCCGCTGGGCCACCATCACCACGGCCCGCACCGCCGACCCGGACGTCACCATCCACCAACTCCGCCCGCGCCCCGTGGCGGCCGCCCTCACCAACCCCAGGTGCCTGGTTCGCCCTTGAACGGCCCGACGACCTCCGCGGTGATCCATCCGCCGTAGAAGCCGCCGGGCTGCGGCAGCACCTGTTCGCCGTCCAACGTGACCGACTCGAAGGGGCCCGGGTAGACGGCCACGCGGTCGTTCAGCGACGGGTAGCGCGGATGGGGCCTCGGGTACCACCAGCCGACCTCGCGCAAGGGAGGCGCATCGGCCACGACGACGTCGACGTAGCGGGCCACGCCCTTCCACTCGCACACCGTGGTGCGCTCGCCGGGCACCAGGTGCTCCCCGAACGCCTGCCGCGGCAGGTAGTACGTGGGCGGATGGCTGGTCTCCAGCACGCGAACGAGGTCATCGGTGTCGGCGACGACCACGCCGCCGTAGCGCAACACGGCCCGGCGCCGCACCCGCTCGGCGCGCGGCGGCCGCGGGTAGTCCCACACCGACTCCTGCCCGGGGCCGGGCGCTTGCGGACGGGGACGGGGCACGCCCCCCATTCTCACCGCCGCCGCTGCCCACCGCGCGACGATCACTGACGACCTGCCGGAGGCCCACGCCTCCCCCGGTCGGCCGATTGTGCACCGTGACATCATTGTCCATAGTTCGACAGCAGTGTTATGACGTTCTTCGAGGCCTGCCTCGCCGCCCGCTGACAACCCTGACCGGAGCTGACGATGACGATGTCCACCCATCCCCGCGCCGTCGCCGCGGTCGCCCTCTGCTTCGGGGCGATCGTGTTCGACGGTTACGACCTGATCGTTTACGGCTCGGCCGTGCCCGCCCTGCTGCAGTACCAGCCCTGGGGCCTCACCCCCGCCCAGGCGGGCGTGATCGGCAGCTACGCCCTGTTCGGCATGTTCCTCGGGGCGATCGCCTCGGGGACGCTGACCGACCTGATCGGGCGCCGTCGCCTGTTCATCGCGTCGCTGACGTGGTTCTCGCTGATGATGGTGCTCGTCGCGACGGCGCCGGACCCGTGGTCGCTCGGGCTGTTCCGGTTCCTGGCGGGCCTGGGCTTCGGCGGCATCCCGCCGACGGCCATCGCGCTGGTCGTCGAGATCGCCCCTGCCGGGCGACGCCACCTGATCAACGGGCTGATGCTGTGCGGGTTCCCGATCGGCGGGGTGCTGGCCGCGCTGCTGGCGATCCTCCTGCTCGAACCCGCCGGGTTCCGCACGTTGTTCGCCGTCGGCGCGTTGCCCCTGGTCACGCTGGTTCCGCTGGCGATCTGGCTGCTGCCGGAGTCGCCGAGCTTCGAGCGACGTCGAGGCGCCGGGCGCACCCGCGGCGGGGTGGCCCAACTGGTGAAGGGCCGCGCGGCGGTGGCGACCGCGCTGTTCGTCGTCGCGAACTTCTGCGGCTTCCTGCTGGTCTTCGGGCTGAACACCTGGCTGCCGCAGCTGATGCGCGGAGCGGGGTACGAGCTGGGATCCGCGTTGGCCTTCCTGCTGGTGCTCAACGTGGGAGCGATCGCGGGTGGGCTGGGCGGTTCGGCGCTGGCCGACCGTTACGGGAGCCGCTGGGTGGCGACCGTGCTCTTCGCGGCGGCGGTGCTGGCGCTGGCCCTGATCGCCGTGCCATTGCCGACCGCGGTGCTGTACCTGCTGGTGTTCGTCGCCGGTGCGGCCACCACCGGCAACCAGATCGTGGTCTACGGCTACGTGGCGGCGCACTACCCGCCCGCGCGCCGGGCCACCGCCCTCGGGTTGAGCAGCGGCATCGGCAGGCTCGGCGCGGTCACCGGTCCCCTGCTGGGCGGTTCGCTGCTCGCGGCCGGTTTCGGCCTGGGGTGGAACGTCGGGGTCTTCGCCCTCGTCGCCGTCGTCGGCGCGGTCGCCTGCGCGCTCGTCCCCCGTCCCGTCGAGCCGCAGGCCACGACCGACGCGCCGATCGCACCGGCCGCCGTCGAGACCGCGTCGTGAACCCGTCGTGAATCCGGTCGTGAACCCGCAGGCCCTCCGCCCGGAGCGGCAGGCCGCGGTGCGGCAGGATGTGACCCACTTCGGGTCGGGCGAGCAGGGTGGGGCATCGATGGCGCGGCAGCAGAACCGCCGGCGGCTGGTGTCCAACGAACTGCTCGAGCACTCGGCCCGGCTGTTCGCCACCCAGGGCTACGCCAACACCTCCTTCCAGGACATCGCCGACTCCATGGGCATCAGCCGCCCGGCGCTGTACCACTACGTCAGCAACAAGGAGGAGATCCTCGCGGCGCTGGTGCGCGACGTGCTCGAGCGCGTCGTCGAGATCCTCGAGCAGGTCCGCGACCGCGCCGACCTCACCGAGGACGCCCGCGTGGCGGAGGCGCTGCGGCAGATCGTGGTCAACAACGCCCGCAACACCACCCGGTTCCGCCTGCTCGACCGCAGCGAACCGGACCTGCCCGCGGAGATCGCCGAGATGCACCGCCACGCCCGCCGCCGGGTCCTGGAGCTGCTCACGGGCCTGATCGAGGACGCCACGAGCGCCGGGCGGTTCCGGCCCCTCCCGGCCCGGACCGTCGCGCTGGGGATGCTCGGCATGGCCAACTGGGTCGCCTGGTGGTACCGCGTCGGCACGGACGGCGACGCCGATTCCGTCGCCGACGTGCTCGTCGACCTCGCCATGTCCGGCGTGCGCCGGGACGACGACCGCCAGGTCGCGCCCGGTCCGTGGGCCGCGCTCGCGCTGATCAAGGAAGACCTCACGCACCTCGAGAGCGCGCTGTCCACCGCTCTCGACCCCGCCCGGCCCGAGAGCCCGGCGCAGGACTGATCCCCGAACGACCACCCGACGCCCGTCGGGTGTGACGGCGCTCGCCCGCTATTGACACTCATGTCGATACTTCTACAATCGTGTTAGAGCCAAGGAGCCACCATGTCAGAAGACGTTCCCTTCCCGCCCGAGCGGATCGAGCAGTACCGGCGGGACGGCCTCTGGACCGGGGAGACGCTCGGTGACGCGCTGCGCCGCGCCGCCCGCGCGCATCCCGACCGAGCCGCACTGATCACCGTCGATACCCGCCTGACCCACGCCGAGCTCGACGAGCTGAGCGAGAGCTTCGCCGCCGGGCTGCTGGCCACCACGCCGCTGCGCACAGGCGACCGCGTGATGTTCCAGCTCGGCAACGAGGCCGAGACCGTCGTCGCCTACTACGGCTGCGTCAAGGCCGGGATCGTCCCGGTCTGCACCCTGCCCCAGCACGGCGAGCGCGAGATCGGCCAGCTCGCCGAGCACACCGGCGCGCGCGGTCACCTCGTGCAGGCCGATTTCCGCCACCGCGACCTGGTCGGCCTCGGGACCCGGCTCCAGCGCGCAGTCGCGGGTTTGGAGACGCTGATCGTCGTGCGCGGTAGCGCGCCCGGCGCCGCGCACGCTTACGACGCGATCCTCGCCGCCGGGCGGTCACCGCAGGCCCGCGCGGCGCTCGCCGCCGTGACCGTCGATCCGCGCGCCCTCGTCGTGCTCCAGCTGTCCGGCGGCACGACGGGCCTGCCCAAGGTCGCACCCCGCCGACACGAGGAGTACGTCTACAACGCACGGGTCTGGGCGCAGGCGCTGGACCTGACCGAGCAGACCGTCCTCCTGCACCCCCTTCCGATCATGCACAACGCGGGGATCGCCGCCGCGCTGCAGCCCGCGCACCTCGTCGGCGGCGCCTGCGTGATCGCGCCGAGCGGCGATCCCGGTCCGGTGCTGGAGCTGATCGCCCGCGAGCGGGTCAGCGTCCTGCCGGTCGTCCCGCCCGCGGTGGCGATCCGCATGCTGGAGCACCCGCAAGCCCGGCACACCGACCTGAGCAGCGTGGCGCGGTTCGTCATCGGCGGGCAGCGCCCGAGCGTGGACCTCATCGAACGGCTCGAGCGCGAGCTCGGGATCCGGGCGCTGCAGATGTTCGGGATGGCCGAGGGCATGTTCCTCTACACCTCGCCGGACGCCCCGGAGCGCGCCCGCCTGCACACGGTCGGCACGCCGGTCTCGCCCGCCGACGAGGTCCGCGTCCTCGACGTCGCAGGCGAGGACGAGGTGCCCGACGGGACGATCGGCGAGCTGGCCTGCCGCGGCCCGTACACCATCCCCGGCTACTACCGGGCCGCCCAGCACAACGCCGCGACGTTCACCGCGGACGGCTTCTACCGCACCGGCGACCTCGTCACCCGGCACGTGCTCGACGGCCGTCCGTACTACGCGATCGACGGCCGCATCAAGGACGTCATCAACCGCGGCGCCGAGAAGATCCACGCCGAGGAGGTCGAGGAGCTGCTCGTCCGCCACCCCGACGTGCGCAACGCCGCGCTCGTCGCCATGCCGGACCCGGTGCTCGGCGAGCGGATCTGCGCCTACCTGGTGCTCGCCGACGACGCCGCCACCCCGACCGTGGCCTCGACCAGCGCCTTCCTGCTCGACCAGGGCCTGGCGAAGTTCAAGCTGCCGGAGCGGATCGAGGTCGTGGCGGCCTTCCCGCTCACCAACGTCGGCAAGGTCTCGAAGAAGGACCTCCGCGCCGACGTCCACAAGAAGATCGAGATGGAGGGGGTCGGCTCATGAGGCTCGACAGCATCGCCGTCCTGGGCGGCGGGCCCGGCGGCCTCTACGCCGCACGGCTGTTCAAGCTCGCGTATCCCGACGCCGTCGTGCGGGTGCACGAGCAGGGCACGCCCGCGACGACGTTCGGCTTCGGGGTCGCGGTCGCCGGGCGCACCCAGCGCAACCTGGAGGACGCCGACCCCGCCACCCAGGCCGACATCCTCGCCGCCGGGCGCCCGCACGACATGCGGATGGTCGTCGACGGGCACTCCGCGCGGGTGCACAACGGGCCGCTGATCGGCATCGCCCGCACCGAGCTGCTGGCCGTCCTCGACCGGCACGCCCGCGCGGCGGGCGTGGAGCTGCACTACGGCGAGCGGCGCAGGCAGGCCGATCTCGACGCCGACCTGGTGATCGTGGCCGACGGGGTGAACAGCCAGACCCGGACCGAGCACGCCGCCGCCTTCGGGGCGGAGGTCGACGTCGCGGACGGCCTCTACCTGTGGGCGGGCGCGGACTTCGCCCTGGACACGGCGATCTTCGCCCCGGTGACGACGACGCACGGCACGTTCGTCACCCACGCCTACCCGTACTCCCCCGACCGCAGCACCTTCCTCATCGAGACCGACGAGGCCACCTGGCGCGCGGCGGGCTTCGACACCACCACCGACGCCACCGCGCCGAACGATTCCGACACGGCATCTCTGGCCTACCTGCAGGAAGCGTTCGCCGAACACCTCCAGGGGCACCGCCTGATCGGCAACCGCACCCGCTGGATGCGGTTCCGCACCGTGCACTGCCGTCACTGGACCCACGGCAACGCGGTGCTGCTCGGCGACGCCGCGCACACCGCGCACTACTCGGTCGGCTCCGGCACGAAGCTCGCGATGGAGGACGCGATCGCCCTGCGCGACGCCGTCGCCGCCGCGCCCGACCTGCCGTGCGCGCTCGCGACCTACGAGCGGGAGCGCCGCCCGCAGGTCGAGCGGATCCAGGACCTGGCCCGGCGCAGCAGGCGGTGGTGGGACTCGTTCCCGCGCCGTACCGACCTGCCCGTCGACCAGCTGATGCTCGCCTACATGACGCGCACCGGGAAC
>Ga0207674_10010335_pt1 | contig 10581 bp, 6 predicted proteins | sample KBSCornC72_FD_184303 | JGI IMG/M metagenome (GOLD analysis project Ga0207674, IMG submission 184303) | Corn rhizosphere microbial communities from Kellogg Biological Station, Michigan, USA - KBS Corn C7-2 (SPAdes) (version 2) | ecosystem: Host-associated > Plants > Roots > Rhizosphere > Soil ...
GGTTTCGAAGGCCGCCGCGGATCTCGTCGCCGAGCAAGCGGCGCGGGGCTGGAGAATGGACGTGATTCGCATGCGCCCGATCAATCACATCGGTCCGGGACAGAATCTCGGCTTCGCCGCTCCCGACTTCGCCGGTGCATGAGCGCCGTTCGCGCGGTCACCTGCTTAAGCCATGCGGCGAATGCGCCGCGCTCCTCGTAGTGCCGTAGCGCCAGCGGAAGGCCGACGAGCACGTCCTGTACTACGTCCTCAGCCTCGTCTATCGAGTCAAGGAAGTGGAACGCGAGCCGCAGCAGTGGCGTCGCGAAGCGCGCGTACACGATGCGGAGCGCATCGTCGTCCCGGTGTTTGAGACGAGCGGCTAATTCGCTGTCACTGGGCTCTGTCTGATCGACTTCGCTGGGCAGCATCAATGGGCCAAGTAGAAGTTCGATCTTGTAATGTCGGCCACACGCAGGATCTTACATCTTTGAAAGGTGGCTGGCGGCCAGCATCGAGCCGCATGTAGGCTCTAGCGGCGGCGATGGCTTGTATCAGTACCGTCTGCCGCTGCCGCCGAATGAGTACGGAAGGAGCTACTATCTCGTCGACCGCGGCCCCTCGACCGTGGTCGTCGCGCACGGCCGGGCAGGCTTGCCCATCGTCGATGGCAGGCTCGCACTCGAGCGAGCCGAGTTGCGCTGAAGAGCGACCAGCGCCTTCGATCAGACGAGAGATCGAGTTGTTTGTCGGGGAAACCCAAACCCAAGTACGCGTGTCAGAGACGAATAGACAGGCGATGTGTGAGCGCTCCCCTGTTTATTCCGCCAACCGCTCACACACCGGAACGGTCGACGCCGACCCTCCTCCTTGCGCTGCCGCCGGTCGGGCGCTTGCCCCTTCGGCGCCGTTCCCCTGCAACGCCCACTCCATGAGTCAGTCCCGCGTCTCACGCGCTGTGACGATCCTTGGCCGCAGCGTGGCGCTGCTCGTCTGCACCGCAACGCTCCCACTCCGCCTCGCTGCGCAGACGCAGGCGTCCGCGTCCACCGCGCCGTCCACACCCGACTGGCTCAACCTCGGCTTCGAGGGCGTCAGCACGCTCAGGCCCGGTGCGCCGCTGGGGTGGCTCGTTGGACAGGGCTACGAGGTCGTCCTCGACAGCGTTGCGCCGTTTGCGGGGAAGCGAAGTCTCCGTCTACGCCCACTCAACGCAGAGGCGTCCCCAACGAAGATCTTCGGTGTCGCGACGAACATCGCGCCGGCCGACAGCGCGCGCGGCAGGACGGTCCACCTGCGCGGTTACATCCGCACCGAGGGCATCACGACCGGCTACGCCGGCTTCTGGGTGCGCACGGATGCGGCGGACGGCCGGATGCTCGCGCTCGAGAACATGCACGCCCATGGCGTGACGGGGACCACCGGGTGGGCACCGTACGATGTCACCCTGCCAGTCGACACGGGCACGAGCCGCATCGTCTTCGGCGTGCTGCATCCGGGCGACGGGACCGCGTGGTTCGACTCACTCTCGCTGAGCGTCGACGGAAAACCGTTGACGCCGTGGACACTCGGCACGAAAGGGCAGGCCTGGCTACGCCGCGCCGCGATCCCGCTGACGAGCGTCGACGCCAATGCGCCCACCTCCGATCTTGCGCCGCTGGGACGACTCCTTGGCAGCGCACGCGTCGTCGCCCTGGGCGAGGGCACGCACGGCACGAGCGAGTTCTTTCGGATGAAGCACCGGCTCACCCGGTATCTCGCGACGCAGCACGGGTTCACCGTCTTCGCCATCGAGGCGAACATGCCCGAGGCGCGCCGCCTTAACGAGTACGTGCTCACCGGGCGCGGCGATCCGGCGGCGCTGCTCTCCGGGATGTACTTCTGGACCTGGGACACGCGCGAGGTGCTCGACCTGATCGAGTGGATGCGCGCGTACAACGCCTCGGGCGCCGGCCGGATGGAGTTCTGGGGCTTCGATCTTCAGACGCCGGACGTGGCGGTGGACAGCGTCCGTGCCTTCGTAACACGCGTAGAGCCGGCTTTCCTGCCAGCGTTGGACTCGGCGTACCAGGGCGTGCGCACGGTGATACAGGATCGCAAGCAAGGCTGGACGATGACGCCCGCGGCAGCCGGTCCGTGGTATGACGGGGCGCACAAGGTGCGGCAATATCTGGAGGCGAACCAACGCCGGTACGCGGCGGCGGACAAGGACACGATGGAAGTGGCGTGGGCGGTGCAATACGCGCGGATCGTCGAGCAGGGAGCGGACATGGCGCGTAGCGCGAACGGCGGGAGTGCATCGCGCGACAGCAGCATGGCGGTGAACGTCGGCTGGATGCTGCAGCACCTGCCGCCCAGCACGAAGGCGGTGCTCTGGGCCCACAACGGCCACGTGCAGCGCGCGACCGGTTGGATGGGTGCAAACCTCGCCACAACGTACGGCCCTGCCTTCCGGAACGTGGGGTTCGCCTTCGGTGACGGCGACTACACGGCGATCGGCCCACGCGGGCTCACCAGCTACCCCGCCGAGTCGCCGCCAGCGGGCTCCGTGGAGGCGGCACTCCGCGCAACAGGGCTCCCGCGTCTGGCGCTCGATCTCGGCGCAGCGAAAGCCACCCCTGACGGCGCATGGCTCGCGGCGCCGCACGACTTCCGCAACATCGGCGCGGTGGCGCAGGAGCGCGCGTTCATGCCGACACCGGTGGCCGCGCGCTATGACCTGCTCATCTACCTCGACCACACGACGCCGACGCAACTCACGCCTGGCGGCCAAAGGAGTGGGGGACGATGATCTCCCCGCGATCGCGCTCGCGTAGCTCCGCGCGCCACCCTGTTACGGCGAGACGCGCAGGTTCCGGAAGTACGCGACCGTCCCCGGGTCGATCCAGAGCGCGATCGCGCCATGCGCCTGCTCGCCGGATTTGACGTCGTTCACGACCAGCGTCGGCTGCGCCTGCCCGTTGACGTAGAGACGCGCCTTGTTGCCGCGCACCTCGATCCGGATCGGCGTCCACGCGTCCGGGACGAGATCGGCATAGGCCTCGTAGCGGCCCGGCGTCTCCTGGCGCAGGCGATTCCACGGCCAGGCCGGATGGGAGATGTACTGCACGGAATGATTGCGCCGCTCCTGATCGTCGGCGCGACCGTTCGTCGGGCGAAGGTAGAACGCGTCGTACGTCTTCAGGTCCGGTTGCACGCGGAAGGCGATGCCGACGAAGCCGCGCGCGCCCTCCCCCGCGTTCGTCCCGGGCGCGCCGGCGATCTCCGCCTCGATCACACCGTTCGCGAAATCGGTCCCCTCGAGCACGACCAGCTCCTCGAGCTGCTCGTCGGCCGCCATCCGCTGCCGCGCATCGTCGGAGATCGCGACGCGCACGCCGCGCTTGCCGTCGTGCGTCGTCGGCTCGACCGTCACGTTGTGCGGGCGCAGGCCGTCGACCGTCTCGAGTGCGAAGCGGTCGCTCGACCGCGTCCCTGTCGGGGCGACGGCCGGCGCCGCAACGGTGGACGGCGCGACGGCCGGCTTCGAGACCGCCGTATCTCGTCGAGTGGGAGCGGCCGGCGCCGGCCGAGCTGGCGCCACCGTGTCCGTCCGGGCCAGCGCCACGGGCGTCGTGCCACTGTCGACGGCGACGTCCGCCGTCGCGATGTAGCCGTACCGGCCCGGGGACTGTCGCCGATCGATCTGATCGAGCAGCACCTGGATGAAGGCGCCGCTCACTCGGGCCTGCGTCACCGCGAACGTCGACGGATTGAGGAAGGCGATCACCGTCGCGTTCGTGTTCGGAGCGGTCCGCACGGCGGTCCGGCGCAGGATGGTCACGGTCGTCTCGCCCTGCGCGCGCGCCTCGCGCGCTGTCGCGACGGTGAGAGACGACAGGGCGAGGGCACAGATCAACGCGAATCGCTGCGACACGGAGCCTCCACCGCGAGTTGGACGTGCACGCAGCTGACGCCGAACACAGCGCCGAGCTGCCAACGGATCCAATAAGGGAGCGCGCGCCGGGACGCGCAACCGGCTTGGGGGCCCTCGCAGCCGTACTTTGCGTCCGCACCGGAACGTCGCTATTCGACGCCGTCTCGGACCCGCCCTCCCTCGGCGCCCGCTAGCTTTGCCGCATGACGCGAACACCACTCATCCTCAGCTGGAGCGGGGGCAAGGACAGCGCACTCGCACTCGCCGCGCTGCGTCGTGATCCGCGCTACGAGGTCGTGGCGCTGCTGACGGCCGTGACGCGCGAGTACGACAGGATCAGCATTCACGGCGTCCGACGCTCGCTCCTCGACGCCCAGGCAACCGCCTTACGCTTGCCCGTCGAGGAGATTCCGCTGTCTCCGCAATCGACGAACGACACCTACGAGGCGGCGTTCTGCTCGGCGGTCGAGTCGGCGCGTCGTCGATATCCCGGCGTGAAGCACGTCGCCTTCGGCGATCTCTTTCTCGAGGACGTACGGTCGTACCGGGAACGGCTCCTCCGTCGCGCCGGCCTCGAGCCCCTGTTTCCGCTCTGGGGCATGGACACCACCCTGCTCGCGCGGCAGTTCGTCCGTGATGGCTTCGTCGCGCATCTGGTCTGCGTGGACACCCAGCAGCTGGATGCGAGCTTCGCCGGACGGCGGTTCGATGATGTGCTCCTGGCCGATTTGCCGGCGAGCGTGGATCCCTGTGGTGAACGGGGAGAGTTTCATACCTTCGTGTCGGCGGGGCCGATCTTCACCACACCGCTGTCCGTGACGCGTGGCGCTACGGTCCTGCGAGACGAGCGATTCGCGTACAGCGATCTGATGCCGGCCGAGCGCGTACTCGACGCTCGCTTCGACGCGTGATCACACGTGATGGGTGCGCGCATGAGGGCGCTGGCATACGGGCGGCGGCCGCCGCATCAGCGTCCAGCTCCTGATGCCTGGTAATCGACCGCCACCGATCCTGGTCATGCTCGTCGGTCCACCGGCCGTCGGGAAGATGACGGTCGGGCACGCGCTCGCGGCGCGTACCGGGCTTCGCCTCTTCCACAACCATCACACGATCGACCTCGCGCTCCGGTTCTTCCCGTACGGCAGCCCGCCATTTCAGCGGCTGGTCGGCGAGTTCCGCCGGCGCATCTTCGAGGAGGTCGCGGCGAGCGACCTGCCGGGGCTGATCTTCACCTACGTCTGGGCGTTCGACGACGCGCGCGACGCGGACGCCGTCGAATCGTGGGCCGCGATCTTCCGGGAACGCGGCGGACGCGTGGTGTTCGCCGAGCTGGAGGCGACGCAGGCGGAACGACTGCGCCGGAACGAGACCGAGTTCCGGCTGTCGGAAAAGCCGTTCAAGCGGGACCTCACGGCATCGCGCGAGCAACTCCTGGCCATCGACGCGCAGTATGTGATGAACAGCGGCGGCCGTTTCGACGACCGACCGGACTGGCTGCGCCTCGAGACAACGACGATGAGCGCGGAGGACGCGGCCGAGCGGATTCTCGTGCACTTCGATCTACCACGGAGCGCCGGCGGCCTGACGAGCGGGTGAAGCTGACGAGGCCGCGCACCGTCCCTCACGACGCACGTTGTCGCGCGGCGCCGGGCGCACAGTCACGGTGCGTGCGGGATCGGGATCACCTCGACGTCGCGATACGCGGCGGCTGCATGCCGCCGATCGAGGTAGGCCATCTGCTCGCGCGTGGCGAACCCCTCGCGCCGCGCCTCCCATTCGCGCTCCCCTGCTTCGCGGGTCGCATCGCTCCCCACTGTCTCCTCGAGCACGACGAGGCGAATGCTCGAGGGGAGAGTGGCGCGGTCGAGCGTACGCGTCGCCATCTGGGCGAGGATCGCCTCGTTCGCCGTCCGGTCGCCGTGCGGCACGAGCTCGACGAGCAGTACCGCCGGCCGATCCTCGAGCCCCCAAACGAGGGTGCGAATCGTCTCGGCCACGGTGGGCGCGTCCTTCTTCAGGCGGAGGGTTCTCACCCTGTGGACGGGCATGCCGAGTTGCTCGGCCGAACTCTCCACCATGAACTCTCCCGCCCCCTCGCTTGGGCCGCGCACGAGGAGGGCAGCTGCTCGATGCTCACGCAGTGCAGCGTACACGGCAAAGAAGTTTTCCCTGTACGGCGCGAGATCGGCCTCGCGGTCCTCGCTCGCGAGATCGTCCGCTGTGGGCAGATCCAACGGCTGCGGTACGATCCCGCTCTTCGACGCGTCGAGGCGCAGCTCGCCTGTCGCATTCCGTCCGATCCACTCCGGCGGAAGGCGGCGTCCACGATACAGATACTCCGAGCCATCGGGCTCGGGCACGAAGTGGTCGAAGTACCTCGGATCGATCCAGAGTGGCGCGTGCTCCTGCACCGCCATCACGTAGTCCGCCGTCTTCTCGTCGGGCTCCGCGAAGGGGATGATCAGTTGCAGGCTCGCCGTGCTTCGCTGCCGGAGCTCGACGCCGATCTGAGAGAAGATGTGGAAGTGACGCTTCGTCTGACCACGCAACACGGCACCGGTCCGGGGATCACGCAGGCGGAAGGCGCAGCCGTAGCGGCCTAGTATCGGCGAGGCCAGCGTTCCGACCGTGCACGGCGCCACCGCCTCGAGATACTCGAGCAGCTCGTCCACCCTGGCGAGCGGCAGCTGCCAGTGATGCTCCTCCTCCAGATCGTCACGCAGCCGGCGCGTATCCGACGAATGCTTCGGCTGACCGAAGCGCTCCCGCGCGAGGTGCACCGCCGCGTCGAAGTCCGCGCGCGTCAGTTCGGGCGGCCACGCACCGAACCACTCCAGGATTTCCGGATGGTTCCGGAGACTCTCGGCCGACCACCGCTGCGCGGTGAGCATCAGTGTCTCGCCGCCGAACGGCGCGATGAATCGCTCGCGGAAGTCGTTCACCTGGCGCCAGACGTCGCGCAGCGCGACGGCACGCGTCGGTTGCTGCACCCCGAACGGCGGACGATAGGCGACGTGCGCGCGGGGTTCGGGGGGCCAGTGGGAATTGCGTTCGGTCATCGCGGTGGCTGGAGGGTTCCAAGCTGAGACGACCGGCCCCCGCGATCCGAAAGATTCTCCCGCCATCGCGCGCTTCGGTACTCACGACTCGCCTGCCTGCACAGCGCTGCGCGGCACGCTCCTCGCTGCCGATTCGCCGCCCTTCGTTCCGCGAGGCCGCTGCATGCGTCGCACCGCGCCCATCATCTCGCTCGCTGCGTCCCTCGTTGCGGGCGCCGTCGTCGTGTTCAGCTGCACCGATCCGCTGCAGCCGCCCACCCTCGCGCCGCCCCACGGTCCGAGCGCCGCGGCGGCCCCCACCGGCACCGCGCTCCAGGGCAGCTGGACGACGCCGACCACCTGGCCGATCGTCGCCGCCCACCTCGCGGTCCTCCCCGATGGCCGCGTGATGACCTGGGTGAGCAGCGACCAGCCCGGCGACGTCGAGCGCCACGAGGTGCACGTCTGGGATCCCGCCACCGGCGCCTTCACGGACCTCACCGCCGGCGTGCACAACGCCTTCTGCGCCGCCGAGGTCTTCCTCGCCGACGGCCGTCTGCTCGTCGCCGGAGGACACATCGCCGACAACAAGGGGCTCAAGCAGGCTGCGACGTTCGACTGGCGGATGAACGCCTGGCAGTCGACCGCCTCGATGCGCGCCGGCCGCTGGTACCCGACGGCGACGATGCTCGTCTCCGGCGAGGTCACGATCGTCGCCGGCTCCGACGAGAACGCGGCCGGCAACAACTACCCTGAGGTGTGGAACGGCACGAGCTGGCGCGAGCTCCCTGGCGCGCCGCTCGCCATGCCCTACTACCCGTGGATGCACTCGGCGCCCGACGGGCGTGTGTTCAACAGTGGCCCCGACCAGGTCACCCGCTTCCTCAACCCGAGCGCCGGCGGCGCCTGGACGCTCGGCCCGCGCAGCAACGGCGGCTACCGGGAGTACGGCGGCTCGGTGATGTACGCCCCGGGGAAGATCCTGATCATGGGCGGCGGCGATCCACCGACGAACAGCGCCGAGACGATCGACCTGAACACCGCCGGCGGGTGGCAGCCCACGGGATCGATGGCGTTCGCGCGGCGGCAGATGAACTCCACCGTGCTCCCGAACGGCCAGGTTCTCGCCCTCGGCGGGACGAGCGGCACCGGCTTCAACGACGAGTCGCGCGCTGTGCTCCCGGCCGAGGTGTGGAACCCGGCCACCGGCGCGTGGACGACGCTGGCGAGCATCCAGGTGCCCCGCCTCTACCACTCCAGTGCCGTGCTGCTCCCCGACGCGCGCGTGCTCTTCGCGGGCGGCGGCCGGTGCGGCGCGTGCACCGTGGACCACTTCGACGCCCAGATCTTCTCGCCACCCTACCTGTTCTCCGACGACGCGACGCCCGCCGTGCGGCCGCAGATCCTCGCCGCGCCGGCGCAGGTGAGCTACGGGCAGGCCTTCACGGTGCAGACGTCGAGCGCGCTCGGGATCGCGCGCGTGACCTGGGTGCGTCTCCCGGCGACGACACACTCGTTCAACCAGAACCAGTGGTTCAACGAGCTCTCGTTCACGGCGGCGGCGGGCGCCCTCACCGTCACCGCACCGGCCACGGCGTACCAGGCGCCGCCCGGCCACTACATGCTCTTCGTCCTCGACGCCGCCGGCGTCCCCTCGGTCGCGCAGATCGTGCAGATCGTGGGGAGCGCGCCGCTCCCCAGCCCCCCCGGTGTTCCGGCAGCGCCCACCGCCCTCGGCACTGGCCCGATCGACAGCCAGCGCATCCGCCTCCTCTGGACCGACCGCTCGACGGGAGAGATCTCGTTCCGGATCGAGCGCTGCACCGGCAGCGGGTGCGTGAACTTCGTCGAGGTCGCACAGACCGCGGCGGACGTCACCTACTTCCGCGACTCGGCGCTGGCGGCGGCCACGACGTACAGCTACCGCGTCCGCGCGGAGAACGCCGCCGGCTTCTCCGGCTACTCCAACACGAGCGTGGCGACGACCCTCGCCACCGGCAGCGCGCCGCCGCCGGGCCCGATCGTGCACCGCGCGACGGGGCTCTGCCTCGACGTGCGGAACGGTGCCCGCGCGGACGACGGCGACCACGTGTTGCTCGCCGCGTGCAGCGGCGGCTCGAGCCAGCAGTGGACGATCCCGGCCGGCGGCGCGCTCGGCGACGTCCTCGTCTTCGGCACCAAGTGCCTGGACGCCTGGACCGGACAGGGGAACGACGGCGACCCGATCAACATCTACGCCTGCCACGGCGGCACGAACCAGCAGTGGGGGATCAGCACGACCGGCGAGCTGCGCGGGGGCTTCGGCAAGTGCGTCGTCCCCGCGACGTCCCCGGTGGCCGCGGGCACCGAGTTCGTGCTCGGCGCCTGTACCGGCGCGACCGCGCAGAAGTGGGCCGTCAACCCGGGCACGGACCTTCCGCCGATCGCCGACTTCACGTCGAGCTGCAGCGGCTTGAGCTGCACCCTCAACAGCAGCGCCTCGAGCGACGACCGCGGGATCGCGTCGCGCGCCTGGAGCTTCGGCGACGGTGACAGCGCGGGCGATGTCGTCACCCCGCTCAAGGTGTACGCCACGCCCGGGCTCTACTCCGTGACGCTCACCGTCACGGACGCTGCCGGCCAGACCGACACGAAGACGCGCACCGTCTCTGCCGTGTCGCTGTCCAACACGCCGCCCGTCGCCGCGTTCAACAGCGGCTGCACCGGGCTCGCCTGCACCTTCACCGACGTGAGCACCGACGCCAACGGGACGATCGCCTCGCGGAGCTGGGCGTTCGGGGACGGGGCGACCTCCATCCTGGCGAACCCCGCGCATACATATGCCGCCGCCGGCTCCTATACCGTGACGCTCACGGTGGTCGACGACGGGAGTGCGAGCAGTGTCGTCTCCAACACGGTGACCGTCGTCGCGCTGCCGCCGGCGACGGCCGTGCCGATCGTGACCCGCACCGGCGGCAAGTGCCTCGGCGTGCAGGGCGGCGTGCAGACCAACGCCACGCCGATCGTGCTCGGCGCCTGCGCCAACCGCCCCGAGCAGCGCTGGACGATGCCCCCGCCGGGGATCGCCGGCGCGGTCACCGTCTACACTCTCGCCACCTGCCTCGACGCCTCCGGCGGTCAGGGGAACGACGGCGACCCGATCATCATCTGGCCCTGCCACAACGGTCCGGGAAAGCCCGGGCCGAACGAGACGTGGACCTACACCGCCGCGGGAGAGCTGAAAGGGATCAACGGCAAGTGCATCGCCTACGGGACGAATCCGGTGACGACCGGCGCGGGCCTCGTGCTCGCGCCGTGCACCGGCGTGGCCGGCCAGAAGTTCGACGTGGGCAGCGTGCCGGCGAACAGCCCGCCCACCGCCGCCTTCACCGCCGCCTGCACGAACCTCGTCTGCACCTTCACCGATGGGAGCAGCGACGCCGACGGGGCCGTGACGGCGTGGGCAACTTGCCCCATGCCTTCGCGGGCAGCACCCCAAGAAGTGGTTGTCGGAGGACGTGCACGACATCGAGGTCGGTGCGCAGCCGGCGATCGCGGGTTTCGCGGAGCAGCGCGAGGCCGATCGCGAGCAAGCCGCCGATGAAGATGGCGACCGCGAGATTGAGCACGACGCGCGGCGAAGACGGCAGCGCCGGGACGGTCGCGGCC
>Ga0207674_10010336_pt1 | contig 10581 bp, 7 predicted proteins | sample KBSCornC72_FD_184303 | JGI IMG/M metagenome (GOLD analysis project Ga0207674, IMG submission 184303) | Corn rhizosphere microbial communities from Kellogg Biological Station, Michigan, USA - KBS Corn C7-2 (SPAdes) (version 2) | ecosystem: Host-associated > Plants > Roots > Rhizosphere > Soil ...
ACTGAGAACACTATCAACAGCACTGGCCATAGCCTTATAGCCAGTGCTGTCGGGATGGAACGAATCGTGGAGTGCATCGTTGAGACCGGCTATCTCATTGATCCACTCTTCGCTTTCGTTGGCAGTGCATGCTTCGTGTCCGGCAAAAGCCTGTGCCACCTGTTGGGCCGCATTTGAGACGCCAGCTTGAGTCGCGGCAGCCGCAATCACGTTGTCCAGTTGAGTGGCAAGCGTCCGAATCATGGTCATCTCGCTGCCACTCAGGCCATAGTAAACGATGGGATTATGGCAGTCCGCGATTGACGGGTTCGCGACGAGCAAGGGATAACCGACAATGACAATATCAGCTCCAGGGGCGGCTGACCTGAGTTCCTGGTAGATCTGAAGCAGGCGTGATTGCAGAGCAGTTATTTTCTGCGCAATGGTGCTTTGATCGTGTGTACAGGAAGAAAAACTGGTGATGCACTTGGTCAGTTCAGAGGAGAAGCCGATATCATTTCCGCCGATGGTGATGGTAATCAGCGTATTTCCTCGTGGAGCACCCAGCAATTGGCTTAACTGGGTACCTGGAACTGAAGAGCTTTGCACGGTCTGGTCAATATCGGCGGTCACAGCGCCCGCGCAAGCGATCATCACGGGAGTTGGGACACCAGCGCCGAGCAGATAGGCATAACTGTTGGTTGATCGGTAGCAACCTGATGCGCCATTGTAGGGTGGAGCACCATCCCCGGCTGAATAGGAATCTCCAAGGGCATAATAGTTGGCGTAGCTTCCTGAGAAGCCGGTTGTACGAATCTCAACAGGGCTAGACGCGGAACCCAGGGTGGTACCATCCACAGCCGTGATGCTGAAACGATACCAGTGCCCGACCTGGAGTCCCGTAATTGTGGTTGAGGTAGTGCTCACTAAAGAAGAAAGCTGCGTCGTCTGCCCGGTAGCCAGGTCGGTTTCATTGACCAAGTACCCGGTGGCATCCGTCGCGGCACCCCAACTGAGCGTAGCCTGCTGATTGCCAGTTGCGCCACTGAGAGAGGTGGGTTGCCCTGGCGTGACCGAGGCTGCCAGAGCTGAATTGGATAGACAAAGAGATCCTGTTATCAGGATGACGAAAGAAATGAACAACATGACGAAAAAGCGCGGAAATACAAGGTGAGCGGTCAGCTTCTTCCGTCTCGCAAGGGGAGAAAATAACTTTGGCATGGGTCCTTCCTTCCTCTCTTGTACGAAGAGTGGAATGGCATCGTTTCTGACGCCGTTGGTGATGTTAACTTCTAAGCGCGTCCAGGCTATAGAATACTCTTCTAGAGTAACATATAAATATGTTTTCGCGCAAGATGGGTTCTCGGCATTTTTCTCCCGTTTTCGTGAACCGCTATGTCAACTTGTCCAGTTTTTATCACCAAAAAGTCCTGTATACACATATCTTTTCGTGAAAATATATTACCCATCAATATTGCCCACTTTTCGCACAAATTGAGCGCAAAATGCTCTGTCAATCTTGTTCACTTCACATAAATTAGGGGATTTACAATTCTAATTTTATGCGTTATGCTTATCTATGGAATTTCCATAATAGGTAGAGGTATACATGTCGTAAGGGTGGTATATATGTCGAAGAAATCCCAATTCCAGAATCTCGCGTTGCAGGAAACGCTGCATGACCTCCAGAATTACGCGCAACAGCCAACAATTATCCAACCCGCGCTGACCTTACCGATCAAACCAGAAAAAATCGTGCCTCTTCCGCCTGCGCCCTCGTTCGCACGTCCATCTCTACCACTTAAAGAAGATACCTATTTTACGATGATGTGCGAGCCGGAGGAGATCGTCATTTCTTCGACGCTGGACGCGAGCGAGCAGGAAGATACGCTGGCTATCTCTTTGCCCGAAGAGGCAATGCCTGCTCCTCCCACAACGAGGCGCAAAAGAAAGCTCCTGCGCGGAGCGGTGTTGCTGCTCAGCATGCTCCTGATTCTGGCAATCTACCTTGTCTGGCACACAACTACGCCAACGTCCGCCTCACCAAACATCACGCAACAAGCACTGAATGGCGTCAATAACAATACCACGGCAAGTACCAACGCGAACAATGGCGGCACCACAGGCAATCATAGCACGATCCAGGTTTATATTGTCGGGGCTATCATGCATCCCGGCGTCTATACGCTGCCCCAGGGTTCGCGGGTCTATCAACTAGTGCAGGCGGCTGGCGGGACGACACCTAGCGCCGATCTGGTCGCACTGAATCTAGCCGCGCCCCTGACCGATGGCCAGGAAATTTATGTGTTGAGCGTCGGCGAAATTCCCCCTGCCGGGTATAACAATGGCCTCTCTGGCGGCGGAACACCCACGGTCTCCAACGGCCAACTCGTCAATATCAACACTGCGAGTCAGACCGAGATGGAGCAAACGTTGCACGTCAGCTCAACTACCGCACAAAAGATCATCACCTACCGCGTCCAACATGGACCGTACACGTCGATCGACCAACTTTTACAGGTGATTAGCAAAAGCATTTACGATCGCATCAAGAACATGGTGACTGTCTAGAAGATCTCTGCGGTGCTACCTTTCTCATTCACGAATGCGGCTGGGGTGGTGCTATATTCGCAAGATTAGTAAATACAAACAAATTAAACACGATAATTTAATTTAGGGATGGAATGTAGAGTGAAGCGTTTGACGGAAACAGCGTCCGACCTGCGCGGGCTGCTGCTGATTGTGCTGGCAGGGGGCTGGTTAACGGGGATTCTCCTGAGTTCCTGGTTCGCGCTACCTCAGTTCGGCACGCTGGCTGTAGCAGCCTGCGGACTGGTTATCACCGGCATTTTCTGGCGGCAGCCCGTGCCGCGCATTATCGGTCTACTCTTACTCTGTCTCGGTCTGGGCGCGTGGCGTTACGCGGCAGTCTCACCGCGCAACGATCCCCAGGCCATCAATGCGTTCATCGGCGCGGGCAAACTCAAACTGCAAGCCGAGATTGTCGCTGAGCCAACGCTGGAGAGCAATAGTACCCTGCTGACGGTTGCGGTGCAGAGCGTGAGCATGAATCAGAGCAACACCTGGCGAGATGCTGATGGCGAAATCCAGGTGCAGGCGCTCGGCGCGACCTTCGACAATCCCTACACGCCCCGTTACGGCGATACTATTCAACTGGCAGGTAGCTTAACGCCGCCTCCGTCGTATGCTATACCTGAGATCCAGGCAAGTATGGCCTTTCCAACGCTCATGATCACCAATCGCGGCGGCAATCCTGTACTCGTCGCCCTCTATCAAGTGCGCACAACGCTGGCGAGCATCCTCATGCAGGCTCTCCCCGAACCATTCGCGGCCCTGCTGATCGCGATTTTCCTCAGTCTGCGCACGCCAGCGCTGAAACCGCTGCTCAAGGCTTTTCAAGTTACCGGAACCGCGCACCTGATCGCGCCCTCTGGCTTCAAAGTAACGCTCCTGTCCGGCCTGGTTGGTGACGGCACAGGCCGGCTGACGTTCAGGCCAGCAGATCAAGGGAGATCACAGTTGCCTGCCGCGCAACGCCGCAACACCTGGCAAAACTGGACGCGCACGCTGCTGCTCATCCTCTGTATCGCCATCTACACGTTTCTCAGCGGCGCAGGCCCTGCCGCGTTACGCGCTGGCGTCATGGGGATTCTCCTGGTTCTCGCGCCTCGCCTGGGCCGACGCTACAATGTCTATAGCGCGCTCGCCCTGACTGCGCTGCTGATGTCCCTTGCCGACCCATACGTTCTATGGGATGCCGGCTTTCAATTATCCTTTCTAGGTACACTCGGTATAGTTTTTTTCACCCCATTTTTCCAGCGTCCCTTACGCTTTCTGGATCGCCTGCCGCTCGGCCACCATCTCGCCGAAATTATCGCTGTCACGCTCGCGGCTCAGATCGCCACGCTTCCTATTTTCATGTTGAGTTTCGGGCAAATCTCTTTCGTAGCCGCGCTGGCCAATATGCTCAGCGTGCCCCTGTTGAGCGCACTCCTCTTCCTCGGTGTCTTGATCTGCCTGACCGGTCTACTCTCCGCGCAACTGGGATTACTCTGCGGCTGGCTGGCCTATCCGCTCCTCTGGTATGTGGTCACAGTCACTTCCTGGTGCGCGGGCTTACCCAATGCGTACACGCTGGTGCAAAATGTCAATCCTGCTCTCGCCTGGCTTTATTACACGCTCCTGGCTGGATTGGGCATCCTTCTCTTCACACACTGGGGATCGCTTCTCTCCACGCAACAGCCACATCTCCCACCTCTACTCTCGCGCAACACCAGGCGCATCGTGCTAGGCGGGCTAGCGCTCCTGACCATCCTGGCTACCGCTGGCATGGCTCAGGCCGTACAACCAGGCACATACCTGACCATCACGTTGCTCACCACTGGCAACCCCACCCAGGGCGAGGCGCTGCTCTTGCGCACACCTGATGGTCAGACGGCGTTGATTGACGAAGGAGCCGATAGCACGACACTTGCCCAAACGCTCGACACACATCTCCCCTTCTGGCAACGCTCGCTCAATCTCGTCGTGCTGACTGATCCCAGCGCGAACAATCTGAGCGGCTTACAAGATATCGTCACACGCTATCAGGTGGACCAGGTCGTTGACGCGGGGATGTTGCACCCAAGCGTCGGGTACGCGCTCTGGCGTAGCACGCTAAGAACGCGCAATCTGCCCTATACCCAGGTGCGGCAGGGTGCGCTCATCAGACTGGGCAACCAGGTCGCTTTCCAGGTTCTCTGGCCGCTCGCGACTTTGCATAAAAGCAGCAATGAGACAGACGACAATGCGCTGATCCTGCGTCTGCTTGCTCCTGGCCTGACCATGCTGCTGCTCAACACTGCCTCACTGAGCAACTACGCGCTGCAAATGCTGCCCACGAGCCTCACGTCCACGCTCTTGCAGGCGCAAATTGTACAGATCACCGGTCAGGCAAATAAAAGTTTCCCTAAGTCGCTCTCAGTTTTCCTGGAACTGATCCATCCATCGCTCCTCCTCGTGACGGATGTACCAGCCAGGAAAAGCCCGAAGACGACCACATCAACCTCAGCTTTGCCCGCCCCTCCAAGCGGTGCATGGAAGATCTTGCAAGGGCAGCAGACCGGCCCGCTCGTCCTCCAGAGCGATGCGCGGGGCTGGAGTATTAGCGAGAACCCGTAGAGCTTTTCCTGGGAAATTATACCTTCAGGCACAAAAATTTGACGTTTCAAGGGTGGAGTGATACAGTGTTAAGAACTATTTTGACCCCTTATGTATAAGATAGTACAGCTTCTTTAGTGAAAGAACGAATTAGTAGTCTCAGGTAAGAGACCTGGCTCGCGCAATCGCGTGTCCAGGTTTTTTTCTAAGGAGGAGAAACGCCCTCATGGCGCAAGCATTTGACCAGAAATTCGCATTAGAAGGATTGACGTTCGACGATGTCTTAATTATTCCCGCCGCATCGTCAGTTCTGCCACGCGACGTTTCAACCAGCACCCGACTGACCCGCACCATTTCTATCAACATCCCCGTTCTGAGCGCGGCCATGGATACCGTGACCGAAGGTCGCCTGGCGATTGCGCTGGCCCGCGAAGGTGGGATCGGTATTATTCACCGCAATCTTTCTATCGAAGACCAGTCTCAAGAAGTCGATAAAGTCAAACGCTCAGAATCGGGCATGATTACCGACCCGATCACGCTGGAACCCCACCAGCCTTTGAGCGAAGCCCTGGCCGTGATGAAACGCTTCCACATTTCAGGTATTCCGATCACCGAAAACGGTAAGCTGGTGGGTATCTTGACCAACCGCGATATGCGTTTCGAGACCAATGTCACCCGCCCAATCTCCGAGCTGATGACGAGTGAGCGCCTGGTCACGGTACCGGTTGGGACGACGCTGGAAGAGGCGCGCGACAGCCTGCACCGCTACAAGATCGAGAAATTGCCGGTCGTGGACGAACACGGGATGCTCAAGGGCCTGATTACCATGAAGGACATCCAGAAGAAAATCCTCTACCCCAACGCCGCCAAGGATGAGTTTGGTCGTCTGCGCGTCGGTGCGGGTATTGGCGTGGGTCCCGACACCGAAGACCGTTGCGCGGCGCTGATCGAAGAAGGCGTCGATGTCCTGATTGTCGATACTTCGCACGCGCATTCCCACATGGTCATAGAGAGAGTCGCGCAAATCAAAGAGCGTTTCGGCAAACAGGTGCAGATCATGGCTGGTAATGTCGTGACCGGCGCGGCTACGGAAGCACTGATTCAGGCTGGCGTAGATGGTGTCAAAGTAGGCATCGGGCCGGGCGCGATCTGTACAACACGCATCATCGCTGGCGTGGGTATGCCCCAGATCACGGCTGTCTACGAATGCGCACAGGTGGCGCGCAAGTATGGCGTGCCAGTTGTGGCCGATGGCGGCATTCAATATTCTGGTGATATCGCCAAAGCTATCGCCGCCGGAGCAGATACAGTGATGCTTGGCAGCCTGCTAGCGGGCGTGGATGAGAGTCCCGGTGAACTCATCATCTCCCAGGGCGAGCGCTTCAAGGATTATCGCGGCATGGGTTCAGTAGGAGCTATGAAACAGCGTAGCTTTAGCAAAGATCGCTACTTCCAGAGCGACATTACTGATGAGTCGCGAGTCATTGCTGAAGGTATCGAAGCGCGTGTGTCGTATAAAGGCATGCTCGGACCGCTGGTCTACCAACTGGTTGGCGGCCTGCGTCAATCAATGGGCTACGCCGGGTGCGCGACCATCGCCGAGATGCAGGAGAAGACGCAATTCGTGCGCATCACCGGCGCTGGCCTGCGCGAGTCGCATCCACATGATGTGCAAATAACCAAGGAAGCGCCAAACTATTCTGGCGTAAAAGGCCGGTAATCCGCCTTCTAGCACATTTCTACTGAACAGCCCTGGCTTCGTTGCGCGGAATCAGGGCTGATTGCTTATCGCGAGATCAGATGAAGGGAAAACGGATGGAGACGACAGTAACCGAACAAGAGCAGCGTGTTTTGGATGCATTAGATGAGGCTGGATTAGTCGAGACCTTGCAGATGCTCCTGCGCCATCGAAGTATCACCGGACACGAGGCCGGGGCGCAACGCTGGCTGAGCGAACAGATGCGCGCAATCGGCCTGGATGTGGACCTGTGGACGATTGATGTGGAAGAATTGCGACAACATCCAGCTTTTCCAGGTATGGAGGTCGAACGCACCGGACGCACAGCCCTGGGCCTCGTGGGAAGCTGGCAAGGCGGAGGCGGCGAGGGCAAACGCCTGATCTTCAATGGTCATCTCGATGTCGTGCCGGAGGGCGATCACGCGAACTGGTCACACGATCCCTGGGGCGCGGAACGTGACGGCGATAATCTCTATGGGCGCGGGGCCTGCGATATGAAGGGCGGGCTGATTGCCGCACTCTACGCCATCAAAGCGATCAAAGACTCTGGCGTATCGCTACCCGGTTCGTTGCAGATTCAGAGCGTGATTGGTGAGGAGGATGGCGGGTTGGGAACCTTCGCCACGCTCTTGCGCGGGCACAAAGGCGACGCGGCGATCATCTGCGAGCCAACTGGCCTCAATATTGTTCCAGCGAACGCGGGCGCGCTGACTTTTATGGTGCGCGTTCCGGGGAAATCCGCCCATGCCTGCGTACGCCTGGAAGGAGTCAGCGCGATCGAGAAATATCTGGACATCCATCGCGCGCTGATCGAACTGGAAAAAGCGCGCAACAGCAATGTCACCCATCCTCTACTCAGCAAACTGGAGCTGCCCTATCCGCTCAGCATCGGGCGCGTGCAGGCGGGCAATTGGTCCTCCTCGGTGCCTGAAGAGCTGGTCTTCGAGGGGCGCATCGGCGTGGCGATGGGCGAGAGCAGCCAGGATGTACGCGCGCAATTTGAGCAGACCTTACATACGCTCTCAGAGAATGATCCCTGGCTCAAAAATCATCCCCTGGAAATCTCCTGGACCGGTGGCCAGTTCGAGAGCGGCGAAATTCCTCACGATCACCCGCTGGTGGAGCTTGGCAGCCAGTGCGTGCAGGAAATCACCGGGCGCGAGCCTGAAATCCTGGGCGAACCCTACGGCTCCGATTTGCGCCTGATGATTAATTTCGGCCAGGTGCCAGCCCTGCTCATCGGCCCCGGCGATGTCCTGGTCGCGCACATGCCAGACGAACGCACATCGGTCGCGGAGTTGATTCAGGCAGCACGAATCTATATCCTGGCCGCGTTGCGCTACCTGGGTAGGGCTCCCGTACCTGGTGAAGAGTAAAATATTTGCCTGTTTAGTTATAATATGCCATAGAGGACTGATTTATCGTTTCCTGCCCGATTTATCGTGGCCTTTCGCCGGACCACCAATTGCCCTGGCGCACTTCTTCTATCTATAAACGCGTGGAAACATCTTCGAGCAGCATTTGCGGTAGGGAGAAGATCCCCGATAAATCGGGATAGAGCACGATAAATCGGCTCTCTATGGTAAATGAGGCAATTCAGGAGCAAATTCGTTATAAAACGCAAAGGATTCGCGTGTGTTCAAGCAAAAATATAAACGAGAGATCGTAGACCAGGACAAAGGGACCACACAGAGGCGGATTTTACTGACTGGAGCGGCTGGCGGCATCGGTTCGGCTTTTTTCCAGCACGCGAGGGACGAGTATACCTTCCGCCTGGCCGATCGGGTACATGCTGATTTCGCTGGAAGCGCGGAACAAGGGCACGAGGTGATCCAACTGGACATTGCTGATCTCGACGCCTGCCAGCAAGCGTGCCAGGGGATGGATATAGTCATTCACCTGGCGGCGGATGCCAATCCTCAAGCCGATTTCGCAACCTCGCTCCTCGCCAATAACATCCAGGGGACCTATAACATTCTCCGGGCGGCGAAGGATCAGGGATGCCAGAGGGTGATTCTCGCGAGTAGCCTCCAGGTGCTCATGGGGGCGGCTCCTGATGGACAGGCTTTTCACGAAACGCAGATCCAGCCAATGAATATGTACGGCGTCAGCAAGTGTTTTAGTGAAGCCGCCGCTTCCTATTTTGCCCACGCTGAGGGACTTTCCTGTATCGCGATACGCATTGGCTCATACGATCTCAAAAGTGACCCGTCAAACTGGTTACGCCAGGACCCTAATCCACGTACTCTGGCCGGCTATCTCAGCCCGCGCGACATGAATCAGCTCCTGACGCGCTGCATCGAAGCGTCTGACATCCCTTTCGCCATCGTCAACGGCATCTCCGATAATCGTTTCAAAGTTGTGGATCTTACCCCCACGCGCAAACTGCTAGGATACCAACCAGACGATGATGCTTTTGAAATTTTCAAGGATGATCTTCAAGCCTGGCTGAAAGGATAGATAGAGCCAATAAAGCCAGAATAAGTGTCTTGCATACAATGACAACCGGGACTGTTAGCCAAGATGTCCCATGTAGATTGCACTGACAGGCGGGCATCAGCTACAATACCAGAAGTCCATGTGAACTCAACAAGAAAAAACACCCGTGATTCGGCGGAGGAAAAGATGGTCGACCTGAAACAGACACTCAGTCGCTTTTTAGCAATTCCCGGTGTACGGTTGGCGGTCCTGGTCGGGCGTGATGGCCTGCTTATCGAAGGGCTTACCCGTGATGGGAAAGAGGATATGGAGGCGGTCGGCGCAATTATGACCACCGGCCTCAACACTGCCGAGGCTCTCGGCCAGGAAATCTCGCGCGGCAGTGTGGTGGGTGCCTTAATGGAGTATGAGCATGGACTGGTGAGCGTCGATCCCCTGGGCGAATTCGCTCTGGTTGTGACTGTTTTTGATTCTGCCTCTAGCATTGGCCGTGTGCGTCACATGGTCAAGACGAGTCGTAACGAAATTCTTGAAGCTTTAGATATTGCATAACTTGTCCACTTGGGACAAGGTGCTATCTCAACCAACGTGTACACAGAGGGATGGCGCGTACATGGAGCAACTGACTAATCTCATTATTTCAGACCGCGAGTTGGCGATCATCACGACCGCGTTAAATAAGCTAATGAATGATACCAGCGCGTCTTCGGTGATGCTGCTGGATAAAAGCGGTCAGGTCATCACCACGCTAGGGGCCAGTACCCGTCAGAATGCAACAGCTCTGGGCGCGTTGCTGGCTGGCGCGTTCTCGTCCTCCCGCCACGTGGCCGAGCTGCTCGGCGAAAAAGACTTCCGCACGATCTTTCAACAAGGCGTGAACGAGAGTATTTTTACAACGATGGTGGAGGAACAGTGGTTGCTGGTCATCGTCTTTGATAAGCTGACGCATATCGGCCTGGTGAAAATTCTCTCGAAAAAAGCTGCCGACGAGCTGGGGCGTATCCTGGAGCGTGTGCGTAGCGATACAACTCGCCAAAAATCCTCGGTTCTCAATATTAATTTCCGCTCCTCGGTAGAGGATACCATCGACTTACTTTTCCGAGATTAGGGGAACACAGGACATGGCGCTCATCAATATTGCAGCCCAGGAGATCCACTGTAAGATCGTGTACTACGGGATCGGCTACTGCGGCAAGACGACCAATCTTCAATATGTACACAAGAGCATCAATCCTTCTGCGCGTGGAGATATGCTCTCGATTGCG
>Ga0207674_10010338_pt1 | contig 10580 bp, 6 predicted proteins | sample KBSCornC72_FD_184303 | JGI IMG/M metagenome (GOLD analysis project Ga0207674, IMG submission 184303) | Corn rhizosphere microbial communities from Kellogg Biological Station, Michigan, USA - KBS Corn C7-2 (SPAdes) (version 2) | ecosystem: Host-associated > Plants > Roots > Rhizosphere > Soil ...
GTCGGCACCCGGGTTCACGCCGACGGGAGAGAGATAGCTCCAGCGGATGATCCCCTCGGCGTCGATGACGAACAGGGCGCGTGCCGCCGTGCCCTCGTGCTCGCGGTAGACGCCATAGCGCTTCGCCACGGCACCCTTCGGCTCGAAGTCGGCGAGGAGAGGGAAGTGAAACTTGCGCATCGTGGAGAACGCGCCGTGACACCAGCTGCTGTCCACCGAGATGCCAATCAGCTCGGCGTGATGCTTGTGAAACTCGGAGAGGATCTCGTTGTACAGCCCGAGCTGATCGCCGCACACCGGGCTGAAGTCGTTCGGGTAGAAGGCGAGGATCACCGGTCGCCCGCGGAAGTCCGAGAGCGACAGGTTCTGATCCGGCGTCACCGGCAGCGTGAAGTCGGGCGCGGGGGTGCCGGCCGGAAGGATCGTCGAGGGATCTGACATGCGTGGACTCCAGAGCGTGATTGAAGGTCGTTCCGTCGACGAAGGCCCAGCCGATCGGATTCGTTCGCCAACCCTGGCTCAGAATACCCGGATGGGCACGCGTTGCGGCAGGTCGACGATCACCTTCTGCGTGCGGTTCTGCGCAGCCTGCTGATAAAAGGAATCGTCCTTCGGCGCGCCCGCCATCTCCATCACGCGACGTGCGAGCGCGACGATGTCCGCGTTCGCCATGCGGATCGAGCCGTGCGACACCGCCTTGCCGATCGAGGATGGATCGTTCGTGCCATGCACGGTGCGCGGCGGATCGTAGACGAGCTGGGCTCGGCCGAGCGGATTGTCCGGGGCGCCGGGCGCCTTGGGATCCTTGTCCTCCGCCCATCGCTCGTCCTTGGGCGGGATCCACTCCGGATTCCAGACGACCTGCCTGACCTCCCACTGTCCGGCCTGCGTGGGCCATTGTTGTGATCCAACGGCAATCCGGTACGTCGCGATCTGCTGGTCGCCGTCGAACGCGGTGAGCTGCTTCGCGCCGAGGTCGACCTCGAGCCGCATCCGCGATTGGGGGACGAGCGTGCTCTTGTCGCGTCGTCCGACGTCGACGCTGTCGGGAGCGAGGTTGCCGCCCGCGGCAGCGGTGTCGGCACCTGCTGCCGGCGCGCCCGAGTTCGCCGGCGTTTGAGCGACCGCGCTTCCCGTCGTCGTCGCGCTGTTGCCTGGCGTCGCCGGGGCCTGCGCACCGGCTCGCGCTGGCGGCGGAGTCTTGCTCGTCGCCGCGGCCGCGCTGTCTCCCGCGCGCGCATCCTTCACGTCTTCCACCGTACAGGCGCCGACCGCCATCGTCAGCGCCGCGAACATCATTGCATCACGAGACATCCGCCGCATCTCGCCGGCTCCGTTGTCGAGAGCCGGCGAGATGGGCAAATGTTGTGCGGCTAGCTCAGCGGCCTCCGGTCACTTCGAACCGAGCCGTGAGCGGCCCGACGATCGCGTCGAAGGCACCGGGCTCGAGCACCAGCTTGTTGTCGCGCCCGACGAAGCTGAGCTCGCGCGCGGCGACGGCGAAGCTCACCGTCTTCGACTGGCCCGGCTCGAGCGAGACCTTCTCGAACCGACGGAGGCGGCGCATCGGCGGGTCGACTGAAGCGACGAGGTCGCGCACGTACAGCAGCACCGGCTCCTTGCCGGCGCGCTTGCCCGTGTTCGTCACCGTGACGGAGACGCGCACCGAGTCGCCGGCGGCGACGCGGGGCGTCGCGACCTTCAGGTCGGAGTAGGTGAACGTCGTGTATGACAGCCCGTGGCCAAACGCCCACTCCGGGTTGTAGCCGCGGTTCGTCGAGTCCGTGCCGCCGATGTCCGCCGGCCGTGCGCGGTCGTAGGCGTTGAGGATCGCGCCGGTGTAGCGTGGCCAGCTGAACGGCAGACGGCCGCTCGGGTTCGCGTCGCCGAACAGCACCGCCGCCATGGCCTCGCCACCGAAGGGGCCGGTCTCGTAGCCGGTGACGATGGCACGCGCGCCGTCCACCGCATCGCGGATGATGCGCGGGCGTCCGTGATAGATCACGAGCACGACGGGAACACCGGTCGCCTCGATCGCGCGCGCCAGCTTGATCTGCGCCTGGGGCAGGGTGAGATCGTCGATGTTGCCCGGCGTCTCGGCGTAGGCATCCTCGCCGAGGGCGACGATGGCGACGTCGGAGCCCTCCGCGGCGGCGACTGCGGCGGCGACGTCGAGCGTGTCGTTGATCTTCGCGCCCGGCACGTACTTCACGTTGCCTTCGCCCACCAGATCGCGCACGGCGGCGAGCAGCGTCTTCCTGTCCTTCGGATACATCGCCTGCTCGGTCCCCTGCCAGGTGAACGACCAGCCGCCGTACATCGACGGGAGATAGTCCGCCGTCGGTCCGGTGACGAACACCTTCGACGACTTCGCCAGCGGGAGCAGCCCGCGGTCGTTCTTCAGCAGGGTGATCGCCTCGGTCGCGGCTTCCTTGCTCACCGCCTGGAATGCCGGTGCGCCGATGTTGGCGATCATCGCCGGGTCGGGATCGTTGTTCTCGAACACGCCGAGCTCGAGCTTCATGCGCAGGATCCGCCGCACCGCTTCATCGATGCGCGACATCGGCACGGCCCCTTCCTTCACGAGCGCGAGCAGGTCGTCGGTGAACGACCACTCGTTCGGTACCATGCTCATGTCGATCCCCGCCATCACCCCCTCGCGCACCGCCTCCTTGTTCGTCTTCGCGACGCCGTGGATGCGGTAGAGGCGGATGATGTCCTCCCAATCGGAGTCGACGACGCCGGTGAAGCCGAGCTCCTTGCGCAGCAGGTCGGTGAGGATCTTCGGATCGGCGTGCACGGGGACGCCGTTGATGTCGCTCGAGTTGACCATCACCGTGCGGATCCCCGCGTTGATCGCCGCGCGGAAGCTCGGCAGGAACAGCTCGCGCAGCTCGCGCTCGGGGATCCACGCCGTCGTGCGGTCCTTCCCGCTCAGTGGCATCGAGTAGCCGAGGTAGTGCTTTGCCGAGCCGGCGACGAACACCGGGCCGGTGAACTTCGGCTTTCCGGAGGCGTTCGCTCCAAGCAGGGGGGCGAGGCCCGGCCACGGATCGCGCTGGTAGCCGAGCACCGCCTCGACGCCCATCTGCGAGGCGACGTACGGATCCTCGCCGAACGTCTCGTAGTAGCGCGGCCAGAGCGGCTGCCGCCCGAGGTCGAGCACGGGGGAGAAGTTCCACGGGATGCCCGCGGCGCGCGTCTCGTACGCGGTGATCTCGCTGGCGCGCCGCATCAGCTGGCGGTCGAACGTCGCCGCCATGGCGATGTTCTGCGGGAAGATCGTACTCCGCGTCTGATAGATCTGCCCATGAACTGCATCAATCCCATAGATGACGGGGATCTTGAGGCGCGCGCGCTTGGAGAAGCGCGCGATCATCGCGTTCGCGTCGCGCCATTCCTCGGGAGACATCGCGACGTTGTACACGTTGAGCAGCGCGCCGATGTGCCGCTGGTTGATCGCGTAGTCCAGCTTCGCGGAGTCGAGCTGCACGGTGACCGTCGGCGTGCCGGGGCGGCTGGACACGCTCTGCAGCGCGATCTGCGTCATCTGGCCGACCTTCTCCTCGACCGACATCTGACGCAGCAATGCCTCGACACGCCGGCCGATCGGATCGGCGGCCTGGCTCGCCGCGGGACGCGGCACGCCGAGGATGAGGACACACACGAACAGCACGGCGAGCTTGAATCTCGTCATGGCAGGAGTGGACATGAGGGGGTAGGTGGGGCCAGCGCGTCGACGCTGGGTGGTACGTGTTCCGCGTTCGTCGTCGAACAGGAACAGGGAGAGCTCCTCGGCGGATCGGGAGAGACGCCGTCGATCGCTCGGTAGGTCGGGCGACCAGGCGCACGACCGGTGTGGAGGATCTCCCTGGTATCTCCACACTGGTCGTGAGCCGGCCGGTCCGACACATTCGTGCATCGACGAACCTGCCCACTCTCGAACGCACCAATTCACTCGAAGCAGGGCGGGCGAGATCGTACGGCCCGGCGTTGATTTCGTCAAGTCAATGGACGAACGTGACGTGGAGTCGTTACGCCCCTCGGTCGACCGCAGGTCAGCAAAGGAACGAACGCCCACCGCCCTTTAGCGCGCTCGAGGACTCGTGCTCACCGGCACCAACCTCGTTTACACGAAGCAGTACAATCTGCGGATCGTCCACGAGGTGATCCGCGTCTACGGACCGCTCTCGCGCGCCGACGTCGCGCGGCACACCGAGCTGAGTGTCCAGACGGTCTCCAACCTCGTGAAGGAGCTCCTCGACCTGCGCCTCGTGCAGGAGGGCGGGCGACGCAGCGAGGGACGCGGTGCGCCGTCCACCGATCTCACGATCAATCCGGACGGGGCGTACGCGATCGGGCTCGATCTCGACCGGGATCACCTCACCGGGCTCCTCGTCGACCTCGCGGGGCAGGTGCGCCAGCGCATCCACGTCGCCGTCGACACGCCCTCGCCCGAAGAGGCGCTCGAGCTGATGTGCGAGATGGCGCAGTCGCTCGTCGAGCGACAGGGGCTCGGCCTCGAGGACGTCGCGGGACTCGGCGTCGGCATCCCGGGGCCGATGCATCACACGGAAGACGGCAAGGGCTACCTCGTCAACCCGACGGCCTTCCCGGGTTGGCAGATGATCCCCCTCGAGCGCTGGCTGCACGAGCGGCTCGGCATGCCCGTCTACCTCGAGAACAACGCGACGGCCGCCGCGGTGGGCGAGCGGTGGTACGGCGCCGGGCGGCAGATGGGCACCTTCTTCTACATCTATTTCGGCAGCGGGCTCGGTGGCGGCCTGGTGATGAACGGCCAGCCGTACGAGGGGTTCACCGGCAACGCGGGCGAGATCGGCTACCTCCCGACGATCCTCGCACGCCGAGGGAAGTCGGGGGAGGGGGAGGAGGTGCCCTACGTCGGGGTGCATTTCACGATGCCGCGCCTGTACGCGCGGCTGCGCGAGCAGGGGAGCGACGCCAGCTCCCTCGAGGATCTCGACCGGCTCCTCGCCGAGGAGAATCCGGCGCTGCTCGAGTGGATGGACGACGCGTCCGACCATCTCACGGGGCTCGTGCTGGCGATCGAGTACGTGCTCGACCCCGAGGCGATCTGCTTCGGTGGCCGGCTGTCGGATCGCATCGTCGGCGGCTTGATGGAGCGCGTGGCGCGTCAGCTTCCGGAGCGGCGCCTCGCCGGGAAGAGCAGCGGGCCGAAACACTTCCTCGCCACCGCGGGGGTCGACGCCGGCGCGCTCGGCGTGGCGACGCTGCCGATCTACTCCATCTTCGCGCCGGAGCACGGCGTCCTGCTCAAGCAGCGGCGCGACGAGGGGAGCATCGAGCGGGGCCTCCCGCGCCCGATCGCATCGCGGTAACGGGTAGGCGCGGGCCGCGCGGAAGAATATTCTTCTCTCGCGCGACGCGGCGCGACCTTGCTGGGGTCAGACACCTTCGGTGTCTGACCCCAGCCTCTGCCTCCCCCCGCCGACCAACGATGAAACGGCTCATCGCTCTACTGCTCCTCTGTGTCGCCGCGCCGGGGGCGCGCGCGCAGAAGTTCGACGCGCTGGCGAAGACGCCCCCCATGGGCTGGAACAGCTGGAACAAGTTCCAGTGCAACGTCAGCGAGCAGCTCATCCGCGAGACCGCCGACGCGATGGTGTCGAGCGGGCTGCAGGCCGCCGGCTACCAGTTCATCAACGTCGACGACTGCTGGCACGGCACGCGGGACAGCCTTGGCTTCATCCATCCCGATGCGGCGCGCTTCCCCTCGGGGATGAAGGCCCTCGCCGACTACGTGCACGCGAAGGGGCTCAAGCTCGGCATCTACTCCGACGCGGGGAGCAAGACGTGCGGCGGCCGCCCGGGGAGCCGTGGCTACGAGTACCAGGACGCGCTGACCTACGCGAAGTGGGGCGTCGACTACCTCAAGTACGACTGGTGCTCCACCGACTCGCTCCACGCGCCGGGCGCGTACATGACGATGCGCGACGCCCTCGCGAAGGCGGGACGGCCGATCGTGTTCAGCCTCTGCGAGTGGGGGACGAGCCAGCCGTGGAAGTGGGCCGCGAACGTCGGCCATCTCTGGCGGACGACGGGCGACATCACCGCCTGCTTCGACTGCATCGCCGATCACGGCACGTGGAAGGCGTTCGGCGCGATGCAGATCCTCGACATGCAGCAGGGGCTGCGCATCTACGCGGGGCCGGGCCACTGGAACGATCCGGACATGCTCGAGGTAGGGAATGGACTCACGCCGAACGAGGACCGCGCCCACTTCGCGATGTGGAGCATGCTCGCCGCGCCGCTCATCGCCGGCAACGACCTCCGCTCGATGCCAACCAACGTGCGCGACGTGCTGGCCAATCGCGACGTGATCGCCGTCGACCAGGATTCACTCGGTGTGCAGGGCTTCCGGTACGCGGTGCGCGACAGCGTCGAGATCTGGTTCAAGCCGCTCGTCGGTGGCGACTGGGCGCTGACCTTCCTCAACCGCGCGACGTCGCCACGCGCCGTATCGTTTGATTGGGTGCACGAAGCCGTCACGGACTCACTGTCGAACCGTGATGCCCAGTTCGCGACGACGCGCTACCAGCTCCGGAACCTGTGGACGCACCAGAGCGCCGGCACCACGGCGCGCGCGCTCACCGCGACCGTCCCGGGCCGCGACGTCCTCATGCTCCGCCTCCGGAAGTCGTGAGCGAACGACGTACAACGCGACGGTGCCGGGCACCGGTGCCTGGCACCCGTGCCTGGCACCAGCGTCGGTTTGCTTCGCTCGTTGCACTTTCACTTGCGTGCGTAGCCCAGGCGGCGCTGGGGCAGGGTGCTCCGCCCGCGACGAGCGCGATCCACCTGAGCCAGATCGGCTTCCTCCCGACCGCCCCCAAGACCGCCATCGTCGTTGGCGCCACTAGCTCGACCTTCGCCGTCGTCGGCGCGCGTGGCGACACCGTGCTGCGCGGCACCCTGTCCGCGCCGCGAAGCTGGGCGCTCTCCGGGGAGGAGAACGTTCGGCGCGCCGACTTCACGCGCCTCACGACGCCGGGCCGCTATCGCCTCGTCGTGCCGGGCGTCGGCGCGCCCGCTCCGTTCGACATCGGTACCGTACACCTTCATAGTCTCTCCCGCGCGACGCTCAAGGGCTTCTACTTCCAGCGCAGCGGCGTCCCGATCGACGCGCGCTACGCCGGCAAGTGGGCGCGCGCCGAAGGACATCCCGACACCGCCGTGCTCGTGCACCCCTCGGCGGCGACGGCGGCGCGCCCCGCGGGCACGAAGATCGCCGCCCCCTTCGGCTGGTACGACGCGGGCGACTACAACAAGTACGTCGTCAACTCGGGGATCAGCACGTACACCCTCCTGCTCCTCGCCGAGCAGTTTCGAGAATACGCGTCGGTGCTCCGCACCGACGTTCCCGAGAGCGGCAATGCGCTCCCCGACGTGCTCGACGAAGCGCTGTTCAACGTCCGGTGGATGCGGCGCATGCAGGATCCCGCCGACGGCGGCGTGTACCACAAGCTGACGAACGCCGAGTTCGACGCGTTCGAGCCGCCGAGCGTCGCCACGGCGCCGCGCTACGTCGTGCAGAAGAGCACGGCCGCGACGCTCGACTTCGCGGCCGTGATGGCGCAGGCGGCGCGCGTGGTGCGGCGCTATCCGCGCGCGCTGCCGGGGCTCGCCGATTCTCTCAGCGCCGCGGCGCTCGCCGCGTGGCGCTGGGCGCGGCAGCATCCCGATTCGCTCTACGACCAGAATCGGCTGAATGCGACGACCACGCCGCACGTCAACACGGGCGCGTACGGTGATCGCAGTATCGACGACGAGCGTCGCTGGGCCGCGGCGGAGCTCTACCTCACGACGCGCCAGGACAGCTTCCTCGTCGCCGTCCCGCCACTGCCGGAGATGCAGTTCGCCACGGTGCCGACCTGGAACGACGTCGGCACGCTCGCCCTCGTGTCACTCGCCGAGCATCGCCGCGAGCTGCCCGCGAGCGTGGACGGCGCCGCGATCGTTCAACGGCTCGTCGAGCTCGCGCGCTCGCTGCGCGCCGCGGGCGACAGCTCGGCGTACGGCGTGGCCATGGGAGCACGACGGGATTTTGTGTGGGGTAGTAACGCCGTCGCGGCGAACCAGGGGCTCGTGCTCGTGCAGGCGTATCGCCTCACCGGCGACACGACCTTCCTGCGCGCCGCGCTCGGGAATCTCGACTACGTCATGGGGCGGAACCCGACGGGCTACTCGTTCGTGACCGGCATCGGCACCAAGACGCCGATGTTCCCGCATCACCGCCTCTCGGGGTCGGACACCGTCGCCGCGCCCGTCCCGGGTCTCCTCGTCGGCGGGCCGAACCCGGGGCAGCAGGACCGCTGCCAGGGCTATCCGTCGTCGCTCCCCGCGCTCTCCTACGTCGACGCGCAGTGCGCCTACGCGGCCAACGAGGTCGCGATCAACTGGAACGCGCCGATCGCGTATCTCAGCGCGGCGATCGACGCGTCGTACGGCGCGCGCAGGACGGCCCGCGACGTCTCGGATCGATCACGAGGCGTCGCCGCGCCGCGAGAGGAAGCACGACCCTACGTCGTCGTCGTCTCCCTCGACGCCTTCCGCTGGGACTACCTCGCGAAGTATCGGCCCGCGTCGCTCGAGCGGCTCGCGCGAAGTGGCATCGTGGCGAAGGGGCTGATCCCGCCCTTTCCCTCCAAGACCTTCCCGAGCCACTACACCATCGCCACCGGTCTCTATCCCGGACACCACGGCATCACGTCGAACACCTTCTACGATCCCGCGCTCGACCGCTGGTTTCGCGTGAAGGACACGAGCTCGCACGACGGCCAGTGGTACGGCGGCGTGCCGATCTGGGTCGCCGCGCAGCGCGAGGGGGTGCGCAGCTCGGTCTACTTCTGGCCGGGCTCCGAGGGCGCCATCGCCGGCGAGCGGCCGACCTACTGGTCGTCGTACCACGCGAGCGTTCCCGACTCGCAGCGCATCGACGAGAGCATCGCGCGGCTGCGCCTGCCCGGCGCCGAGCGTCCGCACCTCGTCATGATCTACCTGACCGACGTCGACGACACGACGCATCGCTACGGGCCGGACACGCCGCACACCGCGCACGCCGTCGCCTCGATCGACCGCGCGCTCACGCGACTGCTCGATTCGCTCCACGCGCTCCCGCAGCGCGACTCGGTGAACATCGTCGTGCTCTCCGATCACGGCATGTACGACGCGACGCAGAGCCGGATGATCGCGCTGCGGCCGGTGCTCGCGGCAGCCGGGATCGACACGACGCGCGTCGAGATGGGGGACAACGGCCCCGTGATGTCGCTCTGGTTCCACGGTGACACCGCCCTCGCGCGCCGCGCGCTCGCCGCACTCGCGCAGCAGCCGCATGCCCGCGCGTACGCGAGAGGGCAGACGCCCGCACGCTGGCACCTCGACGCCAACGCGCGCGCCGGCGACGTGCTCGTCGTCGGCGAGCTTGGCTATCTCCTCGCGAAGAGTGCCGGCGATCGCGTGCTCGATCCCGGCAACCACGGCTGGGATCCCGTGGCGCCGCCGATGCACGGACTGTTCGTCGCCGCGGGGCCTCAGATCCGCGCCGGCGGCACGATCCCCGAGCTCGAGAGCGTGCACGTGTTCCCCTTCCTCGCCGCGCTGCTCGGCCTCCAGGATGCGCCGGCGGTCGATGGCAGGCTCGACGTGCTCGCGCCCTACCTCCGCGTGGCACGCTGAGCGGTCGTCATACGTAACGGCGCGGTGTGGTCCTTGCTTTTCATGGTCGCGGAAGCTCGAACAGACTCACCTCGACCGTGAAGGAGCCCACATGTCAGAACGGCACAAGCCCCACAACGGACGCGACAGCACTGGCAACTTCCGCGTGAAGCAGGTCGACCTCGACGACGTGGAGACCGATCCGGACGGCACCGACATCGTGCGCGACGACGTGCGTACCGGCGGTGCGGTAGCCGACACCGGTGCCCTCGCGGGCGAGCGCGCCGCCGAGATCGGCGATGCGATCCAGGAGGACCGCGAGAACGTGAAGAAGTTCCGCGATCGCGACGAACCGATCTGGGGCTGACCGCCTGTCTCATATGGAGCGGAGGGAGCGCGCGCGCGCTCCCTCCGCGTTTCAGGATCGGCCGCGCTCGCTCGCGCGATGGTTAGATTTCTCCCCGTGAACGCCGACCCGACCATCGCCGCCGCCATCGAGACGCGGCGCACCTTCGCCATCATCAGTCACCCGGACGCCGGGAAGACCACCCTCACCGAGAAGCTCCTCCTCTACGGCGGAGCGATCCATCTCGCCGGGACGGTCAAGGCGCGCCGGCAGCAGCGCCACGCGACCTCCGACTGGATGCAGATGGAGCAGGAGCGCGGCATCTCGGTGACGTCGAGTGTGATGCAGTTCGCCTACGAGGGCTACCAGGTGAACCTGCTCGACACGCCGGGCCACGAGGACTTCTCCGAGGACACCTACCGCGTGCTCATCGCGGCGGACAGCGCGGTGATGCTGCTCGACAACCGCAAGGGCGTCGAGGAGCGAACGCGACAACTGTTCGCCGTCTGCAAGCGGCGGCGCATGCCGATCTTCACCG
>Ga0207674_10010339_pt1 | contig 10580 bp, 7 predicted proteins | sample KBSCornC72_FD_184303 | JGI IMG/M metagenome (GOLD analysis project Ga0207674, IMG submission 184303) | Corn rhizosphere microbial communities from Kellogg Biological Station, Michigan, USA - KBS Corn C7-2 (SPAdes) (version 2) | ecosystem: Host-associated > Plants > Roots > Rhizosphere > Soil ...
GGGATCCGGAGGGCTCGGAGGATTTTCGGGACGGCTCGGAGGATTTTCGGGACGGCTCGGGGGATTTTCGGGACGGCTCGACCGTTGGGGTGGTGCCGTCCGAGGCGGACCTCGATCGGCTGGCCGACGCCGTACGACGCGCGGAGCGGCCGGTGTTCGTCGCCGGGCGCGGCTCCCGCGGCGCGGGCAGCGCCGTTGCCGCCGCGGCCGAGCTGTCCGGGGCGTTGCTGGCGGAGTCCGCGGTGGCCAAGGGCCTGTTCGCGGGTCACGCGTGGTCGCTCGGGGTGTCGGGAGGGTTCGCGTCCCCCGGTGCCGCCGCACTGATCGGGGGCGCCGACCTGATCGTGGGCTGGGGGTGCGCCCTCAACATGTGGACGATGCGACACGGCTCGCTGGTCGCACCCGGAGCCACGGTCGTGCAGGTCGACGACACCGCCGACGCGCTGGGCGCCCATCGCGAGCTGACGTTCGGGGTCCTCGGCGACGTCGCGCTGACCGCCGCGGGACTCCAGCGGCGGCTCGAGCCACGCACCGGCTACCGCACCGGCGACGTACGCCGTCGCCTCGACGCCGGCATCACCTGGTCGACGGAGCTCTACGACGACCTCGGCGGCGACGGCCTGATCGACCCGCGGACACTCAGCCGCGACCTCGACGCGCTGCTGCCCGACGACCGGCTCGTGGCCGTCGACTCGGGGAACTTCATGGGCTACCCCGCGGCGTACCTCGACGTCCGCGACCACCGGTCCTTCTGCTTCACCCAGGCGTTCCAGTCGATCGGGCTCGGGCTCGCCACCGCGATCGGCGCGGCCGTGGCGAGTCCCGGGCGGCTGACCGTCGCCGCCCTCGGTGACGGCGGCGCGCTGATGTCCTCGATGGAGCTCGAGACCGTCGTGCGACTGGGGCTCGACCTGCTCGTGGTGGTCTACGACGACCACGCGTACGGCGCGGAGGTGCATCACTTCGGTCCGGACGGCGCGGCCCTCGACACCGTGGTCTTCCCCGACACGGACATCGCCGCCATCGGGCGTGGCTTCGGGTTCGACGCCGTCACGGTGCGAGCGGCACGCGACCTGGACGCCGTACGCGGCTGGCTCGACGCCGGCCGGCCGCGCCCGATGCTGGTGGACGCGAAGGTGGCCGACCAGCAGCCGTCGTGGTGGCTCGAGGAGGCGTTCCGGGGCCACTGACCGTCGCTGCCAGGATGAGGCCATGGATCTGGACACGTTCCGCTGGCTGCTGACCGACGACGGTCAGTCGCTGCTCGCGGCCGCGACCGCCGCGGAGGGCACGCCGTTCCAGGTCCAGAAGAGGCTGCGCGAGGTCTCGACCGGCTCGACCGACGAGAAGGCCGAGCGAGTCGCGGCGGCACTGGGGCAGGTCGAGCTCCGGCGTCGCGCGGCAGCCAAGCTCGGCGACGACGCGGCCCGGATGTACTTCACCCGAGACGGGCTCGAGCAGGCGACCCGCGCTCGGGTCGCGCGGCACCGGGCGGCCCGCGTGGCGCTCGGCGGACCCAGCGTCGTGGACCTGACCTGCGGCATCGGCGGGGACCTCGTCGCGTTCGCCCGGGCCGGCCTGACCACCGCCGGGATCGATCTCGACCCGCTCCGCGTCGAGATCGCGAGGGCCAACCTCACCGCGCTCGGCCTCGGCGGCGCCGTCCAGGTGGGAGACGCAACGACGCTCGACGTCGCGATCTTCGGCACGGCATACGCCGACCCCGCGCGGCGCGGCGCACGGGGGAGGTCGTTCCACGCCGACGACTGGACCCCACCGTGGACCTTCGTCGAGTCGCTGATGACCCGGCGGGCCTGCGTGAAGGTCGCGCCGGGGATCCCCCACTCGCTCGTGCCCGACGGAGCCGAGGCGGAGTGGGTCAGCGACGAGGGCGAGGTGAAGGAGGCGGCCCTGTGGTCGCCGGTGCTGGCCTCCGCCGCGCGCCGCGCGACCGTCATCGGACGGGGCGGCCTGGCGACGCTGACCGAGGACGACGATCCCGGCGCCGACGTCGGCGGGGTCGGCGCGTTCCTGTACGAGCCCGACGGGGCGGTCATCCGGGCCGGACTCGTCACCGCCGTCGCGGCCGGCGTCCAGGGGCATCTGCTCGACCGGAGGATCGCCTACGTCAGCGGCGACTCGGCGTACCGCTCACCCTTCGCCCGCGGCTACCGCGTCATCGAGGAGCTCCCCTACCGCGAGAAGCAGCTGCGCGCCGCGCTCCGCGAGCGCAACGTCGGCACCCTGACCATCAAGAAGCGCGGCGTCGACGTCGCCCCGGAGCAGCTCCGACAGCGGCTGGGGCTGCGCGGCGACGAGGCCGTGACGATCGTGCTCACCCGCGTCGCCGGCGAGGGCACCGCGCTGCTCGTCGACCCGATCTGACGAGGCTCACAGCCCCAGCCAACCGGGGCGGCGTACCCCACCGGGGTCTGCCGACGTGCTCTGACAGGATCGAGCGGTGACCGCCGACGACAGCCGTGGCCGGTGGGTCGCGCTGATCGTCTGCTGCAGCGCGATGTTCATGACCCTCCTCGACGTGAGCGTCACGAACGTCGCGCTGCCGTCCATCTCCCGCGACACCGGTGCCGGGCCGGCCGAGCTCCAGTGGATCGTGTCGGGCTACACGCTGGCGTTCGGCCTGGTGCCCGTGCTCGGCGGCAAGCTCGGCGACGACCACGGCCGCCGGGTGATGTTCCAGGTGGGGGTCGCCGGCTTCGCGGCCTCGTCCTTCCTGTCGGGCCTCGCCCCGACCGCTCCGATCCTGATCGCCGCGCGCGTCGTCCAGGGGCTGTTCGGCGGGCTGATCAACCCGCAGGTCTCGGGCCTCGTCCAGCAGATGTTCCGCGGCGCCGAGCGCGGACGGGCGTTCGGGGTCCTCGGCACCACGGTCGGCCTCGGCACGGCGGTCGGCCCGCTCGTCGGCGGGGCGCTGATCGCGCTGGGCGGGCCGAGCGTCGGGTGGCGGCTGGTGTTCTTCATCAACATCCCGATCGGGATCGTCGTGATGCTGCTCGGCCGCCGACTCCTCCCCGCCCCCGCCGAACGCACACCACACCACCTCGACGTCCTCGGCGCGCTGATCCTCGGCGGCGCGACGTTCTGTGTGCTGTTCGGCTGCGTGCAGTACGACGCACTGCGCGACGCCCGGCTCGCCTGGCTCGCCGTACCGGCCCTGGCCCTGGCCCTGGTGTTCTACCGGCGCGAACGACGACTCACCGCCGAGTCCCGTGAGCCGCTCGTGGACTTCCGGCTGTTCCGGCGGCCGTCGTACGTCGCGGGCATCACGCTCGCCCTGACGTTCTTCCCGGCGATGGCCGGCCTGCCGCTGGTGCTGGCGATCTTCTACCAGCAGGGCCTCGGCTACACGGCGTTCCAGTCCGCGCTCGGGGTCACCGCGTACGCCGTCGGAAGCGCCGTCTCGGCGCCGCTCTCCGGCCGCGTCGTCACCCGGGTGGGGCGGCCCCTGGTGGTCGGTGGCGCCGTGATGTTCGGGATCGGCGCTGTGGGCCTGGCGATCCTCGCGCCCCATGTCTCGCCCGCGCACGCCGCACTCGGCCTCGCCGGACCGCTGTTCATCATGGGCTGCGGGCAGGGGGCGCTGATCACGCCCAACCAGACGCTCGCCCTGATGGACGTCGATCCGCTGATGGGCAGCACGGCGGGCGGCGTGCTCCAGACGGGCCAGCGGATCGGGCTCGCGATCGGGCAGGCCGCGATCGGCGCGGTGTTCTTCAGCTCGCTCACCGGCACGGGGCACGCGGCGTACGCCACGGCGCTGCGGCACGCGGTGCTCGCCGCCATCTGCTTCATCGCCCTGGCGGTCACGATCGGGGTACAGGACCTGCTCCGAGCGCGCCGACGTACGCCGTCGGTAGGTTGAGTCCGTGACCTCCTCGGACCCCGGTCGGCTGGCGGAGCAGGCGGCAACCCGGATCGCCGAGGTGACCGGCGTACCCCGCCACCACGTCGTCGTCGTCCTCGGCTCCGGATGGGCACCGGCCGCGGCCGGCCTCGGCGATCCGGTCGCGGAGCTCGCGATGACCCAGGTGCCGGGCTTCGTCGCGCCGACGGCCGAGGGACACCGCGGCACGATCACGTCGTACGACGTGGACGGCATCGCCGTCCTGGTGCTGGCCGGGCGCACCCACCTGTACGAGGGCCTCGGCCTGCGGCCCGTCGTCCACGGCATCCGCACCGCCGCCGCCACGGGCTGCTCGCGCGCGCTGCTCACCAATGCGAACGGCTCGCTTCGCGACGACCTGGAGGTCGGGCAGGCCGTGCTGATCCGAGACCACCTCAACCTGACCGGGACGTCGCCGATCGAGGGCGCGCACTTCGTCGACCTGACCGACTGCTGGTCGAACCGGTTGCGCGCCCAGGCACGTGAGCTGGACCCGTCGCTGGTGGAGGCGACGTACGCCTGGCTGCCGGGACCGCACTACGAGACCCTCGCGGAGGCCGAGTGGGTACGGCGGATCGGTGGCGACGTGCTCGGAATGTCGACGGTCCCCGAGGCGATCGCGGGAAGAGAATGCGGTCTCGAGGTGCTCGGACTGTCGACGGTCACGGCCGTCGAGGGTGACGACGCGGGGATCGACCCGAGCGAGGTGGTGGCCGTCGCAGAACGCACGGCCGCTCGGATGGGCCCGCTGCTCGCGGACCTGGTGAGAAAGGGAACGACATGACTGCCATCGACGAGTCGTCGACCCGCAGGGCCCCGGCCGCTCCGGGTGCCATCGAGGCCAACGGCATCAACGTGATCCAGGAGTCGGAGCGCAAGGGGAGGCCCGCAGATCTGTTCTGGCCGTGGTGCGCCTCGAACATCTCGGTGCTCGCCGTGTCGTACGGCGCGTTCGTGCTCGGCTTCGGGATCGGGCTCTGGCAGGGCATCGTCGCCGCAGTGGTCGGCGCCGTCGCGTCGTTCCTGCTGGTGGGGCTGGTCTCGATCGCCGGCAAGCGCGGCTCGGCCCCGACCCTGGCGCTGTCACGCGCGGCGTTCGGGCGAGCCGGCAACACCCTGCCCTGCGTGGTGTCCTACGTCCTGCTCGTCGGCTGGGAGACCGTGCTCGTCGCGCTCTCGACGCTGGCCACCGCGACCGTCTTCGAGCGACTCGGCTGGAGCCACGGTGACGGCACCAAGGTCGCGGCGTTCGTGGTCGTCGCGCTGGTGATCGTCGGCGCCGGGATCATGGGGTTCGACCTGATCATGCGAATGCAGAAGTACCTCACGATCGCGCTGATCATCGTCACCGCCGTGTACGTCGCGCTCACCGTCGACCACATCCACCTGGACACCGCCAAGGCGCTGCCCACCGGGAGCACGCAGTCGGTGATCGGTGCCGCCATCCTGGTGATGACCGGGTTCGGGCTGGGTTGGGTCAACACCGCGGCCGACTACTCCCGCTACCTGCCACGACGGGCGTCGAGCGCCGGCGTCGTCTGGTGGCCGACGTTCGGTGGCAGCCTGCCGGTCGTCCTGCTCGTCGTCTACGGGATCCTGCTGGCCGGCTCGTCGCAGTCGTTGAGCGCGGCGATCGGCAGCGACCCGATCGGCGCACTGACCACGATCCTGCCCACGTGGTTCCTGCTGCCGTTCGCGATCGTCGCCGTGCTCGGCCTGGTCAGTGGCGCGGTGATGGACATCTACTCCTCGGGCCTGACCCTGCTCACCCTGGGCCTCCCGGCGCCGCGCTGGGTCGCCGCCGCGATCGACGGTGTGCTGATGGTCGTCGGCGCCATCTACATCGTGTTCTACGCCGACAGCGACTTCGTGGTGATCTTCGAGGCGTTCCTGATCATCCTCGGTGTGCCGATGGCCGCGTGGTGCGGCGTGTTCCTGGCCGACGTACTGATGCGCCGGCGGGACTACGACGAGGCGTCCCTGTTCACCGGCGCCGGCATCTACGGCCGGTTCCGGCTGAGCTCGGTGCTGTTCATGGCGCTCGGCACCTGGGTCGGCTGGGGGCTGGTGATCGACACCACCGGCGCCGGGAAGCACCTCGGCTGGCTCGGCTACTTCCTGGACGGCATCACCGTCGACGTGGGGAGCTTCCACCACACCTGGTTCGACCTCGGTGGCACGGGCGGCGGCTGGGCCTACGCCAACCTCGGTGTGCCGGTGGCGCTGGCGATCGGCTTCGTGGGCTACCTGGTCTTCGGCTTCGCCGGCGTACGCCGTCAGGAGCGGGCGCTGCGCGACCGCACCGCCGCCACCAGCGACCCCGCTCCCGCCACCACCTGAGACCCACTCCATCGGGTCGTCCGCTTGAGCGGCATCTAGAACACCCTCCCAGGCGGACGACCCTCACACCCACCCAGTCGTCCGCCCCAACCGCTCCTAGAACACCCCCTCAGGCGGACGACCCGAAGACTCGCTCAGGCCAGGCTGGTGCGCTCCGCGGCTGAACGACCCGCTGCTGACCCCGTGGTCGAGACGCATGGCTCACGTCTCCTTGGTCTCGAGACGGTCGCTGGACGACCTCCTCGACCGGCTCGGGGTCACAGGACGACCACAGACCTGAGCACGTCGCCGTGGTGCATCTTCTCGAACGCCGCCTCCACGTCGCCGAGCGCGATCTCCTCGGACACGAAGGCGTCGAGGTCGAGCCGGCCCTGCTGGTACAGCGAGACCAGCATCGGGAAGTCCCGCGTCGGCAGGCAGTCGCCGTACCACGACGACTTCAGCGCGCCACCTCGTCCGAAGACGTCGATCAGCGGGATGTCGGGGATGCGCATGTCGGGCGTCGGCACCCCGACGAGTACGACGGTGCCGGCCAGGTCGCGCGCGTAGAACGCCTGCTTCCAGGTCTCGGGACGTCCGACCGCGTCGATGACGACGTCGGCGCCGTTGCCGTCGGTCAGCTCGTGGATCGCCGGCACCGGATCGGCGTCCGCGCTGTTGATCGTGTGCGTCGCCCCCATCCGGCGCGCACCCTCGAGCTTCCGGTCGTCGATGTCGACGGCGATGATCGTCTCCGCACCCGCCAGCGCCGATCCGGCGATCGCGGCCGTACCGACGCCGCCGCAGCCGATCACCGCGACGCTCCTGCCGCGCGAGACGTTGCCGGTGTTGAGGGCCGCACCGAGCCCGGCCATCACGCCGCAGCCCAGCAGGCCGACCGCGGCGGCGCGCGCCGAGGCGTCGACCTTCGTGCACTGGCCCGCGGCGACCAGGGTCTTCTCGGCGAACGCACCGATCCCCAGCGCCGGCGACAGCTCGGTCCCGTCGGAGAGTGTCATCCGCTGGGTCGCGTTGTGGGTCGCGAAGCAGTACCACGGCTCGCCTCGGTTGCAGGCCCGGCAGTTGCCGCACACCGCACGCCAGTTGAGGATCACGAAGTCGCCCGGGGCCACCGACGTCACGTCGTCCCCGACCGCCTCGACCACGCCGGCCGCCTCGTGCCCGAGCAGGAACGGGAAGTCGTCGTTGATGCCGCCCTCGCGGTAGTGGAGGTCGGTGTGGCACACGCCGCACGCCTGCACCTGGACCAGTGCCTCGCCCGGCCCGGGGTCGGGGACGTTGATCGTCTCGATGCTGACCGGCTCGCCCTTGGCGCGGGCGACGACTCCCTGGACCTGATGCATGGAACCCTCCTGAACGACGGTGCAGGCAGCCTATGAGGTCGCCGTCGCCGACCGCGAGCCGGGCGTTGCGACAACTTTCAACCGGCTGGGGAGGTCCCAGCACCATGCAGCCGACACGTTCCCGCCTGCTTGCCGTCGCCCCGCTGGCACTGGTGTTGCTGGCCACGCCTGCCGCGACGTCGTACGCCGCGGAGCGTCCCCACACCCACGACGAGTACGTCGCCCGCACGGCCGCGGTGCGCGCGCCGACGCCGTTCCCCGTCTCGGGCCTGGACACCGGCGACGTACCCCGGATCGCCTACGCCTTCGCCACGGAGCCGACCTTCGGCGAGGGTGACTGGCAGCTCCTCCGCCCCGACGGCACCTCCCTGGAGCTGCCCACGCTCACCTGGGGTGCCTGGGCACCCATGGGCGACGGCGCGATCGGCATGGCCGGCACCGAGGCGGGTCCGGAGCTGCAGCAGGTCTCCGGCACCGGTGGCGTGCGGTCCCGGCTGATCCAGCACTTCGGCCTGGGCGTCTCCCCGGACCACGAGCTCGTCGGCTGGCTCGGCGATCACGGCAGTCCGCACGTCGTCGCGGGCGGCGGCAGGCGCCGGTTCACGATGCCGACGGTCGCGCACGGGGCCGTCCTGGCCTCGGTCTGGGGCACGGACACCTGCCAGGAGAAGGACCCCGAGGGCGGCGGCTGCACCGTCTTCGTGAACGGGAGGCGCCACGTCTGGGTCTCGAGCTCGCACGGCATCGTCGGGACCGTCGGCCCGATGCTCGAGGTCTCCGACGTGTCTGCGCGCGGCCGCGTCGCCGGCCTGGTGTCCCGCCACACCGACGGACACCGGGCCTGTTGGGGCGTGTTCCGCACCTCGGGCCACCGGGTCTTCAAGACCTGCGACTACTACCTCGACGCCTTCTCGCCCGACGGACGCCGGGTGCTGGCAGAACGGTCGCAGGCGCAGTGGGCCAGTGTGCGGCGGTTCGCGATCCTGGGTCACGACGGCCACCCCGTCCGCTCCTGGAGCTTCGACGCCGGACGTCACCGCAGCCTCTCCCAGCTCACCTGGGAGGACAGCCACCACCTGCTCGGCGTCCTGCGGACGCACGGGCACTGGGGTCTGGTGCGGATCGGCACCGACGGAACCGTCGAGTACGCCGGTCCGCGCGTCGAGGCCATCGGCGAGTTCGCGCCGTACAACCTGCCGCTGCGATGAGCCCGCAGGCGCACGTCGACTGGCTGCGCCCCGGAGGCCCGCCTCTGCGAGGATTGCAACCTTCCTCCTCCGCCTCGCGTCTTGGTCGCGACACACGTGAGGAGCAGACATGGACGGACCGCCTGAGGACGGGACGGGGGCAACGGCCGTGGCCGACCGACGCAGCGCACGCGACGCCCGCGACGCCGACTTCGCGGCGTACCTGGCCGCGCGGCAGCCGAGCCTGCTGCGTACGGCGTACCTGCTGACCGGGAACCGGCACGACGCCGAGGACCTCGTCCAGTCCGCCTTCGCCAAGCTGTACCTGTCGTGGGACAAGGTGCGCGACCACGGCTCCATCGACGGCTACGTCCGCCGGATCCTGGTCAACGAGCACAACTCCCTGTGGCGCCGCGCCTGGAAGAGGCGCGAGCACACCGCAGACGACGCCGTGCTGAGCAGCCTCGACAAGCCCCATCACGACACGTACGACGACGGTCTCGGCGACGCGGTGTGGGACGTCGTGCAGACGCTCCCTCGCAAGGCACGCGCCGTCGTGGTGCTGCGGTACTACGAGGAGATGAGCGAGGCCGAGACCGCGGCCGTGCTCGGGATCTCGGTCGGCACCGTGAAGTCCCAGGCCAGCCGGGCGCTGGCCACCCTGCGCGAACGCGCATCCCAGAACCTGAACCCCCGCGCGAGCGAGGAGGACGACCGATGACCGAGCACGACGACGACCTGACCACCAAGCTGACCCGCAGCCTGACCGACCGCTCCGACGTGATGTCGGGGACGTCGTTCGGTCTGGCCGAGGTCAAGGGACGAGCTCGCTCGCTCCGGCGCCGGCGGATGGCGACCGCGGTCGTCGGTGCGGCGGCCGCCGTGGCCGTGATCATCCCGACGGTCGCGCTCGCCAGTCACACCGGGGGCTCGAACAACGAGCCCGCACCGATCACGCAGACGCCCTCGCCGACGCAGGCGGCCACCGACGACGGTCACCAGCCCTCACCGGGAGTCCTCGACGTGTCGGACCTGCCGACGGGCGAGGCGCCGAGCATCGAGTACGTCACCGCCGGCAAGGTCCTGCACCAGGTCGACGGCAGCACGGTCGACATCCCGACGCGGCAGCCGGTGAGCTCCTTCGCGGTGCTCAGCAACGGCACGCACGTCTGGCAGACCGCCGACGACCAGGGCCACGCCTGGATCGAGGTCGAGGACGCCGCGGGCCACCTGCAGGCTCCACTCCCGAGCAGCTTCGGCCTCTCCGTGACGCGCAGCCACGACGCTGCCGCCTGGGTGCAGCCGAACGGCCAGGTCATGGTGATGAGCGTCGGGGCGACCGAGCCGCTCGCGTACGGCGATCCGGTGCCGGCGGGTGACGACCTGAGGATGGGTCCCTTCCTCGGCGACGACTGCGGAGGACCCGCCGACTCCTGCGAGGTGTACGTCAACGTCTCCCAGCGCGCCGCGCCGCAGCCGTGGGTGGTCTCGGTGAACGGCACCGAGCCCGCCCGCGACGGCGGCTACCTCTTCCTGGCCGACGCCACCGAGTCCGGCCTCAGCGTCGGCTACACCAAGCTCACCGACTCCGGGTCCTGCTCGAGGCTGCTCGGCGGTGGGGAGTTCCAGGGTTTCCAGACCTGCCAGCACACCCTGACCTCGCTGTCCCCGGACGGACGGCTGATCCTGGCCGATCCGGCGTACCACGACGGCATCGGCAACGGCGTGATCGCCATGTACGACCTGGAGGGCAACCGGTTGTTCGACCGGCACTCCACCGAGGATGCCCAGTCGTTCTACCCGGGG
>Ga0207674_10010340_pt1 | contig 10580 bp, 10 predicted proteins | sample KBSCornC72_FD_184303 | JGI IMG/M metagenome (GOLD analysis project Ga0207674, IMG submission 184303) | Corn rhizosphere microbial communities from Kellogg Biological Station, Michigan, USA - KBS Corn C7-2 (SPAdes) (version 2) | ecosystem: Host-associated > Plants > Roots > Rhizosphere > Soil ...
AACCGCGACGAACGGTTCACCGCCGGCCTCGACACCCTCATCGACGGACTCCAAGCCGAACGCCGCCGCCGACAGCGCAACCACCAACCCAAGCGCTGAGCGGGCGGAAGAGCAGCCAGCCGCCCAGCCGGACGCGGCGGTTCATCTCCTGCACGACGGTCCGGGGCGACGGCCGGGCTTAACCGCATGGCCCAGCCACCGCGGGGGGCGACCTCGCAGGGGCCGCCGACCATGGATGGCTCCAACGTGGGCCGGATCGCCTCGCCGTGCTGGCAGGATGTACGCGCGGCGGCGATGCAAGGTCGCGGACATCCGATCATGCCGCCGATCGCTCGCGGATCCGGCGTTCGTGCAAGGCGATGCTTGGGGACTGTGCGTGATCGATGTCAGGCCAGCCCCGACATGCGCCATCGCCCGATCGTGCCGATGACAGCGCGACGAACCGATGCATGAGGAATGCGCGGCTCCGCATGCGTTTGCGGTCCGGCTCCTCGTCAGAGCGGCTCGCGAGGCCGAGGCTTGGAGGCCGATGGGGTCGCGCCGTGTTCAGGCTAGCTCGGTGGCCCTTCCCGGTGGTCCGCGTCCGCGTCGGTGTGTGCGGTCTCCTGCTGCCGCGCTTGGGCGAGGTCGTCGCGGTCCTGGTTGGCTGCGGCCGTCTCGCGACGGGATTGTTTGAGCTCGTGGCGAGCGGTGCGGCCGCGACGCGCGGTCCGCCGGGCACCGGCCAGCAGCAGGCTCAACCCGAACAGGCCCACCGCCCCGACCACGATGCCGTAGAGGAACAGCAGGCCGGTGGAGCCGGTGACGTGATAGCCGAACACGGAGAACTGGTCGCTCAGCGTGTGCCCGGAACCCCCATTGCTCAGCACACCCGCCACCCCGACCACCACGGCAGCGACAAGGATGACCAATCCGATGAGAATGATCATGGCGACTCCGGTGGCGCTTCGTTGTAGAGGTAACTCCAGTCAACGCCGGTGGCGAACCCGTGTCGATGCGGAACCCGTCAACTCCTTGCTGAACCCCGCCTGCCAGTCCATCCACCTCGCCGCCGACCGTGCCCAACGCGACGGGCGGATCACCCCGGCCATGGTGCCGGCGACCGCGCTGGAGATCATCGACCGCGATGGGCCCACGGAGGCGGCGCTACGCGTCGCGGAGATCATGCTCGAACAGCTCAAGGTCGACTCCGCCGACCCGGACTGGGCCGCCCAACTGCGGGCTGTCGCGCGCGACTACCGACGGTTGGCCCGTGACCACCGCAGGTAGTACCAGGAACTTCATCCAGACGCACGCTCACGCGGCGTAGCACACCAGCCGTGGACGCAGACCGAGTAACCCCATCTAGCAGGACGGCCATCTAGCAGGGCGGCCCCGCCCGGACGTGAGACACCCGGACGGGACCTTGATCCATCCACCCGACCAAACCTCGGGAAGAGGATCCATGGCCAACCTTAGTCCTGAACCGCTGTCCACGAGCGGTCGTCGCGCCCTCGCCGCGACCATGCGGGCACCGCGACGCGGATCCGCCCCTCCGCTCGTCCGGCCTGCTCTCGAAGTTCTGGTAGGCGCCGGCGACATGCGGCTCGAGGTCTCGGAAGGCCTCGTCGAGCTCGTCGCCCGCGCTCAGCGGGCAAGGTTGGGGACCGTCGCCAGGACCTCCTGGTGCCGATGTGCGTAGGCCGTCTCGGCGGCATCGACGTCGTTGACGGCCGATCCACGGAGCTGGAGGAGAGGTCCACCTGGGTGTGGCCGTGTCCACGAGAGCTCGCGCAGTGCTGGCCGTGAGGGCGTCCAGCAGGCCGCCTGAGTGCCAATGACCGCATATTTATACAATGTGAGATCCGGGCAGCAACATCCTCAATTGCCGCGGAGCGCGCGAACGCGCGACCATGCCGCGAGGCGGTATGTCCGTTGTGCAGCTGGGGCGGGAGTGTTACTCCTTCTCGACATAGGAGGCGAGGTTGGCGAGCGACGAGGCGATCCCAGCCTCATGTGCCGCTTGGTCGATGCCCGGAGGGACGGCCGCGGCGGTGACCGAGACCATGGTTCCTTCCCCTGAAGGCTCGAGGCGCCAGCCGATGTGAGTACGCGGGCGCCACACCGTGCGCAGCCGGCGCGACCGGGCAGCTAGCCATCGCATGCGTCGCCACGCATCAGGGCGCCGCGGTGCCGGTGCCCTGCCGGTCACGGACGGCGGCCACCGCCTCGTGCTGGGTGAGCCGGGAGCCAGCGGCGGACACCTGGCCGAAGCGGTCGGTCCCCAGCGCCTGGCGGACCTGGGCGGCCAACTCGGCTTCCTCTCGCCGCCGCAGCGGCCAGGCCTGCAGGCCGACCCGCCGACGCAGGCCGTCGGCCCCCCCGGCGAGCAGCGCCGCCCGCTCGGGGTCACCCTCCACAAACGCCAGCCGGGCGAACGCGGCCAGGCACAGGGTGACGCTGCGGGTGCTGTGGGTTGCCAGGCTCAGTTTCAGCCCTTCGTCCAGCAACTTGCGGGCCTCCTCCGGCCTGCCCTGCGCGACCTCCAGGGTGCCCAGATACACCCGGGAGGCGGAGGCGAGCGAGGGGTTGTCGAACCGCTCCGCCAGGTCGCGTGCCTCGGTCAGGTGGCGCAGGGCGTCGTCGTGGCGGCCGACGGTCACCTCCACGAGGCCGGCGCTGTAGGCGGCCAGTGCTGTCCAGAGCGGCTCGTCCTGGCCGCGGAGCTGCTCCAGGGAGACCAGCGCCCCCTGTAGGGCCCCGTCGAAGTCGGTGACGATCTCCGCGGTCCACGCCACGACCAGCTGGCACGCCGCGTGGAGAAAGGGGTCCCCGATCCCGTCGAGCAGCGGCGCCAGGCGCTCGCGGGCCGCCAGCGCCGCTTGGTCGTCGCCCACCTCGACGTCGGTCGCCGCCGCGGTCAACAGCAGCTCGGCCCGGGGCACTGGGTCGAGGGAGCCCGCGGCCGACAGGAGTTGCTCGACCCAAGAGTGGGCCTCACCGAGGTGATCCCGCAGCTCCCAGAACAGCCACAGGACCCGGAACAGGTGCGGCAGCGGCCCGGGGTCGTGGGCCAGGTACCAGCGCACGGCGGCAGCCAGGTTGCCCTGGTCGTCGTCCAGGCGCTGGCACCACTCGCGGTGGCCGGCGCCGCGCAGCGGCCGGTCGGCCCGTTCGGCCAGCGCCCGGTAGCACTCGGCATGCCGGCGCTCGACCTCGGCGGCGTCCGGTCTTGCCGCTAGTCGCTCGGCCACAAACGCGCGGACGGTCTCCAGCATCCGCAGCCGGGGGCCGCTGTCGGCGGGGTCGAGGTAGATGAGGCTGTGCCGGGCCAGCCCCTCGAGTGGATCCAGCGCCTCGTCCTCGTCCAGACCGCCCACCTGGGCCGCGGCCTCGGCGGTCCAGCCATCCACGAACACCGCCGCCACCTCCAGCAAGGACCGCTCGGCGTCGTCCAGCAGACCGACGCTCCACTCCACCGTGGCCCGCAGAGTGCGTTGTCGCGCGGGCAGATCCACCGCGCCCGTCCCGAGAGCGTCCAGCGACGTGGCCAGCCGGCGCAGCAGCGCGTTCGGGTCGAGCAGCCGGATACGGGCGGCCGCCAGCTCGATCGCCAGCGGCAGCCCGTCCAGCCGGCGGCAGATCTCCGCCACCGCCGCCGCGTTGCCCTCGGAGAGGGCGAAACCCGCGCGCGCCGCGCGGGCCCGGTCCACGAACAGCGCGACCGCCGGCGACGCCGCCAGCTCGGCCACCGGTGCACCGGTGAGGTCGGCCGGCAGTGACAGCGGCGGAACCGGATACTCATGCTCCGCCCGCAGCCCCAGCACCGCGCGGCTCGTCGCCAGGACCACCACGCCGCGGCAGCGGGCCAGCAGCGCATCGATGTCGCCGGCCGCCTCGACCACCTGCTCGAGATTGTCGAGGATCAGCAACCACCGGTCGTCGCCGAAGTATTCGACTATCGCCTCCAGCGGCGAACCCGCCCCGGCCAGCTTCGCCCCCACCGCCCGGGCGACACCCGGCAGCACCAGCTCAGGTTGGGTGACCGCCGCAAGCGGCACGAACGCGGTCCGGCCCTCGAACCGGTCGGCCAGCTGCTCGCCCACTGCCACCGCCAGCCGGCTCTTGCCGATCCCGCCCAGTCCGGTGAGGGTCACCAGTCGTACGTCGGGGGCCACCGCCAGCTCGGCCACCTCGTCAATGGCCTGCTCCCGCCCGACCAGCGACGTCGGGCCGACCGGCAGCGGGCGCGGCCCGGACGGGCTCGGCGACGACGCGGCGGTCGCGGCCGGCAGGTGCGCGGCGGCGAACTGCTCGCTCAGCAGCATCGCCAGGTCGTCGCGCACCAGCCGACCGAGCTCCCGCGGCGTGCGAAAGTGACGGTAGGACTCCGAGCCCTTTGCCTCGATGCCCGCCAGCATCTCGGTGAGCCGCGGCTCCCGGTCCGGCGCCGGCACCTTGACGTACAGCAGCCGCGGCAACGCCCGCGACAGCTCGAACTCGTCCTCCAGACCCGAGATCTCCATGCCCGGCCCGACCCACCCGTACCGCTGCCAGTACAGGCCGATGAACACGTCACTCTGCGCCAGGTACGCCCGATACAGCTCCTGCGGCGGGTGTGGGCGTGCCCCGAGCTCGAACATCACCGGCGTCAGCCGCAGGGCTGTGATGGCCCGCGACACCGCCTGCCGCTCCTCGGCCAGCTCGCCCAGCGTGGAACTCACGAACACCCGGAGTCGCCGGTCCGGAGTCCGGATGACCTCCTCCCTGGCCAGCCCTTCGTCCCCCGATCGCCCCGTCTGAGGTTCCACCCTGCAAGCCTCGAACGAGCCAGCCCCACAGGCAACATGCCGCGGCAGCCAACTGAGCGGTTTCTCGCCCGCGATCTCTTCGGGGCTCAGGCGGGGTCCGAGGGGCGCTCGCGCCGATGAGCGTGATGTCCGGGGGATGAGGTGCCAGGATGAGCCTGGCTACTTCACCTTGTCGATCTTCAAGGCGTCGTTCAGGAGGCCTTGGCGTTCGGCTGCTGTCAGGCCTGGGGCGTTTGCGCCGGTTCTTGAGGCTACTGCGCAGTCGAAGCTGCCCGTTTCCGCGTGGCCCAGCTCGTGGGCCATCACCTGGCGCATGTTCAGCTTGCTGCCCCACGACCGCGTCACGCCGTTCTGGCCGACCATGGACTCGTGTAGCCACACGGTCTTCGTGCTCGGGTCTGTGAAGGCGCCGCCCTGGTACCGGGCGTTGAGGCCGACGTTCGACACGCTCGTCGGGGTTTCGACGACCGTGGCGTCGTTGCAGACCCGCACCTTGTAGCCCTGGCGGACGCCGCCGAGCGAGCGGAACGTCTCCTGCACCGGGCCCTCGCCCAAGCCCGCCCCCACGCCCGGGCGCGGCTTCGGCGTCACGCCGCCCCGGCCGGGTGAGCCGCGACCGGCGGAGCCGCGACCACCCATGCGGTAGCCGAAAGGCCCGCCGTACCCGCCGAAGCGCCCGCCGCCTGCGGTTTCCGAGCCCCGAAGAATGGCGAGCTGCATGTCCCTGTCGCGAGGCTCGCTCGAGAGCACCATCCACAGCTCGTCGCGGATGGTGACGCCGGTGTCGAACCCGAGCATCGAGGCCGTGACGGCCCACCGCTTGTCCGGGTCGTAGAAGCTCCGCGAGTGGTCCTCGCGGACCAAGTTGCCGACCATCCGCTGGGCGGCCTCGCTCTTGCTGATCTCCCGCCCCTCGTACACGAACCGTCGGAACGCCCGGCTGCCGAACCCGCCGTCGAACGTCGGGCGCCCCTGGCTGAGCGCGTCGATGTCGACGGTGTCGTAGTCATCGGCGGAGATCTCGGTGCCCACCGGCTGCAGGACGGCGAGCTTGTGGTCGGCGTAGACGATCGGCTCGTGCCGCGCGTTGAGCCCGGTGCACCTCAGCAGGTACGTCCCGGCCACCTGCCCCTCCGCGAACCGCGAGGCCCGGAGCGTGAACGGGCGCGTGGTCGACGACTCGTTGCCCGGCAGCGTCGTCCAGCCGTCGACCATCTGGTCCTTCGGGTCGTAGAGCTCCCACGTGATGTGCTTGACGTCAGGATCGGTGATGACGACGTTCACGGTGGCCGGCGGCAGGTGGACGCTGGGCACGAACGTGGCGATCGGGTCGATCCGTACCCGCGCCGGGTCGTGGCGCCCGGTCACCCCGTGGTACTCCGGCGCTGCCGGCGTCCGGAAGACCGTCGGCGGCCCGGGCTGTCGATCGACGACGTGTGCTAGCTCGTGCGCGAGCAGCCGTCGTCCGTCGTCCGTGCCGGGCGCGTAGCTGTCGCTGTGCACGACGACGTCCCGCCCGATCGTGAACGCCGCAGCGTTCATCGAGGCCGCCGACCGGTCCGCCTCGGCGCCGGTGTGCACGCGGACGGCGCCGAGGTCGCTCCCGAACCGCGGCTCGAAGTACCGGCGCACCGACGCCGGCAGCGGCCGGCCGGACCCGGACAGCAGTCCCGGCGCGAGCGGCGACACGCCGTCGCGTTCCGGGACGGCGGTGCGCCGCGACGCGCGCCCGGCGGCGGGCTCGGGCGAGCGCATGACGCTCTCAGCGATCCGGTCCGCCGCCCGCTCGCGGGCGTCGTCCGGCCGGCTGACCCGGAGCCCCGGGATCCCCGTGCTCCGCAGCAGCACCTGGACGGCGTGGTTGCCGGCGGTGCGCTGGAGGTCGAGCAGGCGGCCGGTAAGGCTCGCGACGGGCGCGTGACGGCGCGCGCCGCCATCGCCGCGGACCGCCTCACGCTCCGCCGGCTGGTACCGAGCGGGCTGCAGGTACCGCACGGAATCGTCCCCCGGCTCCGCTTGGCTGCGCGGCACCTCCGGCTAGGGGCAGCCGCGTTCCGCCAGTATCCGCGACCGGCGGTCCGCCCACCAGGGGACGACGCCCTCGCCTCGTCATGGAGCGGTAGAAATCCGGACGAACCAAGCGGGATTCCGCGGCGGCGGCGTTCCAGGGCGAGGTCGGGTCTAGCGGTGCGCGAGGCGGACCAGCTTCTTGGGCGCGAGGACACAGTAGCTTTCGGTGAGCAGCTCGGCCACTTCGTCCCAGTCGGTCCGGTCGGCGTCGAGGACCATGCCGACGACATCACGGCCCCAGCCCGCGCGGAAGTACGGGTAGCCGGACCCGACGAGAGCACCCATCTCCTCGCCCGGCGCCCGGAACGTGACCAGACAGACCGGCCCGGCGATGGCGGCGGCCTCCGCGTATCCCGGCGGCCACTCGCGCTCGACGGTGACCACGTGGGCGAAGGTCCGCTTGCGTACCCGCCAGCGGGTGCCGACCCAGGCCTGCTCCTGGTAGGCATCCGGCAGCGCCAGGCAGATCCGCTGGAGCCGGTCTTCGATCTCCGGAGGCGCGTCGCCGGCGGTGCTCATGGCCGGGACGCTACCGGCGGGCTACGACAGTTCGGCCCGGTGACGAGTCGTTTGACTGACCGAGCACGCCGGTTCCCATGCAGAGATGCCAGGCTGGGCCGATGACGTCCGCATGCACCCCGCTGCCGACGCTGATCGGTGGTCTGACCATCGACTGCGACGACGCCGCAGCCATGGTCGCCTTCTACGCCGAGGCCTTCGGCGGCGTACCCGATCCGGCCTTTCCCCGGACGCCGTGCGTGCGGGTCGACGGACTTCTGCTCGTCTTCCGCGAGAACCCGGACCGGGCCCAGCCGGCCTGGCCCGGCTCCGACCCGGCCGGCCACCCGTTCTGCATATTCGAGCGGCCCGCCGCTGCGTGACGCCCACGTGCTCCACATCCGGCGCCGTCTGAGACGGCAGGCAGACAAGAAGGGATATCAGCGGTGCATAGCCAACGCGAGGCGGACGAGGCCCAGATCAAGCAGCAGGTGGCCAGGATCGCCGAGGGAATCAGGGCCAAGGATCTCGAGGGCCTACGGCCGATATACGCAACTGACGTCGTGTCCTTCGACGTCGAGCCGCCGCTACAGCATGTCGGGGTCGAAGCGAAGCTGAAGAACTGGGCGAACGTCTTTGCGGTCTTCAGGGACGCGGACTACGAGGTGCGCGGCCTGGACGTCGCAGTGGGCGATGATGTGGCGTTCGGGCACTGCTTCGGCCGGCTGCATGGCACGCTGATGAACGGGACGGCGACCAAGGGCATCTGGGTCCGGGTCACGTTCTGCTTCCGGAAGCTCGACGGCGCCTGGCAGATCGTGCACGACCAGGCTTCGGTGCCGTTCGACGTGCTCAGCGGCCGAGGAGTGGCCGACCTCGAACCCTGACAGTTGGGAGCAGCCTGTCCGGACTCACCCGAGCAAGTTCTCCTCGCCCAGTGCGTGGACCGATGGTCCAGATCAATTGCACACGCGCCAGTGATCTTGCATAAGCATCCGGTCCAGCTCGCGACCCGGACTCACTCGTCCGCCGCGGAACGCGCGAACCGCGAACGCCTGAACGTAGCCGCGACGCGATCGGGGACTGTTCGCGCTGGCGTCGACGAACTGGTTGGATCAACAACGTCGAGATCCTCAGGAGGGACCCCATGTCGTTCCAGGACGCTGTCAGGACCTGCCTCCAGCGGAAGTACGCGGACTTCCATGGCCGTGCGCGCCGTTCGGAGTACTGGTTCTTCTTCCTGTTCACCGCGATCATCGGCATCGTCGGCGGCATCCTCGACGCGATCTTCGGTACGCGCAGTGGAATGTACGGCGGCACGGGGCCTATCCAAGGCATCCTCCAACTGGCCCTGCTCATTCCAGGTCTCGCCGTGGGCGCGAGACGCCTGCACGACACTGGCCGCTCGGGCTGGTGGCTGCTCATCGGCCTCATTCCGCTGGTCGGCTGGATCATTCTCCTCGTCTTCTTCGTGCAGGACAGCCAGCCGGCCAACCAGCACGGGCCGAATCCCAAGGGCCTAGGCGAGGGCTACGGCACCGGCTACAGCGAGACGCCGCCGCCGCAGCAGTACTGAGTTCCAGACGCTGACGACATCACCCGGATCCGCTCCAACGGGGCGCCGGCGTCTGCGCGTCCCAGTGGGGCGTGCCGTGGATGAGCAGCACCGAGTGCCGGCGCCCGCTTGGAACGCGGCCCGTCGCTGCGACCTCGATTAATTTCGCGCCAGACGCGGTCTGGTCGCCCCGGTGTGCGAGGTGTCGCGGGGCTTCTGGTCGGCGGCATCGGCTGCGGAACGGCAGCGGCTAGGTTCGGGCGATGCCGCTGAGCGACTTCCCGGTGCGACCGTCGATCGCCGTCTCTGACATTCGTCGTGCGATCGGCTTCTACGAGGACAGACTCGGTCTGCCGGTGCTGCAATCCGGTCCCAGCGCGAAGATCGCCGACGGCAGCCGCGTCTATGGCTCCGGCGGTGGTGCGGCGCTGAGCGTGTACCAGTCGGTCACGGCGGGGAGGTCGCGGGCGACCTTGGCTACCTGGTACGTCGATGACATCGATCGGGTCGTTGATGAGCTGGCGGCTCGCGGCGTCGAGTTCGTCCGCTACGACGAGTTCGAGCACGACGCCAAGGGAGTCACCGCACGCGCCGGCGGTGGACGCATAGCGTGGTTTCAGGATCCCGACGGCAACACCTTCGCCCTCGAAGCCGACGCCTGAAGGGATGAGGGTCGGACCGACGCCGTCGACGAGCCCCTTCACGGTCCAACCCCAATTGCCCGACCACATCCGATCATGCCGCCGAGCGCGCGGCATGCGCGCCGCTGCCGGCTGACCGGTCCAGGGGCTGTCTGCTGCACGGCTGCCTGCCGCAGGTGAGTACTCGGTACCGTTCCTCGACGAAGGTGAGGTCGCCATGCCGTTGCCACCCGACGCCGGCGAGAGTCCGGCCTGGTGAACCGCCTGGCCAATGCCTTCCGGCCTGGGGCCGCCTCGACGTCGCAACGGCGTCCGCCACGCTGCCCAGCGCCGATCCGCCTGAGCCGCAGGCCGGGTAGCGGGGATTCTGAAGTATTCCGCCGAGTGATTCACTTACTGCCAATTCCACTGAGCGCGACTCGTGAGCGAACAAGATCCACAGAATTGAGCCGACCGGAGTACGGTGACGTTCCTCGTTACTATCGGGGGAAACATGCATCGTCGCATGATCGTCGTCTCCGTGGCTTTGCTCGCATTCTCGGCGGTCATCGGCGCGTCGCCCGGCCACGCCGCCGTCACCTCGAACTGGTCGGCCTACCTGCACGGGCCGCGGCATTCCTCGGATGCCGGCGACTCGACGGCGATCACCCCGGCCAACGCGGCACGGCTCACGGCCGCCTGGACCTTCACGCCGCCGGCCAAGACCGGGACGACCAACGTCTTCAACGCATCGCCGGTGACCTACGGCGGCACCGTCTACATCGGAGCCGGCACCGGCGACTTCTACGCGGTGAACGAAACGACGGGGCAGGTGCGGTGGCGCAAGGTGCTCCCGCCGTACACCGGGTGTTCCACGCGCGGGATCACCAGCACGGCGACCGTGGCCCGCGATCCGGTCGGCGGAGTCCTGACCGTCTACGTCGCGGCCGCGGACCACTATCTCTACGCCCTCAACGCGGCGACCGGCGCAACGAGGTGGCGTTCCCTCGTCGGCGGAACCTCGACGACCTTCTACAACTGGGCGTC
>Ga0207674_10010341_pt1 | contig 10579 bp, 9 predicted proteins | sample KBSCornC72_FD_184303 | JGI IMG/M metagenome (GOLD analysis project Ga0207674, IMG submission 184303) | Corn rhizosphere microbial communities from Kellogg Biological Station, Michigan, USA - KBS Corn C7-2 (SPAdes) (version 2) | ecosystem: Host-associated > Plants > Roots > Rhizosphere > Soil ...
CGCCTTGCCGCGATTACCTGGGAGCATTCGAGCTCGACCCTGCTAAGCTTATCGATTGCCCTCTGCGTCGTCTCAAGCTTGTCAATCGGCGTGCAAACGGGATCCCGCCGATCCGGGTCGCCTCCGTCCGGCTCCCTCCCTCATATATCGCGGCCAGGGCGAGCAAGCGCCGGGCCTGCGCAGCGTCCTTCGACTGCCGGGTGGCGCTCCTCACCGAGATGGCGTCGAAGTCGGTACGAAGCGCGATAGGTATGGCAAACTCCAGTCCGTTTGCCACGGTGAATCTAAAGCTGGCGCCCTTGGCAACCCTCAGGAGTCACGATCCGCGAACGCTGGCATGACACCACAAATGCTCCCACATTTTGCATGGATCGTGATGGTATGATTCGGGGCTTGATGGAGCAAAATTTTGACAGGCTTCTGCGCCTCGCTACTGCAACCGATTTTCGTGCAGAAAGCCAGACGGTGTATGTGCCGTTAAGACTATCGGAACGATCGACTACCCTCAGAGGGATGCGCTTGCAAAATTGCATAGCTCACATGTCGCATTCGCTATTCCGAAACATGCCCCGCCGGTCAATTCATGGCCCATCGCATCCCCGGACCTCAAGAGAGACCGTCAGGATGATAAAGGGGGGCAACCATGTCGAGCCATCTGTCTTCTTCTTCTTCTTCTTCTTCTTCTTCTTCTTCTTCTTCTTCTTCCTTCAAAGCCGCTCTTAGCCGATCGAGTGCGTTCTTCGTCCTTGCTGTCATGGGCGGTTTATCGCAACCAAGTTTTGCTGCCGATGAAACGGATCAATCGGACGAAATTGTCGTAACCGCGCTCCGACGAACCACATCGCTTCAGGAGACCCCAATAAGCATTGCCGCCGTGGGCGGCGAACTTTTGCAAGAGAAGGGGGCAAAGGATCTCATCGACATCGCGGCTTCGGTACCTGGATTCACCATGCGTGATAATGGTCCCGGGCAAAGGCGCCCCGTTATCCGTGGAATCCAGGGCGCAGGCGAAGCGCAGGTGGGAACCTATTATGACGAATTCCCAGTCAGCAGTTCGCCGGGCGCGACGAATGATGCGGGACGCTTTGCGCCCGAGATCAAACTGGTAGACATCGACCGCGTCGAAGTGCTTCGCGGTCCCCAGGGAACCCTGTTTGGCGGTGGGTCCATGGGTGGCACGCTGCGCATCGTGACTAACAAGCCCAATCTGGATGAGTGGTCCGGCAGCATCGGCAGTCAGGTCGGTTTTGTCTCGCACGGCGGTACGGACATGAGCATCAATGGCGCTGTCAACATCCCCATCGCTCCTGGCTTGGCTGGCCTGCGCCTTGTCGGCTATGCGGGTCGAGCCGACGGCTTCATCGACAATGTGACGCTGGGCGACAAGGGTATCAACCGCTCCGACTATGCTGGCGGTCGGGCCTCGCTCCGCGTTGAACCGACGAGCAATCTTACGCTCGACCTCTTCGCTCTATATCAGAAATATCATGCCGATGCGGGTAATGCGGTCATAGCGTCGCTGGGCGATCTCAAATCCAATCTTCCAGCATATGATCCCCTGACGGACGAAGTTCAGCTATATGGCGCAACCGCGCAGTGGAAGACGAAATTCGCGACCATCGTCGGCAACTTTTCATATTATCAGCGCAATCTCGATTTCACGTTTCTGTTTCCCAACTTGCCCATCCCGCGCTCCAGCCCGACGACATTGGGCACCGGAATTGTGCAGCAGCCTGAGACTTCGCGCGCCAAGACATATGAACTGCGCGCGCAATCGCCCGACGACAAATCTGCGCTTGTCTGGACGATCGGCGCCTATCATCAAGACCGGGACGCGCTGACCTACAGCCTTTTGCCATTTGCCGCTGCCACCGGGCGCCCAAGTCCCACGCTGCCCCATTACCAGGATCGCAGCATCAAGACGACGCTCGCCCAGACCGCACTCTTCGGAGAGCTGTCCTACACGCTCTGGGACAGGCTGACCGCAACGGCCGGCATCCGCTGGTTCGATTACAAAGTGACGTCGTTACAGGCCACGACCATCGCGGCAGGCGGCATCATTCCGGCAAACCCCGGTGTCTACACCGGAGCCGCCCCCTTCAAGCAGTCCGACACGACCACCAAATTTGGTTTGTCCTACAAGATCGACCGCGATCTGATGCTCTATGTTCTGCGCAGCGAGGGGTTCCGGCCGGGTGGTGCCAACCAGAATGTGTCGCCGCTCATTCCGCCCGGCTTTGGCTCGGATTCCGTCACCAACTACGAAGTCGGGATCAAATCGCAGTGGTTCGATCGCCGACTGACGCTGAACGCAGACTATTATCATCTCATCTGGGACAATATGCAGGTCGCCGGCTCCACCCCCGACGGCCTTTTCCGTTTCACCACCAACGCTGGCCAGGCGAAGGTGGACGGAATTGAGTTGGAATTGTCGGGTCGACCGACCCCTTCGCTGGAGCTTGGCTTGACCTATGGTCATGTGAATGCGCGTTTGACGAAGGATCAACCCTTCGTGCCGGGCGTGCCTCGGCGCGGCTTGAAGGGTGACAAGGTTCCGGCGGTTGCGGACAATTCGCTAAACCTCTCGGCAGAGAAGAGCTTCATTGTAAGCGACGATCTCACCGTTCGGTTGCGCGGCGAAGCGCAATATGTCGCAGGCAGCCAGAACAACCTCCATCCGACACTGGTGAGCACGGTTACGGGTACGGACACCGGGATCACCGACCCATATTTTGCCAGATATCCCGGCTACACGACCTATGACCTGCGCCTGACCTTCGATTTCGCGAAATATACGATCCAGGCGTTCGCGATGAACCTTACCGACAAGCGCGGTACGACGTTCATCTTCGTCGATAACTTCCGGCCTGCCGGTTACTCCTATTACATCCGCCCACGCACTATCGGCCTCAGCGCAAGCATGAAGTTCTGAGCCCCTGGCGGGCGCTCGGCAGGAAGCATCAATGAATAGCCCACTCTTTTTTTCGCCCGACTATAGGGAGGCGCGAATGCGCCTCCTCGACACCGCCTCCCGGATGAATATCGCAGTCAAAAGCCATTTGCTTGACAGCCACAAAGGCAGAGCCGGTGAGACGCTTGCCACCGACATGCTGTGGTTTGGCGACAGCGCTCCCCGGGGCGTCATAATGGTTTCATCGGGCTTGCACGGGATCGAAGGCTTCGCCGGATCCGCGGCCCAACTCGCGATCCTGGCCCAACTGGGAGAAAACCCGCCCCCACCCGGTATTGCGGTTGCCATCGTTCACGCACTCAATCCCCACGGCTTTTCGTATCTGCGGCGAACGAATGAACACAACGTCGATCTCAACCGCAATTTCATCGACTTCACGGATGTTTTGCCGGAAGCACCGGATTACGAAACTCTGCACCCGGCGCTGGTGCCGTCGCACTGGTGCGGGCCGCCCCGAGATGCCGCCGATCGTGCCATAGCCGAGGCCTGGGGCACGATGGGTTCGCGCGATTTCCAACAGGCCGTGTGCCAGGGGCAGCATGTCCATGCCGACGGGCTCTTCTATGGCGGTACGGAACCTGCATGGTCGAACATCATGTTGCGGGCGCTGATTGCAGACCTTCCTGCGAACCTCGAACTGCTGGTCCACATTGACATTCACACCGGTCTTGGACCTTACGGCGTGGGTGAGCTACTCTACACACTGGAGCCAGACACTCCTGCGGCGGTAATGGCGCGTGACTGGTATGGTGCGCTGGGCCTCAATGTAGCGGGCGGGAACGCATCCTCAGCGACGCGAGTGCGGGGAACGATGAACAATGCGTTCCGGCTTGCTCGCGCTCAGGCCTTGTCCCTGTCCATCGAGTTCGGCACGGTCGCATTCCAGCGCATGTTTGCGGCGCTGCGGGAAGACAATCTGTTGCATCATTACGGCATCAATGACGAAGATGTGCGAAGGTCGGCAGCGCAGGAACTGCGCCAATGTTTCAATCCTGACGACGAATGGTGGAGGCAAGCGGTGCTTGATCGATGCGACGAAGTTCTGCGCTGCACCCTGACACGGGTTCAACACCATCTTGGCATCGGGTCGGGCGTGCCGCGCTAATGGCGCCCCCACAGGCCGTACTGACACAACCGAACGACGTACGCACTTATCCAAGTCCGCGGGTTGCCTGGACAGGGGTCGCAATCCTTTTCCTCGTCTATGCCAGCTCCTTCGTCGATCGACAGATATCGAGCTTGCTTGTCGGCCCGATCCGCGCTGACCTTGCCATATCGGATACGGGGTTCAGCCTGCTCCATGGCTTCGCCTTCTCGCTCTTCTATGTCGTTCTGGGTGCCCCCATCGGCAAGCTGGTCGACCGTGTCGACCGCCGCCATGTGCTGTGCGTCGGCATCGCGACGTGGAGTGTGTTTACCTGCCTGTGCGGTCGCGCCAACAGCTTTGCGGCGCTGTTTATCGCCAGAATTGGTGTTGGCGTAGGTGAAGCCACGGTCGCGCCCGCAACCTATTCGCTGCTGGCCGACTATTTCCCGCCGGAGCGTCGCGGGTTGCCGATGGGCGTCTTTGGTGCCGGTGTCTATGTCGGGATAGGCGCAGCACTCATCATCGGCGGCGCGCTCGTTCAGGCGCTGGTCTTGATGGGCCCCATCTCGCTGCCGCTGATCGGCAGCGTCGCGCCCTGGCAACTTGCGTTCCTGATCGCCGGCGCGCCGGGAATACCGCTTTGCCTGTTCGTTCTTTTTATCTGCGAGCCGCGGCGGCCATCTCGAGCGAGCACGGCCATTGCTCAAGCGGCACCGAAGGGCATCCTGATGGCCCATTGGCGTGCAAATGGTGTCGCGATCTTCGGGCATCATGGCGCGACGGCCTGCCTCGCCATGGCGCTCTATGCGGAACTCGCCTGGGCCCCCGAATATTTCAAACGGACTCATGGGCTCGCCACGGGGCAATCGAGCATGACGATTGGACTTCTGGTCCTTTTGTTCGGGACGGCGGGTGTGCTGGCCGGAGGTCTGGTTTCTGACCGTTTGCTTGCGCGTGGCATCATATCCGCCCGATTGATCGTCCTTGCGTCTGCAGCGTTCTGCGCAATGCCTTTCACCGGCCTGTTCGCGTTGACGCAGTCACCGATGCTGGCCTTTACAGGCTTCGGTGGAAGTATTTTCTGCCTGGCGATGCTGACCATTTGCGGGCCGACGGGTGTGCAGGAACTCAATCCACCTGAACTGCGCGGCGTCGGTGCGGCGCTGTTCCAGTTTATCGTGACACTCGTCGGGCTAGGAGTTGGTCCAACCCTTGTGGCTGTGGTCAGCGATGGACTGAACAGCAATGGAACGCACCTCAATCTGGCGTTGGGCCTGACCGTACCGGCCATGTGTTTTGCAGCGGGGGTTATCGCGCTGGTCGTAAGGACTGCCTATGCCGCCGCTGCGAAACGCGTCGCGAAAGCCTGATCGGCGTTCCGGTCGCGACCGATAATCCGCTTTACAGGCAACATCCTGACTTAGTGTGTAATGTGTAGGGCGTCCGCCCTTCCACAGGCTCCACAATGCCAGAGCCGTCCGGGCCAGCCGACCGACAATGCCTTCGTGGAGTCGTTCAATGGCCGCCTGCGACGAGTGTCTGGACAGTCACTGGTTCCTGTCGCTGTACGATGCTCGGAGCAAGATCGAGGCCTGGCGGAGCGACTATAATGAGAGCCGCCCTCACACGGCTCTTGGCTGGCTGACGCCAACCGAATATGCTGCATCGTGCCCGGATGAGAAACCGGAGGACCCTCAAAAGACCCGAAAACTCTCGCTCAAACTGGATGAAGAAATAGGGGGGCGTTACAAGCTTAATCGAAAGCTATCCGCACCCGCCGATTGTGCCTGCCCTTGTTCTCGACCTTCTGAATACGCAACCGGCGTGAGGCGCCGGTCGACGACAAATGCGTGCCACCGCATGCCTGCCGGTCGAGCCCCACGACCTCGACAATACGTATAAGGCCATCCGGCCCGGGGGGTGGCGCGACCGACTTCGATCGGACCAGTCCCGGCTCGGCCAGCACTTCATCCATAGATAGAAGGTGCGTGTGGACCGGCAAATCCTGCACGATCAGATCGTTGAGCGGCCCTTCCAGCGCGCGGATCGTGTCATTGTCTGCGCCCGGCAAGTCGAAATCCAGGCGTGCGCTTCCATCCGCGCCAAGTTGCGCGCCGGTGACAAGGGCGCCATCAAAGGCCGAGAAAACAAGCGCGTTGAGCAAATGCGTACCCGTGTGAAGCTCCCGCATCTCCTGACGGAAGCCGGTGTCCACGGCCGCTTCCAGCACCCCGTCGAGCAACACAGCTTCGTCCGCCAGTCGGACCCAGATGGCACCATCGACAACCTCCATGCCCGCGATCGGGAATACCCCCTTTTGGGACCGCAGCGTACCGCGGTCGGCCAGTTGTCCGCCGCCGCCGGGATAAAAGGGCAATATTTCAAGCCGCACCATCCCCGGCCGCGCGTCCACGACAGATGTCTCTACGGAACGCGCCTCGGGAAACAGATGATAAAATGCGCCGGTTTCGGCCATGATCCTCATCCTTCAGTCCTGGAGTAGCATTGGGTTTTCCGTCAGGGCGGGAGACGGCGTGTCGGTTTCGGCGGATACGGAGGCCGAGTTCAGCAAATGTTCGATCGTGCGCATTGCGTTGACGAGTATCTCCCGGTCGCGCGATCCCAGCGGATGCAGCATGAGGCCGATATCGCGCTGCGAGGCGCCGCCCAGCATCGCGGCGACGTCCCTGCCGGCAGGCGACAGGAAGAGTTCGATGCGACGACCATCCTGTTCGGAGCGCACCTTGCGAACCAGCCCCTGCGCTTCCTGCTTCTTGATGATGCGGCTGAGGTAGCCGGGATCAATGTTCAGTTCCTCGACCAGCAGCTTCTGGGACACGCCGGCCGTCGACCCGGCGCTGCGTGCCGCCAGTTCGTACAACACGCGCGCCTCCGCGAGAGTATAGCCGCTGCCGAGGTGGCCTTCTTCGAGCAGCCCGATTCTGCGGGTGTAGAAGCGGTTGAATGAACGGACATAGTCAATGATCTCGTTCTCCACGCTGGACACAGATTCTCGCCCCTCCTGATGTAATGCGGCCATCATACGTAAATTTAATTGACGCAGTCAATTAAAACAGGTTTGAAAGGGGTGCGAAGGGTCTGGGTTTCCGCCATCGAGGGGCCGGCACATGCACCATCTTGTTCGACGGATTCTGGAAGCGCGCGTGTATGATGTCGCACACGTCACCCCGCTTGAGGACATGAAGCGACTGGGAAAGCGCACCGGCGCCCGGATTCTGCTAAAGCGCGAGGACCTCCAGCCGACCTTTTCCTTCAAGATACGCGGCGCCTACAATAAGATGGCTCGTCTCACGGGAGAGGAGCGTGCCGCAGGCGTCATCTGCGCCTCCGCGGGCAATCATGCCCAAGGGGTCGCCCTGGCCGCAAGGACGCTGAACCTGCGGGCGTTGATGGTGATGCCGGTTACGACGCCATCGATCAAGGTGGATGCCGTTCGCGGGCTGGGTGGAGAGGTCGTACTCTTCGGCGATACGTTCGACGACGCCTGCGCCCATGCCCTGGTGCTCGCCGCACGCGACGGCCTCTGCTTCGTTCATCCCTATGACGATCTGGACGTCATCGCCGGTCAGGGCACGATCGCGATGGAGATTTTCCAGCAACATCCCGATCCGATCGAGGCGATCTTCGTACCGGTCGGGGGTGGTGGGCTGGCGGCGGGGATCGCGTCCTATGCCAAATATCTGCGCCCCGAAACACTGGTCTTCGGGGTCGAGCCGGTTGACGCCGCCTCCATGAAATCCGCGATCGAGGCTGACCGGCGCGTGATCCTCGACAGTGTGGGCCTGTTCGCAGACGGGGTTGCCGTCCGGCAGGCGGGTATCGAGACATTCGCGCTGTGCCGCACGCTGCTCGATGGCGTTATCACGGTCGACACGGATGCAATCTGCGCGGCGATCAAGGATGTGTTCGAGGATACCCGCGTTCTTCTGGAAGCGGCGGGGGCGCTATCCGTGGCCGGGGCAAAGGCCCATATCGCCCGGCGCGGCGCACCTTCGAATTCCGTGGTCGCCATTGCGAGCGGCGCAAACATGAACTTCGACAGGCTCCACCATGTCGCCGAACGGGCTGCCGTCGGGGAGGAGCGCGAAATCCTGCTCGGTGTGACGATCGCCGAACGGCCGGGCACCTACCGCCAGTTCATCCGGCTCCTCGGCAAGCGCGTCGTGACGGAATTCAACTATCGATACAATGACCCTGAGCGCGCGCATGTCTTTGTCGGCCTGAAACTCGACGGCGGCAAAGGCGAGCGTAACGACCTGCTCGCAACCGTGCGGGCACATGGCCTTCAGGTTCTGGACATGAGCGCCAACGAACTGGCGAAATCCCATATTCGCCACATGAGCGGGGGCTTTGCGCCCGACCTGCCCGACGAGATCATCCTGCGTTGCATATTCCCTGAACGGGCTGGCGCCCTCCTCGATTTTCTGGAAGCGATCGGGTCGCGGTGGAATATCAGCCTTTTCCACTATCGCAGCCACGGGGCCGATTATGGCCGGATCCTTGTGGGAGTTCAGGTGCCCTCCGACGATCGCGCCCGGTTCGAGGCGACGCTCGATCGGCTGGGATATGCATGGGCAGAGGAAACAGACAATCCGGCCTGCAACCTTTTCCTGCGGCATCATGCCCGAAACGACACCGCCCTGACAGAGGAAGAGGCAAGCCTGTGAAGACCCTCATTCGGCGCATCTGGGATGCTCCCTATCTGCTCCTGCCCCTGCCCCCTCTCTTCTGGGCACTGAACCTGTTGATCGGCCGGGCCTATGCTCAGGACCTGCCGCCGGTCGGGTTGACATTCTGGCGCTGGGTCGGCGCGTCACTATGCCTGTTGCCCTTCGTCTGGCGCGACCTCGTGCGGGACTGGCCAGTGCTGCGCCGCAGTCTCCCCCTCGTCATGGGCGCCGCTATCACCGGCTTCATCGGCTACCCCTTGCTCAACTATCGCCCTGCATAGCGTGCCGGCGGCTACCGCGGCCATGCTGAATTCGGCCATGCCGCTGGTCACGCCGCTCATTGCCTGGCCGGTTCTGCATCAGCGCCCGTCCCGCCACATACTCATGGGCGCGCCGCTGTCGCTGATCGGTGTCCTTTGGATCATCGGGAAGGGCGATTGGGCGATCCTGCGAACATTGTCCTTCGGTCCGGGCGAACTGCTAGTCCTTGCCGCCGTATGCTCCTTCGCGATCTATTCGATCCTTTTGCGCAAAAAGCCGGCGGGGCTATCCGCCAACGCCTTTCTCGGCGGTATGGTGCTGTCGACACCGATACCGATGCTGCCCGCGTGGATATGGGAGGAGGCATTGGGGCGGTCGATGCCATTTGGCCCGATGCCGGTTGCCTTGATCCTGTTCATCGCCGTCTTCCCCTCCCTCGTGGCCACGCTGTTCTGGAACAGATGCGTTGCGGTGTTCGGCCCATCGGTTACAGGCATATCCTTCCATCTGGTCGCCGCCTATTCGACCGTACTGGCGCTGATCTTTCTCGACGAGCCGATCCACGCCTATCACCTCTGGGGCATCGCGTTCATTCTGGTAGGGGTTAGCGTGGGACTGAGCGAGAATATTGGAAAGCGCCGGTCGCCAGCGCAACTCACTCCGAAAACCACAGCCCTCGATGCTCCGCAAATCGACGCTTGAGAAAATTGAGCAAGGCCCGGATGCGCGCGCTGCGGTTGGTTTCCTCATGGGACATCAACCACACGCTCGCGGAGCATCCGGTATCGATGGCGATGGGCACCAGTTCGGGCTGCACGAAGCGATAGAAGTCGGGACACAGGCCGATGCCGAATCCGGATAGCAGCGCCGCGAGGAAACTGCTGGACGTATCGGCATGGCACGCGACACGTTGATGTTGGGAAACGAAATTGCGCCAGCTTTCGAGCTGCTCGTCCCACTCGGAGGGATCGGTCAGGAAGCCCTCGTCGTTCACGTGGACGGTGCGACCGTCGATCGTGGTCGTCGTCATGGCGTCACGTCTCCTTCGGTGTCGTGGCTGTGTGCGGAACCCGCTTGCCCGCCATCGACATGTGCGCGGGCAACGGGACCGGGAACCCGGGGAGCAGCACGTTCCAGTAGATGTGGCGGAACGCGAGCTTGCCGAGGTGGTTGGCGCGGGTCTCCTCGAGCAGGGTCAAGGGTCCGACCAGAGGGATCGGGTACTTACCCGGCAGGGGCTCGGTGTCGTAGTTGAAGTCGATCAGGAGCGCCTTGTGGAACCCGGTCTCGACGAAGCAGTTCGCGTGCCCGTCGTAACCCGCCGCGAGCTCGTCGCCGCGGAGCAGGCGGACCACGTTGTCGGACAGGATCTCCGCCTCGAAGTGGGTGACGGAGCCCGCCTTCGACGTCGGCAGGTCGGTGGCGTCGCCGAGCGCGAAGACGTTCGCCGCGGCAGGGGTCTGCAGAGTGTGCGGGTCGGTCGGGACGAATCCGAGGGCGTCGCCGAGCCGGGGGGACCGCTCGACGAACGGCGCGCCGCCGTGCAGCGGCACCGTCACCAGCAGGTCG
>Ga0207674_10010344_pt1 | contig 10576 bp, 6 predicted proteins | sample KBSCornC72_FD_184303 | JGI IMG/M metagenome (GOLD analysis project Ga0207674, IMG submission 184303) | Corn rhizosphere microbial communities from Kellogg Biological Station, Michigan, USA - KBS Corn C7-2 (SPAdes) (version 2) | ecosystem: Host-associated > Plants > Roots > Rhizosphere > Soil ...
CGGGCGGCACGGTCAATATCATAACCCGGAAACCGACGGATGAGCTTGCCGGCTATGCGCGGGCGACCCTGGGAAATTACAGTCGCCATGATTTCGAGGCGGCCGTTGGCGGCCCGATAGTTGATGGCCTGCTGAAGGGACGGCTAAGCTTGGTTTCGTTGAATCACGGCGGCTTCGGTAGGAATCTCAGGCTGAACGAGAAAATCGATGACCAAGCGGAATGGGGCGCGCGTGGACAATTGCTGTTCGAGCCCGCCGACCGGTTCAGCATCCTCCTCATCGGCGACTATTATAAGGCGGATGACAACGCCTTTGGATGGCATATCAGCGGGCCAAGCGTGTCGGGCATTCCGCTTACGTCCGTCGTCCTCGGCGGGTCCGGCGTTCCAAGCAACGTCAGGAATATCGACAGTCTCATTCCCAGCCGACGCAATGTCGAGATCTATGGATTCAGCGGCACCGTTGATATCGGCCTGACGGATAATCTCAGCGCCAAATCGATCACGTCCTACAGGAATTCCGTATCTGACGTAAAATCCGACATTTCCGGTGGCGTTCCGCCTGGGCCGCCGACGCCGAAGCCGCTGGGATCGATGGCGCAGTTCGAGGATGCTCACTGGTTCAGCGAAGACGCGCAGCTTTTGTGGTCGTCCGACAGGCTCCACGGCCTGCTAGGCGTCTATTATTTCGACGAGTTCCTCCACGGCCAGGTCACCGTCCCGTTCGCCGTGCTTCCCGTTATCGGATCGACCGGCCTTGGGCTGTTGCCCGTGCCCTTCCCGGCAAACTCGCTATTCCAGCAACTCGGCACGGTCAAAACAAGAGCATGGGCGTTGTACGCGAACCTCGAATATCAGCTCACTGATCGGCTGTCGGTGACCGGAGGCATACGGTATAGCAACGAACATCGGAGCCGGCAGGGATTCTTCACCGCGCCGACACCGTTCGCCAACACGATTGTTCCATCGGTCGGCGCGCGAACGTGGGATGCCTTCACACCAAAGGGAACGATCGATTACCGCATCGGTAATGATCTTCATCTGTACGCGACGGTCGGGCGAGGCTTCAAGAGCGGCGTGCTCGTTGCGGGCAGTCCCAATCCCGCAGTCGAGCCGGAAACCGTCACAAGTTATGAGGCCGGCTTGAAAGGGAGCGTGATGGACGGCGCGGCGCAAATCACGTTTGCTGGCTTTTATAATGATTATAAGAACCTCCAGCTGAACCGGGTGGTAGGCGCATCCGTCCTTCTCGAAAATGCTGCCAATGCGAAGGTTTCCGGTATCGAGGCGGATGTTCGCATGCGTCTTTCAAGGACTCTTTCTCTTGATCTGCAGGGCACATGGGTAAATTCCAAATTCGGGCAATACGACATTGTCGATCCGACGCGGCCTACTGCGGGCCTGCAGCATTTGCGTGGCAACCATTTGCCCCAGGCCCCTGAATTCACGTTGCACGCCGACGTACAAAAAACCTTCGTGCTGCCGGGTAACAGCAAGATAGAAGCGCGGGCCGACTGGTCGTGGAAAGATGCGACCTATTTTGATCCGTTCAACGCACGGAATAATTACCAGCCGGCATATCATTATATCGGCGCTCGCTTGGGCTGGACCAGCGCGGACGATCATTTGTCCGTCTCGCTCTGGGGCAAAAACCTTACCAACAAGACGGCGATAACGGCTGCGGCGATCTCTTCGGACTTCAACGGCTTCCCGCAACTCGTCTCGCTCAACGAACCGAGAACATTCGGGGTGGACCTGGAGTTTCGATATTAGGCCGGTAGCCGATGGATGGTTTGCCGTGTTGCTGTGGGACGTGCGTTACTGGCCTCTGGCTGGAGCGCCCGGCCGCGGCTGCCAGGCCTCGCTCACAATCTCTCGCGCCTGCCCATCAAATTCCACTATCCCACCCTTCCTGACAGAACGAAAACGCCGCCTCGTTTCCGCATTCAGGCACTCACAGACAGTTACAGCATCGCCCGTAACAGTTTCAAAACCGCTATCCGTATATTGACCGCAAGCTCCTGCGTTAAACGGTGGCGAGATCGTCCAAAAAGCCGGAGTCCAGGCAGACTGCCATCGGGCATGAAGTGAGCCCTTTCAATGAAGTCATCCGAAAGCAATGCTCTGCCGCACGTCCCGCCCAAGGGTGATCTAGTAGGACGGAGCATATATGAAGAAATTCGCAGATCTCAAATTTAGGTTTGGTATTTGTCTCGCCGCTGTAGCCGCGCCGGCCACGGCCCATCATTCCTTCGCGATGTTCGACCAGAACCGCCAGGTTGAGCTGAAAAATGTCACTGTGACGCGGTTCGAATGGACCAATCCACACTCGTTCGTGTACGTAAAAGACGGCACGACAACCTATATGTTGGAGTGCAGCAGCCCGAATCTCATGACCCACCAGGGATGGAAATTTAACACCCTGAAGACGGGCGATGAAATCGGGATCATTTTCTATCCGCTGCGCGATGGCAAGCCCGGCGGCATGCTCAAGACGGTGAAGTTTCCCTCCGGCCAGTCGCTTAATGCGTGGTGATCACGAGATATGATGTCTTCCTATCCGGAATTTGCGCAACGATGCTTAGGGAGGAGCTACCGGTGAGCGGCCTCAAGATTTTTAAAGGCATGGCCTTCATTGCCGCCATTGCCGCTATCTTCACACACCTTAGCGTGGTATCGGCAGCCTCCGTCGTTCCTGGACCCAATATCTCTGGCGTATGGGAACGCTATCCCAGCCCCTTTTCAAACGATGCGGATGTGTTCGCGGACCTGCCCGTGCCAGATGGCGGGCCGGACCTGAAGGAGCCTTATGCGAGTGCATGGAAAGCGCAACGCACGAAGCGACTCGCGGCGATTCAGGTCGGAAAGCCCCTGGTTGACGCCAGCACGCTCTGCCTGCCCGAAGGCATGCCTACCATAATGGGCGCGATCTACCCAATCCAGATCCTCCAGACTCCGGGCCAGGTCACGGTGCTTGCGGAATTCCTGACGCAGACACGGCGTATCTACCTCGACCAGCCGATGCCTGCACCGGATGATCTCGCCCCGTCCTATTATGGGTTTTCCAGTGGCCGCTGGGATGGGGACACTTTGGTGATCGAAACACGCGGGATCCGTGAGGATGTACAGTTCTTCGAAATCCCGCACAGTGCTGCGATGAAGATTACCGAACGCCTTCGGCTGATCGGACCGGATCTGATGGAAAACAAGATCGTGATCGACGATCCGGCCTATTTAAAAAGGCCCTATATCGTGACCTTTGGCTATCGCAGGAAAAATGATTATCGGATCATGGAATATGTCTGCGATCACCTCAAGGACGTGATAAACAAGGATGGCACGGTTTCCATCGATGCATCAGATGGTGCGCGCTGATCGCTCGCTTCTGCCGAGCTGTTGCAAGTCATGAGCCGGGCTTCAAAAGCTGGCCACCTTGAGCGGCCGCGCAACCAGCAGCGACGTGCTCAAGTTCAAGTTGCCCAGCGTACGCACTTCATAAAGCGCCTCGAACGCAGTGCTCCCGCCCGTATGTTGTGCGAGGAGATCGAGCTGCCGACGATCGGCGACCAGTTCCGCCATCCGCGATACCGCTGCATCGTTCATACCCGCTATGATAAGAACTCGCTTGCCCAAAGGGCCAGGCAAGCTAGCGACATAGCCATAATCATAATCGTAGGTGCGGTTGTTGGAACTGGTCTCATCCGATGGTTTAGACCCGGCCATATAATGTTTGCCCGACGCTCGATCGACGATTTCGTCAGACGACACATCCTGTTCAAACCCCGAGGCGTGGAAGAGCGGACCCTGCAACGCGCCGAGCCCATCGAGCCGCCCTATATAGATCAGGTCTCTGGTCTTGAGCACTTCATAGGAAAGCGATGATGCGGGTATCAAATCGGGCATTTCGACACTGTGCTCAAGGGCATGAATGACAGGCATCAGCGACCAAACCGCTTTCAGCGTCGCTCCGGAGGCATAATGGATGTCAAGGTCATATAATTTGTAAAAATCCTTTGGATGTCCAACGAGATAGGCATCAAGATCCTTACGCGACCGGATATCCGGTTGCATGATCAGCCTCTCCACATCCTTTTCGTTCTTGGTTTCAGCAAATAAATACGAATCACCAACGACGATCTGCGCGGGTTGCGCTCCTGCGGAAAGCGATCTCCAAAAGCTGGTGGCCGCCAGCACATTCGGCGCGCGCCGCTGATGCCCCGTCAGTATTAACGCTCCCCAAAGCAGGGCATTAATGGCCAGAATGACTGCACCAATCCGCTTTGCGCTGACTCTCGCCCGGGCGCGCGACGAAGAAATATCCCGTCCCGCTTCAGACGGAGGATCGAAAAGCACGACACGATATTCGCCATTGGGAATCAACAATCGGGGCCCTGAGCTTCCTTCATAGAAGCTCTCCAGACGCTGCCGCAAGCGATGGACATGAACCCGCACCATGGAATCTTGGGACGGGTCAAACGTCGATGCTTTGCCAAACACGGCGAGCGCAATCTCGATCTCCTTGGGAGCTCGCTTATCCGCAGACCGATCAAGCAGATAGTCGAACAGCTGTATGAATGTGGCCGATCGGCTTTCCATTAAGCTCGTGCGAAATCGTTCCGCCTCGGCTTCGATCACGGACCCGATCAGATCCTGGGCAGAGTTGGAATCGACCGTAACACTCAAATCGGTAACAGTTTCGAACAGTTCATATGAGCGATACTCCATTCACTTATTGTAACCAATCCCGCAGCATCATGTCCCCATGTTACGAAAAAGCAACGAGAATCGGGACATGTGCCGCTCCGTCCTGCGCCAGGTGTCAGCATATTTCATGCAAACCGGCCGAGGGGAGAGAAGCGAAAACTGATGCTTGCGGCATACAACCGCATTGAGAAGGGGAACTGGAACTATGCAAAACACGCTATCTTCCAACCGGGCTGTTGGCGAGGTGAAACGCCTCGTGGCATTGATCATGGTATCAACAGCCGCCCCAGCCCTCGCCCAGGCTGAAACCCTCGCGCCCGCCGATAGCGGCGAACAAATGGCGATCGGCGACATCGTCGTCACGGCAACCCGCCAATCTCAAGCACTCAACCGTGTACCGCTCAGTATTGTGGCAAAAGATCAGGAAGCGCTGGACCAGCAGGGCGTTCGCTCGATCTCCGACGTGGCACGCGTTACGCCCGGCATTACCTTCGGCCAGACTTCGCTCTATTATGGCACGGGTCAGAGCACCATATCGATCCGAGGCGTGCAGTCGGATTCGGGTATTCCCACCACAGGTGTCTACATCGATGATACGCCGATCCAGACGCGAACCGGCGTCAGTCCCTCGCTGACCAACGCCTATCCTCAGGTGTTCGACCTTGATCGACTGGAAGTGCTACGCGGACCTCAGGGCACATTGTTCGGAACGGGGTCGGTGGGCGGTGCGGTCCGCTTCATTACCCCCGATCCCTCCTACGACGACATTCATCTCTATGGGCGGGCGGAAATCGCCACGACCGAGAAGGGTGCCGCCAGTTACGAAAGCGGCATTGCCGTCGGCGCGCCGCTCGTGCGCGATGAACTCGGGTTCCGGGCCAGCATTTGGTATCGCCGCGATGGCGGCTACCTCGATCGGCTCGATCGCTATACCCAACAGCTCGTCCAGAAGGATATCAACACGCAGGACAGCGTCTCGGGCCGCATCGCGCTGGGATGGAAGGCGACCGAAACGCTGACTTTCACGCCGTCATTCTTCTTCCAGCGAGTTAGCGTCGATGACGGGTCGCGCTACGAATTGGCGACATCCGATCCGCGCCATGGGGATTTCCGCACCAGCCTGTCAGTAATCCCGGAGACTCATCACGATACTTTCTTTTTGCCGGCGCTCAAGACGGCACTCGAGCTCGATAAGATGACGCTTATATCGAACACCTCTTATTTCACCCGAAAAACCAATACGCAGAGCGACGACACCACCCTCAGCCTCGCCCTCTATGGGGGATATTCCGGAGCGTTCCCGCCAGGGTTCGAAAATTATCAGTCGGGTACAAAATCCAATACGAAACAAACCGCCTTTACGCAGGAAATCAGGCTGCAGAACAATGATCCCAATGCCCGTTTCAACTGGGTCGCGGGCCTTTTCTATTCGCATACAAAGGTGCACGACATCTTTTATGGTGCCGATCCCGACATGCTGGACGCCATCAACTTGGGGCAGGAATTGATCGGCGAGCCGCCAATCACATCGGTTGAAGAGTTGTTTGGAACGAACCTGTACGAAGGCCAATATGCCGTCGTGCAACGCAATAACCACAATGACAAACAATATGCGGCGTTTGCGCAATTCGATTATGAGATCGTGCCCCGGCTGAAGTTGACCGCCGGTCTGCGCTTTACGCACGCGGACTACACATTCGACAATTTCATTGCCGGCCCGCTCTATGCCACCGATGGCACCACCAACCATGTGACATCGAAAAGCAAACCGCTGACACCCAAGTTCGGGGTTTCCTTCCAAGCTGACCGGAATAATCTCTTTTACGTGAGCGCTGCCAAAGGTGTGCGCGGGAGCGGCATAGCGACACCCGTCGGCGCAAGTTGCACTGACGACGCCGAGGCGATTGGTTTCGACCCGAACAGTTCGCACGACGTGAAGCCGGATTCTATCTGGAGCTACGAACTCGGAAGCAAGAACCGGCTGTTCGGGGGACGTCTATCGATAGACGCATCTGTCTATCACGTTGACTGGAAGCAAGTGCAGACGCTCTTCGCGCTGCCCGTGTGCCAGCTCTATACGACGCTCAATCTCGGCAATGCCAAGATTGACGGCTTCGACATCGCCGTCGCGGCCCGCCCGGTGACTGGTTTGTCGCTGGGGGCCTCGGTATCCTACGTCAATGCGCGCTATACGACGAACGTTCCAGGCCCCGGCGGCACCATCATCCGAAGGGCTGGTGAGCCTTTCAACGTAGCACCCTGGTCGATCCAGCTGAACGCCGAATATGTCCACACCCTCGGCACCACTGACATCTATGGACGCGCCGATCTCACGTACAACAGTCACAACGATAAGCCGGTCGACACCCAATCGCCACTCGTGGACCCCAATCTTCCACGTCCGCCGGCAACGTCCCAGCTTGACCTGCGCGCTGGCGCACGGTTCAAGAGCGTCGATCTCAGTGTATTCGTCAACAATGTGACGAACAGCCATCCGGTGTTGAGCCTCTATCACGACTCGCTCGATTCCACTTGGTATCGTGCCGGAACCTTCCGTCCGCGCACCGTCGGCCTGACCGCGACCTTCCGTCGGTGATCGCCTCATGAACGCGATCAATTCAAATAAGAAAAACCCAGCGAAGCACGCCTTGTCCTCCCGCAGTAGTCTTGCAATCCTGATTGCACTTTCCGGCAGTATCGGGGCGACACCACTGCTGGCCGAAATGCCAAATCTCAGCGGGGTATGGAATCGATATCCGCCCTATGCTGATACCTTTTCCAACCAGCCGGATCCGCCAGAGCTGCAGCTTGTGGAGCCGCCGCTGAAGGAACCCTATCTCACCCGATGGCGCAGCTTCCGGAAAAAGCGTGAGGCCGCTGACTCGGAGGGAAAACCGTTGCCTACGCCCAGCTCGCAATGCAGGCCGGAGGGAGCGCCGGGTATCATGGGCGCGCATTACGCCTTGCAAATCCTTCAGAATCCAGAACTGAACCAGATCACCATACTGGGTGAGTTCATGTCGCAGATCCGGCGCATCTATCTTGATGAACCGATGCCGCCGATGGACGAAATCGACCCTGGCTATTTCGGCCGCTCAGTCGGGAGATGGAACGGCAATGTACTGGAAGTCAGCACCGAGGGAATAAGAGAGGATGTTGTGTACGAGGACATTCCGCATTCCGCGAAGATGAAGATGAATGAGCGCATCTATCTGAAGGCCGGCGGCATCCTGGTGGATGATATCACGATCGAGGATCCGCAATATCTTGAGGCACCCTACAGGTTCACCTTCATGTACAAGCGGGAACCAAAATCCTATAAGATCAGTGAATATGTATGCGACAACCAGCACGCCGTCATTCAGTCCGACGGCAGCCTTGGGATGGATGTAAAAGGCAATGTGGATGCCTCCCAGGCCAGGGAGCATTGATCCATGAAAGGAGCCGCGCCCCAATCGCTCGAACGCAATGTGCGCGGCGGATCGGTCGGCCAGAGGAAGGGCCGGGCATCGATGGCCCTTGTCGTGGCGCTGGCAGCGATGTTGTCAGGTGTGGCGCGAGCCGAAGTGCCTGCGATGCCCGTGGTCACCGCCGTCCCTCCGAGCAGCCGATTGCCCTTGTCCTCCGCAACGCGCGCTACGGATCCCGGAACCGAATATGTCGATCTCGCCAGGTCAGGCTATGTCGAGGAGGAATATTACCTCTCCGGCGTGGCTCCAGCGATCACGGCGCACGGCAGGAGACTGTTCGATGTGCCTTATATTACCCGCATTCTCGTGCGCAAGCCGCGAGATCCTGGCAAGTTCAACGGAACCGTGGTGATTGAACCTTTCAGCTGGATCGGGGAGCGCGGTGCAGGATGGATCCTGACGAAGGATTATCTCGTCCGGAAGGGCTATGCGTTTGTCGGCTATACACTCAACATCAACAAGCCCGCGAGCGATCCCAAAACGCGCACCGATCCCGATTGGCAGCCAGATCCCGAACCTGCTAATCTCAATTTCGATTTCATGCGCCGTTTTGATTATGCGCGCTATGCACCGCTCGGCAGCTATTATGATCCGGCCAGGTTCCAGCGCGGCGGCCATGCTGATCCGTTCGTACCGCAATCGCAAGGAATCGGCGCCCAGCTCGCACTGTTGCTAAAGTCCAATCTCGCCAACGGGCCAGTGCGCGGCCTCGACGTGAAGCGAGTGTATGTGAACAGCTGGGCGGTGACAGCGCAGGTGTGGATGGATTATCTCGATCAAGGCCGGCATCAGCAATGGCGCATGCCGGACGGACGCCCGCTGATTGATGCCTATATGACGGGCAAGATGGCATTCGGCGAAGTCGGCGGCGATCCCATCCGTGTTCCACGTCACATGCCGGAGGATGCGCCGTTCATCGCCATTTATAGCGAATCTGAGCTGATGCATGACGCGATGGAAGGTATTGCCTTGCCTCCAGACAGCGACACGCCCCGACTTCGCTACTATGAGATCGCCGGCATACCCCACTTGCGGAAAGCCGATCTGGGCACGGAAGAGATCGAAGACCTTCCCTCGGATATCGGAAAGGACAACGATCCGAAGTGCCGCAATCTATATGACGAACCGTCCGAGATGGTCGTATCGGCACTGCTGGATCGGATGGATCGCTGGGTGCGCGACGGAACTTCGATGCCACAGGCGCAGCGCGTCCGGCGATTGGGCAAAGGCGTCGCACGCGACAGCCTCACCGGCAATATGGTCGGTGGCGTACGCCCTCCTTGGATCAAGGTGCCTTCCGCAGCCTATATGACTGATCAGGAAACGAACTGCGGCATGATCTATGACACGAAGATACTCTATCCCCGCGATCGGCTTCGGCGGCTCTACGGGACATTTTCCAACTATGAACGCCGTTACGATGCGGCGAAACACGAAGCCATCCGCGAAGGCTATCTGCTGCCCGAGGATGCACAGCGACTCGAGCCCATCGCAAAACCTGAAGATTTCTGATCCGGACGACCGAGCGTCTTGGGATCATCTCTCCCGGTCAACCTCATAGACCTCGTCCGGAAAACGCTGGCTCGCCTGCGGACGATCCCATATTCCGCCCGTATCAAGTGACCGCGCCACCACGAGCCTGCTTCCGAGATTGGTGGTGCCAAGCGTCCGGACCTGAAACAACGCTTCGAAGGCGCCCACCTTTTTGCCGATTTGCTTGCTGAGCCCCTCAAGCCTGGCAGGATCTCGCACAAGCTCCGCCATCTGCATCACCGCAGGATCGCGCAGTCCCGATATGAAGAGGCAATAATTGCCCGATGGCCCCGGCAGGCCCGCTATGTAGCCATAATCCCGACGTGGAACCCGGTCGTCAGCCAATACCGCCCCGTCCGACACGAACCTCCGGTCTGACGCCTTATCAACCAGTTCGTCATAGGTCGCGCCTACCTTGAAACCCGAAGCCTGAAAAAGCGGGTTGCGCAACAGCGGACTGAGCGCCTTCAGCGGCCCGATGTAGATGATGTCGGCAGCTTTCACCGTGCCCGGACTTAATTGAGATGCCAGTGTCAGGCTCGGCACATCCAGCTTGCGCCCGCGCAAAGCCTGCATAATGGGCAGGACCTGACGTAGCGCCACCGCTGCGCTCGAAGGAGCATAATGGAGGCCGCGATCGTTGAACCGCTCCAAATCCTGAGGATTGCGCATCAGATAGACGTCCAGATCTTCTCGGGATTTGATACTAGGATCGTTGATCAGACGCGTAACCTCCCCGCCCCTTTGCATTTCCGCAATCAGATAATAATCCCCCATCACCACAACTTTCGGCCGCTCGCTTATAGCGAGCGGTGCCCAGAAGGCGGATCGGGCTATGGGATCGGGCTCAGATCTGCCGTTCGTGAAGAA
>Ga0207674_10010345_pt1 | contig 10576 bp, 10 predicted proteins | sample KBSCornC72_FD_184303 | JGI IMG/M metagenome (GOLD analysis project Ga0207674, IMG submission 184303) | Corn rhizosphere microbial communities from Kellogg Biological Station, Michigan, USA - KBS Corn C7-2 (SPAdes) (version 2) | ecosystem: Host-associated > Plants > Roots > Rhizosphere > Soil ...
ACCAATCTCATTATGCGGCTCATGGATGTGGAATACGTGAATAATCCCACCACTATCCGCAAAAACCCCAGGGTAACTGCCATCAACAGTGCCATAGAAATTGATATCTTCGGACAGGTATGTGCCGACTCAATCGGGTTCAGACAATACAGCGGCGTAGGCGGACAAATGGATTTCATGCGTGGCGCGGCCCTCTCCGAAGGAGGCAAACCCATTATTGCCATTCCCTCTACTACCTCTAAAGGTGTTTCGCGCATCGTATCACAGCTGCAACCCGGCGCCAGCGTAGTTACCACCCGGGCGCACGTGCACTATGTGGTCACGGAATACGGCATCGCACATCTGCGCGGGAAAAACCTGCGGCAACGAGCACAGGCCCTCATCGATATTGCTCATCCGGATCACCGGGAAGCACTGGAAAAAAAAGCATTTGAGATATTCAGGGTATTCTGATATTAATGCCAATTTTATGAAGGGATTTCTTCCGGTCATATTGCTTTGTATCATGGCAATAACCGCGTCCGCGCAAATCACGCAGGACGCTACCAAACAATTAAGGATATACGAAGACGACGACTACTTTAATGTATGGGGACGGGGAACAGACCGTGGTTACAGCAACGGCAGCAGCATAGGTTATCTCTACATGAAAGAAAAGAAATCAGTATTCCTCGATAAATGGATACTTCCCGCAGCAGGCAGAAACGCTGTTAATGTATTTGAGTGGAGTGCCATGCAGGTCATGATCACCCCTAACCAGATTGCAGATACCAGCTTTAACCCAAAGGACTTTTATTATGCCGGCGCATTGTATGCCACCCACGGGCTCACCTCTTACAACCCCGAAAAAAAGTACAGCTTCCATTCGGAATTTGTATTCGGCGTGCTGGGCCCGTGGGCGTTTGCCAAAGAAACCCAAACTTTCTTCCATAAACTTATCGGTTACCAGCCACCCAGGGGCTGGGAATACCAGGTGCCCAATGCACCGCTGATCAACTATAGTTTCACCTATGAAAAAATGTTGTGGAGCCCTGTTGATTACCTCGAAATTATTGGCAGCGCCAATGCTAAACTGGGTACCATGACCACCGCCGTAAGCGCCCTCACCTATATCCGGGCAGGACTTTTCAATCCTTACTTTGGCAACCGCAGTTTACCGGTGGCTGTCAAAAAAAGATTTCAGCTGTATGCTATGGCCAGGCCACAATTTACTTTTACAGGATATAATGCGCTGCTGCAAGGCGGTATTTTTAAGTCGAGGGATACCAATTTTGAAGAATTATCCAACTACCAGCAAACGCGGATGCGGCACTTCAGCATTGGCATGGATTACGGCATCGGGATTGTTATTAACCGCGCCACCATCAGCTATACACAGAAAACCCGCACCGAATGGATGAGCGGCACCGGGAAACATTCCGTGGGCAATATTACCCTCCTCATCCCGATCTCCCGTAAAACTATTCCCGGCAATTAATGTTATCTATCAAAACATATTTCCCATGCATGTTAAACTGATAGTACTTGCTGTTTGTATAATGGCCACTGTTTCCTGCGCCAACAGCGGTACAAAAACGGAGAGCGACAGCACTGCCGCCGGCAGTGATACCACGCTGAACGTAGAGCCCAACCCCAACAGCCAGCTTGAAGTAAAACCCATTTCCGGCTATTTCCTGAAAAACACGATTACGGTGAATGACAGTCTTACCTTCTGGCTCATTGATAACCAGGCATCGTTCGACAGCCTGTTTGGAATGGCTAAAACCATGAACAATACCATCGATAAGCCCGACTTTGGCACGCAGATCGTAGTGGCCGCCACTATGCCGCCTACTTTCTATGGTACGCAGATTCAACTGGAATCCGCTACATCAGATAATGCAAACAACAACGCCTCGCTGCATTTTGTGGCTACTTCCAATCCCAGCAGAGGCACCGCCAGCACCGTTCCGCTATGGCTGGGCGCCGTTCCCAAAACCGGCAAAAGCACCTTCCAGCTTTACACCGGCGATCATTTAACAAAAACCATCACTACTCAGCAGTAGGCCGGCCAAATATTTTTTCAACGGCCTGAAACCGGTATGCAAACAGGGCCTCCAGCTGTTTCTTTACAAACAGCCGGTGAGCCAGTTTACCGAGCCAGCCAAAAGGCAGCCGGTAATGAACCAGGTCCGTCATTTTTACGCCGCCGGGTACTGCCTGGAAATGATGTTCATGGTGCCAGATGCTGTAGGGGCCTACCCGTTGCTCATCTACAAAATAATCCAGGTATGCTACATGGGTGATTTCTGTCATCCATTCCAGCGGAATGCCCGCTACCGGTGATACAAAATAGGTGATGATCTGTCCGGGGTACACCTGTCCTGTGTAGGGCGGGGAAGTAACAGTGAACCGCATAGTGGGAGGCGTAATATGCGCCAGGTTATTGGGATTGGAAAAATAGTTCCAAACCTCCTCCGGTGGGGCAGGGATCACCTGGGTATGTTCCATGAAATAAATACTTGCCATATATAAGATTAAGGAAAAAATATGGTTCTGGTCATTAGCAGCTGCCAAATTCGTATTTCTTTGAAATGAGTTCGTAAGTTTGTGCCTGATTAATCCGATCAGGTACATGAATCAATATATCAGGGGCTGGGTTTTCTGGCTGATGTTTATACTCGTTTCCATTTCATTTACGCGATGCGCCAACATTGTGCCACCCAGCGGCGGACCGAGGGACAGTGTGCCTCCCGTATTGCTGCAGGCTAACCCCAGGGATTCCACCCTTCACTTCAACAGCAAAAAAGTGACGTTCATCTTTGATGAATATGTGGAACTGGATAATGTGAACGATAAGCTGATTGTGTCGCCAACGCTGAAACGCACGCCGATTGTCACGGCCAAGCTGCACACGGTAACCCTTGAAATAAAGGATACGCTGAAACCAAATACTACCTATACTTTCAATTTCGCGGACGCTATCCGGGATATCAACGAACGTAATATTTCGGCTGATTTCCAGTATGTGGTGTCCACCGGCGACTATCTCGACAGCCTCCAGGTGTCTGGTCACCTGATAGATGCGGAAAACGGCCGGGTAGACAGTAACGTGGCTGTTATGCTGTACCGCGATCTGACCGACTCTATTGTGTCGAAGGAAAAACCGGTGTATTACGCTAAAACCAAAGGGGATGGCTCGTTCCGCTTTAAGAACATTGCACCCGGCTCGTATAAAATTTTTGCCCTGAAAGAAGAAGACCGTGATCTGCAGTATAGTCAGCCTACGGAAATGATCGCCTTCGTGGAAGCGCCGATTGTATTAACAGAAAGCAACCTGGCCGATGTGAACCTGCTGTTGTTTATGGAAGCAGATAGTACCATCAAGCCACCACCTGAACCTGTTGATTCTTCTATGCTTGAACAGGAAGAGGAAGAAAAGAAAAAGAAGAAGCTGCCGAAACTAACCGCTACTCCTACGCTTGATGGAGGAATGCAGGAATTGCCGGCGCCGCTGAAGATTACATTTTCGCTGCCACTGAGGAACCTGGACAGCGCCAGAACCATTCTTGGGGAAGACAGCGCCTACACACCGGTTACCTTTACCAGCACAATGGATTCTACCCGTACCCAGTTAACAATCGGCTATACCTGGAAAGAAGGCACTCCATACCGGTTCATTATTCCTAAAGATGCGCCTACCGATACTGCCGGGCAGCAACTGGCCAGGCCGGATACCCTTAATTTCCGGACCAAAAAGGTAGCGGATTACGCCATTTTCACGGTTACAGAACTCAATATCAGCGATAGTACAAAAAGTGCCATCAACGATTCCGCCATGCACTATGTAGTGCAGCTGGTACAGGATAAAACCATTAAATATTCCGGCACTGTTGTAAACGGCAAGTGGAGCCAGCGGTTTATTACACCCGGCGAATACGACATCCGCGTGTTGCTCGATACCAATGGTAATGGCAAATGGGACCGTGGTAGCTACTATACCAAGCCTAAAAGGCAGCCGGAGCGGGTAATCAATATTGAAAAAGTAAACCTGAAGGCGTACTGGACGGTACCCAAAAAGATAAGCATCTAAATAATCGTTGCGGAGGGAACAGTGCTGCTCCCTCCGCTCCAATATTCCTAACTTTGCACTATGATATTTTCCTCTGCGCTGATAGAAAACGCGGTAAATGAATTTGCCAAACTGCCGGGCATCGGTAAAAAAACCGCCCTGCGACTGGTGTTGCACCTGCTGAAGCAGGAAACAGCCCAGGTGGAACAGTTTGGGGATGTGATAGCACGGATGCGGCAACAGATACAGTTCTGCAAGGTTTGTCACAATGTGTCGGATGCGGAAGTATGCAGCATCTGCAGCAGTCATTCCCGGCAAAAGCAGGTGGTATGTGTGGTGGAAAGCATCCGCGATGTGATGGCTATTGAAAACACGCAGCAGTTCAATGGCTTATACCATGTACTGGGTGGGATCATTTCTCCTATTGATGGTATTGGTCCTGATCAGCTGAATATTCATTCGCTGGTAGAAAGAGTTCAGTATCAGGGAGTAGAAGAAGTGATTATGGCGGTAAGTCCTACTATTGAAGGGGATACTACTATTTACTATCTCTCTAAAAAATTAAAAGAATTCCCGGTAAAAATTACCACTATTGCCCGTGGTATTGCCTTTGGGGGAGAGCTGGAATATGCAGATGAGATGACGCTGGCGAGGTCTATCAGCAACCGGTTACCACTGGAAAGCTATGTACAGAACAAATAAATAACGCCTTGAGGTGATATAAAAAAATACGGGTGCTCAATAGCACCCGTCTTCGTTTAACCTGTAATTCCACGTTATGAAAAGTTGTCAGACAGCATCCTTTGAAGGATGGTCCGGAAATATTGTATGATTGGTTTCTGATTCCTGTTGTTGTTGCAGCTCTTTCCACCGCTGCATTTCATATTTATTCAAGAAGCATACCTTAAACACTTCAGACTGGTTTCCGTTGCCGGATTGGGGCACTGGTTGTAATCCCAGGCTTGCCAGGTGCTGATGCAGGGTATGAATATGTTCTGATATAGTCATGACTGACGTTAGTTTTGTTGTAATAAAATATTTGAGAAGAACTAATGATGAATCTGTTAATTGCAGCAACGGCAACTACAAGGAGTGCAGGCAAAGGGCTGGTGGGAGGCCATAACCGGGTAAATCACTATATTTCTATCATTTTGTTGCATTGTATCTTTCTATTACCCTACAAATATAGTAGACTTTGTAGACTACTTCCAAATTAAATTTATAGGTATAAACAAAATCTATATTTATTTATAGAGATATATAGCCTGAAAAAGAGCAGATCAAAGCCGGGCAGATCCCGGAATCCACGCAAATCACAAAACAATAAATTAGCTGGGAAAAGGTTATATTTGTGGACTCGTTCAGGGTGGATTTGTTTATTGTTCGACCCTGTTCTTTTCTTAACTGTAACTAATAAACGCCTTGATAAATATGAAATCTTTACAAGACTGCGCCAATGAGCGCATACTTATTATCGATGGTGCAATGGGCACCATGATCCAACGATATCAACTCCAGGAATCCGACTACAGGGGCACCCGCTTTGCTAACTATCCCAGTGATCTTAAAGGCAATAACGACCTCCTTAATCTTACACAGCCTCATATTATTGAAGCCATTCACAAGGAGTACCTGGAAGCCGGGGCTGACATTATTGAAACCAATACTTTCAGCAGCACCTCTATTGCTATGGCCGACTACGATATGCAGGCACTGGCCTATGAGCTGAATGTAGCCGCTGCACAGATAGCCAAAAGAGCTACTGCAGAGTATACCGCTAAAAACCCCGACAAGCCCCGTTTTGTGGCTGGCGCCATAGGGCCCATGAATAAAACCCTGTCGTTGTCGCCGGATGTAAATAATCCCGGGTTCCGCTCCGTATACTTCGACGAAGTGGCCGCAGCCTACGAAGAACAGGTGCGTGGCCTCTCTGAAGGCGGTGTGGATATCCTCCTGATAGAAACCATTTTTGATACGCTGAACTGCAAAGCAGCGATCTATGCCATCAAGAAGTACTACCGCGAATCGGGGAAACCCCAGATCCCGGTAATGATTTCCGGTACCATCACAGACGCCTCCGGCAGAACCCTCAGCGGGCAAACCCTGGAAGCATTCTATATCTCTGTGATGCACGCCAATCCGTTCTCCATCGGTTTAAACTGCGCCTTAGGCGGTCAGCAGATGCGCCCCTATGTAGAGGAGCTTTCCAACATAGCCAGCTGCTATGTTAGCTGCTACCCCAACGCCGGCTTGCCAAATGCCTTCGGGGAATATGATGAGGAACCGGAAGATACCGCCTGCATTATTGAAGACTTTGCCGCCTCCGGCTTTGTTAACATTGTAGGTGGCTGCTGCGGTACCACTCCTGATCATATACGCCACATTGCAGAACATGTGAAACATATCAAACCACGCCTCAAACCCGTATTAGCCGAAACACTCGCCTGATCAAACCGTGGCAGGTTTTCTATTCAAACATCACTTACAGCAGAAATGAGCGAAACAACTATAAATAATACAGATACCGCCAACGAACCTATTGTCAGCGAAGAACGCAGGGTAATCAAACCCTTTATGCGCCTGAGCGGATTGGAACCTTTGGTGGTAAGACCTGAAACCAACTTCATTAACGTAGGGGAACGTACCAACGTAACCGGCTCCAAGAAATTTGCCCGTCTCGTAAGAGAAGGACTGTTCGAAGAAGCCCTGTCTGTTGCCCGTCAGCAGGTGGAAAGCGGTGCGCAGATCCTCGACGTAAACATGGACGATGCCCTGCTCGACGGGGAAACCGCCATGTCTACCTTCCTGAACCTCCTGGCAGGAGAACCGGATATTTCCCGTATCCCGGTGATGATCGACTCCAGTAAGTTTTCCGTCATTGAAGCCGGCCTGAAATGCGTACAGGGTAAATGTATTGTGAACTCCATCAGCTTAAAGGAAGGAGAAGCCAAATTCATTGAACAGGCGCATATCTGCAAAAGCTACGGCGCTGCCGTAGTTGTAATGGCCTTCGATGAACACGGCCAGGCCGACACCGAAGAAAAAAGAGTGAGCTTCAGTCACCGCGCCTATAAAATACTCACCGAAGTAGTGGGATACGATCCCCAGGATATCATCTTTGATCCCAATATCTTCGCCATCGCCACCGGTATCGAAGAACATAATAACTACGCCGTAGAGTTCATTAACGCTACCCGTCGCATCAAACAACTGATGCCCCTGGCAAAAATCAGCGGCGGCGTAAGTAACGTATCCTTCTCTTTCCGTGGTAACGAAACCGTGAGGGAGGCCATGCACTCCGTATTCCTGTTCCATGCCATCAAAGCAGGCATGGATATGGGTATTGTGAATGCCGGGATGCTGCAGATTTATGACGACATTGAACCAACCCTCCGCGAACTTTGTGAGGATGCCATACTAAACAGAAGAGACGACGCAACCGAAAGGCTCATACAATTCGCAGAAACCGTAAAGGCCAAAGGAAAAGTAGTAGAGAAGGATGAAACCTGGCGACTGGGCTCTGTGGAAGATCGTTTGAGCCACGCCCTCGTAAATGGTATCACAGATTATATAGATGGAGATACAGAAGAAGCGCGCCAGAAATACCCGCGTCCGCTGGATGTAATCGAAGGCCCGCTGATGGCTGGTATGAACATCGTGGGCGATCTCTTTGGCAGCGGTAAAATGTTCCTCCCGCAGGTGGTAAAAAGCGCCCGCGTGATGAAAAAATCCGTGGCCATCCTCACTCCATATATTGAAGAAGAGAAATTACGTATACAGGCCGAACATGGCGGAGAAATAAAAGCCGCCGGTAAAATTTTGCTGGCCACCGTAAAAGGCGATGTACACGATATCGGTAAAAACATTGTAGGCGTGGTACTGGCCTGCAACGGCTATGAGATCATTGACCTCGGTGTAATGGTACCGGCTGAAAAGATCCTCCAGACCGCCCGCCAGGAAAAGGTGGATATAATTGGTTTGAGTGGCCTCATCACGCCTAGTCTTGATGAAATGGTACATGTAGCCCGTGAACTGAAACGGCAGGATTTCAATATTCCGCTGATCATCGGAGGCGCCACTACCAGCCGTACACACACAGCGGTTAAAATAGCCCAGGAATATGCGCATGGCGTAGTACACGTACTGGACGCGTCCCGCAGCGTAACCGTTACCGGCAGCCTGCTTAACAAAGCGTTGAAACCCGACTTCCTGGCCGGTATACAAACAGAATATCAAAAGCTGAACGAAGCTTTCAAGAATAAAAAACAAACCAAACAATTCCTCCCGATCGCAGCGGCACAGGCCAACAAAACCGTCATTAACTGGGATACCTTTACCCCGGTAAAGCCTAAAATGACCGGTGTGATGAAGTTTGAGAACTACGACCTCGGGGAAATTGCGAAGTATATCGACTGGCAGCCATTCTTCATTGCCTGGGAACTGCATGGTAAATTCCCGCAGATCCTTACCGATGAAGTAGTAGGCGTAGAAGCCACCCGCCTGTTTAATGATGCAAAGGAATTATTAAACAAAGTAATTGAAGAAAAATGGCTGGGCGCCAATGCTGTTATTGGGCTCTATCCCGCCAGCAGAGTGGCCGCAGATTCCGTGATGGTAACACCCGAACAACCGGACATTAAACCGGTACGGCTGGAATTCCTGCGTCAGCAGGTAAAGAAAGCACCGGGGCAGCCGAACCTTTCCCTCGCCGATTTCATTGCTCCTGCCGAATCCGGCAAAACCGACTATATCGGCGGCTTTGCGGTAACCACCGGCGTAGGCATTGAAAAGTGGCTCGATAAATTCAAAGCAGAACACGACGACTATAACAGCATCATGCTGAAAGCACTGGCCGACAGGCTCGCCGAAGCCTTTGCAGAACTGATGCACGAACGGGTACGTAAAGAGTTTTGGGGATATGCTACAGAAGAACACCTGAGCAACGAAGACCTTATTAAAGAAGCCTATGCAGGTATCCGTCCGGCGCCGGGATATCCCGCCTGCCCTGACCATACCGAAAAGTGGAAATTGTTTGATCTGCTGAACGCCACCGAAAATACTGGTATTACCCTTACCGAATCACTGGCCATGTATCCCGCTTCCAGCGTGAGCGGCTGGTATTTCGCCAATCCGGAAGGTAAATATTTCGGTCTCGGAAAGATTGAAAAAGACCAGGTAACAGACTATGCTGCCCGTAAGAACTGGACAGTGGAAGAAGCCGAACAGTGGCTCCGTCCGAACCTCGAATACGATATCTAAAAGCATTACAGCCTGAATTGTTACGGATCTGTGGAGGGATAACAGCGGAATTTTTCGCCTTTATTATCTGACCACAGGTCCGTAATTCGTAAATTTAAGGATGTAATTCCCTAAACAACACCCAACATGAGAATCATATCTTACAATGTGAATGGCCTGAGGTCAGCCATGACTAAAGGTTTTACAGAATGGTTACAAACAGATCCCGCTGATATTATCTGCCTGCAGGAAATAAAGGCCCACCAGGAAAATATCGACTTTCAGCAATTCGACAATCTCGGCTATGCACATTACTGGTACCCTGCGCAAAAGAAAGGGTACAGCGGTGTAGCAGTGCTCACCCGTATTAAACCCGACTTTGTACAATATGGTAGTGGCCACGGCCAGAGCGACCTCGAAGGCCGCTTTATAAGGCTTGATTTCGGCGATATTACCCTGATCAATACTTACTTCCCCTCCGGTACCAGCGGTGAGCTGCGGCAGACCTATAAATACCAGTGGCTGGAAGAGTTCTTTCAATACCTCGAAGAACTGAAGAAAACCCGCCCAAACCTGGTTGTATGCGGCGATTACAATATTTGCCACAAGCCAATAGATATCCATGACCCCGTGAGCAATAAAAACTCCACCGGTTTCCTGCCTGAAGAACGCGCATGGATGGACCGTTTCTTTGAAAGCGGCTTTGTAGACAGCTTCCGTCATTTTAATACAGATCCTCATCAGTACAGCTGGTGGAGCTTCCGGGCCAATGCGAGAAACAATAACAAGGGCTGGCGTATCGACTATATCAACGTATCCGCACCATTGAAAGGGCAGCTGAAACATGCCACTATTTATCAACAGGTAAAACACTCAGATCATTGTCCGGTGTTCGTGGAGCTGGCAGTATAAATAAAGAGGCGTATGATTATATATAATGTAACCACCAAAGTGGCCACGGATACATCTTTACGGTGGCTGCAATGGTTGCGGGAAGAACATATTCCGGCGATGCTGGCTACGGGATTATTCCGTGATTACCGCATCAGCCGCCTGCTGGAGCAGGATGATGAAGAGGGACCCACCTATGTTGTGCAATATTTTGCGGACAGCCTGGACGACTATCAATCCTTCGCAGACCAGTACCAACAGGCCCTGCGGCAAAGAGGATATGAGCTTTTCGGTGATCGTTTTATTGCGTTTACAACCGTAATGGAGGTGCTTTAAGTAAGGGATCTTTACTAAACTTATCCACAGGAAATCCACTATTTTCGGGGCATCCGGACT
>Ga0207674_10010348_pt1 | contig 10575 bp, 11 predicted proteins | sample KBSCornC72_FD_184303 | JGI IMG/M metagenome (GOLD analysis project Ga0207674, IMG submission 184303) | Corn rhizosphere microbial communities from Kellogg Biological Station, Michigan, USA - KBS Corn C7-2 (SPAdes) (version 2) | ecosystem: Host-associated > Plants > Roots > Rhizosphere > Soil ...
GGCGGTGAGCTACGTGAACGCCGGCACCATCGAGTTCCTCTTCCAGGACGGTCAGTTCTATTTCATGGAGATGAACACCCGCATCCAGGTCGAGCACCCGGTGACCGAGGAGGTGACGGGGATCGACCTGGTGAAGGAGCAGATCCGCGTGGCCAACGGCGATCCGCTCAGCGTCCCGCACGGCCCGTTCCGCCTCCGCGGGCACGCCATGGAGTTCCGCATCAACGCCGAGGACCCGGTGACCTTCGCCCCCAACCCCGGCAAGATCCGCGAGTTCCACCTGCCGGGCGGGCCGGGGGTGCGGGTGGACACCGCCGCGTACCGCGACTACGTCATCCCGCCGCACTACGACTCGCTCATCGCCAAGCTGATCATCCGCGGGAAGGACCGCGCCGAGACCCTGGCCCGCGCCCGCCGCGCCCTCGAGCAGTTCATCATCGAGGGCGTCAAGACCTCCATCCCTCTGCACCGCTCCATCCTCGACAACCCCGCCTTCATCGCCGGGAACTTCTCCACGCGGTTCATGGAGACGTTTGAGAGGTAGCAGTTACTGCGGTGCCCGGGCCGCTCGTCGCGCCTGCTCGACCTCGCGAACCATGTCCGCGGCGTCCACGCCGAACAGATCGGCCAGTTTCAGGATCGTGGCCAGGCTGGGCATGTTGCCTCCCCGCTCGAGCACGCCGAGGTAGGTCGCATTCATGCCGCTGAACTTGGCGAAATCGGCGAGAGTCCAACCGCGCGTGGCGCGTAGCCGCCTGATGATCGCGCCGAAACGGCTCGCGTCGTCGCTCGATACCCGCGCACGCGGCATGGGCCGGCCATCTTAGCGCGGCCGGTGGCATGAATCCCATCCCAGGCTGGGATTCATGCGACGGGCGGCCGCATGATTGTGTCCAAGGCTCGCATTCATGCGAGGACTGCTGGCATTCATCTCAAAGCCCGATGGGATTCATGTGAGGAGCGGTCGCATGATTGTGTCCATGGCTCGCATTTATGTGAGGACTGCTGACATGCATCCGACGCCCGATGGGATTGATGCGATGGCCAGCCGCATGAAGTCGCTGGAAAAGTAGTCGCCGGCTCGGTAAGAAATCGTTCCCGGCCTAGCGCAAAATGACCGGCAGGGGGTGCCCTCCGCTCAACGGAGGATGCATGAAAAAGTCCCTGCTGCTCTTTACCCTTCTGGTAGTGCTCGCGGCCCCGGTGATGGCCGCCCCGCGCAACGATGGCCCCGGTGACCGGCAAAGCGTCTTTGCTCGCATCGTGCGGGCCATCCGTGCGCTGGAAGACATCGTGGCTTCCTGGCCACGGCCCTAGTCCCGCGGCGTTCCGTGGGAGGCGTGACGGGCGCCTCCCACGGCGCTTACATGATGAATGCGCCCGGCGGGCGTACGAACTTCACCGGTGGACGCGATGCGTTGCGGGCAATGAAGGCGCGGACATTTTTCGCCGCCTCGAAGGTTAGGGCGTCGCGGACGGCTAATTGCCGCAGATAGCCGGTTGCCTCGGCCGCAAAGATTCGTCGCTGCGTGGACTCGGTAGCGGACAAGGTTGCACAGACGTGGACGACGGACTCCAGCTCCGCGCGGACATCGGCGCTCCCATCATCGGCGAGAGCGGCGGCAACGTAGTCGAGTCGCATTTCGAGCCACACATCGAAGTGTCTCGCAGCGAAGATGATCCCAGCCGTGCGATGGAACTCCTCGCGGACTTCCGCAAAACGACCGAGTCCGGCGACTGCGCGAGCACGAAAGTGCGCCGGCCGTGCGGCCTCGCCGATGTCATCGTAAACGAGGAATACGCGTTCGGCCGTTGTCGCGTGTTCGATCGCTTCCTCGTGTGATTCCAACTCGACCAGACAGAGTGCGAGCAAAGCGTAGGCTGTTGCGGTGTCGCGCGATTCTCCCGTCGCTTCATCGAGATCGAAGGTGACGGTGCGCAGTAGCGGCAGAGCGTCAGAGTAGCGATTCAACACCATCAGGACCTGCGCTTTGGTCTGCCGGGCCATGATGGCCCGCCGTTCGTCCCCGTAGATATCCAGCACGGATGCGGCGGTCTCGGCCAGTTCGATTGCGTCATCGAAACGCGCGATGTCCGGCTGTGAGTAAAGGATCGCCGAGCAGAGCGAGAGGATGGCGCGGTCGCGTTGACTCTCCTCCGTTCGCATCGCGATCGGCCATGCGCGGCTGATCGCACCTATTGCCTCATCGAGCCTCCCCATTCGGAAAAGCGCGGTCGAGTGTTCTTTGAGGGCGAGGAATCGCAGGTCCATCGATGGCGGATTACCGCTCGAAACCATCACGTCGCACACCGCAACGGCCGCCGTCGTCATGTCGAGAGCAAGGCGGGAATCGGCGCCGAAGGCGTCATAAGCTCGCCGTAGCAGATCGCGGATGACCACCGATCGGCGGAGATCGGGCGCGCCAGCGATGACGGAACTCCAGTGCCGTGCGGGCGTCTCGGCTAGGACAGCGTCAACGTGCAGCGCCACAGCCTCCTCTAACTCTCGCTGATCCTTGAACGCGGCAACCGCCTCCGTAGCGGCAGCCACAAATTCCGAGCAGTCCTCGCACACTTCAAGATGGGGCACGTACTCACCATCGGCGATGAGCGTGAGCAGTTTCACTCGCGGCGGGCACGATGAGCGGTCCTCGGGATCTTTCACCGTAATCTCTTTCGGGTGCGTGCATCAAGTAGGCTGATGACCGCCTCTGCGTCGCGGTCAGAGAGCGCGAGTAACCGCGTGATCGCCTGTCGTTGGGCGAAAGTCTTCGCCTTCTCCGCTACAGCCTGGGCGAGGCGGCGCGCGTCCAACTCGCTCGGATCGAGCCCGAAGGCGACGGCGAGCCCGGTGATCGTTACGGCGTTCGGTTCCCTGGTAGCGCCACGCTCGATATTCGACAGACAGGTGATGGTGAGTCCGGATTCGCGAGATAGCTGCGCTTGCGTCCACCCGCGCTCATCGCGCAGACGTCGAATCAGTTCGCCAAAACTGGCCGTCTGCCGCATGGTGGGCAACTAATCTACGGATGTCCGTTCAGCAAAGCAAGACTCACGTTTGTTTAACAAGTTGGTTGCGATCGTTAAAGTCAGTTGGTAGGATCAGGAAGAGGCGTGCCGCCTCGCCGACGGGAGACGAAGCGGCACGCCTTGTTCCGGAACAGCGCGAGGGGCGTTGAAGCAAAGGGGTGCCCATCCGCGTGAAGGTTGAGCCGCTTCGCGCCACTCGCGCATCTGAATTCTATCTGAGAGAAGGTCGTGACCGATGGCTGACCGGCCCGCCGCATCGAAGCTGGACGCCTTTTGTTTGGCGCACAGCATCACGACATTTCGGCTCGCCGAGGTATCCGATGTCAGCCGTCAGCATACGGGACGGGTACGCTTCGCGAAGGGCGACATCAGGCTGACATTCGCGAAAAAGATCGCTCGCGGCGCTTCCATCATCGTCGGGCGGAAGGTGCCGGTTGGGGAGTTGTTCGATTTGGATTTCGACCTGCCGTAGGCAAGTCGCTCTGCTAAGAGCACCAGGCAGCGGCATCCACCTGCCGTCGGCGATCTCGTCCTCCCATTGCCGTTTGGGGCTGGAAGTGCCGCGCTGGGGCATGCCGCACCGGATTTAGGCAATGCCGTCAGTCTAGCGAGAGCCAATTCGATCGAAAGTGCAGCCGCGGCGGGGTAGGATGGCGGAGCAGTGATCAGCAAATGAAAATCTACCTGGTCGGCTTCATGGGCGCCGGCAAGACCACCGTCGGGCGCGAGCTCGCTGCGCGGATCGACGCCCCCTTCTTCGATCTCGACGAGCTGGTCGAGGCGGCGGAGAAGATGTCCATCAAAGACCTCTTCGCCCAGCACGGGGAGCCGTACTTTCGGAAGCGCGAGCGCGACATCCTCCGCTCCACGCGCAACCTCGAGCGCGCCGTCGTGGCCACCGGCGGCGGCACCTTCACCTTCGACGACAACATCCAGTTCATCCAGTCCGAGGGGCTGTCGGTGTACCTCGCCGCGCCGTATTCGCTGCTGCGCGCGCGCATCGGCGACAAAGCCGCCGAGCGCCCCCTGTTCCGTGACGACGTCGCCACGCACGAGCTGTATTGCAGCCGCATCCGCTACTACCGCACCTGCGACCTGACCATCGAGATGCGCGAGGACGAGACGCCGGCGGAGATCGTCGAGCGGCTTCTCTTCGAGCTCCCCAAGGGCCTGGTCTGGAGGGCGTCGTGAGATCGCTGGTGGTCAGCGACCTCCACTCCAACGCCGAGGCGCTGCGGGCGGTGCTCAACCGCGTGCGGAGGAAGAAGTTCCAGCGCGTCATCTGCCTCGGCGACTTCGTCGGCTACGGCGCGCAGCCCAACCAGGTGCTGGACACCATGCGCACCTGGAAGGCGGCGAAGCTGTACATCCGAGGGAACCACGACCGCGTGGTCGCCGGTCACGAAAACGCGGACCAGTTCAACAACGCCGCGAAGGTCGCCGCGCTCTGGACTCGCGATCACCTCAGCGCCCCCAATCGCCGCTTCCTGGAGAAGCTGCCCCTCGGGCCGATCCAGGAGGATGGCGTCCTGGTCTGCCACGGCGCGCCGCACGACGAGGACGAATACGTCTTCCACGACGGCCACGCGCAGCAGATCTTCGACAGCACCGATGCCCGGGTGATCTTCTTCGGCCACACCCACCTCCCGGTCATCTTCGCCATGGATAAACAGCACCGCGTCTTCGGCGGCGTGGTCACCGGCGAGACGATCGTGAAGCTCGACCGCGAGCACCGCTACCTGATCAATCCCGGCTCGGTCGGACAGCCGCGCGACCGCAATCCCGCATCGTCGTTCGCCATGTTCGACGCCGCCAAGATGACCGTGCAGTTCTTCCGCACGCCGTACGACGTGGCGAAGACGCAGTCGTCGATCCTCAAGGCCGGCTTGCCGCCGATCCTCGCGCAGCGGCTGGAGTACGGGACGTAACGCTTCCGTCACCCCCTCGGGACGCGCCTGTCCACAATCGTGGAGAAATCGCTCCCTCCGCCAGCGAACCCGGCCACGTAAGTTGCTCGAAACAAAGAAGGAATACTGAACCGTACGATGGCACGTCCGCCGCACGGGAGGCCATCCGTTGAGAGGAAAGCCCATGCGTAAACTCACCCTCGTCCTCGCACTCACGCTGTTCGCGGTTCCGCTGTTCGCCGCCTCGTCCGGCCGCAGCCACTCCTACTTCACCTACGACGACGGCGGCACGATCATCAGGCAGGGAGAAGACGGCCGGGAAATCGAAGCGCGCGTCAATCTGCCGCTCTTTCCCGGCGATGAAGTGACCACCAGCCGCCGCGGCCGCGCGGAGATCCGATTGGCTGACGGCAACGTCATCGCCCTCGACCGGGCCACCATCGTCCGCTTCGCCTCCATCCTCGACTCCTACGACGGCGACGCCTCGCAGACCATCGTCGAGCTGCGCGCCGGCCACGTGGCCATCCAGCGCGACGACGATACGCATCAGATCCTCCGCCTCGACACCCAGAGCGCGAGCTACGCCGCCACCGGCAACGCCACCTACGCGGTGGAGTTCGACACCCGCGGCGGCGACCGCGTCACGGTGTTCGACGGCTCCATCGAAGTCCGCACTCCGACCCGCACCACCCGTCTTCGCGAAGGCGAAGAGGCGCGCGTCGACGACCAGGGCATCTACGACCTGGCCAGCCGCCGCGCCGGAACCGACGACTTCGAGCGCTGGTTCCTCCACCGCTCGGAGAAGTACCGCAACGCGTCGAGCCGCTATCTCGACCGGTCGCTGGCCTACTACGAAGACGAGCTCTCGTCCTACGGCTCCTGGCAGTTCGTTGCCGGCTACAACTCGTGGGCCTGGCGCCCGCGCGTGGGGGCCGGCTGGCGCCCGTACTACAACGGCAGCTGGCACTACGGTCCCAGCGGATGCCTGGTATGGGCCTCCTTCGAGCCTTGGGGTTGGGTGCCCTATCACTACGGACGCTGGGCGTATGACCCGCTCTACGGGTGGGTGTGGCTGCCCGGCGTCGGATACGCCCCGGCCTGGGTGTACTGGATGTACGGTCCCAGCTACGTCGGATGGGCGCCGATGGGTTGGTACGATTGCTTCGGCCCGTACTACAACTGGGCCTACCGCCCCTACTCACGCGTCGGATTCGGCTTCGACTACGGCTGGACCGGGCGGGTGAACGTCGGCAACATCGACCTCCGGCCCTGGACATTCGTGCAGCCGAACCAGCTCGTCTCGCGGCGCGTCGACCAGGCCGCGGTGAGCACCGAGATCGTGCGCACGCGTTTGCTGCGGGGTGGGACGGACAGTCCCTTCGCCGCCGTCTCCAGCTCGCCGGCGCGCTTCTCCCGAAACGAAATCAAGGACCCGACCGCGGCAGTGGGTGTGATCGCTCGCCGTGGCATCGGTAGTGGTACCGGCAAAGAAGGCTCCGGCGTCGCGACGGATTTGACTCCGTTCTTCCGGCGCGACCCGGAGCTTTCTAATTCCATCCGCGAGCGCGTGGCCCGCACTTACCGCGGCGGCGGCGACGCATCGCTGGCCGCCCCCGTCGGCGCCCCCTCGGGCGTCCCGACCCCGGGCACCGCCGGGACGCTGGAAGGACGCGTGGCCACAGACGGCAGCGGCCGCGTGCGCAGCGAGACCGGCCAGGGCGGCGTCCTCAATCGCGGCGACCGAGCCGGCACCGTCGGTGGCACCATCGGAAGCTGGCGCAACGAAGAGCCGAGCGCGCCGCGGACGCAGAGCCCCGGCAGCGGCACTGTCCGCCGCGACGACACGCCGTCTCCGTCACCCTCCGCCCCCTCGACCTCGGGCGAGGCGGCCACGCGCGAGCGCAGCCAATGGCGCGAGCGCATCAACCGCCCCGCCGTCCCCAGCGCTCCGTCCACCGAGGCGCCGCAGACTTCGCAGCCGAGCCAGGATTGGCGCGGCCGTACCACCGGCCGCCGCGGCGGCGACGGCTCCGGCTCGTCGGCGCCGTCGTCCACCAGCCCCGACCGGGGTTCCGAGGTGCCGCGCCGGATCATCGACAGCATCGGCGGCGGCCGCATCTCCACCGGCGACGGCGAGCGCTCGTCGGCGCCGCGCGACAGCTCCACGCCGCGCTACGTCCCGCGCGACTCGAGCGCGCCGCGCGACTCCGGCTCGTCGCGCGAGTCCAGGCCCCAGCGCGAATCGGCGCCCCGCGACAGCGGCCGCGTCGAGCGCTCGTCGCCCCCACCGTCCCAGTCACACAGCTCCGCTCCGCCGCCGTCATCCTCCTCTTCCGCGCCGCATTCTCAAGACGGCGGCGGCAGCGGTCGTATCAAGCGCGACAACTAAGAGTCCGCGCGGCAGAACCTGAAAGGCAGAAGGGCAACCTTCTGCCTTTCGTTTTCTCAACGCACAACCGTTCAGAGGTTCGAGGTTCGAGGTGCGAATGAAGGACGAAGAAGCCCAATCCGCCTTTTCTTCATTCTTCGTTCGCACCTCGCACCTCGAACCCCTCGATCGCCCAGCTTCTGTAGAATCGCCCCCGCGATGTCCGTTCCCCTCTTCTTCGCCCTCTACTGCCTCGAGGCCGGCCTCTTCTTCATCATCGTTCCCTGGACCCGGGTGTGGACCATGAACCCGCTGCTGCAGACGCACGCCACGGTGGCCATGCTGGCCGGCAATCCGTTCGTGCGCGGCTTCGTCTCCGGCTTCGGGATGGTGCATCTCATCATCGGCATCAACGACATCCTGCGCATCGGCGCGGCGCGGCGTGCGGGGCGGGCGGGGTAGGGCGTGATCCGCCTCGATCCACGCCAGCGGCCGCGCTTTTATGTCCCGCTCGTCCTGAGCGTCGCCCTGTTCGGGCTGTACGTGCTCTTCAGCTTCCAGCCGCTGACCATGGGCGGCTATGGCGACATCCGCTATCAGGTCTTCGGGCCCAAACTGCACTGGCTGCTCTTCCTGGCCCTCCTGGCGCTGATCTTCTTCGTCACCCGGGTGATCGACGCGCTGGTCTTCGACGTCCTGGTGTCGCGAAAACGGAGCGTGACCGCGCCGCAGATCCTGCGCGACATCGTGGCCATCGTCCTCTACTTCTTTCTGATCGGCACCGCCTTCTCCAAGACCTTCGCCTTCGACCTCAAGACCTTCTTCACCTCGGGCGCCGTGCTGGCCGCGGTCATCGGTCTCGCCCTGCAGGAAACGCTCGGCAATCTCTTCTCCGGCATCGCCCTGCACATGGAAGAGAGCTTCCAGGTCGGCGACGTCCTTCATTCCGGCGAGTTCCTAGGCGTGGTGGAAGGGATCACCTGGCGCGCCACGCGGCTTCGCGGCTTCAACAATCAGGTCGTCGTCCTGCCGAACTCGATGATCGCCCGCGAGCGGCTGGAGATCTTCCCGCGCAACAACCTCAACGCGCGCATCCTCCAGGTCAGCATCGACTACCACACGCCGCCGGCCAAGGCCATCGAGGTGCTGACGCAGGCCGCCGGGCACGTGGACGGCATCGCGCGCGAGCAGCCGTGCTTCGCCCGCGTCGGCGGATTCGGCGACTCCGCGGTCATCTACGAGCTCAAATACTTCACCCGCGACTACTCGCAGCGCGACCGCATCGACGCCGCCGTCCGCCGCGCCGTCTGGTACGCGCTGCGGCGCAACGAGATCTCCATTCCCTTTCCCATCCGCTCCTATCAGCAGTACACCCAGGCGCCGGCGCGCGAGGAGATCACCCCCGAGGAAGTGCGGAAGCATCTGCGCGACGTGGCCATCCTCGCGCCGCTGCCCGACGACGCGCACGAGACTATCGCCGCCGCCACGCGCATTCATCGCTACTCGAAGGGGGAGACCATCCTTCGCCACGGCACGGCCGGCGACTCGATGTTCGTCGTCCACTCCGGCGAAGTCTCCGTGCGGGTGAGCGACCCCGACGAGACCGGCGTGCACCAGGTGGCGCAGCTCGGCCCCAACACCGTCTTCGGCGAGATGGCCCTCCTCACCGGCGAGCGCCGCACCGCCGACATCGTGGCCCTCGAGGACGTGGTGGCCCTGGAGATCGGCAAGGATTCCCTCCAGCCCGTGCTGCAGAAACACCCCGACCTGGTGCAGGCCATCTCGCACCAGGTGATGCAGCGGCGGTCTCACCTGGAGTCGTTGAGGGAGGAGTCGGGAGGGGGGGAGGAGGCGTCGTTGTTGTCGCGGATACGCTCCTATTTTGGAGTTTGATGATGAAGTTCGAGGTTCGAGGTTCGAATGAAGAGGTAAGAAGTAGGGGCGCAACCACTTCTTCATTCTTCATTCGCACCTCGAACCTCGAACCTCTCCGGTTCCCATGAAACGTCTACTCATCGTCGAAGACAAAGAGTCCCTCGCCTCCATGCTCAAAGAGACCGTGGAGTCGGAGGGGCTGGAGGCGGATGTCGCGAACAGCGGCACCGCGGCGATCAATCTGCTCGCCGGCGGGCGGCGCTACTTCGCGGTGGTCACCGACCTCCGCATGCCGGGGGCGGACGGCATCGCGGTGCTGCGGCAGGTGAAGGAGAGCGATCCCGACTGCCCGGTGATCGTGATGACCGCTTTCGGCACCATCGAGAACGCCGTCGAAGCCATGCGTCTCGGCGCGTTCGATTTCGTGCAGAAGCCGGTGGACGTCGATCACCTGCTCATCCTTCTGCGGCGCTGCCGCGAGCATCGCGAGCTGCGTTACGAGAACCTGCTGCTGAAGGAGGAGTTCCAGCAGCGCTACCGGCTGCCGGCCATCGTCGGCGACTCGCCGAACATCGTGGAGGTGTCGAACGCCATCCAGCGCGTCGCGCCGACCGACTCCACCGTGCTGCTGCAAGGGGAGTCGGGGACCGGGAAGGAGCTCTTCGCCCGCGCCATCCACCAGCTCTCGCCGCGCCGCGACCGGCCGTTCGTGGCCATCAACTGCGCGGCCATCCCCGACACGCTGATCGAGAATGAGCTGTTCGGGCACGAGAAGGGCGCTTTCACCGGCGCCGGCGCGCGGCAGCTCGGCAAGTTCGAGCTGGCCGACACCGGCACGATCTTCCTCGACGAGATCGGCGACCTCGGCGCGTCCGTGCAGTCGAAGATCCTGCGCGTGCTGCAGGAGCGGCAGTTCGAGCGGGTGGGCGGCGGGCAGCCGATCGACGTCGACGTCCGGGTGATCTGCGCCACGAACCGCAATCTCGCCGAGGATGTGAAGGAGCGGCGGTTTCGCGAGGACCTCTTCTTCCGCATCAATGTTTTTCCCGTCACCATCCCGCCGCTGCGGTCGCGCAAGGACGACATCGGCGCGCTGGCGGCGTTCTTCCTGCAGAAGTTCGCGCGGGAGATGAACAAGCCGTCGCTGCGCATGACGGCCGAGGCGGGGGAGGCGCTGCGGGCGTACGACTGGCCGGGGAACATCCGCGAACTGCAGAACTCCCTCGAGCGCGCGGCCATCCTCTGCGACGGCGACACCATCCGGCCGGGCGATTTCGGCATCGATGTCATGCACCTGAACCTGCATAAAACGTTTTCGACGCCGCACGGCGGCGGCGGGCCTGGAGCGGGTCCGGTTGCCGTGAGGTCCTTTCTCGAACCGCATCTGCCGACTCC
>Ga0207674_10010350_pt1 | contig 10575 bp, 8 predicted proteins | sample KBSCornC72_FD_184303 | JGI IMG/M metagenome (GOLD analysis project Ga0207674, IMG submission 184303) | Corn rhizosphere microbial communities from Kellogg Biological Station, Michigan, USA - KBS Corn C7-2 (SPAdes) (version 2) | ecosystem: Host-associated > Plants > Roots > Rhizosphere > Soil ...
GGAACCCGCCAATACTCGTTTTCAAAAACATCGCACTGCCCAAGGCGTTGTTTCCAAGAAAATCATTGAGCCCAATGGCGAATGCCACCGCCAATGCCGCCTGCGAGCCGGGCTTCGCGATGAACATCTGCATCCAGCCAAAGAGGAAACTCGATAAGCGACCATAAGCGTCCCGCAAAAAGACGTACTCGCCGCTCGCCTGGGGTTTCATTGCGGTCAGTTCGGCGTAGGTAAGAGCGCCGGCGAGCGACAACAACCCGGCCGCGATCCACGCCGCGACAACCCATCCCGGTGTGCCGACATTACATGTCATGACACGCGCCTTCAGGAAAACGCCCGTGCCGATGACGTTTCCGATAATGACCGAAAACGCGGCCGCGAGACCAAGACCACGAACCAGATGGAAATTGCCGTTTGTTTCAGATGCCATAAATATTTTTGGGGAAAGCGGAACGGCATAATATTACGCGAAAATGCGGTTTATGTGAAATCGAACCTGTTAGCCGTCGGCTGTTAGCTAACGGCAATTTTTATTTTGGCTGCCGGAACTTTTTTGTCGGAGTGGTGTCTAACGGATTGAGGACTCATGCGATGAACAATCCAAAGATAAATGTCACCCCGCTGATCGATGTTCTTCTCGTGCTTTTGATCATTTTTATGGTTGTTTCCCCGCTAAAGCCGAAGGCGTTCAAAGCGGAAATTCCGCACGAGCAAAAAGATCTGGAGAGTGTCGTTCCAAATCCCGACACCCTCATTGTATTTATTCACCCCGACATGACCCTCAATCTCAACAAAGAGCCGAACGCCGGCACCGTCGATGACCCAGCTCCCATCATCGACCGCCTCGCACAGGTATTTGCGGAGCGTCGGCGGAATGGAGATATTTCAAGCCGCGAAATCGCAGCACCCGACGGAGACCGAACCGAAAGAACGGTGTTTGTTAAAGCGCCGCGCAACATGGAATACGGGAAAGTTGTGAAAGTCATCGACGCGCTAAAGCGATCGGGAGCGTTTCCCATCAGCCTGCAGGTCGACGGCCTTTAACCGCCGGTTGGCGTGATTTTTCCACCCTGCCAAAATTTACCCTTCGAGAAAAAACCTATGGTATAATTTTATTGATCGAAGAGACGGCTTTTCGACCATCTCTCCAGACAGTTGCGCTAAATGGTTGATTACTACGAAATCCTCAAAGTAACACCAAAGGCTTCAAGCGTCGAGATAAAATCAGCTTACCGGCGCCTAGCTAGAAAGCTTCACCCGGACGTGAACAACGGCTCGGAGGCAACCGCGCGCAAGTTCGCCGAGATCGCTGAAGCTTACGAAATACTCGGCAACCCGACGGAACGGGCATCATACGATAAAAAAAGGCTTCAAGCGATGCACACGACGTCACCGAACGGAGACTCGTTCTTTACCTCGACCAATCCGCACGCACGCCGCTGGCGGCAGATGGTCTACGAAAAACGGTACAACGAGATAATCGACCGGATGATAGCCGAGGAACGCCGCGAATCGGCCGCGCGCGAGCGCGCAGTTTATCCGGCCGTTGCACTTTTTGTTTCGACACTTTTCGTCGTTATTTTCAAACCGATGATCTTTGTTAATTCCGCCATTATCGGCAAGATCATCGTCGTTTCGCTTTTTATCGCGGGTGTGATACACCTTGTCGGCCGCGTCCGTGACGGGTTCGAACATTACACATACAACGACGAAGATCTGCACGAATCCATTCTCGACGAGAACGAGCCGCGGGTTAAGCCTTATTCGCGGTGGAGCGCATCGGTAGTTCTCATCGGAGGATTGATCGTCTGTTTCGGCCTGGGTTTGCTTATCGGCAATTATGTCGATTTTGTCTCGATCACGCTGCCGTCGATGTTTTCGACCACGCTCAAGCCTGAATTTGTTTTTTACCCGCCTATAATCGTGCTTTTCGTCGACATGATGCACTCGTTTGCATCGCGCATCGATAATTAAGATATTTTTGCCCGCGAATCACGCGAATAATACGAATAAAAGAAATTCCGAATCGGCCCTTTGCTGTTATTCGCGTCTTTTCGCGTGATTCGCGGGCAAATGTTCGCGAAAAGCGCAAGGTCGCCTGATTCGACATTTCATCGCGGTTTCGATATTCTTTTGAATATTTAGAAGCTGTCTATTAATTGATGAAAACCGAATTAAAAGAAGTATCACCGACACAACGCGAGATAAAGATCGAGGTTGATGCCGATACATTAAAAGAGGCCTACGGACGCATCAGCCAGAAATATGCAAAACGCGCGAACGTTCCGGGTTTCCGTAAAGGTTATGCTCCGCTCGACGTTGTCCGGCTCCGATTTAAAGAAGAGATCAAGAACGAAGTATTGGCCGAAGTTTTGCCGACGAAAGTGACGGAAGCAATACAGGAATATAAGCTCAATCCTCTGACCGAACCGCACCTGCATTTTGACGATCACGAAAATATCAAGGTAAACGGTTCGCAGCCGATTTCGCTGCACGTGCATGTCGAGGTGATGCCCGAAATTCCGGAGCCGAAGTACGAAGATCTCGAGGTCACCCGACGCGTCAAGCCGGTCGAAGATTCCGAGGTCGAAGACCTGATCGCAAACCGTTTGCAGCGCGACGCGGCGTTGATACCCGTCGAAGGGCGAAAATCCGAGATCGGCGATACAGTGATCGCGGACCTGGAAGGCAGGTTCGACGACGACCCGAACGGCGAACCGATAACGGCTACGGATCTTGAGGTTGTGCTCGGCGACGAGGTCATCGAAAAGTCGTTCACCGAGAATCTTGCCGGCGTTGAAGAAGACGACGAAAAGGAATTTACCGTCGCGTACCCGGCCGAGTTTTCATCGCCGGCGCTTGCGGGAAAAACCGTCCATTACAAAGCAAAGATCAAGTCGGTCGGCAAAACCGAGACGCCAGAGATGAACGACGAATGGGCACGAACGCTTGACGAAGGATACGAGTCGCTGGCCGACCTTCGCAAAAAGCTTCGCAGCGATCTTGAGAAATATGCTGAAACAGACGCCGACGCCAGGTTGCGGAACAACGCAATCGCAAAACTGATCGAGCAGAACACATTTGAAGTTCCAAATGCGTTGATCGAATCGCAGGCAAGGAACCTGCTTAACAACTTTGCCGAAGACCTTCAAAGCCGCGGTGTCAATCTCAAAACGGTTCAGGACGATTTTGTTCAGATGGCTTATCACCAAATGCGGACGCAGGCTGAGCGCGACGTCCGCGGTGCGATGCTGCTCGAAAAGGTCGCCGAAAAGGAAAAAGTCGAGGTTACGCAGGACGAGATCGACGACGAACTTGGCAAAATGGCCGAGTACTATCGAACAACAGCCGACGAGATCCGCAAGACCTTTGAAAAACAGGGAAGCCTGGACAACATTAAGAACAATTTGCGAACACGCAAAGCGATCGAAGCGTTGATCTCAAAAGCAAAAGTTACGGACGGTCCGTGGGCTGACGAACACACCGAGCCGGCGGTCGAAGCAGAGAAGACCGAGAAAAAGAAACCGGCGAAAAAGGCCGCAAAGAAAACCGAGACGGCTGAAACCGATGAGCCTGTGAAAAAAGAGGCCAAGAAGAAAACGGCCAAGACCGAGGCCTAGCTGTTTTGATATTATCTGTTCCGTGTTTTTGGAAAGCAGTTTTTCACGATGTTTGACAGGTTTCGTGGTTCACGTGGTCAAGAGTAAGATCAGCCACGAAAGCCACGGAATTTACTGAAAATGAATCGGGCGAAATTTCCGCTTGCTTTTTTACAGTTTTTATGTAAAATCTGCAATCGGCCGCATTTTCAACAACTTAGCTTCGCTCAATTCAACCAATACATAAACCGGCAATTATAAGAGAGAAAAATTTATGGCTTTAGTTCCAATGGTAGTCGAGCAAACGTCACGTGGCGAACGTGCGTTTGATATCTATTCGCGGCTTTTGAAGGACAGCATTATCTTTATCGGAACGCCGATCGACGACACGATCGCGAACCTCATCGTCGCCCAGCTGCTCTTCCTCGAGGCCGAGGACCCCGAACGCGACATTAATCTTTATATCAACAGCCCGGGCGGTTCGATCACAGCCGGCATGGCGATCTATGACACGATGCAGTTCATCAAGAACGACGTGACGACCATCTGCGTCGGCCAATGCGCCTCAATGGGAGCTCTTCTGCTGACCGCCGGAACCAAGGGCAAACGGTTCGCCCTGCCGCACGCACGTGTTCTGATCCACCAGCCGTCAGGCGGTGCAACCGGGCAGGCAACCGACGTTCGCATCATGGCCGAAGAGATCTTAAGAATGCGCGAGATGACGTCGCGGATCCTGGCCCACCACAGCGGCCAGTCTTTTGAACAGGTAGAAAAGGACGTTGAACGCGACCGCATCCTGTCACCGATCCAGGCAAAGGAATACGGTTTGATCGACGAAGTGATCGAACATAGAGAAAAGTAAGCAGTAGGCGGTTAAAGCAGGCAGGAGGTCGACATCCTGATACTGCCAACTGCCGCTGCCAACTGCCCACTGAATATATGGCTCAATTCCGCAGACCCGAAGAACTCCTCTGCTGCTCGTTTTGCGGCAAGTCTCAGAATGACGTTCGTAAACTGATCGCCGGCCCCGGCGTCTACGTTTGCAACGAGTGCATCGATATCTGTAACGAGATAATCAATGACGACGAGCAGAACGAAACCACAACGACCAGGACCGCCATTCCGAAACCGCAGGAGATCAGGAATTTCCTCGACGAGTACGTCATTGGCCAGGATGAGTCGAAGAAGCGCCTTTCGGTTGCAGTTTATCAGCATTATAAGCGGCTCGAGCTTGCAAAACGACGTTCGGACATCGAGCTGCAAAAATCGAACATTTTGCTGATAGGACCGACAGGTACGGGCAAGACGCTTCTTGCCCAGACGCTCGCACGAATACTGAGCGTTCCGTTTTGCATCGTCGATGCGACGAGCCTGACCGAGGCAGGATACGTCGGCGAGGATGTCGAAAATATTTTACTGCGGCTGCTGCAATCGGCGGGTAACGACGTTGACAAGGCGCAGCAGGGAATCATCTACATAGACGAGATCGACAAGATCTGCCGAAAGGACGACAACCCATCGATCACCCGCGACGTGTCGGGTGAAGGCGTGCAGCAGGCGCTCTTGAAAATTCTGGAAGGCACGGTTGCAAACATTCCGACCGGCGGCGGCCGCAAACATCCGCAGCAGGATTTTATTCAACTCGATACCACAAATATTCTTTTTATCTGCGGCGGGGCGTTTATCGGGTTGGAGCGCGTGGTCGAAAAGCGTTTTCGCAACAAATCGCTCGGTTTTCAGGCCGACGTTAAATCGCAAAAGCAGCGAAACGTTGAGGCAATCTCAAAGCTCGAACCCGAAGACCTCATTCACTATGGCCTGATCCCGGAATTCGTTGGCCGGCTTCCCGTCATCGGCACGCTAAAGGAACTCGACGAAAACGCATTGGTCAAGATATTGACCGAGCCGAAAAACGCTCTCGTCAAGCAGTATCAGAAAAAATTCGAGTTTGACAATATCGGTCTCAAATTTACCGACGGCGCGATCAAGGCGATCGCCCAGGAAGCCTATAAGCGCAAGGTGGGCGCTCGGGGCCTGATGATGATCATGGAAGAGATCCTGCTCGAATCTATGTACTTCCTGCCTTCGGAAAAGAAGGTGAAAGAGTTGATCATTACCAAGGAAATGATAGAACGCAAGGCGCCGGTTTTCGAAGTCCTTGGCCGCACCGAAGAGGCTGCTTGATCTTGCAATTTTTCTCCCAAATCGCGCTCGGGGGTATCTCGGCTGTTTAAAAACACACGTTGACTTGGCGGTATTGAAATTTCGGCAGCAATCGCCGTTTATACCGACATAGCCTAATTTCGAAAGATAAGGGTTTGCATTTAAAATAATATTGCTTTTCTCGGCCTTTTTTGAGTAAATATAGTTATACCCTATATTTTTCGAATCTTTTCCCCTTTGATATGCAAGAATTTACAGACCAAATGCCTTCGGATATTGAGCGTTACCCGATGGTTCCCATCCGTGACGTCGTTATTTTTCCTTTCACAAAGGTTGCGTTCAAGATAGGCCGGCCGAGTTCGGTCCGCGCGCTGGAACAAGCGATGACGGGCGAGCGGAACATCTTTCTTGCCACGCAGCACGACGCGACCATCGACGAACCGGATCCGTCTCAGATCTATTCGGTCGGCACGTTGGGACGTATCTTGCAGGCGCAGCGGCAGGAAAACGGCCAGATCAAGGTTGTGGTCGAAGGCCGCGAGCGTGGCCAGTCGGTCCGCGTCGAACAGGACGCCGACGGCATGTTTTACGCCCACGTGCGAAAAATTGCTTCGACCGACGAATCGGGCTACCGCACCGACGGTCTGCTGCAAAAGATTCATACCCTGGTCGAGCAGTTTTTGCGTGTTTCGCCGGATGCCTACACGGACGCGCTTCATGCAAGTTTGAGGGGAATTTCGGCGGCGCAGATCGCCGATTCGATGTGCTCGCACCTGCGTATAAGCGTTGAAGAAAAGCAAGGTCTTCTCGAGACTTTTTCCGTTCAGGAGCGTCTGCAAAAGCTTGCCGAGGTTCTTGAAACCGAGATCGAAAAGCGGCAGCTTGACCGTTCGATACATTCGCGAACGAAAAAGCAGATGGATAAGCACCAGCGTGAGTATTACCTGAACGAGCAGATCAAGGCCATCCACAAAGAACTCGGCCGCAAGGACGAAAAGGCGGAGCTCGAAGATCTCAAGCGCAAGATCGAGGAAGCGGGAATGAGCGAAGAGGCCCGCGAAAAGGCAATGCAGGAATTTGCCCGGCTCGAGGCAATGCCGCCGATGTCGGCGGAAAGCACCGTTTCGCGGACATATCTCGACTGGCTGATAAACGTGCCGTGGACGCAGCGTTCTGAAGAACTCGAGGATCTGACCGAAGCCGAAAAAACGCTTAACGAGGATCATTACGGCCTCGAAAAGATCAAGGAGCGTATTCTCGAATTTCTGGCGGTTCGCCAACTCGTCCGTAATCCGAAGGGAACAATTCTTTGCTTTGTCGGTGCTCCGGGTGTCGGTAAAACATCGCTTGGGAAATCGATCGCCAATGCGACGGGACGCAAGTTTGTACGCCTTGCGCTTGGCGGCGTTCACGACGAGGCCGAAATTCGCGGTCACCGGCGTACCTATATCGGAGCGCTGCCCGGCCAGATAGTGCAGTTGATGAAACGCGCCGGCACGATCAATCCGGTGATTTTGCTTGACGAGGTCGATAAGTTGGGCCGCGATTTCCGCGGTGACCCGAGCGCGGCGCTGCTTGAGGTGTTAGATCCTGAGCAGAACAACACGTTCCGTGATCATTATCTCGACGTCGATTACGACCTCTCGCACGTTTTCTTTATTGCGACGGCGAACGTTCTGCATACGATCCCGCCCGCGCTCCAGGACAGGCTCGAGGTACTGCACCTTTCCGGTTACACGGAGCGAGAAAAACTCGAAATAGCAAAACGCCATTTAATACCAAAACAGTGTGAGAACAGCGGTATCGATGCAGACGCTGTTAAGTTCACCGACGACGGAATTCTCGAAACGATACGGCACTACACACGTGAAGCCGGCGTCCGAAATCTCGAACGCGAGATCGGTTCATGCCTGCGCAAGATCGCCCGCAAGTATGTCGTGTCGGACGCGAAGAACGATTTCCGCGTTATTGTTGACGCCGAAAAAGTTCAGGAACTGCTCGGCACGATCCGCTTTCGCAAACAGGACATCGCGCGCAAGAGCGAGATCGGCCTTGTGAACGGATTGGCCTGGACGGAGGTCGGCGGCGATGTGCTGCAGGTTGAAGCGACGATCGTCAAGGGCAAGGGCGATGTGACCCTTACCGGAAAGCTTGGCGAAGTGATGCAGGAATCGGCCCGTGCGGCGCTTACCTGCGTTCGTACGCGCGCTGAATCGCTCGGCATCGATCCGGACGATTTTAGTAAAAAAGACCTTCACATCCATGTTCCCGAAGGCGCAATTCCGAAGGACGGCCCTAGCGCGGGTATCACGATGGCCACAGCCATGGTATCGGCGTTGACGAGCAAGCGTGCGCGTCACGATGTGGCGATGACCGGCGAGATAACGCTTCGGGGTAAGATACTGCCTATCGGCGGCATCAAGGAAAAACTCCTCGCGGCTCACCGCTTTGGCTTGAAGACCCTTATTTTATCTAAGGAAAACGAAAAAGACCTTGCAGATATTCCCGAAGAAGTGCGTGAGGACCTGACAATTCATCTGGTGGATACGATCGATGAGGTGCTGAAATTTGCGCTCGAGATCGAGAAAGCCGAAGAACCGCTTGAGACGCCGCACCTTTGGTCGGCCGATGCACCGGCAACCGCGGATATCACCACATCGGTTGAGTAGATTTGTCGAGAGGTCTGGGAAGCCATAACTAAGAGCTACGGTATCAGCGGTGAAAGTTTCCCGCTGATACCGTAGCTCTTATAATATTTAAGGTTGTCCGGCGGCACTCGTCGCCTCTCCGGCGATAATGTTGTATACCTTCAATTCTTCAGGAGCCCCTTCCTTAACACCTAGTTCCTCGAGCAGAGGCATAAGCGTTTGGGCAAATTTTTCAAATGATTCACGTGAGTCCCATATGTCGCTCACGCGTAGATTGTCAGTGTCTCCGAAGCAGACATGGTATAGTCTGCCCGCGGGAGCGCCGACACCCGCCTGGTCCAGACGTTTGACGACCTCATCGTACTTTGCCGCGGTCATACCCTGCGGCGCGAATCTCAAAACAACAGCCATAATCCCTCCTTGGTTATGGAGAACCATAACCAGCTAAAAGAAACAGTCTTCTGTCGAGAGGCAATGATAATATCACGGATCACTCGAAGATCGCAGCAAAATTGTGTCGAAGATGGTCAATTTTGAGTATCCAGAATGGGATCACATTTCGGAGCGTTGTCTTACCGTTCTGTCGGGTATTGTGTGACTTTCGGGCTAAATGACGTCTTTCGCTTTCTCACCCTTGATAGATCGTTATTAACCACGCGCGTTATCACAAAAACTCCCAGTGAAGTTACGACAATTCCCAGGACGTTCAAAACAAAGGAGAGAATCCGGGTTTCAAGGATTTGCTCGTCCACGTCGGTGGTTAGCCCAAATATGATATACACAGCCACCCAAACTGGGATGACGCCTATTTGGGCGGCGGCGGCCAGTCCGATAAGCTCACGACGCCCGGCGTCGTCGATGGACGAAAATCCGGCGGCGATCCCGACGATGCTCGAAATCAGCAGACTTGTGAGAATTGAACTAAACTCGCTGTACCGAAGAGGCGGGCTTGTTATGGCGGCAACCACCATCCCGCCGCCAACAAGAACTAATATTGAAACCGCAAAAGTGGCCAATCCCTGCACGACAAGCTTCCATTGTGATGACCATGCCCCAAAACCGATCGCAAGCAAGATCGGCAGCAGCGGAAGAAAAAGGAGTCCGCCGATTATCAGCAAGATCTGCTGTTGAATCAGGCCGTAGGCCAACAAACATGCGGCTATAAATACCCTGATCGCCAAACCATAGGTTAGGTGGCTAAACTGCCACAACTCTTCGAGCAGGTCGGTAGACGGTTCTGCGAGAGGCCTCGTTATTTCACCAAGACCTTCGTCGGAAAAGATCGAGCGTGGTTGCCGCAGGGTCAGAGAAAATTCATTTTTGTCAAAAAAATCTGCCTTTAGGAGTTCATCGACGAAGCGTTTCGCCTTTGGCGTTGAGGTTTCAATGTCTACAACATCCTGATTTTTGATCGTGCCGTCTGCGTTATGACAAGTTGAATTATAAAGAGAGACTTTGTGGATACCGCTTGAAAATGCAATTTGCATCACATTTTTTCCACGGCCAGCCGGAGCATGAATCTTTACTAAACGCATACCCGCCCCCTTGAAACATCTTCTATTTTACTCTTGCTTCTAAACATTGTAAACTATTGAAACAAAATGGTTTGTCTTTAAGAAAGCGCATATTTTCGAAAGGGATATTCAACAAAGGTCGGCTAATTGGTTCAGTAATAATAGTTTTGATCGTCCAATGACCGTGTTTTTGAGATCGTTGTGTTTGGTTTCTTACAAAACATCAGATCCGTTTTTTGTCGTACGAATTGGTTGAATTAGAATGACTTCCTGTAGATATTTTGTTGCTTAGACCGATCGCGCGTTAAGCGGAGTCTTAACACGATAGGTCGAAAAATCGAGAACTTTGTACCTATAACTAATTTTTTTTTCCGCTATTTAATTAATAATTTCTAATTGATAATTAAATAATTATTTGCAGAGATTCATTTACTGGGTACAATTCTCCGTGAAACCCAGATGAGAATAACCTCCGCAGAATTTGTAAAAAGCGCGTTCAAGCCAAGTCATTACACAACTGACGGATTGCCGGAGATCGCGTTTCTCGGCCGCTCGAATGTCGGCAAGTCGTCGCTTATAAATTCGTTGCTTCAGCGAAAAGGACTCGCACGCACGTCAAATACGCCCGGCCGGACTCAAAGCATCAATTTT
>Ga0207674_10010352_pt1 | contig 10574 bp, 14 predicted proteins | sample KBSCornC72_FD_184303 | JGI IMG/M metagenome (GOLD analysis project Ga0207674, IMG submission 184303) | Corn rhizosphere microbial communities from Kellogg Biological Station, Michigan, USA - KBS Corn C7-2 (SPAdes) (version 2) | ecosystem: Host-associated > Plants > Roots > Rhizosphere > Soil ...
TTCACCAACTCACCAATTCACTGATTCACCATCTCACCGCCCCACAGGCTCATCGCGCTCGTACGCGAACGCACAGCCGGCGTCGTCGACGAACGTCAGCCGGTTGCCGTCGAGACGATACCGGTAGTGGTGCTGCTCGTCCGTCGCGGTCTGGATCATCATCACGGACTCGGTTTCGACCCGATAACTTCCCGCGTCCCAGACGATGAAGCCCTGCGTGGCGCCGTCCTTCGTGCCGGCGTAGGTCGCCTCGTGGAACTCGAGGCGCGCGGGATACGCGTTGGCGCAGTCGCCGCCCAGGATGCGGTGCCAGTGCCCGCGCAGGTCGATGGTGGTCTGCTGCATCGATGCATCCTCCTCGCATCGAGTCGCATCGCAGTGCGGCGAGCGATCGGCGTCGGTCCGCTGGAGCCGAATGGCGATACGATGACGTTCGTCGAGGAACATGCGGGGGGTGATGCGGGTGGGCAAGCGAACGTGGCCAGGGGGCCCGCGGTGGCACGAATCACGGGAAATTCGCGGGGCGTCGAGACGGATGACGTCCGGCGGCCGCCGACTCGTTCGCGATGTGGCTGTTCGGTAGCATCGCGGCGCTGACCGCGCTCGGTGCCGCACTCTGGACCGCGCCGCGCTGGCTCGTGCCACGCATCGCCGCGCGCTCGCCACGCTGCCTCTACGAGGTGCCGACTCCCGAGCCAGTCGTCGCGCTCACGATCGACGACGGCCCCGACCCCGCACACACGCGCGACATCCTCGACGTGCTGCGCGCGCACGGAGCACGCGCGACGTTCTTCCTCATCTCGAGCAAAGTGCCGGGCAACGAGGCGCTCGTTGCCGCGATCGTCGCCGAGGGCCACGAGCTCGGCAACCACCTCACGCGCGACGAGCCGAGCGTCCGGCTACCACCCGACGCGTTCGCGGCGGCGATCAGGGAAGCGGGGAGCGTGCTCGGCCGCTTCGGTCCGGTGCGCTGGCTGCGGCCGGCGTCCGGCTGGTACGACGACACCATGCTCGACACGATCGAACGTGAGGGCTATCGCTGCGCGCTCGGCTCGGTCTATCCCTACGACGCGCATCAGTCGTCGGTTCGCTTGTCCGCGGCCTATGTGTCGTCGAACGTCCGGCCGGGAGCGGTGATCGTGCTGCACGACGGACCTGATCGCGGCCGCCGCACGGCCGAAGTTCTGCTCCGCGCGCTGCCCGTGCTTCGGACACGAGGCTATCACGTCGTCACCCTGACCGAGCTGGCCGCGCTGCACCGCTAGATTTCGCGCATGCTGCTGCGCCTCGTCGCCGCGTTGCACCGCTGGGCCGAAACCGGATGGGCGGAAGCCGCGACGGCCACGTGGGAGCTGCTGCAGAGCTCCGTCCTGCCCGGGCCGAGCGGGGTGGTGTTCGCACCGCTCGCCGTCGCCGATCCGCCGCGCGCACCGCGGCTGGCGGTGTGGGCGTTCGTCGGCGCCGCGCTGGGCGGATGCATCGCATACTTCATCGGCGCTCATGCGTTCGACGCCCTCGGCCGGCCGATGCTCTCGGCGCTCGGCGTCGGCGAGGCGCGGATCGCGGCGAGCGAAGCGGCGTTCGCGCGGCATGGCTGGCTGCTGGTGTTCCTGAGCACCGTCTCGCCTCTCTCGACGAAGCTGACGTGCATCGCCGCCGGCGCGTTCGGGCTCCCGATCGCCCAGTTCGTTCCGGCGCTGCTCGTCGGGCGCGCGCTCCGCTTCGCGGTGCTCACGGTGCTGCTGCGCTACGCCGGCGAACGGCTGCTGAAACGTCTGGCGCTTCCGACGCCCAGGTCCGCGGCCGAGCGACTCGACTGACGCTCGCGCCCGGGGCGCGTATCTTCGCGAATGGGACAAAGCGTCACATCGACGCCGGGCGGAGGTGGAACGGGCATCATGAGGCAGCTGGTTCTTCTCGGGACGTGGACGCTCGTCGGCGCGCTGCTCATCGCGGTCGGCGTGTACGTCGTCGTTCCCAGCCGGAACACGCAGGGCAATCCGTGGCGCGAGCGCGAGACGGCGAGCTGCGTGCTGTCCGACACCGCGGAGGTGACGCTGTATCAGGGCGGCGACGCGAGCGGATCCGGGCCGACCTGGTACTCGGTGACCCACAATCCGAAAGGATTCGAGCCGGAGCGACAGATCCTCTACCGTTTCCGCTCGCCACCGCTGTACGATCTCTTCTGCGATTCCTCGGGAGTCGTCATCCGCACCGATGGGCCGCCGATCACGCTCACGACGGCGCAGGCGCGCCAGCTTCGGCAGCGGCCGCGCGGTCCACAGCCGATACGCGTTCTGCAGTGGCTGGTGGGCGGGGCGCTGATCGCGGCGGGCGCTGTGCTGCTGTGGTTTCTGCGGCCGCGCCGGGACGACAACGACGATGACGAATGACGAGGTGCGGCGCGACGCGCGCGCTGCGTCACGCCGCACGGGCGCGCGCCGGGTGTAGCGCGCGCGCCCGCTGACCTACACGCGCCGGATCGTCACGGCCACGTCTGCTCCGTCGTCATCGGCTTCCCACTCTCGAGCAGCGACTTGAGGTCGCTGAGGATCCACAGCCAGCCGCCGCCCTCGCCCGGTCCCTGCAGCACGCCGGCGACCATCGCCGCGTGGCCCGGCGTCTTCTCGAGGTCGTGGATGACGCTGAGCCGGCTCACGCCGCCCTTGCCCTCGACGATCTCGTAGGTGAGCCGCGTGAACCCCTCGGCGTACATGCGCGGATCCATCGCCATGCGCCAGGTGATGACGAGCTTTTTCGGCGGATCGGACTCGATCACCTCGCCGTCGACGACGACGTCGGGAATGCCCATCGCCTTCATTCCGGCGTTGGCGTGGCCGCGGTATGCGCCGCCGGGCCGGAGATCGAATTCGTCGCGGAGCCCGTAGCCGAAGCGCTCCGTCCACTCCGGCTTCGTGATGGCGTCCCAGATCGCCTGGGGCGTGGCCCTGATGAAGATGCGATAGACCTGCGTCGTCGTGCCCGTCATGGTGCTCGTCTCCGTCGGTGCGGTGGTCGTCATGCCGAGTCCTCCTCCAGTCGTCGCTTGAGATCCGTGAGCGCCGACACGCGACGCTCGGTGAACTTGTCGATCCATCGGTCGTGGATGAGCCGGATCGGGACGACGTTGAGGAAGTGCAGCTTCTCCCGCCCCACCTTCCTGGTCACCACGAGCCCCGCGTCCTCGAGGACGCGGAGGTGCTTCATGACCCCGAACCGGGTCATCTCCAGCTCGGACTCGAGCTCCGTGAGCGTGCGGCCGTCGCGCGCGAAGAGCCGGTCGAGGAGAAACCGTCGCGTGGGATCCGCCAGCGCCTTGAACACGCGGTCGTCGTCGGTCATGGCGAATAATAGGTGACCAAAAGGTCACATGTCAACCCCCCGGCCGCGCCCGTGGCGACCGGAGCGAATTCGAACCCCGGTCGCGCGTGTTAGCTTCGTCGTCGCCTCGGACAACTGGACCGCATCCATGGCCGGTCGCTTCTTCTCGTTCATCCTCGTCGCCGCGCACGCTGCCACGCTACATGCGCAGGCGGCTCGGTCGCTGCCGATCGGGCGCGACTCGGTCGACAGGCTGGTCACGGCCGAGATGACGCGCTCGCACGTGCCGGGCGCGTCGATCGCCGTGGTGCGCGCCGGGAAGGTGATCGAGGCACGCGGGTATGGCATGGCCGATCTCGAGAACCAGATCCCCGTCACGCCGCAGACCGTCTTCAAGATCGGATCGGTGAGCAAGCAGTTTCTCGCCGCGGGGATCATGCTGCTGGCGCAGGACGGCCGGCTCTCCATCGACGACCCCGTCGGCAAGCACCTCCCCGGCGCGCCGGAGGCGTGGCGAGGGATCACACTGCGTCACTTCCTCACGCACACGTCGGGAGTGCTGCGCGAGGGGCCGGCGTTCGACCCGATGAAGGTGCAGCCCGACAGCGTCGTGGTTCGCTCGGCGTTCGATCAGCCGCTCGTCTTCCCGACGGGTTCGAAGTACCAGTACTGCAACGTGTGCTACTTCGCGCTCGCCGACATCATCGCGCGCACGTCGGGGAAGTCGTGGGGCGAGTTCCTCGACGAACGCGTGTTCCGCCCGCTCGGAATGCCGGCGACGCGCACGACGACCACGACCGAGCTCGTGCCGCACCGGGCGCACGGCTACGCGTGGCGCGACAGCAGCTACGTCAACGCGGTCGAGTTCTTCGCGCTGCGGCCGAGCGGCGCGTTCCTCTCGACGGTGATGGACCTCGCGAAGTGGGACGCCGCGCTCTACGGCGACCGCCTGCTCTCGAAGGCCACCCGCGAGGCGATGTGGTCGCCGACGCGGCTCACGACGGGCGAGGTGTCACGCTACGGCTTCGGCTGGGTGCTCGATTCGCTCGACGGGCACTGGCGCGTCGCGCACGACGGATCGCTGCCCGGCTTCCGTGCGGGGATCGCGCGCTTTCCGAACGACAGCCTCACCGTGATCGTGTTGACGAATGGGGATGCAGCGCGGCCGTCGACGATGGCGACCGAGATCGCGCGCGTGTACCTGTCGAAGGGGGCAGGTGCCGCGCGACGCGCGGCGGCGCGATAGGCCGCTGATCCAAACCGGACTCTGGCAGCGTGCAGTAGACATCATGTCCGTCGCCGATCGCTTCAGGACGCACGACGTCGAGAACCAGCCACCGCCGCTGGCGCCGTACGACGCGTACGCCACCGACGTCGCGCTGCGCGAGGCGCTCGCGCGCGAGGGAGGCGCGTGGGCGGAAGCACAGGTCATCGCTTACGGTCCGATCGCCGGCGGCGAGGCGATGGCGCTCGGCGTCGCCGCGAACGCGCAGCGTCCGACGCTGCGGACGCACGACCGGTTCGGCAATCGCATCGACGACGTCGAGTACCATCCGGCGTATCACCGCCTGATGGAGCTGGCGATCGAGCACGGCGTGACGGGCTTCGCGTGGCGGCATGCGCAGCAGCAGGGCTCGCACGTCGCCCGCGCCGCACTGATGTACCTCCACAACCAGGCCGACCAGGGAACGAGCTGCCCGCTCACGATGACCTACGCGTGCGTGCCGTCGCTCGAGCAGCAGCCCGAGCTCGCGCGCGAATGGATGCCGCGCGTCGTCGCACCGGCGTACGACGGCCGCAGCGCACCGGCGGCGGAGAAGCTCGGGAACACGGTCGGCATGGGGATGACGGAGAAGCAGGGGGGCTCCGACGTGCGCGCCAACACGACGCGCGCGACGGCGGTCGGCGCGGCGGGGACCGGCGCGCCCTACGAGCTGGTCGGACACAAGTGGTTCCTGTCGGCGCCGATGTCGGACGCGTTCCTCGTGCTCGCGCAGACGGACGAGGGGCTGTCGTGCTTCCTGCTGCCGAGGTTCACGCCGGACGGCGCGCGGAACGCGGTGCGCATCCAGCGGCTCAAGGACAAGCTCGGTGACTGGAGCAACGCGAGCGCCGAGGTCGAGCTCCAGGGCGCGCTGGCGTGGATGGTCGGCGAGCCCGGACGCGGCCTCGCGACGATCCTCCAGATGGTGATGCTGACGCGGCACGACTGCGCCATCGGCTCGGCCAGCATCATGCGCCAGGCGCTCGTCCAGGCGACGCATCACGCGCGGCATCGCCGTGCCTTCGGCAAGGCGCTCGTCGATCAACCGCTGATGCGCAACGTGCTGGCCGACCTCGCGCTGGAGAGCGAAGCGGCGACGGCGTTGACGTTCCGCATCGCGCGCGCCGTGGATGCGAGCGCGCGCGACGAGCGGGAGCGCGCCCTCGCGCGCATCGTGACGGCCGTCGGAAAGTACTGGGTGTGCAAGCGCTGCCCGCCGTTCGTGGCCGAGGCACAGGAGTGTCTCGGCGGGAACGGCTACGTCGAGGACTCGGGGATGCCGCGGCTGTACCGGCAGGCGCCGCTCAACTCCATCTGGGAGGGAAGCGGCAACATCCAGTGCCTCGACGTGCTGCGCGCCGTGCGCAAGGAGCCGGCGAGCGCCGACGCGTTCTTCGCCGAGCTGGACTCGGTGCGCGGCGGCAATGCGTCGCTGGACCGCGAGACCGCCGCGCTGCGGAAGCAGATCGGCGACGACGGCAGCGACCTCGAGTCGCGCTCGCGGCGGATCGTGGAGCGGATGGCGATGGCGATGCAGACGGCGTGTCTGGTGCGCAGCGGGAACGTGGCCATCGCCGATGCGTTCGCGGAGAGCCGGCTGGGGCGGGCGCACGGCGTGACGTTCGGCACGCTCGAGCCGAGCGCGCCGCTGCAGAAGGCGCTGATCGAGCGGGTGCTGCCGGTGTGACGTCCGGTGCGCACGTCACGAAGCCGTGACGTGCGCCTCGAGCAGTCGCCGGAGCTCGGCGCGGCCGAAGAACTCCGCCCATCCGATCGCGTCGCTGTCGTGCTTGCCGTCGCGAATGCGCGGATCGGCGCCGGCGGCGAGCAGCAGACGCGCACACTCGACGCAGTCGCTGAACGACGTCATGTGCAGCGGCGTGACCTCGGCGTCCCAATGCATCCATCGGGCATTCGGGTCGGCACCGTGGTCGAGCATCCAGCGAACGGCCGACGCGTCGCCGCGCTTGGCGAGCAGGTGCAGCGCACCGCCGCGCAGCAGGCCCGCATCGTCGCGCACGAGACGCTCGGACGTCGCCCCGTCACCGAGCGAGAGGCACGCGACGAGGGCGATAGTTCCATCGCGCGCGATACGGCGTGCGCCGCCCGCGCCGGACAGCTCGGCGAGCACGAGCCGGCGGATCGCCTCGTTGACCGGGCGATCGATCTCCCGTGTGTCCGCGTACGACGCGACCGGTTGGCCGCCATCGTCGACGGCGAACGGGTCTGCGCCGAGCTCGAGGAGGAGCGCGACCATCGCGGGACGCTTCTGTCGCGCGGCGAGCTGCAGCGGCGTGCGGCGATTCTCGAACCGGCTCATCCGCCGGTCGAGCTGCGACGGATCCGCCGCGACGATCCGGCGCACCTCGTCGGTGAGGTCGTGCGCGATGGCCGAGAAGACGTGATGTCGTGCGCCGCGACTCACGAGGAACTCCGCGACCTCGCGATGGTAGCCGTCGTCGCACCCGTCCCACACGCTCGCCCAGCCGATCACCTCCAGCTCGTGATCGTCGCCGTGGCCGACGACGTCACCGCCCGCATCGGCCAGCCGACGCACGACGTCGAGGTGACCACCGGCGGCGGCCCAGTGCATCGCGTAGCTGTCGTCGCCGCGCTCGCGCGTGTTCGGGTCGAGCCCGCGCGCGAGCAGCAGGTCGACGACGGCGAGCCGGCCCTTCTGCGCGGCGGCGTGCAGCAGCGTCCAGGCGTACGGCTGCTCGCGCGCGTGGAGCCCGTCGGGGTGTGCGTCGAGCAGTGCGCGCAGCTCGTCGACGTCTCCACTCCGAGCGAGCTCGAACAGACGGCCGTCGATCGTCAGCGAGTCGGGGGGTCGGTCAGACATCCGCTACCTCCATTCCTTCGAGAGGGCGCGAGCCCTCTCAGCCCGATGTCCGCGTTCGGGGGCGAGGAATAGAAGTCATGTGGACTGCGAGTCGGGTGGGTTGAACCCTTACGCGGACCGTCGGCCGCCCTCGCGGCACGACCGGAAGCTACGCGGACCGGGAAGATGCGGAAGGAGCGGGGCGGTGACGCGAGCGATGAATCGGAGGTTCTGCGCATGTCCCCTTCAGAGCCCTCACACGCTCGCGACCACTCGGGATCTCGTTCGATGCGCATGCCCTTCGGCTTCGCTGTCCTCGCCCTGGTCGCCGCCTGCGGCGTTTCGCCGACCGCGCTCTACGACCGGCCAACCGGTCCACCGCCGTCGGGGCTGGCGGTGACGCTGCGGATCTCTCCCTCGACCGGGGCACCGGTTCTCAGCCCGGTCGACGCGGCGGGTGACTCGGTCGCCGCGTCGGCCGAATACCCGGTGAGCGGCTGCGTCGACTACGCAGCGACGGCGGGAGTGGGCAGCGGCAACACGCTGGTGGTCACGATCACGGAGAGCACGCCGCCCACGACGCGCTACTGCACGATGGACTACAAGACCGCGGTGTTCCGCGCGGTCGTGCGCCCGGCGCCTCGGGGCAGCTATCCAGTCGTCCTGCGCCAGCGCATCGAGTGGATGTCCGACGGTCCCGTGGAGCGTGATATAGCGCGAGGCTCCGCCTCCCTTCCGTAGGGTTCAGGCTTCGACGTCGCGTTCTCGCTTCGACTCGACCTACTTTCAGGGGCGTGCCAGTCACACCGGGCGCGCCCCTGATTCCAGCGTGTCGCGTCCATTTGGGATTCCTGACGACACATGCAGACGGCGTACGCGATCCGCGACATCCAGCCGCGCGAGCACGAGGCGCTCGGCCGGCTCATGGTGCGCGTGTACTCGAGCCTCGAAGGCTTTCCCACACCCGAGGAGCAGCCGCGCTACTACGAGCTGCTGGCGCACGTCGGGCAGTTCACGGAGCGTCCCGGAGCACGCGTGCTCGTCGCCGTCACGCCGACCGACGAGCTGGTGGGCGGCGTGGTGTACTTCGGCGACATGACGCAGTACGGCTCCGGCGGAATTGCGACCACGGTCGAGAACGCGTCGGGAATCCGGCTGCTCGGCGTCGATCCACGGTTCCGCGGCTCGGGGGCGGGGAAGGCGCTCACTGTCGCGTGCATCCAGCTCGCGCGCGACGCGGGGCACTCGCAGGTGATCCTGCACACCACGGCGGCGATGCGCGTCGCGTGGGAGCTGTACGAGCGTCTGGGGTTCTCGCGCGGGGAGGAGCTGGACTTCCTCCAGGAAGGATTTCCGGTGTACGGGTTCCGGCTGCGGTTGGACGAGCGAGGCTGACCATTCTTGACGCGATCCCACACGCGTTGTATATAGCCATATGGCTATATACGCCACGACGCGAAAAGCTCGTGCACACCCGGATCCGCTGAGCGCGATCTTCGGCGCCCTCGCCGACCCCACGCGACGCGCGATCCTCGACCGCCTGCGCAAGGGACCGTGCACGGTGATGGAGCTCGCCGAGCCGTTCGACATCAGCCAGCCGTCGATCTCCAAGCACCTCAAGGTGCTCGAGACCGCGGGGCTGATCGTACGCGGCAAGGACGCCCAGTGGCGTCCCCGTATCCTGCGCACCGCGCCGCTCAAGGACGCCAACGCGTACCTCGAGCGGTTCAGGAAGCTATGGGAGGAGCGCTTCGACCGGCTGGAGCAGTACCTCGAGGAGCTCAAGTCCCAGCAGTGACCACCACGTCATTCACCCACTGACACGAATCCGATGCGACTCCCCACTCCGACGATCGCCGCGCTGGCGCTGCTCACCGCTTCCTCGCTTCCGGCGCAGAAAATGGGGGCGCCCGATCTCGCGCCGTATCTCATCGCCGATCGCGCCGAGGAGATCGCCCTCGCCCGCAGCGCGGCGCCGCGCAACGTGTCTGCGTCGGCAACCGTGCTGGTGCTCGAACGGAAGGGCTACGTGCAGGCCGCACGCGGCACGAACGGGTTCACCTGTCTCGTGATGCGCTCCTTCACCGGGGCGACCGCCGACCCCGCCTTCTGGAGCCCGAAGGTCCGCGCGCCAGCGTGCTTCAACGCGCCCGCCGTGCGCACGGTGCTCGCGCCGACGCTGACGCGCACCGGGTGGGTCATCGGTGGCGTGGCGCTGGCCGACGTGGACGCACGCACGGAGCGCGCATACCGCTCGCACGACTTTCCCGCACCGGCGCCGGGCGCGATGGCGTACATGCTCTCTCCGCGACAGTATCTGCTCGATGCCGATCCGCACTGGATGCCGCACCTGATGTTCTACTTCGACAAGTCGATGCCGGGGTCGGCGTTCGGTGCCGCGGGAATGACGGCGCCGATCATCGACGCCTCGGCCGGTGATCCGCACGCGCCAGTGCTCACGATCTTCGTCCCCGTGCGCCAATGGTCGGACGGCAGTTCGGCGCTCGCGGTGGGGAGCCACTGACAGTGACGACCTCCACGATCTCGGAGATCGAGCAGCCGTCGGACCGCGAGGTGGTGTTCTCTCGCGTGTTCGACGCGCCGCGCGAGCTGCTGTGGAAGGCGTGGAGCGACCCGAAGCACCTGCACCGATGGTTCGGCCCCACGGGCTACACGACGACGACGCACGAGTTCGCGTTCGTGCCGGGCGGCACGTGGCGGTTCGTGATGCACGGCCCGGACGGCACCGACACGCCGAACACGATCGTCTTCCGCGACCTGGAGCCGCCGTCGCGGCTCGTCTACGAGAACAGCTGGGAGCGGCCAGGGCTGCGTCTGGAGTTCACCGTCGTCGTCACCTTCGCGAGCGAGGGATCGGGAACGCGGCTGTCGATCCACTTCTTCTTCGCGGACGCCGAAGCTCTGCGGGTCGCCACCGAGCAGTACGGCGTGCGTGAAGGGGGCGTGCAGACGCTCGAGCGATTCGGCGAGTACCTGCGGTCGTCGGCTCGGTAACCATCAGGAAGGGCGGGCGCGCGCCGGCGGCCTGACCTGTGCACCGGGAGCGCCTCCATGGCCACTCCCCATCTCTTCACGCCGCTCCGCGCCGGCAAGCTCTCGCTCGCCAACCGCATCGTCATCGCGCCGATGTGCCAATACTCGGCGGTC
>Ga0207674_10010353_pt1 | contig 10573 bp, 8 predicted proteins | sample KBSCornC72_FD_184303 | JGI IMG/M metagenome (GOLD analysis project Ga0207674, IMG submission 184303) | Corn rhizosphere microbial communities from Kellogg Biological Station, Michigan, USA - KBS Corn C7-2 (SPAdes) (version 2) | ecosystem: Host-associated > Plants > Roots > Rhizosphere > Soil ...
GCGTTGTGTGAAGCCGCCGATCCTCTTCGGCGACATCAGCCGCCCGAAGGCGATGACGGTCGGGTGGACCACCTACGCGCAGTCGCTCACCTCGCTGCACGTCGTGATCGTCGATGACGGGTCGACGGACGGAACGCTTCGGGTCGCGCGCGCGTGCGGCGATCCGCGCGTATCGGTGGTAACAGGTCCGAATAGAGGGCCCGCACATGCGCGTAATCACGGCGTGCGCGAATCGCCGCTGGCGCGTTACGTCGCGTTTCTCGACGCCGATGACGTGTGGGACCGCGAGAAGTTGGAGGTGCAGACGCGACACCTCGACGAGCACCCCGAGCTCGTCGCCGTCGGTTGTCGCATGCGCTACATCTCGTCGGCCGGCCGGCCGCTCGGAACGACCGGTCAGCTCATTGACGACGAGGCACAAGCCGCGATCGCCCGCGGAGAGCTCTTCCCGTTCCACACATCCAGCATCGTCGTCCGACGGCAGGTGTTCTGCGAGATCAACGGCTTCGACGAATTCCTTGGAACACAGGGGTCCGAGGACCTCGATCTGTACGCGCGGCTGGCGCGCCGACGACGGCTAGCCTGCCTGCCGGCTGTTCTCGGCAGCGTGCGGATTCATCGCGACAGCTTCATGATGCGTCGTCGCCGTGACGTGAATCGAGCAGCGCGGTTTGTTCGACTGCGCCTGCAGTCGCGCGACAGAGGCCGCGATCTCACCTGGGCCGAATTCCTCGAGCGCTACCCGCCGACATGGCGAGAACGCCGACGCGACGTTGTGGAGCGCGCGTACCGCCGGGCCGGGTTGATGGTAGGCGAACGGCACTGGCCGCGCGCTGCCGCCTGGTTCGGTGCGGCGCTCCTGATCGATCCGCGCTACACGATCGCTCGCGCCTACCGGCAGCGCCGGGGTGGCGGTGACTCCGGTCACATGGACACCATTGCCGAACACGTGCCGTTGAGAGGGGCGGAATGAAGCTCCTGATGGTGACGCTCGTGCCGCCGCAGCCTCACTCGTGGGGCGCCATTCCGGTGCTGCTGCACGGCCAGCTCACGGCCCTTCGCGCCCACCATGAGGTCACGCTCATCACTCTCGTGGCGGATGATGCCGAACGCGAGGCGGTCGACAACCTCCGCCGCTCCGGTCTCGAGGTCCATTCGGTGCAACGCTGCGCCGACACGATGTTGCGCCGCCTGCGGATGGCGACACGTTGGGTAGCTGGCAGGACGCCGAAGCGGACCATTTGGAACTACGAGCCCCGCCTCCAGCAACTGCTGGACGACGTGCTCCGGAATCGACGCTTCGACCTCGTGCAAGTCGAGGACATGGCGGCCGGCGCGTATCGCTATCGCACCACCACACCAAAGATCTTGACCGACTACGAGGTGCGGCGTCCGCGCGCCATCAACTGGCGCGTGTGGCAAGCGCGACAGCCGGGTCGTACGGTCGTCGATGAGCTCGATTGGCGCCGGTGGCGCCACCATCAATCCTCGATCTGGCGCCGCTACGACCGCGTCCAGGTGTTCTCGAAACGCGATGCGCGCTCAATCGAAGACATCGCCCCCGAACTGAAGGCACGCGTTCGCGTGAACCCGTTTTGTTTGACGCTGCCGCCAGAGTGCGATCCGGCACGCGAGCAGCCGGCATCGCTGCTGTTTGTCGGGAGCTTTTTGCACCCGCCAAACGTCGATGCAGCCAAGTGGCTCGTCGGAGACATCATGCCGCGACTGCGCCGCCGGTCTCCTGGCGTGACCTTGACGATCGCCGGCGATGATCCGCGCCGCCGGATCCAGGGGCTGGCAGCGGAGGATGTCACCCTCGCCGGTTACGTGCCAGACCTCGCGCCCCTGCTCGAGGCCGCGACCATCGTGGTCGCGCCGGTGCGCATCGGCGGGGGCCAGCGGATGAAGGTGTTGTACGCGATGGCTGCCGGCAAGGCGGTCGTTACGACACCGAGGGGCGCTGAGGGAATCGAGCCGGCGATCGATGCGCGCGCGCTCTCCATCGCGAGCGATGCCGACGCGTTTGCGTCCGCGACATCGACGCTCCTCCAATCCGCCGCAACCAGACGGCAGCTTGGCCTGCGCGCACGAGCGCTAGTACGACAGCACTACACGCCGGAGGCGTACGCGCGTCGCGCGCAAGCCTTGTACACGGAACTGGGATGCTGCGCATGACAGGCCGCCGAAGGAATACGCCGCGACGATTGCCCGCGGCAGAACGACCTGCGGTCCCAATCCTCATGTACCACGAGATCTCGCCGGACTGCCCGGAGGTGTTCAGAAAGTATGTGGTCAGTCCGCAGGCGTTCGCGCGCCAGATGCAGTGGCTGGCAAACAACGGCTACACCCCCATCGGCTTCAGCACGCTGCGGGCAAACCGGATCGGACAGCAGGCGCTCCCCCGTCGTCCTGTCGTCATCACCTTCGACGATGGCTACCAGGATTGTGTGCAGCATGCAGGTGCGGTGCTGCAGCGACATGGATTCGGTGCGGTGATGTTTCCCGTCGCCGGACTCATCGGCCAGCCGAGCCGGTGGCTGATGCGCGAGCTCGGGTTCGAGCGCCCGCTCGCAGGCTGGGCCGAGCTGCGGGCGTTCGCGGATGCCGGCTCCGAGATCGGCGGCCACACTTGGTCGCATCCGCGACTCTGCGCCGTGCACCCGGACGAAGCCCGCTACGAACTTGCCACGTCGCGCGATGTGCTGGAACAGAGCCTGGGTCGACCAGTCGTTCACCTGGCCTACCCGTTCGGTTCGGTCAATGCCACCGTTCGCACGCTCGCTGCAGAGACGGGATATTCCACCGCTTGTACGACCGAGATCGGTGTGTCTGCAAGCGGCGAGGACTTGTTGATGCTGCGGCGCGTCCCGATTACCGGCCACGATTCGTTGATGGACTTCGTCTGTCGAGTGAGAACCGGCTTGACGGTGGTACAGGCCGCGAAGGCGCTCGCCCGCCGAACACAGGAAATGGTTGCCTCATGGGTGTAGTCGTCACCTCGGCCACGCCGCGCGTCAGCGTCGTCATTCCCACCTATCAACGCTGCGCCTCGTTGAAGCGTGCGCTCGAGGCTCTCACCGCGCAGACGATGCGTCCGACCGATTTCGAAGTTGTGGTGTCGGTCGACGGATCGACTGACGGGACGCGAGACATGCTCGCGGAGTTCGAGGCTCCGTACCGGGTCGTCACGCACTGGCAGCCGAATCGAGGCCGCGCGGCCGCATGCAATGCGGGTATCCATCAAGCGCGCGGGGCGCTGATCGTGCTGTTGGACGACGACATGCAACCGGCTCCGGAGTTCCTGCAGGCGCATGCTTCCGCGCACAATGACGGCAGACGGCGCGCCGTGATGGGTGCCGCGCCCATCGTGCACGTGCGCAACGAAACACCGGCGGCGCGATATGTGCGTCAGAAGTTCAACCAGCATCTCTGCAAGCTCGGCGAGACTCACCATACCTTCGCGCTGCGCGATTTCTACAGTGGGAATTTGTCGATTGCGCGCGACGTCTTGATCGACACTCACGGCTTCGACGAAGGCTTCACGATCTATGGGAACGAAGACCTCGAGTTGTGGTGGAGGCTGCAGGCCGCGGGCGTCGACTTGTCATTCAGCGAAACCGCCATTGCATATCAGCACTACAGCAAGAGCTTTCGCGAACTGGCGCACGATCAGGTGGCCAAAGGCCGGACCGCCGTCTTGCTGGTATCGAAACACCCAGCAACGCGGGAACGAACAAAGCTCGATTCGTTGGATCGTCAACGGTGGCTCAAACGCGCGCTCCTGCACACGCTGCTGGCAGCGACTCGCCTCGTGCCAGGGACTTTGAACAGCGTCATCTCGACGGTCGCCGCACTGAACGCGGCTCACGTACCGGGGCTGACACGAGCGTTAGCGCTGGTGCTCGACTACTGCTACTTCGCAGGTGCGGAGTCCGCGGATAACCAGTCGTCGCGGGAGCGTCCGCGGGCCGTGGCAGTGCCATGACCAGAACTGTCGTGCATGTCAGCGATAGCTGCGCGTACGGAGGTACCGAACACACCATCTTGCAGCTCATCGGGGGCCTTGATCGGACCAGGTGGACACCGATCCTGCTGCATCAGGACGAACCGGGCGCGCACGCGCTGCGTGACGGCGCCCGGGCGCTCGGCGTGCAGTCGGTGGCGGTGCGATTTCGGAGTGGCCGACACGGCGTCACTCAAATCCCGCAGCTCGCCTCAATTCTGAGAATACTTGCGCCACGCGTGGTCCACGCGCATTTGACCGAGCCGTTGTCGTGTCGGTTCGCTCTGCTGGCCGCCGCATGGGCGGGCGTGCCTTCGGTCATCGCCACGCTGCAACTGTTCATGGAGCCCCGAACCGCGCGCCTGCCGCGTCTGCAGCATCGCGTCGTCGCCGGTGCCGTCGACCGGTACATCGCGGTTTCACAACATGTCAGATCCCGCCTGGAACACTACCTCGGCGTGCCCGCAACACGGATTCGTGTGATCTACAACGCGGTGGCCGTGGACCGATTCGCCAATTGCGACGATGCGCCCGACCCTCGGCCAAGTCGCCCGGGAAAGTCGCCGATTGTATTGACCGTCGCCAGACTGGATCCGCAGAAGGGACACACACATCTGTTGGAAGCCGCAGCCACATTGCCCGGAGTCGTGTTCCTGCTGGCCGGTTCCGGTTCCGAGCGAGCGGCGCTGGAAGGGCAGGCACGTCGATTGGGTATCGGCGACCGCGTGCGATTTCTCGAGCACCGCACCGATATCCCTGAATTGCTGAAGACGGCCGACGTCTTCGTGCTGCCCTCGCTATATGAGGGACTGCCGCTGACGGTTCTCGAGGCGATGGCTGCAGCCAAACCTGTGGTCGCGACTGCGGTGGGAGGTACCGACGAAGCTGTTGTGGACGGGGTCACCGGCATTCTCGTCCCACCTGCCGATCCTGCGGCACTCAGCGCCGCCATTCGGCGCATCCTCGACGATCCGGATACCGCCGCGCGCCTGGGAGCCGCAGGGCGTACGCGGGTGGTCTCCACGTTCTCAACGCGTCGAATGATCCGTGCCACCGAACAGGTCTACGAAGAGCTGTTTCAGGAGCAGCACACATGATGGACTCCGATCGCCACGAGGCGGCGATCAACCGGCTACTGCGCCGCGCAGACTGGCGTTTCCTGCTGCCGCAGACGCATTTCGCGCGGGCGGCCTGCGCGGCCAACGGCGCTTTGCGTGATGCGCTCTCAGCGATTTCCGATGCGGTCGTGGAACCGACACCGGCTGTCGACGACTGCGATGTGTTCGTGGCGACGGATCCATCGGACGTCACGCTTGACGAGGGACGGCGTCGGCTGCGCGCGGGGGCGTGTTGTTACACGGAATGGTCGCGCAGTCCCGACAACGGGGCTCGAGCTCTTCGCCGGCTCGAGCGCTGCGGGTTTCGCGAGGTCGAATTGTATCGACCGTGGCCATCTGTCGATGACGCGCAAGTCTGGTTCCCGGTTGCGAATCCGAAGATGTCGTCGTGGTATTTCGCGCGCCAGGTACGAACCGCTGACGGCACATTGCGCCGTCTCGTCCGCCTTGGTCGGCGCTTCGCATATCACGCAGGGCACCGCCGCGGCAGCGCCACGATCGCGGCCATCGCACACAACGTCCCAGCATCCCTCCTCACCACGATCCGGCAACGCTGGAGCGAATGGGGGCTCGGGCCGGAGCCAGCTCGACTCTGGACGGTGATGCAGACCGGCGGTCCGCGATCGATCAGCAAGGTCGTCATCTTCGTCTTTGCAGACGCGGATTGCGAACCGCGCCTCGTCATCAAGGCAGCAAGAACGGCGAACGCCGCCATCGGTCTTCGTCGAGAAGCTGAAATGCTGCTGGCGTTGCACGGCGTCTTCGACGCGAGGCGTGGAGCAATTCCGCGCATGCTGATCGAACAGTGCGATTCGCACAGCGCCCTGGTGTGCCAAACGGCATTGCGCGGCGAAAGCGTGACGCCCGGCGCGGTGGCGCGAGAGTACCGGCAATGTGCGGAGACCGCCACCGAGTGGCTGATTCAGCTCGGCAGATGCACGCAGCAACCATCCGACACGTCCCGCTGGACTGACATTACCGATGCGGTCTTCAACGCGTTCATTCGAAACTATCGGAATGTGTCGTCGGACGGTCTCCTCGATCGCATCACGAGGATAGTCAAGCAGGCGCAACCACCGCCGAGCGTCTGCGAACATCGCGACTTCTCGCCCTGGAACATTTTGCGTGACGGCCCGCGACGTCTGTCGGTCGTCGATTGGGAGTCATCAGAGCGGTACGGGATTGCCGGGACCGATCTCGTCTACTACCTGACCCATCTGGCGTTCTACTGCCGCGGGTTGCTCGGGAGACGATCCCGTCACTCGAACGCCGCGTTCGTGCGTGCCTATCAACAGGCGTGGTACCCGGGGCACGTTGTCGGACGTGTGAACCACGCCTGCATGAGCGCCTACATGTCAGCGCTCGGGATCGATGGCGCAACATTGACGGCTCTGCGGGTTGTAACCTGGTTGATCCACTCCGCCTCGGAACACGCGCAGCTGACCAGCACCACACCCGCACCGCGTGAAGATGCGCTGCGCGGTGGCCTCTTCCTCAATCTGCTGGAATCGGAGTGCGCGACCGCGCTGACAGGCTCGCGGCGATGAAGTCGATCCTTCGCGCGCTACCCGCACCGCTCCGGCTACGCGTTCGCCAACGAGTCACGCGACTGGTTCGTCCCGTTTGGCTTGAGACGCTCCACCGAACCACGCCGCTCAGCGCACACTGGGGACTGGAGCGCGGCACACCGATAGACCGTTATTACATTGAGCAATTTCTGCATGACCAGCGCGAAGACGTGCGGGGTCGCGTGCTCGAAGTCAAGGACCGTCGATACACCACGGCGTTCGGCTGCGGCGTCACGCACTCGGACGTGCTGGACATCGATCCCGCAAATCCGAACGCAACGATTGTTGCCGACCTCGCCGCCGCCCAGCATGTCGGCGACGATCAATTCGATTGCATCATCGTCACACAGACGCTTCAGTTCGTGTTTGACGTCGGCAGCGCCGTACGGCACCTGCATCGGATGCTACGCGCTGGCGGAGTGTTATTAGTCACGGTTCCTTCAATAACCCGCACCGATCGCCTTCTGCGTTGCAGCGATTACTGGCGGTTTACCCCTGCGACGTGCACGAGGCTCTTCGGTGATGTCTTTGGGGTTGGCAATGTCGATGTGCAATCGCGCGGAAACGTGCGTGCCGCGACGGCGTTCTTGAAGGGGATGGCGCATGAAGAGCTCTCCGCGACCGACCTGAACGCTGAGGACCCCTTGTTCCCCGTCGTCGTGACGACCCGTGCCGTTAAGTCCCACCCGCAGCAGATGCCCCCCGAGGAACGACCCGCCCCATGATCGGCATCGAGCCTGATCGACCGTCGGCGTTGGCGTCGAACCCGTCCACATCGGGGCTGGTCTCGATCGTCACTATTTTTCGGGACGCCGCGGCGTTCCTCGGTGAGGCGATCGAGAGCGTCGTTGCTCAGGACTACCGTCACTGGGAGCTGCTTCTGGTCGACGACGGATCAACCGACGAGGGGTCGGTGATCGCCCGTGAGTACGCCGGCGCGCGTCCGCAGCAGATTCGATATCTGGAGCATTCCGGCCGCGCTAATCTCGGCATGAGCGCCTCGAGACGCGTCGGCATTGACCACGCGCGCGGCGAATACATCGCGTTCATTGACGCCGACGACGTATGGATGCCGGAGAAGCTCGGATGGCAAGTGCACTTGTTGCGGACGGTACCGGACGCGGCGATGACCTACGGGCCTGGGCTGTATTGGTACGAATGGGCAGGCGCAACTGACAGCGCCGCGCGTGACTTCGTGCAACCGCTCGACGTCACGACCGCCACGCTCATCCCTCCGCCGCACCTCATTCCGCGCTGGCTGGGAACGCCGTACAGCACACCTGGGACGTCTGGCAGCCTGGTACGAGCAGAAGCGCTCACGCAGAGCGGAGGACCCATCGCTCAATTCGCTGGCATGTATGAGGACCAGGTCCTCTTCTGCAAGCTCGCGCTTCGTTACCCGATACTCGTCTCCCACCGCTGTTTGTACAAGTACCGGCAGCACGACTCATCGTGCTGCTCAGAGGCGCGGCGCTCCGGAGCCAGGCGCGATGCACGCCTTGCCTTTCTCCGTTGGCTGAGTGCTCACGTGGCCGAGCACCACCTCGGGAACGAAGACGTGACAATCGCTGTGGACCGCGAATTGCGGACGCTGCGCGACATCAATCCGTTCAGTGCCGGAGCGCGTGGCGTCGCGCGGCGAATGGTGCCTCTCTCGATCCGCCAGTGGATACGGCGCCACGGTATTGCGTGCTCCGAATGACTAGTACCCGTCGGCGGCGAACAGTGCGTCCGTGTGTTGTGCGAGGACGGCGAGATAGGCAGCGTACGTGTTCTCTTGACGAGCACTGGCGCGATCCCGGTACGCGGTGAGAAGCCGGCTTTGCCCCAGCGCTCGAAACACAAACATCATCGCCAGCATCGGTGCGACAAATCGGCTGTCGATCCCGAGCGCCCGGTTGTAATTCGCGATCGCTGTTCGGGCGATCGCCGCCGCGCTCGCGACCGGGCTGCCCCGAGCAAGGAACAGATGCGCCATGGCGGCGAGGCGGGTGTCGAGCCGCCTGCAGTTCTCCACTGCGAAGTACCAGTTCAGTACGAAATAGAGGACGTCGAACAAACTCGGACCCGGACTCCCGCCTTCCCAGTCCACAACAGTGATCCCTTCGTCGCCACGGTAGATGTTGCGGCCCGTGAGCCCCCAGTGCAGCCACACCGTTGGAAGGCGCTGCCCGATGAGCGTGCCGACGTGCGCCTCGACGGCATTGAACAAGCGGCGCTCGCCGTCGATGACGCCCAGCGTTGAGGCGTAACTGGCGATCGGGGAAGACGTCCATTCCCGCATCCGCTCCGCGGTCCATGTCGGAGCTCCAAGTGCCACCTCGGCGTGGAACCGGCTCACCCACGCCAGGACCGCATGCAACTGTTGGATCTTGCGTCGACGCGGAACCTGCCAACCCTCGACCGTCGCCGCAATCAGACGGCCCTCCGCGCAGGTTTCACCGCCAACCACCAGCCGTCCCCACCTGAACGTCCCGAGTGGAGTTGGCACGCTTCGACGGATTGCGGCGCCATGTGCCGCGATGCGACATAACACCTCTTGTTCCCGCTCGATGCGTGTGTTCAACGGTTCAGGACAGCGCCCGACCTTGAAGATGACCGGAGGGCGCGAAGACGTCTTGCCAAAGGGCAGCACCGCGACTCGATTGAGGTCGTTCTCGCCGCCTAACAACACCAGTGGATACACACGCTCCGCCGCGGGCACACCGGGCACATCGCACCTGCCCAACACGGCAGCCGCTCGATCACTGGACTCGTTCTTTCGCGCCGTCACCGCGAGCGTTGGAGCGAGCGCTGCCACCGTGCGCATCCCGATGCGTGACGCGGCTCGAAACAGGACTTCAATCGCGAGCTTCAGCGGCGTTGACGCGACGAAGACGTAGCGCATATACCAGCGGAAGGCGTCACGAGCATCGAGCGGAACGTAGACCTGGGGGCGTCGGAAACTCGGGAACGCCCAGTACACGCCGGTCGGCGTACAGCCGGACCGTCGAAGCTCGCGATCCAGTTGTGTAGCGGTGAGGGTGATACCTCGTCGTGACAACCGATCGACTTCGAGGTACAGAACGCCGCCGGGTGCAAGACATTCCACCGCGTCACGCAGCGGCCAGCGTGCGTTGGCGCGCACGACGACCGCGTCCCCTTCGGCGCTCCTGCTTCGTTCGCGTGTGACGCGACGGGCCAAACCGGTCTCGAGGATGGCACCGAACTCGTCGTCGCTGCCGCCGGCGAGAATCAAGTGTTCAAACACGGCGTCCGGCGTCGACGGCAGAACGAACCGCCAGTCAATCGCGCGCAACGTGCGCACGGCGGCGCTGCCGGGGAGCACCGGATCCGCGGCCTCCGCCATCCGACGATCCGGCGCGACGAGGTCAGCGTTCCGCGTACGGCTGGCCACGCAAATAGGCATCGACCCGCCGCATCGAGCCGAGTGCGAAGGTGCGATACGTCTGCTGCTCGCTGGGGCTCGCCCCCATGCTGATGTATGTCACGTAGTAGGTCGCAATGCCCGCCACGGCGATGCCGGCGAGCGGCACGAGCGTCAATGGTGCGAACGATGAGCGCAGCGCATACAGCACCATCACCGCGGGGATGGCCGGCAGCAGCGATGGCCACATCACGTCTTTCACCATCTCGATCGCCGGCACTCCGATTTTGCGCATCGAATACGGCATCACGACGGCAAGCGACGCGAGCGCGGTCGGGATCAGCGTGCCGAGCGCGACGCCAATCAATCCGAAGCGCCGTGCCAGCACGATTGACAAGACAAGATTGGCGATGCCCGTCGCCGCCGCGACAAGGGCCATCGCCCGGACGCGCGCGGTCCCTTGCAGAATGCTGCCTGCCGGCCACTGCGCCATGTCGAGGCCGAGCGCCAACACCAG
>Ga0207674_10010357_pt1 | contig 10567 bp, 6 predicted proteins | sample KBSCornC72_FD_184303 | JGI IMG/M metagenome (GOLD analysis project Ga0207674, IMG submission 184303) | Corn rhizosphere microbial communities from Kellogg Biological Station, Michigan, USA - KBS Corn C7-2 (SPAdes) (version 2) | ecosystem: Host-associated > Plants > Roots > Rhizosphere > Soil ...
GGATCGGGCATCAGCCGCGTCCCGTCCGGCATCGGAACGCCACCCTGCTCCCGGATCGCGACGATCGAGCGCACGAGGTGCTGGTTGAGGCCCATGCGTCCGGTGACGCCGTTCATGACGATGCCGATGGAGTTGGCAGACATAGCGAATGCGGAGATGTGGGGATGATCGGGGTCAGATACCGAAGGTGTCTGACCCCTTGGCGTGATGTGAGCCCATCATGCGTGTTCGAGGACCGGTATGAGCGGCGCGTCGTCGGCTTTGTGGCTCGGGAGCATCGCGATCGCGACCGCGCCGACCAGGGCGAAGCCGATCAGGACGGAGAATCCCGTCACGTAATTGCCCGAGAGGTCGTGCAGCCGGCCCACGAGCACCGGCGCCGTCGCCTCGGCGACGCCGTCGGCGGCCAGGATGATGCCCATCGCGCGGCCCAGCACGCGCGTGCCGAACAGCTCGGCCGCCATCAGCGGGATCACCATGTACTCGCCACCGAGGCCGATGCCGAACACGATCGCGAACAGCGTCACCGCGCCCTTGGTGCTCGCGTACAGCAGGATCGGGATCGATCCCGCGACGAGCAGATAGATGAGCAGCATGACGCGCTTCTTCGGCCAGCGGTCGGCGAGCCAACCCATCGTGAGTCGTCCCACGAGGCTCGCCGCGAGCGTGAGCGAGGCAACCCCCGCCGCCGCGGCCTGCGTGTAGTTGTGATCGAGGCTGAGGTACAGCTTGAGGTGCTGGTTCGCGCCCCCCACAGCGGCGATCGAGCACATGCTCCCGATCATCAACAGATAGAAGGCCGGACGACGAAGGACTTCCCTTACCGGGGCAAGCTCGGGACGCTGCGCGCGCGGCGCCGCGTCCACCGAACCCGGTGGCGACTCCTTCACGATGAGCGCGAGCGGCAGCGCGACGACGACGATCATCAGGCCGAGCGCCTTGAGCGCCGTCTGCCACCCGAAGGCCTGCGAGAGCTGGAACGCGATGAGCGGGACGAGCGCGCCGCCGAGGCCGATGCCGAGGTAGGCGAACCCCATCGCGCGTCCACGTGCCGCATTGAACCAGCGCGAGAGCAGCACCTGGTTCGGCAGCGGACCGCCGAACACGTTTCCGAGCGCGTTGAACAGATAGAAGAGGTAGAAGCCGGTCAACGTGCTGATCGACCCGAGCCCGACGAGCGCGATCCCCGCCATCAGGATGCCGGCGATCATGAGCCGTCGCGGCCCCACCCTGTCGACGAACCATCCGGCCGCGAAGCCGAACAGCGGGCCGACGATCAGCTTGCTGATTGCGTTCCCCGACGTCACTTGGGCGCGCGTCCAGCCGAAGTCGCGCACCATGAAGTCGTAGAAGAAGGGGAGGCCGTACAGCGCGAGCCCGACGATCGCGAAGAGCGACAGGAAGGAGGTCGCGGCAACCTGGATCTGGGCGCCGCGGATCTCCTCGGGGCGCTGCTCTACGGAGGTGGCCATGTCGTGTGGGCGGAAGGCATGGAAGCGAGCGTGCGTCTGGCGCACTCGCGGCGGCCGCCAATATTGTTCGCGCGGAGAGCAAAATCACCAGGGGACCTCGATGGAGCAACGACGAGAATTCATCCGACGACTCGCCGTGCTCGGTGCGGCGGCCCCCGTGGCATCGGCGGTGCGCGGCCCGACATCGGTCGGGGCGCTCCCTCCGCGGCCCCTCACCGATGGTCCCTTACCGTCGCCGCCCGCGCCGCCGCGGACGCCGGAGGCGCGCGAGGAATGGGTCCGCCTCGTCGTGAAGCTGGCCGACCCGGTGCTCACCAACCTCGCGGCCGGAACGCTGCACGCCCGGATGCCCGTCGAGCTCTCGGCGACGGCCACCGCGGAGCGGAACGACTATGCGCATCTCGAGGCGGTCGGCCGGCTGCTGGCCGGCATCGCGCCCTGGCTCGAGCTGGGCGAGGAGCGGTCCGCCGAGGGGGCACAGCGTGTTCGGCTGGCGGGGCTCGCCCGCGACGGGCTGCGCCGCGCGGTCGATCCGCAGTCCCCGGATTTCCTGAACTTCACGAAGGGACGCCAGCCGCTCGTCGACGCGGCGTTCCTCGCGCACGCGCTCGTCCGCGCACCGCGCGAGCTGCTCGGCCGGCTGGACGCCGGCACGCGACGCAACCTCGCCGATGCGCTTCGCTCCACGCGGTCGATCCAGCCCGCGATCAGCAACTGGCTGCTGTTCAGCGCGATGGTCGAGGCGGGGCTCTGCCTCATGGACGAGCCGTGGGACCGGCTGCGCGTCGACTACGCGGTGCGGCAGCACCAGCAGTGGTACAAGGGCGACGGCATGTACGGCGACGGGCCGACGCTCCATATGGACTACTACAACAGCTTCGTCATCCATCCGATGCTGCTGGACGTCCTCCGCGTCACCTCCCGGAAGACCGACGAATGGAAGGTGATCGAAGCGGACGCCGTCATCCGGGCTCGGCGCTACGCGGCGATCCAGGAGCGGTTCGTCTCCCCCGAGGGGACCTTTCCGCCGATCGGCCGGTCGCTCGCGTATCGGTGCGGCGCGTTCCAGCTGCTCGGGCAGATGGCCCTCCGGCACGATCTGCCGGACGGGGTGCGTCCGGCGCAGGTGCGCGGCGCGCTGAGCGCCGTGATCGATCGAACGATGAACGCGCCGGGCACGTTCGATTCGGCGGGGTGGCTCACCGTGGGATTCGCCGGCCATCAGCCGAAGATCGGGGAGAGCTACATCTCGTCGGGGAGCGCGTATCTCTGCGCGGTGGGATTCCTGCCGCTCGGCCTTCCCGCCTCGGATCCGTTCTGGAGCGCGCCGCCCGAGCCGTGGACGGCGAAGGCGCTGTGGCAGGGGGTGGACCTTCCGACGGATCACGCCCTCGGATGAGGCCACCTTGCGGACCTCGGGAAGTGGCGATACGATGGGGCCCGCGAGAGTCTGCTCTTGCTCTCCGCGGCTGACATTCGTATGTGACCGTTACGAATGACGGGCGGTCTTCACCTTTCGTAATTCGCGGAACTTCCGAACGAAGTCGGATTCCAATCCGACGAGATCGTTCGGGCTACGTGTCGGCGTCCCCTCGCCTCCTGCCGGGCGTCGCACGACGGTTCGGGCACCACCCTCATGTTTGTCGGGACAGCGTAGGGCGATCGGCGGCCACGACGGCGACAATTGTCCTTTCAACGAACAAGTCAATTGTCCTTTCAATGAACAAATAGAAGTTCGAGTCCGGACGGGCGTCGTGCGCCTGCCGGACGTTGGTGTTCCTCCTCGTAGTGTCCGCCCCTCATCTCGCGTCACCAGCAGGTTCCACCCGCTTCGGAGCGTGGCCCACCATGAAGCGTCGGCTCATCACCGTCAGTTTGTTGTCCGCGTGTGCGCTCCTTCTGCCTGCGACCCGCGCCTCGGCGCAGGGCACGACAGGGGGAATCACCGGTGTCATCACCGGTGTCGAGAGCAACCAGCCGATCCAGGGCGTTCGCGTCACTGTGCTCGGCACGCAGCTCACCGTCACCAGTAATCCGCAGGGCCGGTATACCATCGCCGGACTCGCGGCCGGCATGTACCGGCTCCGTGCCTCGGCGATCGGGTACACGCCCGTCATCGTCGACAGCGTGCCCGTGCGCGCCGGCCAGGTCGCCAACGCCGACATCGCGCTCCGCCACCAGACCGTGGAGCTCGAGAAGGTCGTCGTCGTCGGCTACGGTACCCTCGCCAAGCGCGACGTGACCGGCGCCGTCGGCTCGGTCGCGGCCGAGCAGATCAAGCAGATCCCGACGACCAACGCGATCGAGGCGATCAAGGGCCGCGTGGCGGGCGTCGACATCACGAGCACCGGCTACAAGCCGGGCGACGGCGTGCGCGTGCGCGTTCGCGGACAGCGCTCCCTCAAGGCGTCGAACGATCCGCTCTACGTCCTCGACGGGATTCCGATGGCCGGCGGCATCGGCGACCTGAACCCGGGCGACATCCAGTCGATCGAAGTGCTGAAGGACGCCAGCGCCACGGCGATCTACGGGTCGCGCGGCGCCAACGGCGTCGTGCTCGTCACGTCGAAGAAGGGCCAGGCCGGCGCGATGCGCTCGACGTTCGACACCTACTACGGCATTCAGGACATCACTCGCCGCGTGGAGGTGTTCGACGCGCAGGGCTACGCCGACTACAAGCGTGAGGCGTACCGCAACCCGAACTCCGTCGCGGCGGGGAAGCAGCCGATCTACACCTGCGGTGGCGTGGCCGGCTCGCCGGAAACCTGCCCGGAAGGCGACGCGCTCACCTTCTACACGGAAGAGCTGAACGCGATGAAGAACGGCACCTTCACCGACTGGCAGGATCTGATCAGTCGCCGGGGGTCGCAGGTCAGCAACCAGGTATCCGTCACCGGCGGCAACGAGCGAAACCAGTACGCCGTGAGCGGGAACCTGCTGAAGCAGATCGGCGTGACGCAGGCACAGGACTACGACCGCAAGCAGATGCGTGTCAACTACGAGGGACAGGCGCGTGACCGCATCCGGGTCGGTGGCTCTGTGCTGCTCGTACGAAGCCTCCAGCGTCTCAGCCGTGGCGATGGACTGTACTCGGAAGCGATCGCTGACACGCCACTCAGCGTGCCGTACGACAGCGCGGGGAACCTCGTCTTCAAGCCGACGCCCGATGCCCAGCGTGACAACCCGCTGGCCGACGCGAACAACTGGCTCAACGACAACCTGCGCAACCGCGTCTTCGGAACGCTCTTCGCGAGCGTCGACCTGCTCCCGGGTCTGGCGTATCGGGCGAACTTCGGTCCCGACCTGACCTTCGAGCGCAACGGCCAGTTCATCGGCGCGCAGACGCAGGCGAACCAGGGCGCCGGCAACCAGGCCGAGATCCGGAACCGGAGGACCTTCGATTACACGCTCGACAACCTCCTCACCTACAAGCGCGAGCTGGGTCGGATCCACAAGATCGACGCGACGCTGCTCTACTCCATCGAGAAGCAGACGTTCGAGGGCGACTCGACCCGCGGTCAGAACTTCGTCTACGAGAGCGGCATTTACGAGAACCTGGGCGGCGCCGCGAACGTGGAGCGCATCGGGAGCGTGATCTCGCAGTGGGCGCTCCAGTCGTACATGGCGCGGCTCAACTACACCCTGCTCGACAAGTACCTGCTCACGCTGACGACTCGAGTCGACGGCTCCTCGCGCCTCGCCGAAGGGAACAAGTACGCGACCTTCCCGTCGGTGGCCCTCGGCTACCGCGTCCTCGACGAGAACGCGAACCAGAGGTTCGGCCCGCTCAACAGCCTCAAGCTGCGCGGCTCGTACGGGACGACGGGCAACACTTCGGTGGATCCGTACCAGACGCAGGGTGGTCTGACGCGCACGGCCTACTCGTACGGTGGCGCTCCGGGCTTCGGCTATCGGCCGGGCTCCCTGCCGAACCCCGCGCTGAGCTGGGAGAAGACGGCAACGGTCGACGTCGGGCTCGACTTCGGGTTGTTCGACGGCCGCCTCACCGGCACCGTGGATGGCTACCGCGCCAACACGAAGGACCTGCTGATGGATCGTCAGCTCCTCTTGTGGACCGGCTACTCGTCGATCACGCAGAACGTCGGCGCGACGCGCAACACCGGTATCGAGGTCGCGCTGACGGGGATCACGCTCGACGGTTGGCACGGGATCCACTGGACGAACGACGTGACCTTCTCGAAGAACAAGAACGAGATCGTCTCGCTGAGCAACGGCCAGCTCGCCGATCCGGGCAACGGATGGTGGGTCGGACAACCGATCAATAATCCGAACAGCAATTCGGACAACCACGTCTGGTACGACTACAAGTTCGACGGCATCTGGCAGACCGCCGACTCCGCGCAGGCGCGGTCGTTCGGCCGCAAGCCGGGTGAGATCCGCATCGTGGACGCGAACGGCGATGGGAAGTTCAACGCCAGCGACAAGGTGATCCTCGGCAATACCTATCCCAAGTGGACGGGCAGCTTCAGCTCGCGCCTGGACTACCGCGGCTTCGACGTCTCGCTGCAGGCGATCACGCGTCAGGGATTCATGGTCCGCAACGACCTGCAGCGCGGCAACACGCTCGCCGGCCGCTACAACGGTCCCGCGGTGAACTTCTGGACGCCGAGCAACCCGAGCAACGAGGCGCCGCGTCCCGACAAGAACACGGAGAACCCGGTGTTCGGCGATGCGCGTGGCTACGAGGACGGCTCGTTCGTGAAGATCCGCAACATCACCGTCGGCGCGACCATCCCGCCGCGACTCCTTACGCGCGTCGGTGCGCAGTCGGCGCGCATCTACTTCACGGCGCAGGATCCGTGGATGTTCACGAACACGTCGGTGCTCGACCCCGAGGGTCAGACCGGTAATGGTGTGCCCATCTTCCGTACGCTTCTTATCGGCGGGAGCTTCGGCTTCTAATCGATGACGAACCCCACTGCATCCATGACCCTCCCCATGACTCGCAGACTGCTCCTGCCCCTCGCCGCCCTGCTGGTTGGCGGCGCAGCGGGCTGCGTGGATCTCAAGGAGACCCCGATCTCGGGGATCACCTCCTCCTTCTACAGCACGCCGTCCGGCTTCGAGGCCGCGGTGAACTCGATGTATACCCCGGCGCGCACTCACTGGCCGCTCGAGCGGGGCTCGACGATGACCGTCTTCGGCACCGACGAGTTCACGAACGGCGCCGACGGGAGCTACAAGTTCTTCAACACCTACTCGGCACAGCTCAACGGCGACGTCGACTTCCTCCGTGACACCTGGAGAGACTTCTACCAGGGGATCAACACGGCGAACACGGTGATCGACGCGGCGGCGACCGTGAACCTTCCCGATGCGCAGAAGAGCCTCCGCGTCGGCGAGGCCAAGTTCCTCCGGGCGCTCTACTTTTTCACGCTCGTTCGCACGTACGGCGCCATTCCGCTCCCTCTCACGCCGACCACCGGCGTGGTGACGGAGACGACGCGCGAGCCAGTCGCCAAGGTCTACGAGCAGATCATCAAGGATTGCCAGGACGCCATTGCGGCGCTGCCGGACAAGGCGGCGCAGTTCGGTCGCGCCGACAGGCCGGCCGCGCAGTACCTCCTGGGCGAGGTGTACCTCACTCGCGCGGGCGGCGATGGCACCCAGGACCCCCTTCCCCCCTCGCCCGACTTCGCGCTCGCGGCGGAGCAGCTCCAGGCCGTGGTCGACAACCCTCGCTTCGGGCTGCTCGCGCAGTACAAGGACAACTTCGACATTCAGAACGAGGGGAACAAAGAGGTCGTCTGGGCGATCCAGTTCACCAACGATCCGCTCACGACGGGTGACGGCAACAAGCTGCACCTGTACTTCACCGCGGCGTACGACCTCGAGCCCGGGATGCTGCGCGACATCGCGAACGATCGTCCCTTCCGTCGCTTCAAGCCCACGCCCTGGCAGCTCGGCTACGCCGGCTTCCCCGGCATCTGGGACAAGACGAAGGACGCGCGCTACGAGCAGATGTACAAGGTCGTCTGGATCTCGAACAACCCGAACAACATCCCGAAGGACGCGTCGGGCAATCCGAAGTACAACGTCGGCGACACGGCGGTCTACATGCCCGGGGTCGACTACACGGCGGCGCAGAAGGCGGCGGTGCGCTACAAGATCTACGGGCCGAGCGACTACACCGACGCCATGTTCCCGACCCTGAACAAGTACCTCGACCCGACGCGCACCTCGACGAACCAGGAGCCGGGTCAGCGCGACCTCGTGCTCTTCCGGTTGGACAACGCCATCCTCATGCTGGCCGAGGCCTACTGGCGCGACGGCAGATCCGATCTGGCCGTGCCGCTCATCAACAGGGTGCGTGAGCGCGCCGCGAAGCCGGGGATGACGGCGGCGATGGACATCACGATCGCCGACCTCGACGCGGGGGGCATCAACTTCATCCTCGACGAGCGCGCCCGCGAGCTGACGGGCGAGACGACCCGCTGGTTCGACCTCAAGCGCACGGGGAAGCTGATCGAGCGCGTGCAGCTGTACAACGCGGAAGGGAAGAACAACATCAAGCCCTTCCACCTCCTGCGCCCGATCCCGAACCAGGAGATCCTGCTCTCGAACGGGAGCCTGACGCAGAACCCGGGCTACTGATCAAAAGGAGTCATGTCGGGCGCCGCGGATCATTCCGCGGCGCCCGAACTCTTTATGCGACTTGCCGGCAAGACGGCCGTCATCACGGGCGCGAGCACGGGGATCGGGCGCGCCTGCGCGCTGCGGTTCGCGCGTGAGGGAGCCCGGCTCGTCCTCGCCGACCGCAACGTGGCAGAAGTGGAATCGCTCCAGGGGGAGATCGAGCGGACAGGCGGGCGCTGCACCGTGGTCGCGGCGGACGTCGCCCGCCGCGAGGATTCCGAGCGGGCGATCGACGCCTGCGTGAAGCACTACGGCTCGATCGACATCCTCTTCTGCAACGCGGGGATCACGCTTCCCAAGCAGCTGCACGAGAGCACCGACGACGAGATCGATCGACTGCTGCAGGTGAACCTCCTCGGCGTCATCTACGCGGCGCGGCACGCCATTCCGCGCATGCTCGCGCAGCCCTCGGGCGGGACGATGCTCTTCACGGCGAGCAAGACGGGACTCGTCGCCCAGACGGATTCCCCCGTGTACTGTGCGTCGAAGGGCGCGGTCGTCATGCTCGCCAAGGCGCTCGCGCTGGACTACGCGACGCGCGGCATCCGCGTCAACGCGCTCTGCCCCGGGATCATCGAGACGCCGATGCTGCGGCAGTTCGCCGATTCGCGCCCCGATCCCGCGGCGGCCTGGGCCGAGTACAGCGCGGCGCAGCCGATGGGCCGCCTCGGCACCGCCGAGGAGTGCGCCGACGCGGCGCTCTGGCTCGTGTCGGACGAAGCCTCGTTCATCACGGGCGTGGCGCTCCCGGTAGACGGCGGATTCACCGCCATGTAATCAAAAGCAAGGGGGTCAGATTCCTTGAAATCCGATCCGGTCGCGTACCGTTTTTCAAGGAATCTGACCCCATCGCGCCATCGCGGCGCCGCGAGGCGTATCGTTTTTCAAGGGATCTGACCCCGATTCGGAGGTACATCGTGCAACTTCGACGTCTCGTTCTCGGCCTCGCGTTCACGGTCGTGGGTTCCACCGTGGCGCCCGCGCAGACCGCAGTCCCGCGAGAGACCGCGGCGCAGAAGGATGCGCGCATGGCGTGGTGGCGCGACGCGCGCTTCGGGATGTTCATCCACTGGGGGCTGTACGCGGTACCGGCGGGCACGTGGCACGGCGAGCGCGTCAACGGCCTTGGCGAGTGGATCATGAATCAGGCGCACATCCCGGCCGCCGAGTACGCGCCGTTGGCGAAGCAGTTCAACCCCGTGCAGTTCGACGCCGATGCGTGGGTGAAGACGGCGAAGGACGCCGGCATGAAGTACATCATCATCACGTCCAAGCATCACGACGGCTTCGCGAACTTCGACTCGAAGGTCTCGGCGTACGACATCGTCGATGCGACGCCCTACCACAAGGACGCGATCAAGGCGCTCGCCAGCGCGGCGCACCGGGCGGGACTCCGCTTCGGCGTCTACTACTCGATCATGGACTGGCATCACCCCGATGCCCAGGCGACGTCGTATCCCGACTACAACTCGCGCACCTTCCACAGCCCGAACTTCCAGCGCTACGTCGAGACGTACATGAAGCCGCAGCTGCGCGAGCTCGTGACGCAGTACCCCGAGATCGACGTGCTCTGGTTCGACGGTGAGTGGGTCGCCGACTGGAGCGACGCACAGGGGCAGCAGCTCTACGACTGGCTGCACACCATGAAGCCGAGCCTGATCATCAACAACCGCGTCGGCCATTCGCGGCAGGGGATGGGCGGGATGAGCGCCAACAAGGACGCGCCGGGCGACTTCGGCACGCCGGAGCAGCGCGTGCCGCCCGAGGGGCTGCCCGGCGTCGATTGGGAGACGTGCATGACGTTGAACGACACGTGGGGCTTCCAGTCGTTCGACGACGGGTGGAAGGACACGCGGACGCTCGTGCGGCTCCTCATCGACGCCGCGTCGAAGGGCGGCAACTTCCTGCTCAACGTCGGCCCCACTTCGCAGGGCGTCATCCCCGCGCAGAGCGTCTCACGCCTCCGGGAGATGGGCGACTGGATGCGGGTGAACGGCGAGGCCGTCTACGGCACGAGCGCCAGCCCGTACGGCTTGCCGGCCTGGGGCCGCTATACCGCCAAGGCGGGACGCGTGTACGCCCACATCTTCGACTGGCCCAAGGACCGGCGGTTGACGCTCACCGGTGTGAAGGAGAAGCCCCGGACGGTCTACCTGCTCGCCGACCGCAAGCCGCTCACGGTGGAGCAGACCGCGGACGGCTGGGCGGTCCAGCTCCCCCAGGTGAGGCCGAGCGCTATATCCTCGGTGCTGGTGGTGGAGGGCGGGAGCTGAATAGAGAGGTGGCAGGGCTGGCAGGGCACTGCTGTACTACTTCGTACTGTGTACCACGTAGCTGGACCCGCGCGACGGCCCCGACGAATGCGCGGACGCCGCTCTATCGGGACGCTCTGTTCAGCTTCAAGGGGGTCAGAGTCGTTGATCCGATCAACGACTCTG
>Ga0207674_10010358_pt1 | contig 10566 bp, 6 predicted proteins | sample KBSCornC72_FD_184303 | JGI IMG/M metagenome (GOLD analysis project Ga0207674, IMG submission 184303) | Corn rhizosphere microbial communities from Kellogg Biological Station, Michigan, USA - KBS Corn C7-2 (SPAdes) (version 2) | ecosystem: Host-associated > Plants > Roots > Rhizosphere > Soil ...
CGCTACGGCCACCGCGCTGTCGTGCTCGAGACGGTCGCTGCGGTCCCGGGGATGGTCGGCGCGACGATCAACCACCTGCATTGTCTTCGCCGCATCTGCGACGACCGCGGCTGGATCCGCACGCTGATGGACGAAGCGGAAAACGAGCGCATGCATCTCATGACCTTCATCGAAATCAGCAAGCCTACGCTTTTCGAGCGAGCGGTGATCATCGGTGCCCAGTGGGTCTTTTATTGCTTCTTTTTCGCGCTTTACCTCATCAGCTCGAAGACCGCGCACCGGGTGGTCGGCTATTTCGAAGAGGAAGCGGTGATCAGCTACACTCACTATCTGGCGGAGATTGACGAAGGCCGAAGCGAGAACGTTCCGGCGCCGGAGATTGCGAAGCGCTACTGGGGTCTGCCCGAACATGCGACCTTGCGCGATGTGGTGCTGGTGGTGAGGGCGGACGAAGCGCACCACCGCGACGTGAACCACGGCTTTGCCAACGAGCTCGGCGGGATCGCGGTCGGCCCAATCGCCGAGTGCCCGTCGCACAACGAGCTTCGGCCACAATGGAAAGAGGCCGCCTAGCTCCCGCGACTTGGCCAACAGGAGGGCCGCCTAATGGGCGGCCCTTTGTTCGCGCTCTGGTGTGCGGACAGCCTGCTCGCAGGCACGGCCAATACCGCACCCGCGCTCACGCTTCGCGGGATTGGAGCGGCGCGGGTCCGACGCGTCTACCTGCAGCTCACCGAGCGATGACGAAGGAGTAGCAACGGCGTGCTTCTCAGCGGGTTGTGCCGCTTGACCCGGACATTGTGTCAAGGTGCACAAGCAGCCAAATCATGGGCCGCGACATGGTGAAGAACGTGATGGCCAATGCCGTGAGAAGTTTTGCCAGGACCTCGTCAGTCCGGGCGGATTCATCGCCAACGTCGGCTTTGCATTTCGCCGCCAGGATGATCGTCAGGCGATGCGGACTTCGCAGCCGAGTTTGCGTGCCTGTTCGAGACTTTCCTCAGGCGCGTCGGCGTCGGTGATGAGGACGTCGACGTCCTCGAGACCCATGATGCGGTGCAGGCAGGTGCGTCCGAACTTACTCCTGTCCGTGACGGCGATGACCTGTCGCGCAACTCGCGCCATCTTCCGGTTGAGCACCGCCTCCCCCTCAAAATGGGTGGTTATTCCACGCTCCAGGTCGATGCCGTCGACACCGAGGAACAGCCGATCGACTTGCAGGCTGTCGAGCGCGGCTTCGGTCTGTCCGCCGTAGAAGGCCATGTTCTTGCGGCGCAGCCGGCCGCCGAGAAGCACGATGTCGACATCTTCGCGGCGCATGAGCTGGTTGAGGATGCCGGCGTCGTTGGTCAGCACAATGACCTGACCGCGTTCGGGTAGGAAGCGCGCGATCTGCGCGGTCGTGGTCCCCGAATCGAGGATGATTGCGTCGCCCGGCTGGATCATCGAGGCGGCGAGGCGGCCGATCCGTTCCTTCTCGGACGCATGAAGGCCGCGTTTGGCGTCCACCGGATGTTCGTCCGCGACTCCCATGGCGCCGGCTGCGACCGCTCCGCCATAACAGCGAACCAGGACCCCTCGTTCCTCGAGAAAGGCCAGGTCCTTGCGGATCGTCTGGGTCGACACGCGGAACTGGTCCGAAAGCGCGAGCACCTGCGTGCTGCCTTCGGCATTCAGCATGCGAATGATTTCCTGTCGGCGGCGGCTGGTGTCCCGCATGGTTCCTCCGTGGCGTAGATTTAGCCGCAAATCGCGCCTCGCTCCACGCGTTTTCTTTCGTTCGAACGCTCTCTGCCGACACGGTGGAGAACCCGCGCGCTCAGATAGGAAACGGCCCTGCGGGTCGCAAGTCGCCTCCGCGCCCGTGCATGCAAACGCAATTTACATGAAAGGTTCTGAGTGCAACTATGTTTCATTAGCTAGTCGGAGGGAATGAAATGCTACACAGATCGCTGATCGCTCTGCTGGCGGGGGTTGCCGTCGCGACCAGTACGACTTCTGTCGCGGCATCGCCCAGCAGCTACACTGAAGCGGACTTCGTGCGAGTCCCGAAATTCGACGCGCACGTTCACGACAATGTCGCTCGCGACGCTTTCCTCGACATTGCCCGCAAGGACAATTTCGAGCTTCTGTCGATCAACGTCGATTACCCCGACTTTCCACCCCTTCCTCTGCAGGCGAAGGCCGCAACATCCCACCGCTCAGGGGATCCGAAGCGTTTCCACTTCGCCACCGCTTTCTCGATGGACGGATTCGGCGAGCCCGGCTGGACCGAGCGCACCAACGCCGCGCTCGATGCCGCGGTCGCGAAGGGCGCGATTGCCGTGAAAGTATGGAAGAACATCGGCATGGTCGTGAAGGACAAGAACGGGAAGCACATTTTCCTCGACGACCCGCGCTTCGACGGCGTCATGGCGCATATCCAGAAGCTCGGCATTCCGTTGATCGCGCATCAGGGCGAGCCGCTCAATTGCTGGCTCCCGCTCGACCAGATGACGACGGACAACGACCGCAGCTACTTCAAGGAGCATCCCGAATATTACATGTACCTCCACCCGGAGGAGCCGAGCTACGAGATGCTGATGGCCGCGCGCGACCGCTTCGTGGCATTCCATCCCAAGCTGCCGTTCGTCGGTGCGCACATGGCGAGCCTGGAGTGGAGCGTCGACCGCCTGGCGATCTGGCTCGACCGCTTCCCCTGGGCCAATGTCGACATCGCCGCGCGCATGACCCAGATCCAGTATCAGTCGCACCAGGATCGGCAGAAGGTCCGGGCGTTCTTCATCAGGTACCAGGACCGGCTGATGTACGGCACAGACATCGCCGATAACCCGCCGAACCCGGCGCACGCTAGCGACGAGCCCCCCACGACCGATGCTGCTTTCGAGGCTGAGGTCGACCGTAACTGGCGCTCAGACTGGCGCTATCTCGCCACCCCGCTCACCGAGCACGTCGAGGATATCAAGACCGACGTGAAGGGCCTCGCGCTTCCGCGCGGGGTCATCGACAAGCTCTATTACAAGAACGCCGAACGCATCTATCTCCATCGGAAGTAGCGTTCGACAGCACGGGTTAGAACCCGAAGCGAACGCCAGCCATGAAGGTCCGGCCGTAGGCGGTGTAGCCGGCGCCGACGCTGCTGCTGGTTCCGACCGAGCCCGATGCCCAAATGATGTTCGGATCGCCGTTGAGATAGGTCCGAACGATCGAGTTGGTGAGGTTCCTGCCCTCGATGTAGAGCTTCACCTGCTTGGTGATGTCGTACGAGGCGCTTGCCGTCACCCAGTCGTAGCCTTTGGCGATCGCGGGCACGCCGTCGATCTCGGTGAAGTTCGCATAAGTGAACGAGCTCGAGTGATCCCACGAGACGCTGAGCGAAAGCGGGCCCTTCTCGTAGAACGGATTGATCGAGAAGGTGGTCGGAGAAATTCCGGCGATGCTGCCGACGTTCTGGCCTTCGATGACCGCGCGGCTCCAGGTGTGCGTGAACTGCGCGCGGATCCCGAGGCCGTTGCGCATCATGTGCTGCCAGCTGAGCTCGACGCCGTACACTTTGGAATTGTCGCCGTTGATCGGCTCGATCACGCTGAACAGCAACGGCACACATGGCTGGCCGTTAAAGCAGCCGACTGCGCCCACGTCGACGCCGTTGCGTTCGATTGTCGTGATGTCGCCGCGCAGCTTTTTTCCGAACACCGCGAACGAGAGCAGGTCGTTCGGCTGATAGTACCATTCGAGCGAGGCGTCCGCCTGCAGCGCCTTGATCGGCTTCAACGAGGCATTGCCGTCATAATAGATGACGTAATCCTGGTTGCTGGTGTCGTCGGTTTCGGTCGGTGCGAACTGGTTGAGGTTCGGCCGTGCCATCGTCTGCGCGGCGGCAAGCCGCAGATGCAGATTGGGCGCGAGCTCGAAGTTGATGTTCGCCGATGGCAGCGGGATCGTGTAGCTGCCCTTGGCCGTAAGAGGCGTCGCCAGCGAGTATTCGGTCACCGCCGAGGCGGTGGGGTTGGCGGTATCCTTCACGGTCACCGAAATGATCTTGTTGATCGCCGTCGCCGCGTTGGTCTGCGTGTGGACGAGCCGAAGGCCGATATTGCCTCGCCAGCTGGGTCCGTTGAACGAAGCTTCGACATATCCGGCGAGCGTCTTCTCGCTGACAACGTAGGAATTGGTCGCGTTGAACGCGGGGAGCGTGTCGGCGAAATTGTAGACCCCGACCCCCGACGTGTAGTTCGGCGTTCCATCGAGCGACTTCAGGCCGGCGAGCAGGGCGTCGGCATTGATCGCGAGCTGAGTCGTCGGGAAACTGCCGCCGGCGCCCGCAAAATAATTGGGGAATTTGAACGTCGAGATGACGTTCTGGCCCATGGTCGCGAAGGTGATCGGCCCCGGCTGACCCGGCATCGTGTTGTAGAGCGTGCTGTACTGGTTGGAGCCGTTGTTCCAGTCGTTCGAAATGTCGTTGCGAGATTTCGAACGCTTCAGATAGCTGATGCCAGCATCGATGTGACTCAGGATGCCGCGGTTGACCTCATAGGTCGCGTCGAGCTTGGCGCCGTTGACCGTGTCCTTGATCGAGAAGCCCGATAGGCCATCGTAGTGCGTGCTCCACAAAGCCTGGTTGTCGAGCGCACCCGAGGCAAGTGCGGTCGCGTAGTCGCTTCCGTCGGGCAGAGTCACCTTGATGTCCGGCATTTCGTTCGGATTTGCGTGGAAGGTGAGGATGTTCTGGTTGTACGGAGTCGGCGACACGAGGCCCGCGGTCAGGAAGGTATCGAGGCCGCCCTCCGGACGGCTCGCGCGCGAACGATAGATGTCGGTCCGGAACGTGAGGTCCGGCGTCGCCTGCCACTCGGCATTCGCGCCGATCAGATAGGTGTTCACCACCCGGTGGATGGTCTGATTGACGAGCTCGGGGACGAAATTGTTGGCGGTGAAGTCGGTGATGAAACCGTTCTGCACCGTGACGTTCGACCATTCGGGAAGGCCGTTCGCGTCGTAGGTGAAGTCTGGGTAGTAGGACTGGTTGTATGCGACCTGCGGGTCGTTGAGCTTGGTGTACATCCCGTCGACGGTGATTCGCAGGTTTTCCGTCGGCCTCCATTCGACCGTGCCGGTGAGCGCGAGCCGCTTCTTCCGATCGACGACCGAGCCGAACTGGATGCAGCAGAGGCCGTTGACCGGCTGCGCATCGGCAGGCGGATCGGAGTCGGCGGTCGGGGCCGGCGGCCAGACGCCGGGGCTATACGGATCCCAGGTCGAATAATTGAGCGCGTCGGTGCGGAACTTCTGGTTCGAATAGACGACTCCGAAGAGCGCGCCGAGCGTGCCGGAGGCGTTCGTGCCGCTGACGAACCCGGAAACCTTGTAGCCTTTGTACTCCGACATGTCGTTGTAATCGCCCTCGGCGCGAACGGCCATGTGCAGTCCGGGCCGGTCGAAGGGCCGGGCCGAGCGCAGGTTCACGGTGCCGCCGATGCTGCCCTCGGTCGCGGCAGCTTGCGGGGACTTGAGCACGTCGGCGCCCGAGATCACGTCGGATGGAAGGATGTCGAACGCGAAGTCGCGGCCGTCGTCGTCGGTCGCGAGAATGCGGTCGTTCAGGGTCGTGATATTATATTGCGACCCGAGACCCCGAACGCTGACGTACTGGCCCTCGCCGCCGGTGGTCCGGTTGATGGTAATTCCGGTGATGTGCTGAAGCGAGTCGGCGACGTCGGCATCGGGGAAGCGGCCCAGCTCGGTCGCGTTGACCGAGTCGAGAACGACGGCGGAGTCACGCTTGATGCGGACCGACTTATCGAGGCTGCCGCGGATACCGGTAATGACGATTGCCTGGCTCGCCTGGTTGGCGGCCTGGGTGTCGGAAGTGCTGGTCGGGGGCGTGGTGTCGGCAGTCGCCGGTGGCGCTTCGGTCGTCGGCTGGGTTTGCGCCAGAGCGACGGTGGAAACCGATGCCAAAGCGATCGCGAGCAAGCGCGTGGTCATACGAAAGGTTTGCGAAGCCATGGAGTCCCCCTCAGCACATCCGAAAGTTTCAATATGCTTCATTCTGCGGCTCATGCGCGGGCAAAGCAACCCTTTTGTGCAAAGCTTTTCCGTTCGCCAGCGGCGAACACCTTCGTTTTCGTTTGTATTCCCCCGGTCCATTGTGCAAGTTGAATGCGTCAGCCGCGTCAGCTGACTTTCTGGGCGCGGCTACCGCGAGAGGACATGACATGCGCCAACCGAAACTCACACGCAGGGCGGCAATCGCGGGACTGATGAGCGGCGTTGCAGCCCTGTCGCCGACGGCTTTGTGGCCGCGCCGCGCGTGGGCATTCGAGCAACCGACCGTGTCAACGTCCGACGGAGTGCTGGGGCTCGACTTCGATACTGCCATGAATTCGCGGCTGTCGCGAAACGGGCAGCCGATCACGCCGCTCGAGGCGGGCGAAGGTGTTCGCCTTGCAGGCGGTCGCGTGCTCGATCGCTTCATTCTGCTCGATCACCGGCAGGAGTCGAGCGCCGAGGGCAATCGATACAGCCTGAGAGGCGTCGCCGACGGGCGGCTCGAGAAGGTGGTCCAGCTACAGTTCCGCAAGGCTTATCCCGGGCTAGCGCTGATGACCGTCAGCTACCGCAACCTCGGCAAGCAGCCGCTGGCGATCTCGCGCTGGTGGTCAGCGTCGCACACGCTGCTTGCACACCCGAAAGGTGCGTGGACGTTCGCGGGATCTTCGCACCCGGACCGTCGCGATTGGGTGCAGCGCGTCTCGTCCGATTTCCAGCAGCAGAACTTCATGGGCATGAACGGCTCCGACTACGGCAGCGGCACGCCGATGGCCGTGGTTTGGCGACCCGACTTCGGCCTGGCCGTGGCTCATGTTGAAAGGGTACCGAAGCTCGTTTCTCTACCGGTTGCGTCGCAGCCCGACGGGATCCAGGTCGGACTCGAAGGCGATCAGCCGATCCTGCTGGCTCCGGGAGAGTCGGTCACGCTGCCGGAGACCTTCGTCATGGTGCACTCGGGCGACCATTTCATTCCGCTCGACACCTATCGCCGGGTCATGGCTGAACGCGGCCTCAGCGCGCCCGCGATTCCGGCCTCCAGCTACGCGCCGATCTGGTGCGCGTGGGGCTACGAGCGCAACTTCACGCCCGCGCAAGTTTACGGGACTCTCGACAAGGCGAAGTCCGTGGGGTGCGAATGGGCGGTGCTCGACGACGGCTGGCAGAAGGCCGTTGGCGACTGGGTCGCGGATCCGGCCAAGTTCCCCGATGGCAACGCCGGGATGAAGACGTTCGCGAGCCGGATCAAAGAACATGGCATGCGCCCGAAGCTCTGGATTTCGCCGCTGTCTGCGGCCCCGGGGAGCGACCTCATGCGCGAGCATCGCGACATGCTTCTGCTCGACGCGGACGGCACCGCGCAGAACGTCACGTGGTGGAACAGCTACACCTTGTGCCCTGCGTACCAGCCGACGGTCGACTATTTCAAAGAGGTCACGCGCAGGATCATCGGCGATTGGGGATGGGAAGGGCTCAAGATCGACGGGCAGGACCTCAACGGGGTCGCGCCCTGCTACAACCCGGCCCACAACCACGCGCGGCCGGAGGAATCGGTCGAGAGGCTGCAGGACTTCTGGAAGGCCATTTACGAGACCGCGATGGGCATCAATCCCAACGCGAACATCGAAATCTGCCCATGCGGCGACTCCTTCGCCTTCTTCAACATCCAGGGCATGAACAACACGCCGGCGTCCGACCCCGAATCCTCGTGGCAGGTCCGTCTCAAGGGGAAGACGTTCAAGGCGATGATGAGCGCATCCGCGCCGTTCTCGGGCGACCATGTCGAGCTCAGTGACGGCGGCGACGATTTCGCGTCGACGTACGGGATCGGCGCGATCCCCTCGACGAAGTTCACCTGGCCCAGGGACACCGACAAGCCGAGCGGGGATGAGCTCCCGCCTGGCGGCTACCTGTTGACGCCGGAAAAGGAAAAGCTCTGGCGCAAGTGGATCGCGCTCTATCGCAAGAACATGCTGTCGAAGGGGCAGTACCGCGGCGAGCTCTACGACATCGGCTTCGACAAGCCCGAAGGCCATGCCGTCGCCGCCGACGGGAAGATGCACTACGCCTTTTATGCGAAGACCTGGGACGGGCCGATCGAGCTGCGCGGACTCGGCGCCGGCCAATATCGCCTGACCAACAGCTTCACGGGAGCGCCGCTCGGCACCGCCACGGCCGCCGACAATAGAATCCAGGCCAAGTTCGAGCGCTTTCTGCTCGTCGAAGCGGCGCCGGCAGGAGCCGCTGCATGACGGCGACCTCGTCGCCGTCGAGCCGGGCGTGGCTCGTCAATGCCCTGATCACGGTCGCCCTGTGGGGTGTCTGGGGTGCGTTTTCGGACCAGTCTCCCAAGCACGGATTCCCCGACACTTTGGTCTATTGCGTGTGGGCGCTGACGATGATCCCGCCTGCGTTCATCGCGCTACGCAAGAGCGGCACGAAACTCGAGACGTCAGGCCGCGCGATCGCCTACGGAATGGCGATCGGCCTGCTCGGGGCCGGCGGGCAGATGGTGCTCTTCTACGCGATCACGCGCGGGCCGGCCTACCTGATTTTCCCGATCATCTCGCTGTCGCCGCTGGTCACGATCGTCATGTCCTACGCCCTGCTCGGCGAGCGCACGGGCAAGCTTGGAGTGATCGGGATCATCCTCGCGCTTATTGCCCTTCCGATCTTCAATTACGCGCCGGGCGATGCGACTTCGGCGAGCGGTTCGGAGTGGTTCATCCTCGCTTTGGTCGTGATGCTGTGCTGGGGCGTGCAGGCCTACTTCATGAAGTCCGCCAACGACTACATGTCGGCAGAGGGCATCTTCTTCTACATGATGATCGCCGGGCTACTGCTGGTGCCGGTCGCCTGGATGCTGACCGACCGCTCGCAAGCGATCAACTGGGGCTGGGACGGCCCGGGCCTCGCCGCCGCGATCCAGGTCTTGAACGCGATCGGCGCGCTGACGCTCGTGTTCGCGTTCCGCTACGGCAAGGCGATCATCGTCGCGCCGCTCACGAACGCCGGAGCTCCGCTTGCCACCGCCGTTATCGCCCTGATCGTGGTCGGAGTGATGCCTGGCACGCTCAAGCTGATCGGCCTCGTCCTGGCGCTCGTCGCGTCGGTGCTTCTGGCGATCGAGCCGGACGCGGCCGGCGAGCATACGGAAACGCATCCGCTCCCCGCATAACTTTCATTATGCATCGTTTTCTTGCGCTTCGCCTTTCAGAACGATATCACAATGAGGATGCGAAGGGGCGATCTGTGATGGCGATCGGTGACATTGTTGCGCGCCACAAGGCACACGAGCGAGTCGGCGTAACGTCCGTCTGCTCGGCGCATCCGCTGGTGATCGAGGCGACCTTCACCCACGCGCTACGGAACGAAACGCCGGTCGTGCTGATCGAGGCTACGTCCAACCAGGTGAACCAGGACGGCGGCTACACCGGCATGGTGCCCGCCGACTTCCGCACCTTCGTCGAGGGCATCGCCGATCGCGTCCGCTTTCCGCGCGCGCGTCTCGTGCTTGGTGGCGACCATCTCGGCCCCAACGCCTGGACCAGCCTGCCGGCGGAAGAGGCCATGGCCAAGGCGGAGGTCATGATCGCTGCCTATGTGCGTGCCGGGTTCGCCAAGATCCATCTCGACTGCTCGATGTCGTGCGCCGACGATCCGACGCCGCTCCCCGAGCGCACTATCGCCGAACGCGCGGCCCGGCTGTGCCGGGTTGCCGAGGATGCCTTTACCGGCGATCCCGCCGACGCGCCGGTCTATGTGATCGGTACCGAAGTGCCGGTGCCCGGCGGCGCGGCGGAGGACCTCGAGACGCTGGCGGTGACCACGCCCGATGCAGCGCTCGCCACGCTCGACATGCATCGCAGCCTGTTCGCGGAAATGGGTCTGGCGGATGCGTGGCAGCGCGTGATCGCCACCGTCGTTCAGCCGGGCGTCGAGTTCGATCATATGAAGGTGGTGGACTATCAGCCCGCGGCCGCCATCGCGCTCAGCGACGCGATCGTGCCGGTCGACCATATCGTGTTCGAGGCGCATTCGACCGACTATCAGACCGCCGGCGCGCTCGCCGCGCTGGTGCGCGACCATTTCGCCATTCTGAAGGTCGGCCCGGGCGTCACCTTCGCGCTGCGCGAAGCGCTATGGGCACTGGATGCCATCGAGCAGGAGACAGTCGCGCCGGAAAAGCGCGCCAATCTGCGCGCCACCGCAATCGCGCGGATGAAGGCCGACCCGAACAACTGGCGCAAATATTATCATGAGGCAGGCCATACCCTCGACCTGCAGCTGCAATATTCGCTGAGCGATCGCATTCGCTATTATTGGCCCGACGCCGAGATCGCCGACGCGCAGGCGCGGCTGTTCGCCAATCTGCGCGAAGCCGTGCCGCCCTTGCCGCTGCTGAGCCAGTACATGCCCGTCGCCTATGCGGCGGTGCGCGCGGGGACGGCGACGCGCGACCCCAAAGACCTCATCGTCGCGCAGATCGGCGCGACGCTCGACGCCTATCAT
>Ga0207674_10010361_pt1 | contig 10565 bp, 11 predicted proteins | sample KBSCornC72_FD_184303 | JGI IMG/M metagenome (GOLD analysis project Ga0207674, IMG submission 184303) | Corn rhizosphere microbial communities from Kellogg Biological Station, Michigan, USA - KBS Corn C7-2 (SPAdes) (version 2) | ecosystem: Host-associated > Plants > Roots > Rhizosphere > Soil ...
AAGGACAATGCCATGGTGGCGGTCGATGGCGTGGTATTCTTCCAGGTGCTCGACGCGGCCAAGGCCGCCTATGAAGTGTCCGACCTCTACAGCGCGATCATCAACCTCGCCACGACCAACCTGCGCACGGTGATGGGCTCGCTCGATCTCGACGAGACGCTGAGCAAGCGTGACGAAATCAACGCCAAGCTCTTGATCGTGGTGGATGAGGCGACCGAGGCGTGGGGCGTCAAGATCACCCGAGTCGAACTGAAGGACATCCGCCCGCCCGCTGACATCGTCAACGCGATGACCAGGCAGATGAAGGCCGAGCGCGAGAAGCGCGCCCTGATCCTCGAATCGGAAGGCCAGCGGGCGTCGGAAATCCTCAAGGCCGAGGGGCAGAAGCAATCGCAGATCCTTGAGGCCGAAGGGCGCAAGGAAGCCGCGTTCCGCGACGCCGAAGCGCGCGAGCGTTCCGCGCAGGCCGAGGCGACCGCGACGCAGCTGGTGTCAGAGGCCATCGCCAACGGCAATGCGCAGGCGATCAACTATTTCGTCGCGCAGAAATATGTCGAGGCCGTAAGCCTGTTCGCGACCTCTCCCAACAGCAAGACCATCCTCTTCCCGGTCGAAGCGACCCAGCTGATTGGTACGCTGGGCGGGATCGGCGCGCTGGCGAAGGAAGCGCTCGGCGACAAGCCTGCTTCGCCTCCCCCGCCCGCACCGCGCCGGCCCGGCCCGTTCGAGCAGGCCTGAGCCATGACCCTGTTCGGCATCGAACTGGAACCGCACTGGTGGTGGATGATCCTGGCGCTCGTGCTTGGCATTGCGGAGATCGTCATCCCCGGCGTTTTCCTGATCTGGATCGGCGCCGCGGCAGCAGTGACGGGTATCCTGGCCTTGCTGCTCCCGCTTCCGCCCTCGGCCGAGTTCGTGATTTTCGCGGTGGCGTCGATCGGGTCGGTCTATCTCGGGCGCCGCTATCTCATCAGGCACCCGATCCAGTCCGACGATCCGCTGCTGAACGACCGCGCCGCGCGGCTCGTTGGACGCCAGGTCACGGTCGCGGAGGCGATCCACGGCGGTGAAGGCAAGGTGAAGGTCGGCGACAGCATGTGGCTGGCGACCGGCCCGGACGCTCCTGTTGGAGCGCGGGTGACGATCGTCGGTGCTGAAGGCGCTCGACTAAGAGTCGAAATCGCCAGCTAGATTACTCTTTCCAATTGGAGCGTCATCCCAGCAAAAGCTGGGATGACAACTGGCTCTCAGGCCGCCTTCGGTGCCGACTCCAGCACCGACTGGTCGACATGCTCGGCGAATTCCGAGAAATTCTCGATGAACAGGCCGACGAGCTTCTTGGCGGTGACGTCATAGGCGGCCTTGTCAGCCCAGGTCGCGCGCGGATCGAGAATCTGACTATCGACGCCCGGCACCCCGACCGGTACCTTGAAGCCGAAGTTCGGATCAGTGCGGAACTCGGCCGAGTTCAGGCTGCCGTCGAGCGCGGCGTTGAGCAGCGCGCGGGTAACCTTGATCGGCATGCGGTGGCCGGTGCCATACTGGCCGCCGGTCCAGCCGGTGTTGACCAGCCAGCAATCGACGCCGCCCTTGGCGATCCGCTCCTTGAGCAGGTTGCCGTAGACCGACGGATGGCGCGGCATGAACGGCGCACCGAAGCAGGTCGAGAAGGTCGCCGACGGCTCGGTCACGCCGATCTCGGTGCCCGCGACGCGGGCGGTGTAGCCCGACAGGAAGTGGTACATCGCCTGATCCGGCGTCAGCTTCGCGATCGGAGGCAGCACGCCATAAGCGTCGGCGGTCAGGAAGATGATGTTCTTCGGGACCGGGCCGAGATTGTCCTTGCTCGTGTTCGGGATGAAATCGAGCGGATAGGAACCGCGACTGTTCTCGGCGAGCGTGTTGTCGTCCAGGTCAAGCTCGCGGGTTTCCTTGTTCATCACGACATTCTCGAGCACAGTGCCGAAGCGCTTCGTGGTCGCGTAAATCTCAGGCTCGGCTTCGGCCGAGAGGTTGATCATCTTGGCGTAGCAGCCGCCTTCGAAATTGAAGACCGCCTCATCCGACCAGCCATGCTCGTCGTCGCCGATCAGGGTGCGGCTGGCGTCGGCCGAAAGCGTCGTCTTGCCGGTGCCGGACAGGCCGAAGAAGACGGCGGTGTCACCGTTCGGGCCGATGTTCGCCGAGCAGTGCATCGGCATGACGCCGACGGGCGGCAGCTTGTAGTTGAGCAGGCCGAATACCGACTTCTTCATCTCGCCGGCATAGCGCGTGCCGCCGATCAGGATCAGCTTCTCGGTGAAGTTGACCGCGATCACCGTTTCGGAGCGGCTGCCGTGACGGCCGGGATCGGCCTTGAAGCTCGGCAGATCGATGATTGTGAACTCCGGCACGAAATTCGCGAGCACGCTCGCCTCGGGACGGACCAGCAGCGTGCGGATGAACATGCTGTGCCAGGCGAACTCGGTGATGACGCGGACCTGAACCCGGTGCGCCGGCTGCGAACCACCGTAGAGATCCTGCACGAACAGATCATCCTTGGCGCCGAGATGGGCAAGGAAATCGGCCTTGAGCGCCGCGAAATGCTCGGGCGTCATGCCCTTGTTGGTCTTGCCCCACCACACGGTGTTCTCGGTCTCGGCGTCGCGGACGATGAACTTGTCCTGGGCAGAACGGCCGGTGTGTTTTCCGGTTTCGACCACGAGGGGGCCGTCCTTGGCCAGCAGCCCTTCGCCCCGTGCCACTGCCAGTTCGACCAGCGGCGCCGGCTGAAGGTTCCAATGAAGCTTGGCTTTAACGTTGAAACCTTGCGCGGCTAGGTCATGGCTGGAAGCGGACACGATACTATCTCCCGATTACGCATATGACGGCGAACCAATAAAAGGTGTCGCCCGTGATTCACACTGGCGCATATCGGAGGATAGATATCCCGTCAAACGCACAAGGTTAAGATGAATGAGCCGTTCGCCACATTGCTCCAGAACGGGGCATCGGCTACGCCGGAGGCGATAACAAGAGGAGTTTTCGCCCGCCATGTCGGCCTCCGTCGCGCTTGTCGATGACGACCGCAACATCCTGACCTCGGTATCGATCGCGCTGCAGGCCGAAGGATTCATGGTCCGGATCTATTCCGACAGCGAAGCCGCGCTGAAGGCGCTGGTAGAGAATCCGCCTGACCTTGCGGTACTCGACGTCAAGATGCCGCGCCTCGACGGGATGGAACTGCTGCGGCGGCTGCGTGAAAAGCTGCCGCTGCTGCCCGCCATTTTCCTGACGTCCAAGGATGACGAGCTGGACGAGGCGCTCGGCCTCGCAATGGGCGCTGACGATTATATCACAAAGCCGTTTTCGCAGCGCCTGCTGATTGCCCGGATCAAGGCGATCCTGCGCCGCACCGATGCGCGGGCCGGGATCGCACGGGACAATGACGATGCCGGCCCACCGCGGGAGATGCTTCACCGCGGCCGCCTGACGATGGACCCGGCACGCCACCGGGTGCAGTGGGACGGCAAGGAGGTGACCCTGACCGTCACGGAATTCCTGATCCTCGAGGCGCTGGCCCAGCGCCCCGGCTTCGTCAAATCGCGCGATCAGCTGATGGACACCGCCTACCAGGACGACGTCTATGTCGACGATCGCACGATAGACAGCCATATCAAGCGGTTGCGCCGCAAATTCCGGCAGGTGGATTCAACCTTCAAGGCCATCGAGACCTTGTACGGAGTGGGATATCGCTTTGGGGAAGAATGAGCCCAATGACGACCTGGCGGTGAACTGGTCCTCACGCTGGTCGCTGACCGGCCGGATTCTCGCGGTCAACATCTTCGCGCTGGCGCTGCTGGCGGGCGGCTTCTTCTACCTCGACAGTTTTCGCGTGCGCATCCTCGATCAGCGCAGCACGATGGTGATGAACCAGACCCTGCTCACTGCCGCCGCGATCGAACGTGTGCCTGCTGACAGGATGGCCTCGCTATTGATCCATGCTGGACACACCACCGACCAGCGGTTCAGGCTTTATGGCGCGGATGGGGCCAAGAAAATCGACAGCTGGCGGCTTGCCCCCCCGACCTATGAACTGCGCGATCCGAAGACCGAGGAATGGCAGCGACACGTTGCCCGCTTCCTCGACAAGATCATCGACCGGGTCGTGGATGCCGACTCTTATCCGATCTTCGCCGAACCTTCGATCGACCGGCTACAAGCCTGGCCCGAAGCCATGGAAGCCTTGCGTCGTCAGCGATTGAGTTTCGCCGTCCGTCGGGCGCCGGATCGCACGCCCATGCTGTCCGCCGCTGTCCCGGTGGCAGGCTCAACGCCCGGCGTACTGCTTACAACACTGAACGCACGCGACGTTATCCGCAGCGTTCGCGCGGAACGCTTTCGGCTCGGGATGGTGCTGGCTGCAGCGATCACGCTTTCGATCCTGCTTTCGCTCTTCCTTGCCCGCACGATCGTGCGGCCACTCAGAAGACTTGCCCGAGCCGCGCAGCGGGTACGGCAGGGCCGTGCGCGCGAAGTGCAGGTGCCTCGCCTGCCCTCGCGCCGAGACGAAATCGGGCGGCTGGCACGCGCCGTTTCCGACATGAGCCTCGCGCTCCGGCGAAGGATCGATGCCACCGAGGCGTTCGCCGCCGATGTCGCGCATGAGATCAAGAATCCGCTGGCCTCCCTGCGATCGGCCGTCGATACGCTGGGGATGGTCGAGGAACCCGAGCTTCAACAGAAGCTGATCGACGTGATCCGCGACGATGTCGTCCGGCTCGACCGCCTGATTACCGACATATCCGATGCGGCCCGCGCCGATGCCGAGCTGTCGCGGGTCAATTTCGAGCCGATCGACGTCGGCGTCATGCTCCAGAACCTGGTAAAGGTGCGGGAGGAGCGCGGGCGCAACATGGGCATCCGCATGGCCTTCGCCCGCCCCCGCCTCGGCACCGCCGTTGTCATGGGCGAGGCATCACGCCTGACGCGGGCGATCGAGAATCTGATCGACAATGCCGTGTCCTTCTCTCCGCCAGGTGGTCTGGTGGAAATCGGCGCCACGCGCGTTGAAGACGAAGTGCTGATCCGGATCGAGGACGAGGGACCGGGTGTGCCGCCGGAGGCACGCGAAGAGATCTTTAACCGTTTTCACAGCCTTCGGCCCGATAATGGTGCGTTCGGCAAGCATAGCGGGCTTGGGCTCGCCATCGCGCGGACAATCATCGATGGCCATGGAGGGCGCATCATGGTGCAAGACAAGGAAAGCGGCGGCCAGGGGGCCTGCTTCCTGATCCGCATGCCCTTCAAGGCGCCAGAATGATGCCCGACGAACCCGGCAGCAAGACCATCCATGCCAGCTGTGTCGCCATCGGCGGCCACGCCGTCCTGATCTGCGGGGTATCGGGCGCGGGCAAATCCGATCTCGCGCTTCGGTTGCTTGATCGCGGCGCCGCACTTGTCAGTGATGACTATACCATTCTGCAGCGCCAAGACGCCGGGCTGCTGGCGAGCGCACCGGCAAACATCGCCGGTTACATCGAAGTGCGGGGCGTTGGGATCGTCGAGTGGCCCTGTATCGCGGCGGCGCCGGTCGTGCTCGGCATCAGGCTTGATGTCCCGCCGGAACGCCTACCGCCCGATCCTCTGCCAACCCGCACCATTTTGGAAATTTCCGTGCCTTTTCTGGCCCTTGACGGAACGCAGGCTTCGGCCGCAATCAAGGTGGAACTGGCTATGCGCCGCATCGTTGACGCAGCGCACAAAATGCGTGAGGGCAGCTGACACCATGTCCGCGATCCGGCCCCGTCAATTGTTGATCGTCACCGGGATGTCCGGCGCCGGGAAATCCACGGCCCTGCGGACGCTGGAGGACCTTGGCTGGGAAGTTGTCGACAATCTGCCGCTGCGGCTGCTGGAACGCCTGCTCGCAGTGCCCACCGGCGAAAGCGGCGAAGGCCGGGACCGGCCGCTGGCCATCGGCATGGACAGCCGCACCCGCGATTTCGAACCCGCCAAGATCGCGCGTTATATCGAGCGGCTGCGGGGCCAGGATGGCGCGGATACCGGGCTGCTGTTCCTGGACTGCAAGGGCATCGAGCTTTCCCGGCGGTTTTCCGAGACACGGCGCCGACATCCGCTGGCGCAGGATCGACCGATGGCCGACGGCATTGCCCGCGAACGCGAACTGCTTGGGCCGCTGCGGCAGGCGGCGACGCATCTGATCGACACTACCGACATCAACGCCAACGAGCTTCAGCACGAAATCCGGTCCCGCTTCGGCGCTCTGGACGATGCGCCGGTGCTCACCATGATGTCGTTCGGTTTCGCCCGGGGGGTGCCGCGCAATGCCGATCTCGTGTTCGACATGCGCTTCCTGCAAAACCCGCACTGGGTGCCTACGCTCAAGCCGCTCACCGGGCTGGACGAGCCCGTCGGCGCTTATATCGCGCAGGACCCCGCTTACGCCGAAGCGGTCGAGCGGATCGACGGTCTGCTGAAGCTGCTGCTACCGCGCTATGCCAGCGAAGGAAAATCCTATGTAACGGTCGCGTTCGGCTGTACAGGCGGGCAGCATCGATCTGTTCATATATGTGAGCGTATAGCGACTCGGATGCGATCGGCGGGATTTTCCCCAACCGTCGCGCACCGTGATCTGGGGCAAGCAAGTGACACGGAACTGCTGGAGAGGGAGCCCGAAGAGGCGGTGGAATGATCCGGGGGCATTTGAGGTCTAGATGATTGGTCTGGTTCTGGTGACGCACGGGAAGCTGGCGTCCGAATTCGTAACGGCGATGGAACATGTCGTCGGCCCGCAGAAGGCGATCGCAGCGATCTGCATCGGCCCGGAAGACGACATGGAGGCGCGCCGCGCCGACATCGCCGCCGCTGTGAAGGCCGTAGATGCCGGCGTGGGTGTGATAATCCTTACCGATCTGTTCGGCGGCACCCCCTCCAACCTCGCAATTTCGTTGATGGAGCCCGGCCGGGTGGAGGTCATCGCGGGAATCAACCTGCCGATGCTGATCCGCCTTGAAGGCGCCCGCAAAATGATGAAGGTTACCCAGGCCGTTGCTGCGGCACGCGAGGCGGGCCGGAAATATATCTCGGTCGCCAGCGAGGTTCTGGGGGAAGCAGCTGCGTGAATGCAATCGAGCGCACGGTCCTGATCACCAACAAGCGTGGCCTGCACGCACGCGCCAGCGCCAAGTTCGTGACGCTCGCCAGCTCGCAAGCCGCCAGTATCGAGGTTTCGAAGGACGGATCGAGCGTCGCCGGCACGTCGATCATGGGCCTGATGATGCTCGGCGCCGCGATGGGCGACAGCGTCACGATCAGCGCCACCGGCGACGGCGCCCATGATGCGGTGACCAAGCTGGTCGAGCTGGTCGAGGCCAAGTTCGGCGAGGATTGAGCCGCCAACTGGTTCGTATGCCAATTTGACGGCACCCTGAACTTGTTTCAGGGTCCACTCCGTCTCTTGTGCTGGCGCCCGTGGCCTGGTGGATGCTGAAACAAGTTCAGCATGACGGGAAGGGATTGCGTCCGGCGAGTTGCTAAGGAACGTCCCCTGCCCCGTATCATCACCGGATTTTCCAACCCGCTCGTCAAACAGATCAAATCGCTGCGGGACAAGAAGCATCGCCGCGCCGAAGGGCTGTTCCTCGCCGAGGGACTGCGCATCCTGACCGAGGCGTCGGAGGCGCGGCAGCTTCCGAAGATGGTGGTCTCGACCGCCGAAGGGGCACAGCACCCGCTTACGGCTCAGTTGATCCAAGCTGTCGAAGCGGCGGGTGGCGAAGCGATCGAGACCAGCCGGGACATTCTTTCCAAGCTGTCCGGCAAGGACAATCCGCAAGCCGTGCTTGGCGTGTTCGAGGAATTCGACACCAGCCTGACGGCGATCGATCGATCCGCCTCGAACATCTGGCTGGTGGCGCAGGCGTTGCGCGATCCGGGCAATCTCGGGACGATGCTCCGGACGGGCGATGCCGTCGGCGCAGGCGGGCTTATCCTGATCGACGATTGTGTCGATCCCTTCTCGGTCGAAGCGGTGCGCGCGTCGATGGGCGCATTGTTCACCCAACGCATTGCCCGGGCCCGGTGGACCGATTTTCTCGGCTGGCTCCGTGCCGGGCCGGGACAGCTGGTCGGGACCAGCCTCAACACCGACAAGGATTATCAGGCGGTATCCTACGCAACGCCGACATTCATCCTGGCGGGCAACGAGGCGCAGGGGCTGCCGCCCGACTATGAGACCGAATGCGATGTGCTGGTGAAGATGCCGATGCTCGGCAAGGCCGACAGCCTGAATGTCGCCGTCGCGACGGCCGTCATGGCCTATGAGGTGCTCAACCAGAAGCGGCGCAGCGGAAAAGGACAAGGCTGACACAGCGGCAAAACTGTCAGTCAGCCTTGTAGTTTAGCTGCTCTGCGTCCGACTGCCGCGCACCTTCCATGCGGCAGCCGGCCGGCAGTCAGCGTCCCGCAAGATAGGCGGTCTGTTGCGCCCCGGCGCTGCTCAGCACCTGCGCGCGGAGGGCCGCGACCTCGGCCTGCTTGGAGTGCATGCAGCGGCGGATTTCCCTGCGCGCCTCTGGGTAGACTATCATGCTTTCGGAGCAGACGCTCTCGATTGCCTTGGTCAGGCGCCGATCAAGCCGGCGAATCCCCTCGGCGCTTTGCAGGTTGAGGTCGCCATAGGCGACGGGAACAGCGCGGGTGATGTCCTGCGCCTGCACCGGAAACGAAAGGCCTGCCGACAGCAGCAGAGCCGGAACGACGAGCTTCAACATGGCGTGTCCTTTCAGCATGTTCGATAACGCTGATCTGGCGCAGCGCGGGCGTTAACACCAACAAATCGATGGACCCAATACATAAGGCTGACTTATAATATCGAACATGTATCGCATCCCGCCCCTTGCTGCCGTCCGCGTGTTCGAGGCCGCCTCGCGCCATGGCAATTTCAGCCGTGCGGGCGAGGAGCTGGCGATGACCCAGGCGGCGGTCAGCTATCAGATCAAATTGCTCGAGGAGCGGCTCGGCGGAACGCTGTTCGTGCGCAAGGGACGAGGGATGGCCCTTACCGAACTGGGCCGGCGGATCGCGCCCCAGGTGACCGACGCCTTCTCCACCCTGCACCGAGCCTTCGCGGCGGCGCGATCGGAAAATGATGCGGTGCTGAGCATCACGGCCCCGCAAACCTTCGCGATGAACTGGCTTGCCGGCAGACTAGGCGCGTTCCAGATCGAGCACCCCGATGTCGCCGTGCGCCTCGATGTTAGCGAAACCGTAGTCGATCTGCCCGCGAGCGAGTTCGACGTGGCGATCCGGGGCATGCGGAAACCCGATCCCGCTCTCGTCTGCCATTTCCTGATGCGGATGCCGGTCACGCCGATGGTCAGCCCTGCCTTTCTCGAACGCCATCCCTTGCGGGTGCCCGCCGATCTGGCGGGCGTGTCGCGCCTTTCGCCGGACGACGACTGGTGGGATCTGTGGCTAGATGCGGTAGCCGCCGGTGAAGCGCGCATTTCATCACGCAGCAGCCTGCGCTTCGAATCGCAGGTGCTGGACGGCAATGCGGCGATGGCAGGCCATGGCGTCGCGATCCTGAGCCCCGCCATGTTCGAGACCCAGATCGAGGCGGGCCTGCTGGTCAGGCCGTTCGATCACATCGCCTATCATGGCAGCGGTTTCTGGCTGGTCTATCCCGAGCATAAGCGCAACCTGGCCAAGGTGCGCGCCTTTCGCGACTGGCTGCTCGATGCGGTGAAACGTGCGGTGGGCGATGATCCGTTCGGCGTGCTGGAACCGCTCTGATCAGCGGCGCGCCTTGATCCACAGATGGCGAGCAAGCAGCAACGGCGGCATGCGGATCCAGTGGGAACGGACGTAGAAAGCCAGGCGGGTGAGCTTGCGTGTCGTGCGGCCCCAGCCGTCGCGGGCGAGGAGGCGCCTGACAAACAGGCGGTCAATGGGCGTGAGCGCCAGATCGAGGCGCAATGGCTGACGATAAGTTGGGATCGGTGTCCCAAATAGGTATCGGCTGATCCGCAGCGCTCTGAGCATATGCGGACCCAGTCCATGGAAAAACGCTCTCTCCACAACATCGAGAAAAAAGTCTTCTTGTTGTTGAGCAAACTCGCGACATAGCCTGTCGATATCCCACAGGTTGCGTAGCCCCCCCGCAAGATCGCCATCAGCAAACAAGTGCGCGGCGGCGTGAATGAGCATATCGCGGGATGACAGCATCTGCAGGCCGTCGGGCAACGCCGTGCTTTCGGCGATCAGGGCTGCTGCATCCGGTCTTGGCCGCGCCGTGGGTGGTAGGATCGTATGATGCACGTCGATCATGCGGTCGCGATCGCGGTGGAGCAGAGGCGGCAGCTCGTGCATCCAGGTCTTGTAATAATGGTTGTCGTATGGGTCGTCCTTGACCCATTCCCAGCCGGCGGCGAGCAGTGCGGCTTCCACGGTATCGAGGCTGCCCCGAGGGACGAGGATATCGAGATCGCCGATGAAACGCCCCGCCCCCGCCGACAATCCGGCGGCGGCGAAGGCGGTGCCTTTCAGGAGGATCGGAGTCA
>Ga0207674_10010362_pt1 | contig 10565 bp, 8 predicted proteins | sample KBSCornC72_FD_184303 | JGI IMG/M metagenome (GOLD analysis project Ga0207674, IMG submission 184303) | Corn rhizosphere microbial communities from Kellogg Biological Station, Michigan, USA - KBS Corn C7-2 (SPAdes) (version 2) | ecosystem: Host-associated > Plants > Roots > Rhizosphere > Soil ...
AGCTCCCATGGCAACGAAGCAGGACCGGGCACATGCACCTGGCTTTCCGTATTGAGAAGATTGTATTTGAAGAGTGGATTGGATGGATCGATGACCCGCGCACTATCAACGAAATAACTGTAGCCGTAATAATCGGGTTCCATTGGCTCGCAAGTAAACGACCAGACTCCTTGCGCATCCTTTTGCATGTTCGTGGCCTGGAGGCCTTCGCATTGGACGCGAACAGTTTCAGCGTTGGGCGCCTTTAATCGAAACGTGATTCGGCGATCGGAATGCACTTCAGGCGAAATAATCGGCTGCGAAAATAGTGACGCGGCGCAAAGAAACGGGAGGAAGCAAAGGAAGGCTTTCATTGCGCTCTACTAAACTCGCCCGAGTCAGTGCGCGTCAATGTCAAAACGAGTAATGGCGAGCATCTTAATTTTTAAGCACTTGGGAATTCGCATGGTGAAGCGGCGTGAACGCCGCGCTGTCCGTGCACCGAAAGGGGACCGATGAGAAATACCAAGCCGTTTTGTAATAACGCTCCTGAAATTTATCAGGCAAAGTTTGGGCTGCTATGAAGAGTCATTCAACTATGGCAAACGGGATCTCAACACGCGGGGATGCTCGACTCACGGGGTTGCCGATTGTGGCCACCCCAGGATTTCTGAACCTGGTCACGCCACAGGAACTTGAGGAGTTGCGGGATTCATTAATGGACGGGCGTCCGCCTCGCGACCTCGAATTGAAGCTCACGCGACTTGCGTCTGGCAGCCTCTTGCACCGATTCGTCGAACAAAACTCGCGGCTGATCATCGCTTTGCTGGTTGCGGCTTATGGCGGATTATTCCGCGAGGCTAACCGAGCGAGTCTGGAGCGGCTGCTCCGTGTTCTCGCATACGTCCGCAAGGAGGACGACGCCAATCCGGATCAGCGTCCCGATGGATACGTGGATGACCAACAAGAGATTCGCGCGATGCTAAGCGAAATGGGCGACCTGCTGCAGTCGTTCAAAACATGGCGCTTGCGTCATCAGGTGCCGGAAATGTGGGACAACCTGTAGCCGCAACTTTTGCGGAGAGCGGGTGTTGAACATTTTCAAAGATTTGTCCGCCGACCGGCGGACCGTGTAGAGACGCCAAAGAGGTGGTGTTGTGCGGGCGGGCGGGTGGAACACATCCGCCCGCTGTTATTTTCTAACCTTTTCTCGGCGCCTGCTTCATGATAAGCAAGCGGCACTTTATGAAGAGAGCCTTGTTCCTCCTGTCATCGTGCTCCATCGTCCTGGTTGGTTTTGCCGCTCTGGCAGAGACAGACTCAACCACTTTGGAATGCCGGAAGTCCGCAACTTTCCTTGCGCCCATCGATTCGCCCGATTATCGAAAATACGCGCCGGATCGGGAAGTCGAAGTTCTGCACCTGGCCCTCGATGTCACGCCTGACTTCAAGCGACGCGCGGTTTCAGGCAAAGCGACTTTGCAGTTCAAGCCGATTGTGAAACCGGTGCGCGAGATCCGGCTCGACGCTGTGGACCTTTCGGTCGAAGATGTCACCTCGACTGAAAGAATTCGGAATTACCAAGTCACGGAAGATAATATCGTTGTCACATTTGTTGACGAAATTCCACCCAACAAAGAAGCGAGCGTAATCGTCACTTATCACGCCGAACCGACCGAAGGCCTTTATTTCCGGACGCCAGAAATGGGCTACAAGGAAGGCGACACACACCTTTTCACGCAGGGCGAGGAAATTGAAGCGCGGCATTGGTATCCTTGCTTCGACTCGCCCAATATGAAATTCACCTCAGAAATTACCTGCCGCATCCCTGATGGGATGACTTCCATTTCAAATGGCCGCCTTGTTTCTCAGGAAAAAGATCCGAACACCGGCCTGATGGTTTTCCATTGGTCGCTGGAAAAGCCGCATGCGAATTATCTGATTTCACTTTGCGCCGGCTATTTCAAGAAGGTTGAAGATAAATTCCGCGATATTCCTATCGCCTTTTACACGCCCGCTTCAGAAATCAACGAAGCGCAGACGTCCTTCCGCGACACTAAGGACATGCTGACCTTTTTCGAAAAAGAGATCGGTGTTTCGTATCCCTGGGCCAAATATGACCAGGTCTGTGTCAATGATTTTGTCGAGGGTGGAATGGAAAACACAAGCTGCACCACGCTCACGGACAACACTCTCTTCACCGACGCGACAGAAAATATTCGCAACAGCGAGGGCCTTGTCGCTCACGAAATGGCCCATCAATGGTTTGGCGATCTCGTCACGTGCAAAGACTGGAGCCAGATTTGGCTGAACGAAAGCTTCGCGACTTATTACGAAACCCTCTACAACGAACACAAAAATGGCCGCGACAACATGCTTTATGAGCTCTATGGTCGGGCCCGCCAAATTACCGGCATCACCAACGATATTAACGCAATCGTCCGCCGGAACTACGATAACTCACACGAAATGTTTAGTTATCTGGCTTATCCAAAGGGGGGATGGGTTTTGCACATGCTGCGGGCACAACTCGGACCGGACCTGTACCGGCGCTGCATTAAGACTTATTTGGAACGACACGAATATGGAAACGTGGTGACCGACGATTTGCGCTCCGTAATCGAGGAACTCAGCGGTCGATCCTTCGATCAATTCTTCGATCAATGGCTTTACCATGGCCGCCAGCCTCAACTCGACGTCACTTATTCCTGGGAGGAAAATACAAAGCTCGCGAAACTCACGATTCGACAAACGCAGAAAGTCGATGAGAACGTGGTGCTCTTTAATTTTCCGCTCACCATCCGTTTCAAAGGAAAATCAGGCGCAACCGACAAGCAGATCACGGTAAAAGAAAAGGAGGAAGACTTTTATTTCCCGCTCGATGCAGCTCCGGAAATCGTGCGGGTCGATCCGGAATACACGCTGCTCGCCAAAACGACTTTCCGGCTGCCGACCTCGATGCTCTATGCGCAACTGGCCGACAAGACCGATTCCATCGGCAGGTTGCTCGCGATTGAGCAACTCGGCGAGAAAAAGGACAAAGAAACAATTGCCAAGCTCAAGAAGACGCTCAACGAGGACGGTTTCTACGGCGTGCGCATTGAAGCTGCCCGTGCCCTTCGCTCAATTCACCTGGACGATGCTCTCGAGGCTCTTGTCGATTCAAAAAAGCAATCCGACGCACGCGTCCGCAACGAAGTCGTCGCTGACATTGCTGATTTCTATGCTGAAACTGCTTACAAGTCTGACCTGGAGACTCTTGGCAAAGAGAAAAATCCCGACATTACTGCCAGCGCCATTCGCGGATTGGGAGGCTATTCCAAGTCGGAAGTGCATGACGCGTTGATCAAGTTTCTGAATTCAGAATCTTATCGCAACGAACTTGCGGCCGCAGCCATCGGCGGGATTCGTTCTCAGGACGATCCCGTTTACATCGCGCCCTTGCTTGAAAATCTCACCGAGCATCGGGATTCATACACAAGCCGCGGCTATGCTCAAGGCCTCAGCGTAGTTGCTTATCTCGCTCGCAATGAAGAGAAGAAAGATGTCGTCCGAAAATTTCTGATGGATCATGTAAATGATGAAAAGAAAACCGTCCAGCGCGCGGCGATCAGCGCGCTCGGGACGCTGGGCGATCCTCAAGCGATAGCCGTGCTGCAAACCTTTGCTACGGCTTCGAAGGAAACTCCCGAGCGTTCCGCTGCCGAGCGAGCGATTACGGATTTGCGGTCCGGACGTAAACCGGTTGACGATTTCAAAAATTTGCGCCAGGAAGTGCTCGAACTTCAAAAAACCAACCGCGAACTGCGGAAAGAATTGGATACGTTGAAGAAGACTACCGAAGCCAAGGCTGGGACAACACCGACGGACAAAGCGAAGAAGAAAGGCTCAAGCTCGAAAAAATAGGATAGAACTTCGAGATCGCACCTTCTTTCTTGAGGTTGGCACCATTTCGATCCATCTTCTTTCCCAACGCGCGCGTGGCGGAATGGCAGACGCGCCAGACTTAGGATCTGGTTCCGAAAGGATTGGAGGTTCAAGTCCTCTCGCGCGCACCATGGTTTCCGGGTTGTTTGAAAAACGCGTTTGCTTTGATGACAGGCATTCGGGCATGAAGAAAAGCGCAGCCCGAAAACAGCAAGAGAAGGTCGAGTTCACTCTCACGTACAAAAAAACCAAAGCCTTGGATTGATTTGCACCATTTCTGCCTTTTTGGAGGCCCCTTGCGGTCAGTGAAATGTGGGCTATAATGCGTCTTAAGTTAGAAGGCAGCAATCTTAGCGGCAGCCCCCAACACAACATCAGCGGTTTGCAGGGGAAATCTTAAACAAACAAGCGCGCGGGTCGCTTTCGCTTTTTGACGTTTTGCGCGGGCTATAATCTAAAATTAGAAAACTCGTCGCATGTTGTTTACCGCATTCAAAACCGCACTGCCAAATATTAGCGGCTTTCGATCAAGTGCCTGTTACCAATTAAAAGCTCTCGCGACTCGCCGCGCGGGCTGTGGTGTGCTTGGCCTCGTTTTGGCCTTGTGCGGGACCTGTTCCTTGATGGCACAGACCGCTTACACCCTCACGGACCTGGGCCTAAGCAACCAGTGGTACAGCGAAACGCATGGCATGAACAACGCAGGTTGGGCAGTAGGGGAGTACGAGCCCGTCGGCGCACTGTACCAACATGCATTTCTTTATGACGGCCAGACTACGTCCGGCCTGGCCATCCCGCCCAACATGTACACGATCGCATGGGGGATTAACGATTCCAACGTTATCGTCGGCGAATATCTGCCCGGAAACCCCGCATTCTTCATCATTGAGGCTTTTAAATACGAAAACGGCATTGTGACCGGCCTGGGTTATCTGTCCAGCAGCAGTTACAGCAGCGCGCACGCTGTAAACCGTGAGGGTCAAATCGTCGGCGAATCGAGCACGAATTCCACAGCAAGCGTGATTCACGCCGTATTGTGGGACAACAGCTCAAAGGTCGATCTGGGCGTGCTAAGCGGAAACTATAGTAGTGCCAGCGCTATCAACAGCTCCGGGATAATAGTTGGAGAATCCTCCGTGGAAGGGACCACCAACGTGCAAGCGTTTATTTACACCAACAGCATCACGCCGTTGGGCACACTGGGTGGGGACTACAGCACCGCCAAAAGCATCAACGACGCTGGAGTGGTAGTTGGCGAATCAACCGAAGTCACAGCGGGCATCACCAACCTACAGGCTTTTATATACCAGAACGGGAGCATGAACAGCTTGGGTGCGCATGCGGCAGTTCTAGGCGCCGATTCCAGCAGTGCCAGCGCGATTAACAACCAGGGTCAACTCGTCGGCTATCTCGGATTCGGCCAACTAACCCAGGCCTTCCTGTTCGATGGGACGAACCTGGTGAATCTCAACCAATATATTCCTGCTTCGAGCGGTTTCACGAATCTGGCCAGCGCCGACGCCATCAACGACAAGGGCCAAATTATCGGCTCGGGCACACTCACTAACGGTGACTATCACGGTTATCTACTCACGCCGCTGGCGTCGTCAGAACCGTGGATCCTGTTACGTGCGCCAGCCGTGATTGGCAGCAGCGGCTTTCAAATGAGTGTCGAAGGTCTTCCCGGAGAGCAATTCGTCGTGCAAGCGTCATCGGACCTATCCTCGTCAAATTGGGTATCGCTTTACACCAATGTCCTCACCGGCTCGCAGACGAATTACGTCGATCCGGACTCCCCTAATTGGAGCGCACGTTACTATCGCGCCTTGCTCTCGCGATAAAATTGACGAGCGCCGCCCCCAATAAGGGTAAACCGAACACGAACGCTGCGCGCCAGAAATAAGTCCAGGCGGATTCCGTTAACGCGTAAAGCAATAGCACGGCGAACGACAGTTGGATCGTGAGCGTGCGTGCCAGACCATTCCGCGCTACTGCCGCCAGCGGCAAAGCCCAAATTACATACCACGGCCAGAACCACGATGCTACGAGGAAGAGAGCCAGCACCAATAACACGAGGCACTTTGCCGGCAGCTCCGCCGCGCTACGCGTCCTCCATACCAGCCAGAAAAATGTCGTGCCGAAAACCAACCAGGTGACGAGCCGGATTACAAGGCTCACTCGGACGGAAAGCGGACGCTGGCCGAGCGGCAACAAGAGCTCGGCCAATGCGGGATCGCTTTCTGCGGCTGGTTGCTCGTTTGTTTCCTCGACATCCGCCGTCCGCGCAAACCCGTACTGGCGACCGGCCGGGTCATACACGTAAACCCAATCATCGCTTATCTGCGGCGCAACAACCAGAACCAGCGCGCCCGCTTTCAAGGGACTCTCGACCGCATTAGTCTCCCTGTTTCGGTAGAGCGCGGCTTCGGCTTTGCTTTTGAGCCACCAGCCCTGAAAAAAGATCGTCGCGTCCGCGAGTTGCGGATCCTCGCCGCCCAGCCTGCGACCAATCCGAAAGGCAATTTCATGCAGACTGTTCATGTAGTAGGTGCCTAATAACGACTGTCGCACGGAGGATACAAGGGTGGGAAAGCCTCCGCGCACGGCGGTGTCTTTGCTCGCCATCACTCGCACGCTCCCAAATGCCGTGCCTGCGAGCATTAGGCCCAATAACGCGGCGAGCGTTCCACGCCGCAGGCGTTCCTGCCAACCAGGTAGCAGCTTCAGAAGTGTCAACACGCAGAAAGCGCCGACTATTGCTGCTGGCGCTTTCACTAGAGCCGCTACAGCAAAGAAAACGGCGGAGACCAGCAGGTTGCCGCGTGCCGTCCAGAACACGCCCGCCAGCATCGGAGCCACCATCCAACAATCATTGTGCCCGCCGCAACCCATCTCGAAAATCACAAGCGGATTGCACAGGAAAAAGACCACAGCCATGCCTGCGCGTTCCGGGCATATCTCCCTTGCGAACTGCCACAGCACCCCAGCAGTTACGAGTGTCCCCAACACTGCGGCTATGCGGAACAGCAGAACAGTAAAGCCGACATGATCCCCTCCGACTCGCGCAAGCGCGCCCCCAATCAGGCTCCAAAGTGGCCCATACGGCGACGGAACATAAGAACCCAAAGGTGCCAGATAGGGATCATCTTTTGGCAGCACGGTTTGCTGTGATGACGGATTCACATGATGCAGCGCCAGCGTCCGACCATGCGTAATGTAGGCGTAGATGTCGGAGGACAGCATCGCCGTGCTGCCAAGTTGGGCAGTCAATAGTACGATGCCGGTGATAAGCCCTGCTCTCGCGGCCACCTTTCCTGACATCCTGCGAGCCATCCGCAGCAGCAATCCCCACAGGATGAACTCCGCGGCCATAACGACAGTGAACCGGACCGAGGCAGACGGCCCATGCAACGTTCCCTCCAACCGCTGAATATCGGCTGAGTCAAGCGGAGGTACTCCCGGAACCACTTCGGAGGCATGTGTCGGATGGGCGTCCGGCAGGTAGGGCAACAGACGAATTAGCAGTATCGAAAAGAACAGCGTCGCGATGGCTAGCAAGCACCACGCCGCCAATTGCGGTTGTATCTTCGCTGACTGATTTGAATCGGCTGCTCCCGTGCCTGCCAATGCTTCAGTGGGAATCACAAATGAAATGTATCAAATCGGCGAAGCGAAATGTTCAAAGAGTCCAGATAAGCGGGAACGGTGGGGTCGCACAAAACGCGCACTTCCTCGAGCCGTTCGCCTCGATACGGCGACTGCAGGGCGTCGTCATATCCGGGATGGCAACTGAGTTCGGTCACACCTTCTGCGAATGAATCCAGGATCTGTCTCAGATTAGTAACGCTGATTGCGCCTGGCAGATGTTCGCCTTGAGCCCCCTGTCCATAAAAATCGCCGCAATAACGTATGCGCGGATCGCATTCGCGCAGAGGAACATGAAGCTCTTCCGAATGCTTCTGCATAATGGAGCGGGCCGGCTCGTTGCGGTGGACGTGTTGATGTGAATCGAGGTGTGTGGGATTTCGACTGGTTAAACGACGAAATTCTGCGACTTGATCGCTAATCTCTTCTTCAACAGCTTTTGCATCTTCGGTGTCAACAACTTGGTAAAGCGGTTCCCATTCACCCTTGCGCAGAACCCATTCGCCCAGGTCCACATGCAAGCCGATGCTGATCTTGCGATTTAGCCTGGCGTAATTTGCGGCTTGCACAGCAGCGGGCCAGCGGACCATAAGACTGGCGCTGGTGAGGATTCCCTGCTCGGCGCACTCGATGATACCTCGATTCACACCGGCACTCAGCCCGAAGTCGTCGGCGTTGACGATGAGATAGCGGGGCATTGGGTTAGAGGCCTGCGCGGGTCGTTAGACTTTGGATGACCTTCTCGGCGGCGAAGTGTTCGGCTGCGATTTCTTGCGCAGCGCGACAGTTGCCTTCATAATCGCTTTCGATTTCATCAACTGCCGCGAGAATGTCCTCCATCGTTTGAAAGCTGAAAAGGCCTTTGCCGGTGGGTAAGTAACTCTCGAAGGCCGTGTCCTGGTTGATCACAGGGCGGCTCGCAGCGAGATAACAGGCGCTGCGATCGCTGAACCAGCCGCTCCGAAGGCGAATGTTTTGGTCCTTGGCGACGGTGAATTCGCCGCGAGATTTGAGAATGAAGTCACGGTAGCTCATCATATCGCCAGAGAGTTTGATTGGGTCAGTAACGCGCCACTGATTGTTCTCCAGTAATCGTTTTGTTTTGTCATCGACTCCGACAGCCAGTTCGAAAGGGACAGGGCGAAGTTTTGGGAGGTCGAGAATCTTTTTGAACTCGCGCTCTTTTGACCAGTAATACGTCTTACCGTTGTAAACGATATCTTTGCCTTTATTGTCCCATGTTGCGATGGTGTTGAACGCGGCCCCATTGGCATGACGCAAATTGTTTTCCCACAGGTCGAGAACGACAGGTTGAACTGTCGGTAGCCAATTGAATCCTTCGAGCGGCACGTGGCAATCTGCTTTGCCGAAATTCCCGCCATAGCTGAAGTGTGTATCATGCGCTTCGAGTGCGGCGATGGTCTCTTTGTTGCCTTGCGCGACTTTTATTTGGGTAGCAACGGGATCAGTCTCGACGTAGATGCGGCGGCGACAGGCCATGTGTTCCTCTCGAAGTTCCTGGGCGCCCGTCACGTTCAGAAAAGCGCCGGCCTCTCGATAGAGTCGCAAGATGTTTTCTTCAGTCATGCCGTAGCAGCGGCCGCCGGGATAGTTCCCGCGGAATGCCCACCGGCCTTTGAAGCCGTGCGCCTCAAGAACCGGAACAACTGCCTTCAAATTATTCGTAGCGTCCGGCGATAGATCGTTCAGGGCCGGGTCGTAAATCCAGCGCCCGGAATCCTCGATGTAATAAGGATCATAGCCAAGCCGACGTAAACCGACAAGGAAATGCAGGAACTGATAAGTCACACCCGCCAGTGGAAACCAGAAAAGTATTCCAAAGACGATGATCGGGCCCCTACTGGGTTTGACGGACTTCATCGTTTTCCAGTTGTCGAACGATCCGCGCCGGATTGCCCGCGACAACAGTGTATGGCGGGACATCTTCAGTCACGACCGAGCGCGCGCCAACGATCGAGCCTTCACCAATGGCCACGCCCGGAAGCACAACGCAATCAAAACCGATCCAGACATTCCGCCCAATGCGTATCGGCCTGGCAGCAGCGCCACGGGGCATTCGACGTTCAGACTTGAGGGACAAGGCCTCAAGCTGGTTTCGTCGCTCGGCTGGGTTCAGCGAAACCCCATAGGTATCCATAAACACAACGTTCCAGGAGATGAGCGCGTAATCGCCGATTTCAATCTGTGAATCACAAATGAACCATGCGCCGTGGATGAGTGAAAAATCTCCGACGTTGACATGACCCTGCGGCCCAACATCGAACATCGTTCCAAGGTAAGTCGTGCTCCCGCGCCCGATGCGCACGCCTTCAGCCAACTCGCTGCGATACAGGAGGAAGCTATAACTGGTTTCGACGTACGCGGAATCTTCCACCAAAACATTTTCGGGAATTGTTCCGTCGTACCAATCCCAAGGTAATTTCCGGCCATTAATCGTAGCGTTCATACATTGCCTATGATTTGGCTCGGATTGCCGGCGACTCTCGAGCCTTGTGGGATGTCGCGCGTGACCAGCGCGCCGGGTTCGATAAACGACCCTGCGCCGATTCGCACCCCTTTTAGAATCGTCGCATTCGGACCGATCCAGACGTCGTCCTCGATGATAATCGGTTTGGCGGCAATGACCGGACGCTTTCGCTCTTTGCCAAGTGGAGAACAGGCCACGGCGTCGGCGATTCGTTGCGCCGGCGAGAGGGGATGAAAATCAGTGTCTGCAATGGTTGCGTTCCATCCGATAATGACGTAGTTGCCGATGCGCAGTTCCAGCTCGCAGAGCAACACCGCATTGGAGAAACAACAATAATCGCCGATCTGCGTGTGCGCGGCTTTTCCCAGCGCAAAATGAACTCCGTCCATGGTGCAATGCCGGCCGATGACAAGCGCGGGATTTTTTGAGCTGTGAAATCGTTTGAACGCCAGATCTCCGCGAATGACGGTATTCTCTCCAAGTACAACATTGCCCGGCGAGTTGCCATCGAGCCAACGGCCAGGTT
>Ga0207674_10010363_pt1 | contig 10564 bp, 8 predicted proteins | sample KBSCornC72_FD_184303 | JGI IMG/M metagenome (GOLD analysis project Ga0207674, IMG submission 184303) | Corn rhizosphere microbial communities from Kellogg Biological Station, Michigan, USA - KBS Corn C7-2 (SPAdes) (version 2) | ecosystem: Host-associated > Plants > Roots > Rhizosphere > Soil ...
GGCGGCGCTGGCGATCACCCGTGGGTTCGGAGATGCGCTGAGGATCGGATACCAGGCGCGGCCGGAGATTTTCGCGCGGCACATCGTGCTGCCCACGATGCTGTACGAAAGCGCGGTCGAGATCGACGAGCGGGTCGGGGTCGATGGCGATGTGCTGGTGCCGCTCGATGAGGCGGGCGCGCAGACGGCCCTGCAACGGGTGCGCGATAGCGGCATCGATGCGTTGGCGATTATCCTGATGCACGGCTGGAAATATCCGGCGCACGAGGTTCGGCTGGCTGACATCGCGCGTCAGCTTGGCTTCAGCCAGATCTCGGTCAGCCACGAGGTCGCGCCGTTGATCAAGCTGGTCGGGCGCGGCGATACAACGGTGGTCGACGCTTATCTGTCGCCGGTCTTGCGGCGGTACGTCGATCGCATCGCGGGCGGATTGCCCGAGGGCACCGACCTCCATTTCATGCAATCCAATGGCGGGCTCGCGGAGGCGACTGCATTCCGCGGCAAGGACGCAATCCTGTCAGGTCCCGCCGGCGGTGTCGTCGGGATGGTCGCCGCAAGCGTGCCGCATGAAACTCAACACCTCATCGGTTTCGACATGGGTGGTACCTCGACCGACGTTTCGCATTACGCTGGCCACTTTGAGCTCGCGGACGAGAGTGTTGTCGCCGGAGTGCGCATCCGAGCGCCGATGATGCAGATCCATACTGTCGCGGCGGGTGGTGGATCGATCTGCCGCTTCGACGGGATGCGCTTCCGCGTCGGGCCGGAGTCTGCGGGGGCAAACCCGGGCCCGGCCTGCTACCGCAATGGCGGACCGCTGACCGTCACTGACTGTAACCTCGTGCTTGGTCGCATCGATCCCGAACAATTCCCCAAGGTGTTCGGGCCTGGCGGCGATCAGCCGCTTGATTGCGACGCGTCAGTCGCACGGTTGCACGAGGTTGCCGACCAGCTGGGCGGCGGGAAATCCATCGAGGAAATTGCCGAGGGCTTTCTTGACATCGCCGTCGACAACATGGCCGCCGCCATTCGCAAGATCTCGATCGCGCGAGGTCATGACGTCACACGCTACACGCTGGCTTGCTTCGGCGGTGCGGGTGGGCAGCTTGCGTGCCGGGTCGCCGACGCGTTGGGGATGGAGCGGATCCTGATTCACCCACTCGCCGGCGTCCTCTCGGCCTACGGCATTGGCATCGCCGACGTGAAGGCGATCCGCGAGACCAGCTGGCTGATGCCACTGGCCGAGGATTTCTCGCAAGCTCTCGCCGACCTTGAGGAGCGGGCACGCGAAGCCCTTATCGAGCAACGCATCCACACCGACCGGATCGAACTCTTGCGCCGCGCCCGGCTGCGAACCTCCGGCAGCGATACGACGATCGAAATAGCTGTTGCGCCGATCGAGGAGATGCTGGCCACTTTCACCCAGCTTCACCGCCGCCGCTTCGGTTATTGGGACGACGATGCCGAAGTGATTATCGATGCGCTCGTCGTGGAAGCCTTGGCGGGTTCCTCGGGTGGCTTTGCTGCGGCGAGCAATGTCGAGCCACAAAGTTGGACCGGTCCTGCGCTAATCTTCGACCCGACGTCGACCATCGTCGTCGAGCCCGGCTGGACTGCGGAGCGCGTTAGCGACGGCACCCTGATCCTCACCCGCGCCATTCCGCTTGACCGCGCCAAGGCGATCGGCACCGACGTCGACCCCGTTCGGTTGGAGATTTTCAACAACCTCTTCATGGCGGTAGCCGAGGAAATGGGCGTTGCGCTCCAGTCGACGGCGACCAGCGTCAACATCAAGGAGCGGCTCGATTTTTCCTGCGCGATTTTCGACGCGTCGGGTGCGCTGATCGCTAACGCGCCGCACATCCCCGTCCACCTCGGATCGATGGGCGAGAGCATTCGCCGGATCATCGATGCACGCGGTGAAGGAAGGGACGGTCGCAGCATCCGGCGCGGCGATGCCTACGTGCTCAACGACCCGTATCGTGGCGGGACGCATCTTCCGGACATCACCGTGATCGTGCCGGTCTTCTACGGCGAAGATGCGGACCCGTCGGCGTTCGTCGCCGCTCGTGGCCACCATGCCGACATCGGCGGGATCGCGCCGGGATCAATGCCGCCGGACAGCCGCACCATCGGCGATGAAGGCGTGCTGATCGACAACGAGTTACTGGTCGGCGAGGGACATTTCCGCGAGGCCGAGATGCGTGCGCTTCTAGGCTCAGGCGAGCATCCGGCCCGAAATCCCGACCGCAATATTTCCGACCTCAAGGCGCAGCTTGCGGCCTGCGTTCGCGGTGCTGAAGGACTGATCCAGACCGCGAGCGACTACGGACCGGACGTCGTCGCGGCCTACATGGGCCACGTCCTCGCCAATGCCGAGGAATCCGTGCGGCGACTGCTCGGGCGGCTCGACGATGGCGAGTTCGATTATGAGATGGACAATCACGCGCACGTCCGCGTGAAGATCAGTATCGACCAGGCGGCGCGCTCGGCGACCTTCGACTTTACCGGCACGAGCGACCAGCAGCCCGACAATTTCAACGCGCCTTATTCGATCGTGCGCGCCGCTTCGCTTTACGTTGTCCGCACGCTCATCGACGATGCGATCCCAATGAACGACGGTTGCCTGCGGCCGATCGAGCTCATCGTACCTGAAGGCTCGATGCTCAATCCCCGTTACCCGGGCGCGGTGGTCGCTGGAAACGTGGAGACCAGCCAGGTCGTGACTGACGCCTTGTTCGCCGCCACCGGTCGGCTTGCGCCGAGCCAGGGGACGATGAACAACTTCACCTTCGGGAATGAGCGACACCAATATTATGAGACGATCTGCGGCGGCTCGGGCGCGGGACCTGACCATGACGGGACGAGCGCGGTGCAGACTCACATGACCAACAGCCGCCTCACCGATCCGGAGATTTTGGAGACGCGGCTGCCGGTTCGGCTCGACCAGTTCGCGATCCGCCGCGGCTCGGGCGGGCAGGGGGCGCACAAGGGCGGCGATGGGGTGGTCCGCATGGTGACGTTCCTCGAGCCGATGCGCGCCAACATGCTCGCCAATCGCCGGCGTGTTCCACCGCGCGGGATCGCTGGCGGAAGCGACGGGCAGGCCGGCCGAAATTGGGTCGAGCGAACCGACGGAACGATCGAGATGCTGACGGCAACGGATTCCGCGAATGTCGAGCCAGGCGACCGGTTCGTCATCGAGACGCCGGGTGGCGGCGGGTTCGGGAGGCACGAATGAGCCAATTCAAGTTTGCGGCGACGGCCTTCCTGGTTTCCGACGTCGGGGAGACGGCCCGCTGGTATCGCGATGTGCTCGGCTTTCGCTTCAATACCTTTCCGGACGCTGAGCCGTTCGAGTGGGCGAGCGTGCATCGCGACAGTGTCGAAATCATGCTTCAGCGGTCGGAAGGGTATCGGAAGCCGGACCTCGATCCCTTGCGACCGGGCGGCGTCTGGAACGCTTATTTCTACGTGACCGATCTCGACGACCTATTCGAAGCAATCAAGGACCAGGCGACCGTCCGCCGCGCACCCTGCGACCAGCCGTACCAGATGCGCGAGTTCGAGATCGCCGATCCCAACGGCTACGTGCTGGTCTTCGGACAGAATTTGGTGGCGAACGAATGAATTACTGGCCGCTCATCGGGATCGCACTCGTCGTCATTGGGTTCGCGCTGCGCTTCAACCCGCTGCTCGTGGTTGCGGCGGCGGCCATCGTCACCGGCCTGCTTGGTGGGATGGATTTCCTCAAGGTGCTTGGGACGCTCGGGCACGGGTTCAATGAGAACCGCTACGTGACGATCACCTACATCGTTCTTCCCGTCATCGGCATCCTCGAACGCTACGGCCTGCAGCAGCGTGCCCGGGCACTTATTGGCCGGATGCGCGCGGCGACGACGGGCCGGATCCTGATTGGCTATCTCGCGTTCCGGCAATTGCTCGCTGCAGTCGGGCTGATCTCGGTTGCCGGACCCGCCCAGACGGTTCGACCCCTGGTCGCCCCGATGGCCGAGGCCGCCGCGGAAAAACAGCATGGCAAGCTCGACGAGGAAACGAGCGAACTCGTCAAAGCCATGTCCGCCGCGACGGACAATGTCGGGGTCTTCTTCGGTGAGGACATCTTTCTCGCCATTGCGTCGATCCTGCTGATCCAGGGGTCGCTCAAGAGCTTCGGGATCGAGCTGACGCCGTTCCAGCTATCGGTCTGGGCCATCCCGACCGCGATTTGCGCCTTCCTGATCCATGGAGCTCGCTTGCTGATGCTGGACCGCCGGCTCGGGAGGCGGGCCAAGTGATCAATCTGCACTCGCTTTACATCCTCGCCGGGGCGGTTTTCGCCAGCTTCGCAATCTCGAGCGCGCGCGACGCGACGAACCAGAAGCGCTGGGGCAATACGGCTTTCTGGGGCCTTATCGCTGCGAGCTTCTGGTTCGGCGATTTTCTTGGCGACATCGGCAATGGTGTGCTGGTGCTCGCGCTCGTTGCAATCGCTGGCACGAATCTGCTCGGCAAAGGAAGCCGGCCCTCGACGGCCAGCGAGGAACGCGAAGCTTTGTCCGAAAAGCTCGGCAACAAGCTGTTCCTGCCGGCCCTCATCATTCCGTTCACCGCCTTCGTCGGAACTCTGGTGTTCAACTATACGGCGCTCAAGGGCAGCGGGCTGATCGATCCCAAATCAGTGACCCTTGTGCTCCTCGGCGTCGGCATGACGATCGCGCTTGTCGTTTGCTACACCTGGCTTCGGCCGCCGGTTATGGCCCCGGTCGATGAGGGCGGACGGCTGGCGGATTCGATCGGCTGGGCGCTGGTGCTCCCGCAAATGCTCGCCTCGCTTGGCGCCATCTTCGCCGCTGCGGGGGTGGGGACGACCATCGGCGCATTTGCCAGCGCGATCATCCCGCACGGCAGCATCTTCCTCGCCGTCGTCCTCTACGCGCTCGGCATGGTCGTGTTCACGATGATCATGGGCAACGCCTTTGCGGCCTTCCCGGTAATGGCGGCGGCGATTGGGGTGCCGATCCTGATCCATGCCGATGGCGGCAATCCGGCGGTGATCGGCGCGGTCGGGATGCTCGCCGGCTTTTGCGGGACGTTGATGACTCCCATGGCGGCCAACTTCAACATCGTGCCCGCCGCTCTGCTCGAGCTCAAAAATCAGTACGGCGTGATCAGGGCGCAGGTACCGACGGCGCTGCCCTTGCTCGTCGTGAACATCCTCATCCTTTATATCGCGGGGTTCCACCTGTGACGAAACTCGACCCCGCATTGGCCTCGCGAATGGCTCGCATCGCGCTTGGCCATGTGGCGAAGGAATATCCGCACAAGCTGGACCATGTGTTGCTCGGCGACGAGGATGAGCGGCCGCCACGAGAGCTTCACCCGATCTTCTTCGGCAGCTTCGACTGGCATAGTTGCGTCCACGGCTATTGGTCGCTGCTCACTTTGCGCCGGCTCTTCCCTCAGACCGAGGAAGCGGAGGCGATCGGCGAGCTGGCCGCCAGCAGCTTCACCGCGGACAAGGTTGCTGCCGAGCTAGCCTATCTAGACCGTCCGCTTAGCGGCGGGTTCGAGCGGCCCTACGGCTGGGCATGGCTTCTTTATCTGCATCTCGAAGCGATGCGGCATCCAGAGGATTGGGGCAGGGGCCTCGAACCGCTCGCCCGAGCGTTCGCCAAACGCCTTTGCAATTTCCTCCCAATCCTGACCTACCCGATACGCGTAGGCACCCATTTCAACACGGCCTTCGCGTTGATCCTGTCGTTGGAGTGGGCGGAGGCATTCGATGCGGACCTTGCGGAGCTGATCAGGAAGCGAGTTCGCGACTGGTTCGGCAATGACCGCGACTGCCAAGCGTGGGAGCCGGGTGGCGACGAGTTCCTTTCTCCCTCATTGATCGAAGCCTTGTGCATGAAGCGCGCCCACCCGGCGCTCTTTCCGATCTGGCTCGAGCAATTCCTTCCGCGGATTGGAGAAGGGCAACCCGCGACCCTCTTCACCCCAGCCACCGTCAGCGACCGCAGCGACGGCAAGATCGCCCACCTCGACGGTCTGAACCTCAGTCGTGCCTGGTGCTGGCGTGAGCTCGGCTACCCCGAACACGCCGAGACGCACCTCGCCGCCGCGATGCCGCACCTGTCGGGAGATTATATGGGTGAGCATTGGCTCCAGAGCTTCGCGCTGCTGGCGCTTCGTTCCGGGACTGATTGATTTCAACGGGTTGACGCCGCCCCCTCGAAAAGAGGAAAAGGGCCGCGGAACCGAGCCGACGTCCTTGGGGGGCAAACGGCTGTGCAAAGACGAAAAGTTCATCGGCTGGCTCTTGTCGGCGGCGCCTCGGCGTTCGCCGTGATTGCCGTCGCCATGGCGATTTCACCGTCGCCCGCCGCCAATCCTTCAGCAGCACAGGCTCAGATTCTCCTCCAGCCGCGGCTCGTCGTTCGAGCGTCAGCACCAGCACCTTCTGTCGCGGTTCAGGCTGCCGAAGATCCCAATTACATCCGTGCAACCGGTGTCATCGGCGCCAACCTCAGCGACGCGCTGATCAAAGCCAAGGTCCCCGAACGGATTGGCCGCGAATATGTCGGCGTTCTCGCCCGCGCGATCCGCCTCGCCGATGGCCTCAGCGTCGAAGACAAGTTCGACCTCGTTTATGAGCCAGGCCCAAAGGGCCGCTTGCTCTATGTCGGGCTCGACCGGGTCGCCCGCGCCGACGTCGAGTTGCTCAAATGGACCGACGGCAAGCAGATGATCTGGATCAACGGCGATGGCGTCGGCGGCGAGCAGAGCCAGGGCATGCGTATGCCCGTCAACGGCCGCGTTACCAGCGGCTTCGGTAGTCGCTTCCACCCGATCCTCGGCTATGTCCGGATGCACGCCGGCCTCGATCTAGCGGCCGCTTATGGTTCGCCGATTGCAGCGGCAGCGGACGGACGGATCGTCAGCTCGGGCTGGAGCGGAGGTTATGGCAACCTCGTAAGGATCGCGCACGCCGGCGGCATCCAGACGATGTACGGGCACATGAGCCGGATCGTCGCCCGTTCGGGCGAGATGGTCCGCCAGGGGCAGATCATCGGCTACGTCGGCTCGACCGGCCTCTCAACCGGCCCGCACCTTCATTATGAAGTTCTGAAGAACGGCCGCCCGGTGAACCCGACATCGGTCAAGCTCGCGGCGGCTCCGGCGCAGCTGCAGGGCGAGAAGCTGCACCAGTTCCAAGGTGCGCTGCGCGGTTTGATGATGTTGCCGGGAAGCAGCTGAGTGAGTCCAGCATTACGGTCGGCGTCCCAAAACTCCGGTATCGCTCCCAGCCTCAGGTCCGTGCTTCTTCCGCAGGTCGTGCTTTGCGGCGTGATGCTCGCTGGAGCATTCCTGACCTGCTTCCTCGCAAAGGTCGATTTCTCGCAGCTGTTCGTGCCGTATCTCATCGCGTCGATCGCGGTGACGATCGTTTGCGTGCTGATCAGCGTCTTTTGGTGGGTGCTGCAGCTTGCACTGAAGCAGGCCGATAATCCGGTCGCGACCGTCATCGCTCGGCTGAAAGAACAAGCGCCGCTCCTGATCCTGCCGGCGCTGGTCTTCCCGGTATTCCTTTCCGCCTTCACGGCTACAAAAACCGCGATTCCGTTCCTGGTCGGATATCATTGGGACCTATTCTGGGCTGATGCTGACAAGGCGCTGTTCGGTGCCGACGCGTGGCGGATCGCTCATCGCATCCTGGGCTCGTCGAACATGCCTGTGTGGGAGTGGTTCTACACCGTCGGCTGGGGCTTTGCGCTCGTTTTCACATCCGCCCTGGTGGCGCTGAACGCCGATCGCCGCCGCGTCGGAATTTTCTACTCGGCGATGATGGCGACGTGGATCATTGGCGGTGGCATTTTTGCCTACGCCTTCTCCGCTGCCGGTCCGGTCTTCGTGTCGCTGGGAGATCCGGCGCTGGCCGGACGCTTCGCCGAGCTGAACGCGCTGATGAACCAGCATCTCTCGATGGGCGGAGCCGTACGCCAGACCCAGGAATATCTGGCGTCGGCCGTTCAGTCACACGTTGCCGTGAAGGGAGGCGGGGTGTCGGCAATGCCCTCGATGCATCTCGGCGCGGCGATGATTTACATCCTGGCGTCACGGCGCTCGCTCTGGCTACTGCTATCCGTCCCGTTCTGGGCGGTGATTTTCCTCTGCTCCGCCTATTTCGGATACCATTATTGGATCGATGATCTCATCGCGTCGGCGATCGCTTGCCTTTGCTGGGCGGCGGCAGCTCGGTTCTATCGGGAAGAAACGATCACTCGCCACATCTTGAACGGCGAACCTGCCGGCAGCGAGACCGGGCTCAGCCACGCGGGCACCTGACCGCGCTCCAGCTGGGCGTAAAAGCCGTTGGGCGCTTCGCCGAGGAAAATCGTCGTTTCCGAGCTTCCGGGACAGGTCAGTACATAGGCTGAATGATATTTGCCGATGAGGGCGTGGGCTTGCGCCTCGCTGCCGCGAAAGGCGTTCATTACATCCGCGATCTGCTGACCGTTGCGATGATATGGGCCGGTGATTGAGTCGTGGTGCGTCACCGTAATCAGCCGCGGAGCGATATCGATGAAGGTGAATACCACGCCCTTGGGTTGCGACCCGATTGGTCCGTAGCTCGACAGAGCGTTGCACGACCCGTTGGCGTGGTCGACCGACTTGGTCGCGCCGTCCTTTTGGGCTGGCACGAAGGCGAGCGCCAGCGGTACCGCGGCTCCGATGCCCATGATGACGATGGCACAGGTGCCGAGCACGCGGACCGCCGCCCGGCCGGAATTCCACGTTCGCGGAGCGAACAGCGAAACCAGCGCGGCCGCTCCCGGAACGGCGAGCATCTGCGCCGCCGGAGCCGTACGGATCTGCCAGAAGAGCAGGAGCGTCGCCGCGACGCTGGGCGCCGCTGCAGCAAGAGCTCGGCGCAGCTGGTCTCCATCCTGACGGCGGAACCACGCCAGCAACAGCCAGCCGAGCGTGCCGGTTAGGGGTAGCGCGAGCGTCAGCGCGGCGACCTGCCAGTCGTGCTTGTAGACAGGACGCGCCTCGCTGACGTGACTTAGCCAGAGCCGATCGACCTCGGGCGACACGCCTTCGAGCCGCGTCAAGCAGTGCGGAAACATGAAGGCGTGGAAGGCCGCAACGATGAGGCCAGTGCCAAGGGCAAGGCCGAGCCGCGCCTTCCAGCTTGCTGGTGAAAGCCATGACAGAGTGAACAGCAAAGCGCCGCCGAGCAATGCATCCGACAGCCAGACGGCCGAAAGCGCGTCGCAAACCACGCCGCGGTTCGCGTAGGATGCGAACAAGACATAGGCGAGACCCGTCACCGCCGACAGCGTGACCGCATATCCGGTGAGGCGGTCGCGTTCGTCGCGGTCGGCGATCCAGAACAGGGCGACCGCCGCTCCAGCGATAGCGAGGTAGATCAGCATCTCGAGCCCGATCGCCAGCGACAGGGCAGTTGCGACCCCAAGCGTGATCCCGCCGCGCATCCGCTTCGGGTCGGCAAGAGCGGCAATCGCTAGCGCCAGCAGCGCCAGTTGCCAGCCGTGGTGGTCGATCCGCTCGGGCATGAACATGCTGTTCGTCGAAGCAGCGAAGAACAAGGCGAGGAATGCCGCCGCACAGGCGCGGGGATCGATCAGGCGCCGGACCGTCAGTGCGACCGAGAAGAGCATGAGGAGGCAGGGCAGGAGCGGTGCAATCGCGACCGCCCAGCGCTCCGCCCCGGCCGCACCCATGAACAGCCGAAGTCCCAGGATCAACGCTGCAATTGGGAGGTCGACCAGCCGCGACCAATGGATGTTCGAGCCGGCGAGGCGATATTGATGGAGGTCGAACCAGTCTTGTCCGCCGAGCCACGCGCGGACCTGCATGATCCGCATATTGTCGTCCGTGTCGCCCAGTTCGAACGAGTGAATGTCGGCCCAGCGCTGAAGGACCAACACGGCGCAGATCGCGACCCAAGCGAGGAGGGTGACCGTTTTCCAATGCCGCCCCAGCCAGTCCAGGACCCGCGTTTCTATCGGTTGGCTAGTCATTGCGGACGTAAATCTCGCCAACCTTGTCAGTATAGACGCGATGCCATTCGCGCGAGCGGGCAACCTCGTCGCACAGGTTTGCCGGGGGCGGCAGGGTGGCGATGTACTCCGCGGACTGGCGCGACCGTGTGGTGACAAGATTGCAGTAGCCCTCGAGCGAGGGCTGAAAGACGATCTTCGGCGGATAGCTGATCGAGTCCGGCGGCGTCTTCAGGCTGGTCAGGAAGATCCACACGAGCGGAATCATCGTGACAAGTGCGTACAGGATGACGATTGTCGCGGCGATATTGCGCGATCGGGAGCTCGGAGCGACGACCGAATGGGCGGCGGTGAAGCTCATCGCTGTTTCACCCGGTTGAGCGCCTTCACGTAGATATTGGCAAGACCAAACACCGTGACGAAGAGGATGATCGCAAAGGCCGAGGAGAAGCCGGTGCGCCATTTCTCGAAGGCTTCGCGCTTCAAGGTGATGGAGGCAACCTCTGTGGTCGATCCCGGCCCGCCCGAAGTGA
>Ga0207674_10010364_pt1 | contig 10564 bp, 10 predicted proteins | sample KBSCornC72_FD_184303 | JGI IMG/M metagenome (GOLD analysis project Ga0207674, IMG submission 184303) | Corn rhizosphere microbial communities from Kellogg Biological Station, Michigan, USA - KBS Corn C7-2 (SPAdes) (version 2) | ecosystem: Host-associated > Plants > Roots > Rhizosphere > Soil ...
GCGTAGCCGCGGATCAGCGCCTCCATCGGTTCGCCCGACTCCGCCGCCACGCCGGCGATGTAGAGCAGCGGGATGAAATGGTCGGGCGTGGGCGCCGCAAGCGCGTAATCGGGGTGCTCGGTCACCTTCAGGATGTTTCCCGGATCGCTTTCGAGCTGCGCGGCGACCGCATCATCGAACCGCTCGGCCCAGTCGAACGCACTGTCGGGCTTGTCCCATTGCACCCGCCTCAGATTGTGGACGACGTTGCCGCTGCCCATGATCAGCACGCCCTTGTCGCGGAGCGGAGCCAGGCGACGGCCGAGATCGACATGAAAATCGAGCGGCTTCAGCGCATTGATCGACAGCTGGACCACCGGGATGTCCGCCTGCGGATAGACGTGCGCGAGCACGCTCCACGTGCCGTGATCGAGGCCCCACTGATCCCCGTCGAGCCCGCACCAGACCGGCGCGACGGTGTCCACCACCTCTGCGGCAAGCTCGGGATCGCCGAGCGCGGGATAGTCGAACGCGAACAGCTCGGGCGGGAAGCCGTAGAAGTCGTGGATCGTCCGCGGCTGCGGCATCGCGGTGACCGCGGTCGCCCCGAAGAACCAGTGCGCCGAGATCATCAGGATCGCGCGCGGGCGCGGCAATCGCCGGCCGATCTCTCCCCACGAGCGGGTGAAGCCGTTCAGCTCCAGGGTGTTCATCGGGCTGCCGTGTCCGATGAACAATGCCGGCATTCGGCCCATCGCCCGCTCTCCTTCTGAAGTGCAGGAACGCGGCCCTGCGTCGCCGGTTCAAAGGCTTAACTTGCCTTTACCGCATTGCTCGATGAATCTGTCTCCGTCGGGGGGCAGCACAAGTGAGGATCGCTTCGTTCTTCCAGAAATTGCCGAGCGACCGGCCGGCGCTGGGGATCGCCGCCGGCGGCGCCTTTTTCGCCATTGCCTCTGCGCTTCGCTGGGAGTTCGGCGGAATGAGCGAAGGGTTCGGTCCGATGACCTTGCTCCCTTCGATCCTGCTTGCCGGACTGTTCGGCGGAATCCGCGTCGCGCTCGTCTTCGCGGCCTTGTGCGCAGTCGTCGCCTGGGTGTTCTTCTTCCCCCCGTACGGCACCTTCATCCTCGCGACCGACCACAAGATCACGGTGGCGGTGTTCCTGGTGACCGCGGCGCTCGAAGTCTATGTCATCCGCAGCCTCAACGTCGCGATCTTCGAGCTTTCGGAAGCGCGCGAGCATTCGAACACTTTGTTCCGGGAGCTGCAGCACCGGGTGGCCAACAACCTCCAGTTTGTGGCCGCGCTCCTGAACTTCAGGAAGAAGGCGCTGACGTCGGACCCGCAGGCCGTCGACGCGCTGGATGCGGCGCAGCAGCGGCTCGACATGATGTCGCGAGTCCATCGCCGGCTCCACGATCCCAGATCGGTCGACCAGCCCGTCGGTGACTATTTGCGCGACTTGTGCGCCGATCTCATTGCCGCCAGCGACACGCCCAGAGTGCGGCTCGAGGTGCGTGCGGAGCCGGTCGTGCTCAGCCTCGATCATTTGATGACCGCTTCGCTGATCGTTGCCGAGCTGGTGACCAACAGCCTGAAGCATGCCTTCGGGGGGCGCTCCGACGGTAAGATTGCGATCGACTTGCGCTGCGCGCGCGGCACGTGCACCCTGACGGTAGCCGACGACGGACCCGGACTCCCCTCCAACTTTGGACACAGCACTAACGGCAGCCTTGGACAGGGAATCCTGCACAGCCTGACCCGGCAGCTGCATGGCCGAATCCACCTCAGCTCCGGTCCCGGCATGATCGCCGAGCTGAGCTTTCCGGAATCCGGCCATGGTGCCGCGGCGCCGCCCGGAACAGGCGTGCGGCCCAAGCTTTAGTCCGCGGTGGACAGGAACCCCAACGGTAACGCCGTCTTCGTCCGCCGCGCGCTGATCGTCATCGCGCTCGCCGCGCTGGCGCTGCTGCTGTGGCAGCTGCGCATCGTCCTCGTGCTTCTGTTCGGCGCGATCGTCATGGGCACCGTGTTCCGCGCCATCGCCGAGCCCTTGTCCAAGCATCTCCGGCTGCCCGACGGAGTTGCAGTGCTGATCTCCGTGCTGCTGATCGTCGGCATATTGTTCGGCGTCGGCTGGCTTCTCGGGCAGCAGATTGCCGCGCAGACAGACGCGCTGACCCAGACCTTGCCGCGCGCGCTGGCGCAGGTCGACCAGTGGCTCGGCCAATATGGGCTCTCGCACCCGTTCGAGACGTGGTTCGCGCAGCTGCACCACAGCGGCGGGACCTTGGTGTCGCGGTTCGGCAGCTGGCTGACGACGGCGAGCAGCGCGGTCGCCAACATCCTCATCGTCTTCTTCGGCGGCGTGTTCCTCGCCTCGGAGCCGCGCTTCTACCGCATCGGCGCGATCAAGCTGATCCCCGAGGCGAAGCGCGGCGTCTTCGCCCAGGCGATGGACGAATCCGAGCACGCGCTGCGCCTGTGGCTCAAGGGCGAGCTTATCGCCATGCTGGTGATAGGGGTGATGACCGGCGCGGGCCTGTGGCTGCTCGGAGTCCAGTCGTGGCTGGTGCTCGGAATCCTCGCCGGCTTCTTCGAGTTCATCCCTTTCGCGGGACCGATTCTGTCGGCGATCCCCGGAGTTCTCATCGCGCTCGTGCAGAGTCCGGAGCTCGCGCTGTGGACGACGCTCATGTACATTTTCGTCCAGCACTCCGAGGCGTATCTGATCCAGCCGGTGATCCAGCAATATGCGGTCGACGTGCCGGCGGTCGTGCTGCTGTTTTCCCTGCTCGCCTTCGCGGTGCTGTTCGGCCCGATCGGAATCCTGTTCGCGGCGCCGCTGGCGGTGGTCACCTACGTGCTGATCAAGCGCCTCTACGTGATCGAGACGCTCGACACGCAGACACCGATTCCTGGCGAGGACAAGGATTAGATTTCGAGCACCGTGTAGGGCTTGCCGAGCAGCGGTTTCAGAACGAACTGAGCTACGTTGTAGACCGGCTTGCCGAGCGGGGTGCGGCCTTCGTAGCTGCCGTGGTGGGCATGGCCGTGGACGACCGCCTTCACATGATCGAAGCGGTCGATCGGCTCGCACAGGCGCTGCGACCCGAGATATTGAAAGATCGCCGGCGGCTCACCTTCGATCGTGCCGACGATCGGCGAATAATGGAGCACCGCGACGCTGCGGTCGGTGCGCAAGGTGCGCAGCTGGTTCTCGAGCTTGCGCGCTTCGCTCAGCGCCTCGTCGACGAACGCCTTGACGATCGGCTCGCCGAACGGCGCGAGCTCGCCGCGCCCGAATCCGCCGAGGAAGCCTTTCACGCCGGCGAAGCCGACACCGTCGATCTCGTGCGCCTGCTCGTCGAGCACGATCATTCCCGCCTCGCGCAGGATCGAGCAGACGACGTCCGGCTGCCCGCATTCGTAATCGTGGTTGCCCAGCACGCCGAGCACCGGGATCGAGCAGGCGCGGATGTCCTCGGCGAGGATCTCCGCTTCCTTCGTCTTCCCAAAATTCGTGAGGTCTCCGCACAGGAGCAGCACGTCGGCCGAGTTGCCGATCTCGGTGAACAGCTCGCGATAAGGCGCGACGCTGTCCTCCATCACGTGGAGGTCGCCGATCGCCGCGACGCGGAGCTTGCCGTTACTCGCCGGTGGCATATTGCTCTTCGAGATTGCCGACGGCGTCGGAGAAGCCCCATTCGTCGACGTCCACGGCATAGTCGCGCGGTGAGAAAATCCGGCCACGGCAGACCTTCTTGCCGGGGCCTTTCACTTCCGTCTGATCATGCAGCCGCTCGAGCAGCTCCTCCATCAGCCATCGGGGCACGAGGTGGCGCTCGCTGGGGTAGATGAAACGGAAGTTGAGGAGCGCGATCAGAAGCACCTCCCAATAGAGCTCCATGTGGCTGAGGAGCTGCCGCCAGTCGATCGCATCGTGGCGCTTGAGGATCATGTGCGCGACGTCGGCCATGTCGTAGCGGTGATGGTCCTGAACGAAGATCTTGGACCAGATGAACTGCGTCGGCGGGACGAGCTTCACGGTCGCTCCGAACAGCTTGCTGTCGGGCGCCCCGACGAACCAGTCGTCGGTGACGTGCGTGGTGACGGTCGGCATGTTGGTGATGATATCGACGAACAGCTCTCCGCGCGTGACCCGGTACAGCCAGCGCTCGTCGACGATCTCGACGTCGAAGCCGTGCTCCTTGATGTAGTGGAGCATTTTCAACGCGTCGCCGGCCTTGGCGAACACGTCGACGTCCTTGGTCGGGCGGTCTATGCCGGTGTAGCTCGCGAGCGCATAAGTGCCCGAGACCAGGAACGGAATGCCCGACTTGGCCATCAGGCTGAGCACTTCGGAATAGAACGCCTCCGCCTCCGGCGACGGCTGGATCAGCGACTTGCCCGGCTTCGGTTCGACAGCGGCGTCCATTGCGCGGCCTCAACGGGAGGCGGGGAGGGCGGTTCCCGCGCCACTTCTGGCGCAATGGCGACAGTTGGAGACGGCGATGCGCCAGAGTGACTTTGGATAATATTGTCTAGTCGTCAACTGGGAAATACTCCCGCAGCCGCCGAGTCGGGATCTGCCCGGATCGGTCGCGCAGGGGCCCCGATGCCGGACGTTTCGACCGCCAGCTTCATCGAGGTCCTCCTTCCGTTCATCGCCGTCGGCTTCCTCGCGCAGCTCGTCGACGGAGCGCTGGGCATGGCGTTCGGAGTGATTTCGACGACCTTGTTCGTCACGCTCGGAGTGCCGCCCGCGACAGCGTCGGCGGGCGTGCACACCGTCGAATGCTTCACGACCGGAGTGTCCGGGATCAGCCACATCTTCCACCGCAACGTCGACTGGAAGATGCTCGTCCGGCTGGCCTTGCCCGGAGTGATCGGCGCGGTCCTCGGCGCCTACGTGCTGACGCAGATCGACGCGGCGACGGTGAAGCCGTTTGTGCTCGCCTACCTCTCGGCGATCGGCGTCTATTTGATCTGGCGTGGGATCCGCTATCCGCCGCACCACAAGCCGCCGAAGATCGTCGAGCCGCTCGGGCTCGCCGGCGGTTTTCTCGACGCCGCGGGCGGCGGCGGATGGGGCCCGATCGTTACCGGAAACCTGCTCGTTCAGGGCGCCGAGCCGCGGATCACCATCGGCACGGTCAACACGACCGAGTTCCTCGTGACGCTGAGCGCATCGATCACCTTCATCCTCTCGCTCGGCTTCCAGGCCTTTTCGGCGGCGACGCTGGGCCTGCTCATCGGCGGGGTCGCGGCGGCGCCGATCGCCGCGATGGTCGCGCGCCGGGTGCGCCCGAAGCTGCTGCTGGTGCTCGTCGGATTCGTGCTGACGGCGACCAGCCTCTACGGCGTCTATCGGGCGCTCGCCTGACCCGTTCCCAGGTGGACTCGCGGACGCCCTAACTATCGATAGATGTCGCGCCGCCCGTGGCTTGCGTAAAATGCGCGCATCCGAGTTCCCCTCGGATAACCCGGGAAGGCCCGTCCAGCGCACGCAGGACGGGCCTTCTTTCAGGCGTCTTCCGCGATCGGGATCGCGCGTGCTAGCTCTCCTGATCGGAGGAGAGCGCATGAGATTTCGCCTGCTCGCGGCCGCGGCCGCATTCGCCATCGCATCCCCGCTTGCCGCCGCGCCGGTGCTCGCGCCTGCCGCGGAGCTATCGAAGGACGTGCAGGCGTTCGTAAGCGTTCCCGCAGGGCGAACCGCGCTGACGCATGTGCGCGTGATCGACGGCACCGGCGCGGCCGCGATGGAGGACCGGACGATCCTGATCGACGGCGCGAAGATCGCCGCGGTGCAGCCCGCCTCGGCCGCAATTCCTGCCGGCTATCGCGCCATCGACCTGACCGGCGCAAGCGTCATCCCCGGCATCGTCGGGATGCATAACCACATGTTCTACATCGCGCGGCCGAACCTCGACGCCTCGGGTCATTCGGACGACCCGCTGGTGGTCCCGCAAATGACGTTCAGCGCGCCGCGGCTCTATCTCGCCAACGGCGTGACGACGATGCGCACAACCGGCAGCGTCGAACCCTACGCCGACCTCAACGTGAAGTCGGAGATCGACGCCGGAAGGATGGTCGGTCCGCACATGGACGTGACCGGCCCCTATCTGGAAGGTCCGGACAGCCCGTTCATCCAGATGCACCAGCTGCGCAATGCCGACGATGCGCGGCGAACCGTCGCCTTCTGGGCCGACCAGGGCGTGACCTCCTTCAAGGCCTACATGAACATCACGCGCGCGGAGCTGAAGGCCGCGATCGACGAGGCGCACCGGCGGCATTTGAAGATCACCGGCCATCTGTGCTCGGTCACCTATCCCGAGGCGGCGGCGCTCGGCATCGATGATCTCGAGCACGGTTTCTTCGTGAACACGCAGCTCGATCCCGGAAAGACGCCTGACAAATGTTCGGACGGGCAGGGCACGCCGACCCTGCTGGCGATGAAGCCGGGCAGTGCGGAGGCGAACGCGCTGATCAAGCTGCTGGTCGACCGCCATGTGGCAGTGACTTCCACGCTGCCGGTATTCGCGCAGAGCCTCGCGCTGCACGAGCCGCTCAACCCGAAGGCGATGGCGGTGCTGACTCCCGAAGCGAAGGAATCGTACCTGTACCTGCGCAACCTCGCTGCTACGCGCAGGTCGACGCCGCGCGGCCAGAAGTTCGCCGAGGCGTACGGGAACGATCTCGGCCTGGAGCGGCAGTTCGTCGCCGCGGGCGGGCTTTTGCTCGCCGGTCCGGACCCGACCGGCAATGGCGGGGTGATCCCCGGCTTCGGCGACCAGCGCGAGCTCGAGCTTCTGGTCGAGGCCGGCTTCAGCCCGCTCGAGGCGATCCGCATCGGCACGCTTAACGGCGCGACCTATGTCGGTCTCGCCGATCGGATCGGCTCGATCGCCGCGGGCAAAAACGCCGACCTGATCGTCGTCCGCGGCAACCCCGCCGCCGACATCCGCGACGTCGAGAAGGTCGAGACCGTGTTCAAGGACGGCGTCGGCTACGACAGCGCGAAGCTGCTGGAGTCGGTGCGGGGCCGCTACGGCGAATACTGATCAGCGCCGCGCGCGCTTGTACAGCTTCACCACCTGGTCGACCGGAAGCGCATCGATGTGATGCCCGTTCCCGTCCATCGGGGTCGCGGCGAACATCGAATTGATCGCCGCTTCCTCAGCCGCCTCGACCGCGGCTTCGAACAGAGGCGACATCTGGTCGTTGGGAAGATCGACGATCGCGCTCGGCTTCGCCCGCCGCTCCGGCGTCCGCCGGACGTCGGGATTGGTCGAGAAAGCGATCGCATATTCGCCTGAGCCATTGGTCATCGGCGAGCCGGTCCGCGCGATCCCCAGCAGTCCTCGATGCGCAAGCCGCTCGAGATTGCGGTCGCTGAGCGGCGCGTCGGTCGCGACGACGACGATGCACGACCCGTCGCCGCTCGTTTTCGACAGCTCGTCCTTCAGCATATACTGCCCGAGCGCCTGGCCGACAGGCACTCCCGCGACCTGCAGCACTCCGCCATAATTGGTCTGGACGAGAATGCCGACGGTCCAGCCGCCGAGGCTCGCCGGGAGCTTGCGCGAGCTGGTGCCGATCCCGCCCTTCCAGCCGAAGGCGATGGTTCCCGTGCCCGCACCGACCGCGCCCTCCTGCACCGGACCCTCGCGCGCCTGCTCGATCGCCGCGACGGCATCGGTGGGTCGCACCCGCCGCGCGCGAATGTCGTTGAGCGTGCCGTCGTTGGTCTCGCCGACCACCGCATTGACCGAGCGGACCTGCTCATTGCCGGGCTGTTTCAGAGTCCACCCGATGATCCCGGCGGCGGCCTCGGGCACGTTGAGCGTATTGGTGAGCACGATCGGAGTCTCGATCTCGCCCAGCTCCTCGACCTGGGTCGAGCCCATGAACTTGCCGTAGGCGTTGCCGACCGAGAAGCCGGCCGGGACCTTGTCCTGATAGATGTTGCCGCCGTGGGGAAGGATCGCGGTCACTCCGGTGCGGATGTTTGCGCCCTCGATGATCGTGATTTGCCCGACCTTAACCCCCGCGACATCGGTGATAGCGTTGAGCGGCCCGGTGGGAAGCACGCCGAAGATGATCCCCGCCTCACGGGCGCGCGGACGGTGTTCGGCATGCGCGGCCGTGCTCATGGCAACGAGACCGGCGAGAAGAACAAGGTTGCGCATGTTCGCGTCATCGCGCGCCACCTTGCCCGGCGCAACCGCCGTCGCTAAGTCGCTCGCCCACGCACCCGTAGCTCAGCTGGATAGAGCGCTGCCCTCCGAAGGCAGAGGCCACAGGTTCGAATCCTGTCGGGTGCGCCATCAAAATGAGCGAAACCAGCGTTTTCAAGGCGACAGGAAGCGCGCGAGCGCCTGATGAAGCCGCTCGCGGGCCGAGCCGACGATCATTCCGACGTGGCCGGAGGGAATGGCGATGCGTTCGCCCGCGGGAGCGGTGGCCGCTGGCGCGATGCGGTCGTGATCGGCGGTGAGGTGGAGCGCAGGCGCCGCAAGCTCGTCGGTGCCGATCCATTGGCCCGAACCCGGTAGGTCCTTCCCGAACAGTTCTTCGATCAGCTCCTTCGCGGCGGGGTAGGGCAGAGGCTCGCCTTCGTTCGCCCATTCCTCGAGCTCGACGAAGCGGCGCGCATCGTCGCTCGCCGGGTCGAGCCGGCCGAACTCGGCGAACTTTTTCACCGTTCGCTCCGGGTCGAGCGACCAGAAGGCGGCCTGCAGCACTTCCATCGGCAGCGCTCCGAACTGCCGCGCCGCCGCTTCCGAGTGGCGCCACATGTCGGCGAGCGCGTTCCTCGACGCATCCGGATAGGTCGAGAATTTCCACGGCGCGGCGATCGTCACGACCCGCTCCACCTCGACGAGGTTGGCGGCGGCAATCGCCATCGTCCCGCCGAGGCAATAGCCGATCAGCGCCACGGGTTCGCCGATCTCGCGGAGCAGCGGGATGAGCAACTCTTCGACATGATCGGACACTGACAGCGACGAGCGCTCCTCCGCCTTGCCCCAGTCGAGCAGCAGCGCTCGGCGGTCCATCCGCGCGATGGCTGCCGTCAGCGACACCTTGGCGTCGAGGTCGAGGATCCGCGGCGGGTTGATCAGCGAGGGGACGAGTAGCGCAGGCGGGCCGGTCCCGCCATAATCGCGCAACGCCGCTCCGGCGATCCGCGCGACCTCCGGCTTCGGCGGCGGGCGCTCGCGGCGCGGCGCCTGCTCATATGCCGCAAGACCGGCAAGCGCTGCACGCGCCAGCTCCGGATCGCGTGCCGACACCTCCCGTACCAATTCGAGAAACAGCGGCAGCGGTCGCGGCGCGCGTTCATGTTGCGGCGCACTATCAACCGGTAGTAAGCCTTCATCCGCGTTTCGGGAGCTGTGCATGGCAAAGTCTTCGGGCAAGGTGACGATCAAGAAGTACGCCAACCGGCGGCTCTATGACACCGAAAGCTCGACCTACATCACGCTCGACCGGCTCGCGCAAATGGTGCGCGAGGGGCGCGAGTTCGAAGTCGTCGACGCGAAGAGCGGCGAAGACATCACGCGGCAGGTTCTCACTCAGATCATCGTGGATGAGGAAGCACGCGGCGCAACCATGCTGCCGATCAACTTCCTAAAGCAGCTCATCGGCCTCTATGGCAATTCGATGCAGAATTTCGTCCCGTCCTATCTCGAAGCCGCGATGGACGCGTTCCAGCGCAACCAGAGCGCGGTGAAAGACGCGTTTAGCGGCAACATGTTCGCCGACCTCGCCAAGCGCAACATGGCGATGTTCGAGGACGCGGCGCAGGCGTTCACCGGCCAGAAGCCCAAACCGGAAGCGAAGGCGGAGAAGCCGAACAGCAGCGAGGTGGATCAGCTCAAGGCCGAGCTCGCCGCGCTGCAGGCCAAAGTCGACCGGTTGAGCCGCTGACGATCATGATCATTGCGATTGCTGCAGCGCTCGCGCTGACCGCCGATTTGACTCCGGGCGTCCCGGGAGCGCCGATCGCCAGCGACCTCACCTACGCGGTGCCGATCGCCGGCAACTGGACCTACGCGGCGACGCCGACGGGAAGCGAGGCGACCTTCTCCGATTCCGCCGGCCATCCGCAGCTGACGCTCCGCTGCACGCGTGCGACACGGCGCATCGCAATTCAGAAGACCGCCGGCACCGCATCGCCGTCGCTGTGGGTGTGGACCAGCTCGCAATCGAAGATCCTTCCGGCGACCTACGACGCATCGACGGCGCGCGTGAGCGCGGAGCTGGCGGCGTGGGATCCGCTGCTCGATGCGCTCGCGTTCAGCCGGGGGCGCATCGGAGTCAGCTCGTCCGGAGTGGCCGCACTGGTCGCGCCGCCCTGGGGCGAAGTCGGACGGGTGGTCGAGGATTGCCGCGTCTGACGCGCGAAGCAAAGAAGTCTGACGATTATTCACGCGATTACAAGTCTTGTGTTCGCCCCCGCAAGAACTCATCTTCTTCCTGGCTTCAACGCAGCGAAAGGAGGTGATCCGATGTCTCATGGTTCAGCAGGGAGGTCGGAAAGGGGTGTTCGTAGGCCCTAAAAGCTGACGGACGG
>Ga0207674_10010365_pt1 | contig 10563 bp, 9 predicted proteins | sample KBSCornC72_FD_184303 | JGI IMG/M metagenome (GOLD analysis project Ga0207674, IMG submission 184303) | Corn rhizosphere microbial communities from Kellogg Biological Station, Michigan, USA - KBS Corn C7-2 (SPAdes) (version 2) | ecosystem: Host-associated > Plants > Roots > Rhizosphere > Soil ...
GCTTCTGGGCGAAGTTCCTGGTGTTCGACGCGGCGGTGGCGGCCGGCTTCACCGGCCTCGCGGCGGTGGGCATCGCGGCATCGGTGATCGGCGCCTTTTATTATCTGAAGATCATCAAGACGATGTACTTCGATCCGCCGGCCGAACCTTATGCGCGGGATCGCAGCGGGGTGGAATATGCCATGATCGCGCTGACGGCGACGATCGTCGTGGTCGGCTATCTGTTCAACCCGCTGCTCGACAGGGCAAGCGCGGCGGCGGCGGCGGCACTGTTCTGATCGCGCCGCCTTCTACCGGACGCATCATCGTCCTTCAGGAGACCGGCTCGACCAACAGCGACATGGCCGCCCTGGCGGCGAGCGGCGCGGAGGAGGGCCTGTGGCTGCGCGCCACGCGCCAGACCGGCGGGCGGGGACGATCCGGGCGAATCTGGTCGAGCGGCGAAGGCAACCTCCACATCTCGACCCTGGTGCGGTTGCAGCCGGGCGATCCCCCACCCCATACCCTGGCGCTGGTCGCGGCGGTGGCGGCGCATGCGGCGGTCGACGCGCTGGTGCCGGGAAGCGGCGTGACGATCAAATGGCCCAACGACCTGATGGTCGGCGATCCTTCGGGCGGCTGGGCCAAGCTGTGCGGGATGCTGCTGGAGCGGGTCGGCGATGCGGTGGTGGTCGGCTTCGGCCTCAATGTCACGCACGCGCCACAAATCGAAGGGCGGAGGACGATCGACCTTGCCTCGCTGGGGGCAGGGGCCGATATGGACGCTGCCCGCGTCGGTGAGGCGCTGGCCGAAAGTTTCGGCACCTGGCTCGCGCTATGGCGACACGAGGGGCTGGCGCCGGTCCGGCAGGCGTGGCAGGTGGCCGCGCATCCGACGGGAACAGCGTTGCGTGTTCTTTTGCCCGATGGATCGGAGACGGAGGGCAGCTTCGCCGGGCTGGCGGAGGATGGCGCTCTCATCCTTCTTCGGCGGGATGGAGGCGCGGCCGTAATCCACGCCGGTGACGTGTTCGCGATATAGGAAAGGATCGCCAGATGCTGCTAGCTGTCGATGCCGGCAATACCAATGTCGTCTTTGCCCTCGTGACCGATACGGGCGAGATAGCCGCGCGCTGGCGGATCGCCACCGATCCGCGCCGGACGGCGGACGAATATGCGGTCTGGCTCAACCAGTTGCTCGGTCTGGAAGGCTATGCCCTCGGCGACGTGACCGGGGTGATCATCGCCACGGTGGTGCCGCGCGCGCTCCATAATCTGGAGGTGCTATCCTCCAAATATTTCCGCGTCGATGCGTTGATCGCGGGAGAGGCGGATGTGCCGTGGGGCATCGTGCTGGATGTTCCCGCGCCGCAGACCGTCGGCGCGGACCGTGTGGTCAACGCCATCGCCGCCCACATGAAGCACAAGAGCGATATCATCGTCGTCGATTTCGGCACGGCGACGACATTCGACTTCATAGATTATAACGGCGCCTACAAGGGGGGCATCATCGCCCCGGGCATCAACCTGTCGCTGGACGCGCTGGTCAATGCCGCCGCAAAGCTGCCCCGCATCGCGATCGAGGCGCCGGCCAACAACAAGTCGGTCATCGGCACCACGACGGAAGAGCAGATGCAGATCGGCGTATTCTGGGGTTATGTCGCGATGATCGAGGGCCTCGTGGCGCGGATGCGGGCCGAGATCGGGCGACCGGTCCAGGTCATCTCCACCGGGGGCCTCGCCGTCCTGTTCGATGCCCACACCCATATTTTCGACGCGATCGAGCCTGACCTGACGATCCGCGGTCTTTCCATCTTGTACGAACGGAGCATTTCCCCCGCATGACGCCCGCCAAAGAACTGATTTTCCTCGCGCTCGGGGGGTCCGGCGAGATTGGGATGAACCTCAACCTCTATGGCTGCGAGGGCAAGTGGCTGATGGTCGATCTCGGCCTCACCTTCGCCGATCCGGGCTATCCGGGCATCGACCTGATCCTGCCCGATACGCGCTTCATCGAGGACCGGCGCAAGGATCTGCTCGGTATCGTGCTGACCCACGGGCATGAGGATCATATCGGCGCGATCCCCTATCTGGCCGCCGACCTCGACGTGCCGCTCTATGCGACGCCGTTCACCGCCGGCCTGATCCACGCCAAGCTGGTCGAGGAGGGGCTGACGGACAAGGTGAAGGTCCGCATCGTCTCGGATTTCCAGCCGGTCGATCTCGGGCCATTTCGCTTCCGCTATGTGCCGCTGGCGCATTCGATCCCGGAGGGCAATGCGCTCGTCATCGAGACACCCTATGGCAAGGTCTTCCACACCGGCGACTGGAAACTGGACGAGGAGCCGCAGATCGGCGTGCCCGCCACCCCGGCGGAACTGACCGCGATCGGCGACGAGGGCATATTGGCGATGGTGTGCGACAGCACCAACGTCTTCAACGCACAGGCGAGCGGTTCCGAGGGTAGTGTGCGCGCCGGCCTGATCGAGGCGGTGTCGTCGTCGAAGGGGCGCGTGCTCGTCACCACCTTCGCGTCCAACGCCGCACGGCTCAAGACATTGGGCGATGTCGCCAAGGCGACCGGCCGGACGCTGTGCGTCGCGGGTCGCTCGCTCGACCGCATCCTCGGCACGGCGCGCGGCTGCGGCTATCTGCTCGATTTTCCGGAGACGGTCGATTTCGACGGCATCATGAAGGTGCCGCGTGAAAAGGCGATGATCGTCGCGACCGGCGGGCAGGGGGAGGCGCGCGCCGCGCTCGCCCGCATCGCCGGTGATTCGCATCCGCTCAAGCTGGAGGCCGGCGATACCGTTATCTTCTCGTCCAAGGTGATTCCCGGCAACGAACTGGCGATCGGCCGCATCCAGAACCAGTTGGCGGGCAAGAATGTGCGGATGGTGACGGAGAAGGAGTCGATCATCCACGTCTCCGGCCATCCCGGACGCCCCGAACTGGAGGCGATGTATGGCTGGATCCGGCCCGAGATGCTGATCCCCGTGCATGGCGAGATCCGCCATATGGCGGAGCAGGCACGGCTGGCCACCGCCACCGGCGTCCCGCGCACCATCGTGCAGAAGAATGGCGATGTCGTCCGCCTCGCCCCCAATGGCCCGGTGAAGATCGGCGTCGAGGGAACGGGACGGCTGGTGCTGGACGGCGATGTCATCCTGCCGGCGGATGGCGGCACCATCAACGAGCGGCGCAAGCTGGGCCTTTATGGCCATGTCACTGTGGGCGTGGCGTTGAACCGCAATGGCGCCGTCGCTGGCCAGCCGGACGTGCGCGTGATGGGCATCCCGGTCGAAGAGGACAAGGACGCCTTCATCGACGAGGCCTGCGATGCCGCACGGGCGGCGGTCGGAAAGGCGCGTTCCAAGGATGTCGAGGCGGTGCGCGAGGCGGTGCGGCTGGCGGTGCGGCGCGTCACGACCAACTGGACCGGCAAGAAGCCCATCGTGGACGTGACCGTCATCGCGGTGTAGGGCGCACATCATGCCCATAGCCTCGATGTTCGCGATCTATTTCCTGTTTTTCTTCCTGTGCCTGTTCACGGTGCTGCCCTTCGGGGTGCGCACCGCGGACGAGGCGGGAACGCAGAAAGTGCCGGGACAGGCGGACAGCGCGCCGGCCCAGTTCCATGTGGGACGGACAGCACTCAAGACCGGGATCATCGCGGTGATCCCGACCGGGCTATTCATCCTGAACTTTTACCACGGCTGGCTGACGCGCGACATGTTCGACGGCGTCATCCACTGGCTCGGCGCGCCCGACTGATCATCCATTCCGAGCCGGCAGAGACGCCATCTGCTTTGAAAATGCTCTGATCAGGCTACGCGCAGCCGCTCGATCGCCTGTGCCAGCGCGACATAGAGCTTGCCGAGGTCGGAGGAGAGCAGCGCGATGGCCAGCGTGTGGCCATGCCGGGCTTCCAGCACGCCCGCCAGCATCGCCTCGAAATCCTCGACATAGCGGCTCACATGTTCGCGGAACTGATCGTCCGCATCGTAGCGGGCGTGGACCTGCTTGATGTCGGCGTTGCCGACCAGCTTCACCGCGCGTCGTGCGAACAGGCTCTTGTCGCCGCTCAGATAAGAGGACCATTCGCGTTGGCCGATATCCTGCTCGAACCAGCGGGCGACGTCGATGGCGCTGTCGTTCAGCGTTGCGATGATCTGTGCGGACCGTTCGGCGATATGGTCGCGCTCGCGCGTTTCCTCCGCCTGCCGGGCGCTGGCCATTCGCTGTTCGAGGTCGGTGGCGGTATCGGCGATAGCCATCATCTCGCGCATCAGATGGTCGGTGGCGCGGTGAGCGGACTTGACCGCATTGTCGGCGATTTCCGCGATCTGGGCGATCTGGGCGTTGACCTTTTCGCTGACCGCCTTGTCGAGGGCGTCTCCGCTGGCCTCGGCCAGCGCCTGCGCGGCGCGCGCGACGACGATGGTGATCGCCTCCTCGGCGCGCGCGGCGGCTGCGATCGCTTCCTCGCGGAGCCGTTCGGTCGCGGCGAGGAGTTGCGGCGTGCCCGTCTCGACCATGCGCTCCATCACCGCCGCGCTTTCGTCCAGCGCCGTGCGCAGGGCGGAAATGTCGCCGGTGTGGCGGGTCAGGCTGGCGTCGCCCGCGCGGATGCTGGCTTCTACGACCCGGCTTTGCTCGACCAGTGTTGCGCTCGCCTGTTCGAGGTGCCGCGCGGCGGCGTCGGCGGTGCCCGCCATGCCCTCGGCCAGCGTGGCGGCTTCGCCAAGGCGCGCTTCGGTGGCGAGGAGGCGCGTGTCGAAGCGTCCGAGCGCGGCGGGCAGGCTCTCGTCGATCTCGCGGATGTTGGAATCGAGCGCGAGCAACAGGGCCTCGACCCGCTCGATCAGATGCCCGGCGCCAACATTGCTCTGCTGGAGCGCGGCGCCGACACGTTCAGCCTGGGCGCCCAGCCCGGCGAGATGCCCGGCGATCCGCGTCTGGCTGCCGCTCGCCTCCTGTTCGAGGGACGCCAGTCGCTGGCCGATCTCCTCCACAGCGCCGCCGAGCGAGCGCACATGCACCGCGCTATGCTCACCCTGGTCGCCCAGCGCGGCGAGCGCCGCCATATGGTCCGCCAGCCCGTCGCGCGCGGTCGCCATGGCGGTGCGGGCGCGCTCCAGTACCAGTTCGACTCGGGCCGACGCCAGTTCCGCCGTCGCGGTTAGTTCCTCGCCGGTCTCTCGCGTCCGATCGCGCAGCATGGCCATTTGCAGGATGACCGCATCATGGGTCTGGCCCAGCTGCATCCGGGCCTCCTCCGCGACGATGGCGGACCGGTTCAGCTGTTCTTCCATCGCTTCGCTCTGGCTGGCCAGCGCCGCGCCGCTCGCGGTCAGCGTACGATTGATCGATAACAGGCGCTCGTCGACTTCCGGCGCACGCTCCTCGATGGCCCTGACGAGCGAAAGCGCGTCCGCCGCCGCCGCGCCCGACGCGCGCAGGGCGATATCGGTCTGGCCGGCCTGGGCTTCGAGGGTTCGGGCGGCGGTCAACACGGCATCGGCGCTGCCTTCGGTCAATGTGCCGATCGCGCGCGACTGGCGTTCCAGCGCGGCATAGGCCTGGTCAAGGCGCTCCTCGGCGGAGGCGAGATGCTCCAGCGCCCGCTCGGCCTCCGCGGTGACCCCCCGCGCATAGTCATGCCAATGCTTCGCCGGGTCGGCATGGGGACGCCACAGGATCGTGCCGATGGCCACGAGCAGGAGCGGCGGCGTGGCAAGGGCGGCGGCGACGAGGAGCAGGGCGCTACCCGTGATCGGCGTCATTTCCTGCAGCAGCAGCCAGCCCGCAAAGGACAGCCAGATCACGATGGTCATCACGACGATCGTGCTCATCATCGGCCGCGTGCTGTTGCGATCGCTCATGGCCGCGTCGCCATCGGTATAGAAGGACTGCTCGGGGAAACCGACCGGCCCATGGCCTGTAGCCTTTGGCGGCGATGCTTCGGAGCGCGAATCGGGCGGGGGGGCTTCTGCGGAGTCGGTCTCTCGCATCGCCTGGGCCATATTCGCCCATTTCGCATCGGATGCGGCTTCTTCCGGGGAGCGGCCCATCTGGCCCATGAATTTCGGATTGTTCATCGTGCGTCCCGTGTGTTTCCTTGCGCGCGGCCCGGTCCGGACGGCGGCGTATCGCCACTCAATTCATTCTTAACGGACCCATGACACTCTTGTCGCATGGCCTATGAATCCGCCCCTGTCGATGCTCTTCTCGCTACCGCGGCCGGTGACGACCCGGCATTGATGCACGATCTGCATCTCGCCTTTCTGGGAAGCGCCGAGGATCAATACCGGGCGCTGGCCATGGCGGCGTCCATCGCTGAATGGCACATGGCCGCATTGCGCTTCAAGGGTCTTTGCGTGCGCTTTGGTATGACGGAAATGGCGGACCTTGTCGGACAGGCTATCGAGCGGCCGCTGCGCGACCCCGCCATGTTGCGCCGGATCGGCGCGATGCTGACGTCTCTGTCCGCTCCGCGCTGACTCTCGCGACGTGTTCGCGCGCGGTTTGCAGCTTCCTTGCAATCGACCTCCCGTGCGCTAACAAGGACAGGATCGCAATTTCGGGGCGGAAAATCGCTATCTGATGGCCCTTGTCGCCGTACTCAGCGCACGCAGCATGACGGAACCGGCTGGGCCACGCCGGCGCGGAGAGCTGAGCTTTGCCGGCCAGGCACTGGTCGAATATCAGGCGCGGCAGGGACATGCTGCGGGCGCCACGTCGATCCTGATCCTGGTCGACGACATCAGTCCGATATTGACGGGCGTCGTGGACCGGCTGGCGGCGGACGGCGTCCAGGCCACGCTGATCCGCGACCTCCCGACGCTGGGCCGGATGATCGCGGTCACCGACCGCATCCTGTTGACAGGCGACGGCGCCATCCTGCCGGGTGGTGTCATTCGTCTGCTGGCGCTGGGGGAGGGCGCGCGCCTGCTCGTGCTGCCGGCGGGGCAGGCCACGCGCGCGTTCGAGCGAATCGACAGCGAGCATCAGTGGGCGGGGGCGCTCGCGGTGCCCGCGCCGATGCTGCTCGGCCTGCTCGACATGCTGGGCGACTGGGATCTGGCGCTCACCCTCGTCCGTCAGGCGGTGCAGGACGGCGCTGCGCGGACATTATGCGATATGGGCGACGTCTATGACGGGCGCATCGCGCTCGCCACCGATCAGGCTATCGCGGACGCCGCGACACTGGCGCTGGCGCGGGGTTCCGATGGCAATGCAGGTGAAGGCGTCGGCGGCGATATCGACGACTGGCCGGTCGGCCGCCCCGCCGCGCTGATCGTGCCGGTTGCGATCCGCCACGGCGTGGCGCCCGGCATGCCGCGCAGCCTGGCCATCGGCATGGGGGTGCTGGGGTTGGTGGCGATCGCCGGCGGCCTGGTGCTGCTGGGATGTCTTCTCTGCTTTGCCGGGCTGGTGAGTGATGCGGTGTCGGCGCGACTCGACCGGCTGCTACGGCTGGTGACCGCGTCCCGGCCCATGGACCGCGTCCCGACGGTGATCGCGTTGCTGGCGATCCTTGCGGTGGGCCTGCTGCATGGCGGCGGCGGCCCGCTGGGTGGCGCGGGCGCGATGGTGAGCGTGGGGCTGCTCGCGCTGGGGCCTCTGCTCCAGCGCAAGGGCGTGGGGACGGACGTGCCGGAGGTGTTGAAATTCGCTCCGGGCACGGCCTTGCTCCTGCTCGCGCTGGGTGGCCTGCTCGATGCGATGGACAGCATGACGGCGGTGTGTACTTTGCTCGCCTTTGCCAGCCACGCCAATCAATTGGTTCGCATCGGGCAGCGGGTTTAGGGCGTCTTAACCTCGTTTCGCTATGCCCGACGGGTCATGACAGCTCTCTCCGATCGGCCGGATGCCCCCCTTCGCGATGCCATCGCGGGCACTATGCGCCATGCCGGCGACGTTGCCCTGCTGTTGCAGGGTGGCCAGCGGCGCTGGACCGATGCGCTGTTGAGCGAGACGCGCGCGCATTTGTCCGGTTGCCTCAACGCCGTCGAACTGTCGATTGCCTTTGCGATGGGTGACAGCTGGCTGGCGCGGCCGGTGGAAGCACTGGGGCCAGGCTATTGTCGCACCAGGATCGAAGACTATCCCGCCTTGCTCTCGCCGCTGCTCGTCGATCATCTGCGCCAGCGGGCCGCGGCCGCGCTGTCGCTCCGTCTCACCTTGATTCCACCGGCGATCCTGGGTCAGGACGCGCCCGCGTCCGCGATCGGGGCCGGTCCACTGGGGGATGCGCTGACGGCGTTGCGGTTCGCGGTCGACCCATGGTTCATGCCGCATCCCATCGATCGCCCGATGCGCGCGGACCTTGCGGCGGAACCCTTTTGCGATCTGGTCTGGACCGCCGCCGCGTTGCTGATCGAGGGGTTGGCCGCGCGGATGGGCGTGGACAGCGCCACGGCGAGCAGCGTGATCGCGCGCGCCGCCGAAACGGTGATCGCCCGGCATGACGAGCAGGCGGGTCCGTTCGCGCGTGCAGCCTATGCCGCGACGCTTGCCCGCGACGCGGACAAGATTGCGGCCGTCGCCGGTGAGGCCGCTTTGCGTCATGATCTGCTCCTGCTGGCCGCGCTCGGTGGCCGCAGCGCGGGGATCGGACTGGATCAGGCGATGGCGCTGCTGATCGACGGTGAACCGGACGACCGGGCGGCGTTCCTGCGACTGCTGGGGCTGGATGATGCCGCTTATGTGGCGGTGCTCGATGGGCTGTCGCCCCTGCTGGAAGTCGCGGCCGACTGGCACTTTTCCGATCTGCTGACACGCTTTCATACGCTGACCCCGGATCAGGCGGTCGAACGGCTGGCGCGCTGGCGTGGCCCGGCGCCGCTGATCGACAAGCTGGCGCGGATCGGTTGGGGCACGTCGTGACCGGCGACGGCGTCATCAGAGGGCGAACGTCCCGCGACGGACGGATCGTCGCCGCCGATCCGCCATTGCTGGCGCTTCAGGTCGCAGCGGGCGGTGTGGAGGGTGGCCCGCTCGTCGTGCCGACGCTGGCCCATCTGGCGCGCCTCGCGACGCGGTTGGGCGTGGCGATCGCCCGGCCGGCCAGCATTGCCTCCGGCGCATCCGACATTTCACTCTGGGTCCGCATGAAACCCGATGGCGACGGCGTCGACATCGCGATCGTCGACTGGGAAGAACAACCGCGCGCGCCCGAGCCTGTCGATCTCGCCGCCATGGGCGCGCATGGCGAACTCGCCCGCGACGGCTGGATATGGCGGATCGATGCCCGACTTCAGTTTCATCCGATGGATGCCACGGAGGCCGGGTGCACAATTGGCCATGACCTCCCGCGCACGGGGGAGGCGCTCACCGCCTATTTTCACCTGCTGGAAGTTCAGGGGGGCGAGGAACGCCTGCCGCTGCTCACCGCCGTCGCGGCGCGCCGTCCGTTCCATCGCCAGCCCGCGCTGCTGCGGAGCGACGAGACGATCCGCTATTCGCTTGCCGCGCTGCCGACCTTCGATGCTCTCGGCCGGTTCACCGGCTACCGCGGCAAGGCGATTCGTGAGGGCGCGGAGGCTGTGGGAGCGCCTGTCTCTCAACAACCCGACGACTATTCGCCGCTGTTCAGCCGCCGGCTGGACAACGCCCTGCGCCAGCCGTTGGGCAGGATAATCGCCAATGCCAATACGATCAGCGGGCAGTTGGAAGGCCCGTTGCGCGCCGACTATGCGGCCTATGCGGCGGATATTGCGGAGGCGGGCCGCCATCTGGTCGAACTGGTCGACGATCTGGCCGATCTGCAGGCGATCGAACGCCCCGATTTCGCGGTCATGCGCGAGGAAGTGGATGTTGCCGACCTCGGTCGCAGGGCTGCGGGCCTGCTGAAGATGCGTGCCGCCGAGCGTCATATCGCAATCGCGCCGCCCGACAGCAACGAGCGCATGCTGGCGACCGCCGAATATCGCCGCGTGCTCCAGATTCTGGTCAACCTGATCGGCAATGCGGTGCGCTATTCTCCGGACCACAGCCAGATCTGGGTGCGTGTGGACGAGGATGAGGCGGCCGGCACGGTAAGCGTTATCGTCGCGGATCAGGGGCGCGGTATCGACCCCGCCGACCATGAACGCATCTTCGCGCGTTTCGAGCGACTGAACCCGGAGGATAATGCGGGGAGCGGTCTGGGCCTCTATATTTCGCGTCGGCTGGCGCGGGCGATGGGCGGTGACATCGCGGTCGAAAGCGCGCGCGGGCAGGGAGCGAGGTTCACGCTGGTTTTGCCGGCGTGGCGGCGCTGACCGAACAGGCCAATCCCTAAAGAAAAAGGCCGCCCCAAATGGAGCGGCCTTTCTCACTTTAACCGGGATCCGGTGATCACCGATCGCCGATCGGCACATAGTCGCGCTGCGTCGGGCCGTTATAGAGCTGGCGCGGACGACCGATCTTCTGCTCAGGGTCGGAGATCATCTCGTTCCACTGTGCGACCCAGCCGACTGTGCGGGCAAGGGCGAAGAGCACGGTGAACATGTCGGTGGGGAAGCCGATGGCGGACAGGATCACGCCCGAGTAGAAATCGACGTTCGGGTAGAGCTTCTTGTCGATGAAATAGGGGTC
>Ga0207674_10010368_pt1 | contig 10563 bp, 10 predicted proteins | sample KBSCornC72_FD_184303 | JGI IMG/M metagenome (GOLD analysis project Ga0207674, IMG submission 184303) | Corn rhizosphere microbial communities from Kellogg Biological Station, Michigan, USA - KBS Corn C7-2 (SPAdes) (version 2) | ecosystem: Host-associated > Plants > Roots > Rhizosphere > Soil ...
CGCGCCGCCGATGCGATTGCCGAGAGCGTCGAGAACAGCCCATCCGAGGCGCAGTTCGATGCCGAGCGGCGCAGGCTGCTGGCGGTACTGGACTTCGATGCAGACACCCCAACCATCACGGGTGGCAGCGATGGGCTGACCAGCCTCTACGCCAGACTCTGCACCTTGGACGATGCCACCGTCATGTCCATCCTGTCTGTGGTGATGGGCGAGACCTTGGACGCACGGTGCGATCTTGTCGACGCGCTGGGCATGCAGCTTGGCATCGACATGGCGCAGGTCTGGCAGGCCGACGACGCCTTGCTCGATAGCCTCCGCGACCGTGAGGTGATCGACGCCATGCTGGCCGAGGTGGCGGGCAAGGATATTGCCGAAGCCAATGCGAAGGCAACCGGCAAGACCAAGAAGCAGATCGTTCGCGATTGTCTGACAGGCACCAACGGACGCACCATGGTCGAGGGCTGGGTGCCGCGCTGGCTGCGCTTCCCGGCCAGCGGCTACACGCAGCGCGGCGGCGTCGGCAGCGTCAGCCGGACGACCAGCGCCGTAGAGGCCATGGCCTTGTCCGCCTACGCCGAACCCCATGGCGATCCCGCACCCTTGCCACAGGCCGCATGACCTGTCCTGGCCGGCGGTCTTTCAAACCGCCGGTCCTTCCTTTGAACGGGAGACCTGTCATGACCGACACCCCCGATCCTGATCGGCTGGAACGTCTGGAGGCGGCCCTGCTGACGATGCCGCGCCTGCGCCGCGAGATATTCCTCGCCGTCCGGCTCGACGCCATGACCTATGAGGAGGTCGCCAGAATAACCGGCCTTTCCGTCCGGGCCGTCGAGCGGCAGATGGGCCGCGCCATCGCCCATATCGGTTACCATCTGCGCCATGGAGAAGCATCGCCACCGCGCCGATGGTGGCGCAAATGATTGCGAGGCGGAGAGATTTCATGCCGTCAACCTCGTCGCTGCTACGCGGCGAGGTTGGCGGATTTGCGATAGCAGGTTAGGACTAGGGCCATGAAGACCAGCCTCGACCATCTGCCCGAAGGCAAGCGGCGCGAACTGGCGCATGTGGTCGAGACCGTGCGCGAGGGCTTTGCCCGTGCCACCGCGCAGCGCACCCAGCCGCGCTATCGTAACGGCAGGCTGCTCAAGATCATCCTGTTCGGCAGCTATGCGCGGGGCGATTGGGTCGAAGACCCGGTGGGCCGCTATTTCTCCGATTATGACCTGCTGATCGTCGTCAATCATGACGATCTGACCGACATTGCGGAGTTTTGGGAGAAGACCGAGGCGCAGCTTCTCGCCGACCTGTCGGCGGGCACAATCCTGCGCACGCCGGTCAGCCTGATCTATCACAGCCTCGACGATGTGAACGAGAAGCTGCGGCTGGGTCGCTATTTCTTCATGGACATATTGCGCGACGGCATCGCCCTGTTCGAGGAGCCGGGCCACCCCTTTGTCGAACCACAACCGCTATCGCCGGAGCAGGCGCTCAAGGAGACGCAGGACTATTTCGACGAGTGGTTTGAAAGCGCTGAAACTTTCCTGAAAACGAGTCAGCTCGTGAAGGAAATGGATCGTCCGAAGGAAGCGGCGTTTCTCCTGCATCAGGCGACCGAGCGCTTCTATCATTGCCTGTTTCTCGTCCGCACTTTGTACAGCCCCAAGAGCCATAATCTGAACCGGCTGCGCGATCTGGCCGAGGAACTGGAGCCGTCGCTCAAAACCGTTTGGCCCCGCGAGACCCGTTTTGAGAAGCGCTGCTATTCCCTGCTGCGAGATGCCTATATCAAGGCCCGCTATTCACGCGCCTATCGCATCACCGAAGAGGAATTGGACTGGATCGCGCAGCGGGTGTCGCTGCTGCAAAATCTTGTCCGCGAAGCTTGCGAAAGCCGCATCGAAACCCTCGCCAAGGCTGCCTGAGCGCAGCGCGTCACGCCGCTTCCCTGGCTTCTATATCCAGCACCAATTGCCGCCCGTCATCATGCGGTTTGGCATGGATCGGACACAGCGTCTTGCTGCCACAGGCGAGCGTCATCCATTCGACTTTCCATTCAATCTGCGCACGGTCATGACGCCCCTCGCGCACGATCCTGACAATGGCCGCACCCTCCGCCGCGAGCGTGAAATGGCAGCGCCCGCTGCCAATATCATGATGGCCGCGCAGCAATGTCCCATCGGAAAAGGCGAAGGAAAAGCCGTCTGTCACCGCGCTGGCAGGCAGGTCGAATATGGTCTCGACATCGCCGCTCAGCCTCAGCCTGCCGCCGTCCATTGCCTCGATCTGCACGCCCATGCCTGGCCCTTCCCTGAGAATCGCTATGGGCCTGAGAATAGAACATATAGGGAACATAAGGAAGGGGTGCCGGGTTAGGAGATCGCAGCAAGATAAAGGCCGGCACGCTTCGTCGCATCTGCCCGGCCAAGCCTTTGTCTGCACATCCTTTTTGCTGGAGACGGCCTATCTCCCGATAGCCAGAAAACCGGCACTGTCTGCTCGCAAAGCCGCAGCAAAGCGTGACTTTCGCGCGAGATACTTGAGGTCCTGGGGCCTTTCTCGCCATATCCTCGATGATGGCACAGGATGACGATAGCTTCGAGCCCCGCGTCGGGCGTTCGCGGCGCAAGGGCGCCCGCCCGCCGCGTGCGGCTCGGCTGCGCTCGCAGATTCTGAAGCAGGTTGCCCGGCGCGGCGGCAACCCGCGCCGCCTGGGGCTTGATGGGTCGGCTTCTGGCCCTCGCTCCGGCCGCTTCAATGCACGGGGTCGCGGCGCGCGGATCGCGGCCGCCGTGCCACGCGGTTCGGGCTGGTCCTTTGACCGGGGCAGCGGCATGCGGGTGCGGCCCCGGCGGGTGACGGTGAAAGCGCGGGTGGTGAAGCTCGCCGGCAAGGTCGGCGCTGTGGGGACGCATCTGCGCTATCTGCAACGCGATGGCGTCAGCCGCGATGGTGAGCCGGGGCGCTTCTATTCGACGTTCGCGGATGAGGCCGATTCTAGGGCCTTTGCGGAACGGGGTCTGGACGACCGTCATCAGTTCCGCCTGATCGTCGCGCCGGAGGACGGCCCGGCCTTCGATACGCTGCGCGATTTTACCCGCGATCTGATGGCGAAGATGGAAGAGGATCTGGGCACGACCCTCGACTGGGTGGCGGTCGATCATTTCGACACGGGACACCCCCATAGCCATATCCTGATCCGGGGCGTCACCGAGGACGGCAAGACCCTGAACATAGCCGGCGACTATATCGCCCATGCCATCCGCTATCGGGCATCGGAAATCATGACCCGGTCCCTGGGTCCGCAGAGCGAGATCGAGGTGCGCCAGCAGCTCGAACGCGAGGTCGATGCCGAACGGCTGACCCGGCTCGACCGGATGATGCTGTCACAGGCACAGGACCATGTCATCGACCTGCGCCACATGGAGGGCCCGCAGGGCATCGATGCGGGCCAGCAGCAACTGCTCGTCGCCAGGGCGCGGGTGCTGGAGCGGATGGAACTGGCGGAGCCCGCCGGACCGCTCTCCTGGTCGCTGGCGCCGCATATGGAAAAGACGCTCGCCGACATGGGGATGCGGGGCGACATCATCCGCCTCATGCATCGGGAGATGACGCGGGAGAAGGAAGCGCCCCGGATCGATGCCCACCGCTATGTCGTGCATGGCATCGATCAGGCGCCGGAACAGATCACGGGGCCCATCATTGGCAAGGTCATGAAACGGGGCGCCGCCGATGACGATCATGAGCGCCGCTATCTCATGGTCGACGGCATCGACGGACGCAGCCATTATGTCGATGTCGGGACCAGCGCCGAGCCGACGCCGGTCGGCGGCATGGTGAGCCTGACACCCAGGCAGACAGAACCGCGCGCCGTCGACCGTACCGTCGCCCAGATCGCCGGCGCCCATGCCGGGCATTACAGCCTGGGCATTCACCTCAACCATGATCCCGATGCCAGCGAGGCTTTTGTCGAGACCCATGTGCGGCGGCTGGAGGCTATCCGCAAGGCGACCGGCAAGCCCGAGCGCGAGCCCAATGGCACATGGAAGATGGGTCCCGATCATCTCGATACCGTGCGCGCCTATGAGCAGCGCAAGGCTCGCGCCGAGCCGGTGAAGGTGGAGATGCTGTCGGCCGCACCGATCCTCGAGCAGACAGGCGTTCAGGCTGCCACCTGGCTGGACAAGGAACTGACGGCGACGGACAAGACCGCCATTGCCAGCAGCGGCTATGGTCAGGAGGTGCGCAAGGCGCTGGCCCTGCGCCAGCAATGGCTGGTCGATCAGCAACTGGCCGAACGGCAGGGGGAAGAGGTGATCTACCGCCGCAATCTGTTGCGCATTCTCAGAGAGCGCGAGGTGCGGGCCGTAGCCAACCAACTCTCGAAGGAAATGGGCCTGCCCTTTGCCGAGACGGTGCCGGGTGAGCGTGTGGAGGGGACACTCAGGCGTCGGGTCGATATGACCTCCGGGCGGTTCGCGCTGATCGAGCGCAGCCATGAATTCACGCTCGTCCCTTGGCGCGACGAGCTGGACCGCCATGTGGGCAAGCAGCTTTCCGGGCTGATGCGCGAGGACCGGCCGATCAGCTGGACCATCGGCCGGGGCCGCGGCGGTCCGACAATCGGCGGCATGTGAGTCCGATCCGGGCCGATCTGGGCCGATCTGCACCATCCCCAAACAGAGGCCGAACGGCCATAATCGTCCATGGCAGCGGATCGCTCCTGTGTCCCCCCTTGCGCTAAGCTGGTCCGCTGCCACCGGACATCATCATGAGCAGGCCGACGCCCGATGAAAACCTACAAGACCCGGCACCAACTGTTCCTGCCCGAGGAGATGAGCAGGCGGCTCGAGCATCTGGCGAAAAGTTCGGGCCGGGCGCGGTCGGAGATATTGGTCGAGGCACTCGACGCCTGGTTCAACCGGCGGCAGGCGCCGAAGAGCGACGAAGCCATTGGCATTCGCCTTACCAGGATCGACCGCAACACCGACTGGCTGCGGCGCAACCAGGCTCTGGTCTGGGAGGTACTGGCGCGGATGGTCCGGCATCAGCTCGTCACCGGGGCCATGAACCCGGTTAGCGAAGCCGCACAGGCCGCAGGCGCCAAGCTGTTTGCGCAACTGATCGACGAGATTGCCGATCGGTTCGCGGGCAAGGCGCCGCCAGCCACCGACGATCCCATCATCCAAAAGCTGAGGAGTTTGCAATGAGCCGTGAACATCGACCGTTCAAGAATATCGACCTGCCGTCTCAGGACAGGATCGAGCCGATCACGGTGCGCATTCCCGATGCCTGCCGGATGCTGGGGATCAGGCGCAGCAAATTCTATGAACTCATTGCCGAGGGCGAGATCAGGACGCTCAAGCTTGGAAGCGCGACACTGGTCCCAGTCGAGGGGATCAAGGCATTGGTACGGCGCCTGGAAGATCGTTGATCTGATAGAAAGCGGTTCGACAGCAACGCGCCACTATCGGTCATTCGAACTGAGCGGCCTCATTCCCAAAACACGACACTCGTTCGGTGCCACTTCTTGCTGGTCCCTGGAGTACGAGATATATTTTTGCGAAATGTGATTCCGCGCACACCGTCAGTCCGTTAAGGCCAACAGCCCACCTATGAGGTCGAATGCCGATATACCGGTACTTTTCTGAAGAACGCTTTGCGAACGCATTCATAACTGGCGGCCAGATGCGGTTTGGGTCACTCGCCTCGTATCGGGCATACGAAGATGGCGGCGTCAGAGGTGATCCTAGGGACGGGGCGTTGCACTACGCTCCGCCCGAAGGGCTGGAAATCACAATGGTGAAAGACGGTCGTAAGCTGACCGGCGTGAGCTTCACCACCGCCGCTCAAAACATGTTTGTTTACTGCGTTAGTAATGAGCCATCCGACCGCTGCGTCAAAGAGCTCGGTCCTTTCTGCGTCGAGATCAGTGATTCGAACGAGATTGTCGCACGACTAAAAGCGCGTGCGTGTCGCCACTCAAAGCTGGATTATGCGCAGACTTCATTCGGGTCTGTAGAATACCGACCGCTAGACGCAATACCCGGGGTGGATTGGGCATTCCCCGAACGGGTTGTGCTGATGAAGCCGCCCGAGTATGACTGGCAAAATGAATCTCGATTTGTGCTACCGTCGAAGCCCGAGACTCAATCTGCCGACCTTTTCGTAATGATCGAAATTGGCAGTCTTGAGCATCTGACGAAGCTATACCGCTACTAACGCTGTGGATCACCATCGCTTTTGCACGCCAATGTCGTCAATCAGTGGCGCAATAGCCAAGCATCAAAGCGGTCGGTGATTCATCGACCATGTGGCAATCTGGAGCGCCCATAAAACGGACCTTTTTGAAATTTTGAGTTGGCAGCGGCGCCCCGCTGTTTGAAGGGGCGCGACCATCATCCAATCAGTCCTTTTCAGTACCACCTTGCCTGCGCGCGCCTACAATTGTTTGACATGTCGAAAGCTAGAGCTATCCAGCAAAAGAAACGGGCCGCGCGATGCAGGGGTGGGGAGCGTTAGGTGCCGATAACTATAGAACACACCAAGGAAAACCTTTGCGCCGCGCACGTCTACGCCATTTGCGCATCGGCAGGAGTGTTACTGGGTAAAGCCCACGTCCACGACTACGGCGTGGATGGCAGCTTCAACACCGTTATCCATCGCGGCACCAGGCGCGTCGTTTCCGGCTTTGGCCTCGACTTTCAGGCGAAATCGACGGTTAATTGGGAGATTAAAGACGACGAGGTCATCTATGATCTTGAGTCCAAAACCTACAACGACATCGTTTCGAGAACGCCAGCTGAAACGACGCTTATTCTCGTGCTCCTCTGTCTCCCCAAGGATGCCACTCACTGGCACTCCGTAACGAACGAACTTACGATCCTGCGCAATTGCTGCTTCTATCACACATTCCAAGGCCCAGTGGTCGGCAACGAGGACTCCACTAAGCGCATCAAAATCCCTTTGGATCAGCTTTTGACGCCGGATAGCCTCATCGATCTGCTGGCAGCGGAGAAGTCGCGGCGAGAGGAGCAAGCGGCATGATGGATTTTCGCGATACTGGTCCCGGTGCAGTTCCGTTGGACATGCTCCGGCGATACCTTGTGGCGACGGGCTGGCATGTGCGTGCGTCGTCCACAGTCTTGGCCTCATCGGAAAAGTCTACTGCCCATGCGCTCTTGCGAAGCCGAACCGGAGGGAACCGGAACTTTGAGGTTTTCGTCTCAGGATCACCGGATTTGAGAGGGATCGAGCTGGTTGTACCAAACAGCATCAGTTCCTCGGAATATGCTTCACAGGTATCTCGGGTTATAGACGCCCTCTCAGCTATTGAGGACCGGGCCGAGTTAGACGTTGCGCGCTCCATACGGGAGGTCGCGTTCGACGTACTGCGGTCTCGCATCCCTGATGCATTGGTGGTCGATGACTCAATCCGTTTAGAAATGGCGCAGAGCTTTGTGCTTGGCATCCGTGGTGTTCTGGCAGCTACGGCGCACACCGAGCTAGACCCCCTGCCCTACTACCTGCGGACAAAAAAGGAGGCGTCAGATTACGCCAATCGGTGCCGGTTTGGCCACACTTTCAGGGGCAGTTTCGGCTTCACCGTAGAATCACCCATCGAACCGTCAATTCAATCCACCTTACCTGGAATCGACCCCGCACCGCCTTTCGAGCGTAGGGTAATCCAGCGCCTAGTGCGCGGCCTTGAAGCGGTCTCGGTAGCTGTCTCGACCGACAGTACCGATCCGATCACGGACACCACCAAGACTGGCTTTAGTGCGAACGTGTGCGAACAGTTGGCTGCCTTGGTCGACGGCACATCGCCGAGCGGCATCGTTTTCGATTTCTCCTTTAGTCCCGAATGGAAGGACGTACGGGCAATCCACGTCGGTCCCGAGCATTTTATGGTTGGCCCGCGTCAGGTCGAAGCCGTGCGAGAAGCTGCAAAGGTGCTGCGCTCCCGTGTTTCATCATGGGATGAGACAGTATTTGGCCGGGTCATCCGGCTTGCCTCCCAAGCCGACCCATCGGACCTTCTGGATATGATGGGGGACCGAGAGGTTGCGATCCTGTGGTCCAGCGAAGCGACCGGTGACATAACGGTCCGCGCCTCTCTTAACCCCGCAGAGTACCTCCAAGCCGTTGAGGCGCACGCAGCTGGGCGCGCGGTCGAGGTTAGTGGAACCTTGGAGCGGCGTGGGCGCAGGTGGGTCTTGCTCAATCCCATTAATTTTCAGGTGCATTAGGGGCTACGCTCAGACCTGCGCGCACTAGAAAGCTAGCCGATGATCGTATCACAGCAGTTTCGTTTGCTAAGCCAAGAAGGCCACCTTGCCAGCCGAGCCTTTCTGACGGGCTTCCAGGATATGGCATCGGTTGATTACGATCGCCCCGGCACCGTATATTCCGCACTGTTCCAGCTTTCCATAGCGCTAGAACGGCTGATGAAGATCGTCATCATACTGGACCACATGGCGCGGCACGATTTTAGCACTCCATCAGATAGAGACCTTCGCAGCTTCGGGCACTCAATCACCACGCTCTATACGGCAGTCGAGAAGGTAGGCCACCGCGTGGGCGTGGTCGACGGCTGGTTCCAGGCACCCGCCTTCCAAACTGAAATGCTTGGCGCGCTTTCGGAGTTCGCCAAGGGGGCTAGGTATTTCAACATCGATCAGTTGGTGAGCGGCGCTGCAAACATTGACCCTCTGACCCGATGGTTCGGTGTTCATATGAAGGTTGCAGAGGCCTCGCTGAGCCATAAGAAGCGAGAAAGCATCATGACCCGCTCCCGTGCCCACTGCGAAGCCCTTGGGCTATTTGGATGGGAAATGGGGCCAAAGGGTCAGTATGACCTCACGATTGACGTCACGTATCAGCTAGAGCTCGCCAGGGTGACCCGAGGGCACGTCGTCTGGACCGTGATTGAAATTCTAGAGCCGATGTACCGCGTCATATGGGCACTGGAAGATGCCCTGCATGGGGCAGAGCTGGCTAAAGGTATGACCATCGCTGTCGTACCTCATAAGACAGAATTCTTCCCGTTCGGCATGACCGACCGCGCAACCGCGATCCGTCGTAAGCAATGGACATCGCTATTTTATATCGGTGGCAGGATCTGAGTGCGGCAGGGGTACGGAGGGGCCGTGGGGCGAACACAAAAAAGCAAGGTTATTGAGATTATCGCATACTGTCCTGCGGTTGTTAATCGACACCGCGTGAATGCAGCTATCCGCGCGACCCAGCTCCGAAGCGGACATTCGCCTATCGGCCAGTTGCGGCCGCTATGCCATCGATTCCTCAATGGCAAATTATGATCCGCTATGCCCGAATTTCGGTCGCAAAACGGTAGCGCCGTCCCGTAGCTGGTCGAGATAATCTGACCAGTGCTGCATCATTCGGACCCGCTCTTCCCAATATTGCCCGCGCGCGTAGGCGCGGCGGATCGAATTTCCGTCTGCGTGAGCGAGCTGGCGTTCGATGGCGTCAGGGTTCCAGATACCCATCTCATTGAGGAGCGTCGCCGCCATAGCGCGGAAGCCGTGGCCGGTCATTTGATCCTTGGAATAGCCAAGCCGTCTTAGGGCAGCGTTGATCGTATTGTTCGACATCGGTCGATCAAGCGCCCGCAACGAAGGAAACAGAAAATCGCTGTACGCAGCGTCGTGGTCGATCTCGCTTATGATGGCGAGCGCCTGCCGTGACAGGGGGACGGCGTGCGGGCGGCGCATCTTCATTTTGAAGTCTGGGATCGTCCATACGCCCTTTTCAAAATCGAACTCCTTCCATTCAGCCCATCGCAATTCACCAGGACGAACAAAAAGGTGCGGAAGGAGGCGGAGGGCAATTCGGGTGAGGGGGCTGCCTTCGTAATCCTCAACGGCTCTCAGCAATGCGGTGGCTTCACCGGCCGTCGTGATCGCGGCGCGATGTTGTTCACGCGGCGTGATGAGTGCGCCCCGTAGGTCCACGGCGATGTCACGCTGAGCGCGGGCGGTGGCGATCGCGTAGCGGAATACCTGGCTGCAGGTGCTGCGAATGCGGTTGGCTGTATTGTAGCGTTTCGTGGCCTCCTCCTTTTTCAGGACCAAGAGGAGCTCATGCGCTGAAATCTCGGTAATAGGGCGGCGACCGATCGCGGCGTAGGTTTTGCCCAGTAGCCATCTTGCTTTTTTAAGGGTGAGCGGCGCGGCGCCCTCTTTTTCGATCTTGTCCAGCCATTCCTCCGCAATTGTCTCGAAGGTGTTGGTTGCAGCCAATGACTTGGCGATCTTGTCCAGCTTCGCCTGCTCGGCCGGATCGACTCGCTTCGCCAGCTTCCGTCGCGCCTCGAGAAGCATTTCCCGCGCCTCGCTCAGCATGATTTCTGGCCAGCGGCCAAACGACAGGGTGCGCTGCTGTCCGTTGAAGCGATAGTTCATGCGCCAGTACCGGACACCGGTCGGCTTTACGAGGAGGTAAAGGCCATCACGATCGGAGAGCTTGTACGGCTTCTCCTTGGGCCTAGCGTTTTTCACCGCATTTGCGGTGAGGCCTGTTCTGCGACTGCTGCCTTCTGCC
>Ga0207674_10010373_pt1 | contig 10560 bp, 3 predicted proteins | sample KBSCornC72_FD_184303 | JGI IMG/M metagenome (GOLD analysis project Ga0207674, IMG submission 184303) | Corn rhizosphere microbial communities from Kellogg Biological Station, Michigan, USA - KBS Corn C7-2 (SPAdes) (version 2) | ecosystem: Host-associated > Plants > Roots > Rhizosphere > Soil ...
GCGCGGAAGTTATTTCGCCAGCTGGCGCGTGTCTTGGCATAATCTTGCCCGAAAATGCATTCGCGAATGATGGGAACGCTGCACCGCTCGCCCAGCGATTTCAGCACCTGCAGCGAGGGCAACATGTCCGCCGGGAAGAACGTAACGCTGCATGAGATCGACTTCGCGGCGATAGGTCTGTAACAGCCTATCCTGAATGGTGATGGCCTGAATGCCACCGGGCAACAGGCGGTCGCAGACTTACGAAAAATATTTGGGTCCGAACTGCCGCCCTCCCGTTCGAAGCGGCCGGCACCGGCCGTGAGTTTCAGTCCGAGGGGCGTGATGCCCGGAGGCGATGGCCTCAGAGCTTCTGACAACTCCGGTAACATTCAGCAATATGAAATCTTGGTAAGATTGCCGCGTGCCCAGGTCGCGATATCGTGCAAACAACCCAATAGAATAGGCGAATACTCTGCAGTTCCTGACGCCCCTCGGTGCCCTCGATTCAACGATGCCCACGGGGGACAGAGAGCGAACAGGACTGTCCGCGCCGTGATCCCCCGGCTAGTATGGAAATCAGGTTCCAGAGGAAGCATCACACCGGTGAACGTGCCACAGGCAGTCCCCCCAAGCGTCGTCCGCGAATCGGTCTGGCGGTTCTCCCGGCGTCAGATGCCGGACATTTTGCCCGGCGGAGGGCGGATGTGAGACACGGATTCACGGGGGTTGCCGTCGACGGCCTTGCTGCTGCCACCTCTTGGGTGGATCGCGCGGCGAAATGGCTTGCGGCCCTTTGCATGGTCGCCAGTTCTGCCGGCTGCATCCTGACCAGGGATTTGCCCGATCCGGCCCTCGACATCCCCGATGGATACAAAGCCGCGCGATTGACCAAAGGGGATGCGCCCCCGACGCTGGACTGGTGGCGCGGATTCCGTTCGAGGGAATTGACTGATCTGATGGAGCAAGCCCAGACAGTCAATCTGGACATCGCGGCGGCCACAGCACGCTTCATTCAGGCCGACGCGCAGGCGCGCATCGCAGGGGCAGCGCTGCTGCCGAGCCTCAGCGGCGGAGGTCAGGAGAGCTATTCCCGGACATCGGGCTCCAGCGCCAGCGGCTTGAGCATCGGCGGGCGCGAGGTGGTCAACTATACGGCCTCGCTCAGCGCCAGCTATGAACTCGACTTCTGGGGCAAGAACCGCGACGCCACGCAGGCCGCGGAGGAAACGGCCTTCGCGAACCGTTTCGATCGCGATGTCGTTGCGCTTACGACCCTGACCAGCGTCGCCAACGCCTATTTTCAAGTGCTTGCTTCGCAGGACCGGATTCGCACCGCCGAGCACAACATCGCCAGCGCAACGCGCATCCTTGAAGCGATCAAGCAGCGGTTCAAGGCCGGCACCGGGACCGACCTCGACGTGGCGCAGCAGGAAAGCGTTCTCGCCAATCAAAAGGCGCTGGTTCCACCGCTGCGGCAAACGTTGGCGCAGAACATCTACGCGCTGGCGACCCTGGTGTCGCGGCCGCCGGAAAGCCTGCACGTCACCGGCGGTTCGCTCAACCGGATTTCGCCGCCGCGAGTCACTCCCGGCCTGCCGTCGGAGTTGCTGACGCAGCGGCCGGATATCAGACGCCAGGAAGCGCAGCTCGCCTCAGCTACCGCCAATGTCGGAAACGCCCGCGCGCAGTTCTTCCCGAGCATTCAGCTGACCGGGCAGGGCGGATATCAAAGCTCGTCGCTGGCCTCGCTGTTCCAGCCCCACGCGACGTTCTTCAACATCGTCGGCAGCCTGACGCAGCCGATTTTCGATGGCGGAAGAATCCTCGGAAATTTCGAATTCACCAAGGCGAGGCAGGATGAATTGCTGCAGACCTACCGCAAGACGGTGGTCTCGGCGTTTGCCGATGTCGACAACGCCCTGGTTGCGATCCGCCAGACCACCGAGAAGCTGCGGCTGCAGCGCGAGGTGGTGGCTGCCTCGCGGCGGGCCTTTCAATTGTCCGAACAGCAGCTTCAGGCCGGGACCGCCGACATCGTAACTGTGCTAAATACGCAATTGACGTTGTTTCAGGCGGAAGATTCGCTGTGGCAGGCGCAGCTCGCCCGGCTGCTTGCGATCGTCAGCCTGTACCAGGCGCTGGGAGGCGGCTGGGAGCCGAGGATGGAGAGACCGGTCAATGCTCTTTAAGCCGGATTTGAACGAAACCGCGAAGGCGGCCGGCGACCGCGTTGCCCGCGTGGCCTCGCGCGCGCGCCGCCGAACCGTTTCGATTACGATTACGCTTCTGATCCTCGGCGGCCTCGGCTACATCGCCTGGACGTCGCTGCAACAGAAGCAGGCGGCGAACCGGGCGCGTCCCGATCTGCCCGTGCCGGTGCTGGCGGCGACGCCGCGGATCCTGGACATGCCGGTTTATCTCGACGGCGTCGGCGCCGTCCGCGCCCTGAACAACGTCCTGGTGCGCTCCCAGGTCGACGGCAAATTGATCGCGGTCAATTTCACCGAAGGGCAGGACGTCAAAAAAGGCGATGTTCTCGCCGAGATCGATCCCGTCATCTACAAGGCGCAGTACGATCAGGCTGTCGCCAAGAAAGCGCAGGACGAAGCGCAGCTGGCAAATCAGCGGCTCGACCTGGCGCGCTATCAGCAGCTTGCCGCCTCCAACGCCGGCTCCAAGCAGCAGTTCGATACGCAGCGCGCCGTCGTCGCCCAGCAGGAAGCGCTGGTGAACGCCGATCAGGCGGCGATCGATAACATGCAGGCGATGCTCGGCTATACCAAGATCATCGCGCCACTGTCGGGCCGCGCCGGCCTGCGTCAGGTCGATCAGGGCAACATCATCCACGCCTCTGATGCAACCGGTCTCGTGATCATCACCCAGCTGCAGCCGATCGCGGTGCAGTTCAGCCTGCCGCAGCAGCAGATCGTGCGGGTCAATGCCGCCTCCGCCAAGGGCCCGCTGACCGTCGATGTATTCGGCAATGACGGCATCACGGTTATCGACACCGGTACGCTGAAGGGCATCGACAACCAGGTCGATCCGACCACCGGGACCCTCAAGCTCAAGGCCGAATTTCCCAATGCCGGTTTTCAGCTATGGCCGGGTCAATTCGTCAATGTGCGGCTCAAGGTCGACACGCTTGCACAGGCGATCGTTGTGCCGACCTCGGCGGTGCAGCGCGGTCCGGCGGGGACGTTCAGCTACGTCATCGGCGAGGGCGATATTGTAACCGCGAAACCGGTTGTAGTGACGCAGCAGAACGAAACCGACGCCGTGATAGCCAGCGGCTTGTCGCCCACCGATCGCGTGGTGACGACCGGCTTTGCCAACCTGTCCGATGGCGCCAAGGTGATCATTGGCAAGGATGAGCAGACGCCGGCGGCCGATCTCGCGCCGCGCAAGAAGGGCAGCAGGGGCGCGCAGGGCAAGGACGGTCAAGCCAAGGACGGACAAGGCGAGCGCCGCGGCAAGAAGGGCGAGCGCGTGCAAGGCGAGGGCGATCAAAAGGGCCAAACCGGACCTGCGCAGGGGAGCGAGCAGTCGGGCAGCGGAGCGAAGTCGCAGCCATGACGCCAAAATTCATCGCCTGAATGCATGACTTCGCACCCGTGAGCACGCACCCATGAGCGTCTCTGAACCGTTCATTCGCCGGCCGATCGCGACCTCGCTGTTGGGAATCGCGCTGTTGATCGGTGGCGCGCTCGGCTATTGGGCGCTGCCGGTATCGGCGCTGCCGCAGGTCGATTTCCCGACGGTCCAGGTGACGACCCAGTTGCCGGGCGCCAGCCCCGATGTGATCGCCTCGCTGATCACAGCACCGCTCGAGCGGCAGCTTGGGCAGATTCCGTCGCTGTCGTCGATGACGTCGACGAGTTCGTTCGGCGTCAGCCAGATTTCCCTGCAGTTCGATCTCAATCGCGATATCGACGGCGCCACCCAGGATGTGCAGGCCGCGATCAACGCCGCGGCCGGAGTGCTGCCGAGAAATCTGCCGTATCCGCCGACCTACGCCAAGGTCAATCCCGCCGACGCGCCGGTTTTGACGCTGGCGCTGACGTCGGAGACGATTTCCCTGCGCACCATGAGCGATCTTGCCGACACTATCCTGGCGCAACGCCTCAGCCAGATTTCCGGGGTCGGCCGCGTTTCGGTGCTGGGCGGCCTCAAGCCGGCGGTGCGGGTGCAGGCCGATCTGGCGCGGCTCGCTGCCTATGGCATCGCGATGGAGGATTTGCGCAACGCGATCGCGGGCGCCAACGTCTCCGGGCCCAAGGGGTCGCTCGACGGCGCGCAACAGGCCTACACCATCGCCGCCAACGACCAGATTGCGGCGGCCGAGGCCTACAAGCCTATCATCATCGCCTACCGCAACGGCGCACCGGTCACTATCGGAGACGTCGCCGTCATCGTCGATGGGCTGGAGAACGATCGCACCGGCGGCTGGTACCAGGGCACGCCGGCGGTCATCATCGATATCCAGCGGCAGCCCGGCGCCAATGTCATCGAAGTCGTCCGCCAGATTCGCGCGGAAATTCCAAAAGTGCAGCGCGCGATCCCGGCCGGTGTGAACCTGACCGTGGTCAGCGACCGCACGGTCACCATTCGCGCCTCCGTCAATGACGTGCAGTTCACGCTGATCCTGAGCGTGGTGCTGGTCACCCTCGTGGTGCTGCTGTTCCTCCGCTCGTTGCGGGCGACGCTGATCGCGGGAGTGGCGCTGCCGCTGTCGCTGATCACGAGCTTCGGCATCATGTATTTTTCAGGCTTCAGCCTCGACAATTTGTCGCTGATGGCGTTGACGATCGGCACCGGATTCGTGGTCGACGACGCAATCGTGATGATCGAAAACATCGTTCGCCACATGGAGAACGGCGAAACCGCGATGGAAGCCTCGCTCCGGGGCGCCAGCGAAATCGGCTTTACGGTAATTTCACTCACCGTGTCGTTGATTGCCGTGTTCATCCCGCTGTTGTTCATGTCCGGGCTGGTCGGGCGCATGTTCCGCGAATTCGCGCTGACTTTGACGATCGCGGTGGTGACGTCGGCAATCGTATCGCTGACGCTGACGCCGATGATGTGCTCGCGGCTCCTCAAGCACGCCGGCGAGGAAATGTCGGTGCCCGGCCTGGCATGGGTCAGCCGGGGCATCGATCGCATGGTCGCGTTCTATCATCGCACGCTGTTGTGGGTGCTCGAGCGCCAGCGCGCCACCTTGCTCGTCACTCTGGCGACGATTGTCGCGACACTGGTGCTGTATGTGGAAGCGCCCAAGGGCTTTCTGCCGTTGCAGGACACCGCATCCATCACCGCGGTGACCCAGGCCGGTCCCGACGTTTCGTTTGCGGAAATGCAAAGCCGGCAGACCAAGGCCGCCGACGCGATCAAGGCCGACCCCGATGTGACCGGCGTGGTCTCCGTGATCGGCGCGGGTTCGGTCAACCCGACGACCAATGTCGGGCGCCTGGTGATGACGCTGAAGCCGCGCGGACAACGTCGCGACGACGTTTCCGCCGTGGTCGCGCGCCTCAAGGAGCTGACGGCGTCGATCCCCGGCATGACGATTTATTTTCAGCCGGTGCAGGATGTGCAGATCTCGACCCAGTCCAGCCGCTCGCAATATCAGTACACGCTGACCGGCACCGACTCCGCGCTGGTGACGCTGTGGGCCAACAATCTGGTTGCCGAACTGCGCCGCGATCCGCTGTTCCGCGACGTCTCCTCGGAAGCCCAGGACGGGGGCTTGCGCGCCGCCCTCGATATCAATCGCCAGCGCGCGGGCCAGCTTGGCGTCAACCTCCAGGGCGTCAACGACACCTTGAACGACGCCTTTGCGCAGCGCCAGATTTCCACCATCTACGGACAGGCCAACCAGTATCGGGTGGTGCTGGAAGCGTTACCGGTCTACCAGCGCGATCCCTCGATCCTGTCAAAACTCTATCTGCCCGGCGCGCTTGGCGCGCAGGTGCCGCTGTCGGCGGTGGCGACCATGACGCGCACCACCGCGCCGCTGGCGATTTCGCATCAGGCGCAATTTCCGGCGGTCGCGCTCAGCTTCAATCTCGCGCCGGGTGCTGCGCTTGGCGACGCCGTCGATGCCGTCAAAGCAATTGAAACGCGCATCGGCATGCCCGGCAGCATTGTCGGCATTTATGCCGGCGATGCCGCCGAGTTCTCAAAATCGCTGGCGGGCCAGCCCTGGCTGATCCTGGCTGCGATCGTCACCATCTACATCGTGCTCGGTGTGCTCTACGAAAGTTACATTCACCCCATCACCATTCTCTCGACGCTGCCCTCGGCCGGCGTCGGCGCCATTCTTGCGCTGATGCTGTTCGGACAGGATCTGTCGGTGATCGGCCTGATCGGCATCATTCTCTTGATGGGCATCGTCAAGAAGAACGCCATCATGATGATCGACTTCGCGCTGGAGGCGGAGCGGCATCAGGGCATGTCCGCGTACGACGCGATTGTGCAGGCCTGCCTGTTGCGTTTCCGCCCGATCATGATGACGACGTTGGCGGCGCTGTTCGGCGCGCTGCCGTTGGCGGTGGAAAGCGGCACCGGCGCCGAGTTGCGGTTCCCGCTGGGCATTTCCATCATCGGCGGGCTGCTGCTGAGCCAGTTGCTGACGCTCTACACGACGCCGGTGATCTATCTGGCCCTCGACCGGCTGAACCGCCGGATCGAGAAGGCGGTTCCGCCGGTCGGACCTGACCCGCGGCCGGTCGCGGGAGCCACCGAGGGGATGCAGTGATGGCGTCGATCTCGGAGCCGTTCATTCGCCGGCCGGTCGGCACCACGCTCCTGGCGATCGGGCTATTTCTGGTCGGCGGGGTCGCCTACGAATTTCTGCCCGTCGCCGCGGTTCCCAATGTCGACTTTCCGATGATCCGGGTGTCGGCGACGCGGCCGGGCGCGGACCCCTCGGTGATGGCGGCGACCGTCGCCGCGCCGTTGGAACGAAGGCTCGGCGAGATCTCGGGACTCGACCAGATCACCTCGACAAGCTCGCTGGGCACGACCAGCATCCAGCTGCAATTCGCGATCGGCCGCAACATCGACCGCGCCGCGCGCGACGTGCAAGCCGCGATCAACGCGTCGCTGGCGGACTTGCCGAGCGACCTGCCAAGTTTGCCGCGCTTCCGCAAAGCCAATCCCGCGGCGGCGCCGGTGTTCGTGCTGGCGCTGACGTCGAAGACGATTTCCTCAAGCGCAATCTATGACGTCGCCGACACCGTGCTCGCGCAGCGCATCTCGCAAGTGCCGGGGGTGGGCGAAGTTACCGTGAGCGGCGCCGACCAGCCCGCGGTTCGCATCGCTCTCAACCCGGTCGCGCTCTCGAACGCCGGAATCGCAACCGACGACGTCAGGCTGGCGATCATCAACGCCAACCCGCTGGGGCCGGTAGGCATCTTCAACGGCGGCCGCCAGAGCGAGACGTTGTCGATGAACAAGCAGATGCGCACGGCCACCGAATTCCGCGATATCCTGATCAAGAGCTCGAACGGGAATTTCGTCCGGCTGTCAGATGTCGCAACGGTGGAGGATTCCGTCCGCAACAGTCGGTCGATCGCCTGGTTCAACAAGCAGCCGGCGGTGTTGATTCAGATTACCAAACAGGGCGACGCCAACGTCATCGATACCGTCGATCGCGTCAGGGCGCTGATACCGGAATTGCGGCAGTGGATTCCCGGCGGCGTCGAAATTTCCACCCTGGTCGACCGCACCGGCACCATCCGGGCTAGCGTCCAGGACATGCAGCTGACGCTGCTGGCGACCGCGTTCCTGGTCATGGTGGTGGTGTTCGCATTTCTGCGCCGGATCACGCCGACGATTGCGGCAGGCGTATCCGTGCCGCTGGCGTTGGCCGGCACCTGCGCCGGCATGTGGCTCGCCGGTTTCTCGATCGACAATCTGTCGCTGATGGCGCTGGCGATCTCGGTCGGCTTCGTGGTCGACGACGCCATCGTCATGATCGAGAACATGTACCGCAACCTCGAGCACGGCATGCGGCCCTATCAGGCGGCACTCGAAGGCGCCAAGCAGATCGGCTTCACGGTGCTGTCGATCAGCCTGTCGCTGGTCGCCGCCTTCACGCCGCTGATTTTCATGGACGGGATCGTCGGCCGGCTGCTGCGGGAATTCTCGTTGACCCTGACGTTTGCCATCGTGGTTTCCACCGTGGTGTCGCTGACGATCACGCCGATGATCTGCGCCCATTACATCAAGGCCGCCACCTCCGACAACGCGACCCGGCTCGACCGCGTCGTCGAAGGTTCACTGTCGCGCATCGTGTTGTTTTACGCGCGCACGCTGCGGGTGGTGCTGGGTTTCCCGTTTTTGACCCTGATGGTGTTCTTCGCAACCATCGCGTTGACGGTGACGCTCTATATCAAGACCCCGAAGGGATATTTCCCGACCGACGACAGCGGCTTTGTGATCGGCGCGACGCGGGCCTCTGCCGATATCTCGTTTCAGTCGATGCTTGGGCTGCAGCAGCAGCTCGCCGATATCGTGATGGCCGATCCGGCCGTGGCCGGGATTGGGTCGGTGCTCGGAGGAGGTGGCGGCCCCGGCGGCGGGGGCTCCAATCGCGGTGTGATGTATATCAGCCTCAAGCCGCCCGCGGAGCGGGGCGGGTTGTCGACGGCGCTGGTGATCGATCGCCTGCGCAAAAATCTCTACAATGTTGCAGGCATCCGCCTGTTCATGTTCGCGGCGCAGGACGTCCGCACCGGCGGGCGGCAGAGCGATTCCGACTATCAATATACGCTGTCGAGCACCGACCTCGATCTGCTGCAGAAATGGGCGCCGATCGTCGGCAAGCGCATGGAGACGGTCGAAGGTATTACCGACGTTTCCAGCGACCGCGATCCCGGCGGGCTGCAACTGACGCTCAAGATCGACCGGCAAAAGGCCTCGAGCCTCGGCGTTCGGGTCCAGGACATCGACAATGCGCTGAATAACGCGTTCTCGCAGCGGCAGATCTCGTTCATCTACACCCAGCGCAACCAATACATGGTCGTGCTGGAAATCGATCCGAAATTCCAGAGCGATCCATCCAACCTCGAGCATGTCTTCGTGGCTGGCGCGGGTGGCGCGCAGGTGCCGCTATCCGCCGTCGTTCACTACGAGCGCGGGTTGTCGGCGCTCGCGGTGTTTCATTCGCAGTCGTTTCCTTCGACCACGGTGTCGTTCAATCTGCTCCCCGATGTGCCGCTCGAGATCGCCACTACCAATATCCAGCGCGCGGTGGAGGAATTGCATATGCCCGAGGGCATTCGCGGCAGTTTCGATGGCAACGCCGGCGATTTCAACAAGACCAGCGGACGGCAGCCGCTGCTGATCCTCGGGGCGCTGGTGGCGATGTATATCGTGCTGGGAGTGCTTTATGAGAGCCTGGCCCATCCCCTGACCATTATCTCGACGCTGCCGTCCGCCGGGCTCGGGGCGTTATTGGCGCTGCAAGTGACAAATACGCCGCTGACGATCATCGCCTTTGTCGGGATCATCCTGCTGATCGGCATCGTCAAGAAGAACGGCATCATGATCGTGGACTTCGCGCTGGACGCCGAACGCCAGCGCGGACTGTCATCGGCCGACGCCATTTTCGAGGCCTGCAGCGTCCGGTTCCGGCCGATCCTGATGACGACCATGGCGGCGCTATTTGCCGGCATACCGCTGGTGATCGCCACCGGCCCCGGCACCGAGCTGCGCCGGCCGCTCGGCATCACCATCATCGGCGGCTTGATCGTTTCGCAGATCCTGACGCTGTACACGACGCCCGTGATCTATCTGCTGATCGACCGGCTGCGGCGACGATCCGAGCCCGCCGCGGCCGCGGCGCCGGCAGAATAGTTTGGAACGGGCCCCGGGCGGCCAACGCCCCGATGGTTCGAGACGCGCGGCGTTGCCGCGCTCCTCACCATGAGGGTTTAGCGGACCTCATCCTGAAGAGCGCGCCCTTGCGCGCGTCTCGAAGGATGAAGCCACCGCATTGGAGAATGCTCGAGCGTGGTTGAAGCGCGCGCCTGCGGGGCGTATAGCGGCCGCATGTCAAAACAATCCGAGCCTGAAGCCGGCCCTACAGTTGTGGAGGCGATACCGGACTGTCCGCGCTGCCTCAAGCCGTTGCCGCTGTGCATCTGCGACAGCATCACGCCGATCGAAAACAAGGTTTCGCTATTGATTCTGCAGCACCCGCAGGAGCAGGACAGGGCGCTCGGCACGGCGCGGCTGACCGCGCTGCATTTCAAGGGTGCGGTGTTGAGAATCGGGTTGTCATGGCCGAGCCTTTCCAAGGCGCTGGGACGGCCGGTCTCCGATCCCTCGCGCTGGGCGGTGCTCTATCTCGGTTCCGCGAAGGTCGCCGAGCTCGAGACCGACCGCGATATCGTCGCCATTAACCGCAAGGGCGAGATCGAGGACAATCAGCGCGCCATCCTGAAAGACATCGAAGGCATCGTGCTGCTGGACGGGACCTGGAGCCAGGCCAAGGCGCTGTGGTGGCGTAATGCGTGGATGCTGAAATGCCAGCGCGTCATCCTCGGCCCGGCGCACCCGTCGCGTTACGGGAAA
>Ga0207674_10010374_pt1 | contig 10559 bp, 8 predicted proteins | sample KBSCornC72_FD_184303 | JGI IMG/M metagenome (GOLD analysis project Ga0207674, IMG submission 184303) | Corn rhizosphere microbial communities from Kellogg Biological Station, Michigan, USA - KBS Corn C7-2 (SPAdes) (version 2) | ecosystem: Host-associated > Plants > Roots > Rhizosphere > Soil ...
CGGAAAAATTCGGTGGCCTAGGTCAATACAGTTCGAGGCGCATGGATTGAAGGGAGCGGAAGGCGTTGTTCGGATCCCATTTGCGCTTCACGGCCAGGAACTCGTCAACGGATTTGCCGTAGCCGCGGCGCAGCCCTTCCGCAGACAGGCAGACATCCTTGGTGAGATAATGACGTCCGCCATAATCGAGCACCATCGCATCCAGTTCGCGGAACAACTCGAACATGTTGCGGTTTACCTTGAAGTCGATGCCCAGGTTATATCCTTCCATCGGGAAGGAGATGTTTCCTGGCCATTGCTCCTGCGGCCCGAACAACTTGAGCACCGAGATCAACGAGCCCTGTCCGCTATCAACGATCTTCTTGAAGATCGAGACGAAGCCGTCACGCGAGGCGGCGTAGGGCAGCACGAACTGATAGGTGATGTGGCCTCCGCCGAACATCTTGAGGTTGATGCTCTGCAGGGGAAAGAAGAAATCGGCCGCGTTGATCAGGCTTTCGCTGACACCCTTGCGCCCCTTATAGCCGTAAATGCCGTTGATCACCTGGCTCCAGATCGGCAGGTTGAGGAGCGGCACCGGGAAATAGGCGGGAATTTTCAGGCCCGGCGCCTTGTTCGGCGCCAATCCCTGCGCGACCATTGCCGGCTCCAGCGCCTCGACAGGCGCGAATTCGCCGCACATCAGATAGCCGCGTCCCATCGCGCTGCCGCGGGCATGCGAATCGATCCAGGCTACCGAATAGGAATAATGCGCATTCTCCTCGCATGCCTCGAGCGTTTCGAGCAGGCTGTTCGTCTTGATGCCGACCTGCTTGATCCAGTTGCTCGGAATGCGGACCATCGACACGGCGACCGTCAAGATGATGCCGGTGAGCCCGATCCCGCCGCAGGTTGCGTAGAACAGGTCCGCATTCTCGGTCGGCGAGCAGCGCACGATGCCGTGCTCCGCCGTTAGCACGTCCAGCCAGCGCACGTGTCGGCCGAACGAGCCGACGACATGGTGGTTCTTGCCATGCACGTCGGACGCAACCGCGCCGCCCAGCGAGATCTGGTTGGTGCCTGGCGTGGTCGCGAGAAACCAACCACGCAAGGCGAAGCTGTCGGCGATTTCGGCCAGCGTCACGCCGGCTTCGGCGACCAAAACCCCTGTCGTTTCGTCGAAGGCGAGCATGCGGTCCAGGCCGCGCGTCGAAACCACCAGCCGGTCGTTGATGGCGCCGTCGCCGATGCTGTTCCCCGCACCGCGCGCGATGCAATTGTCCACATCGGGCAGCACCTGCCGCATGCTGTCGCGCGACGACGGCTCGATCACGTTGGTGTCAAGAATGGGGTAGCTGCCCGCGTTCGTCAGGCGCCGCTTCTGGCCAATGATCTGGTTCACCTTTGCGGCTTCTCCGTTGAATATCGAATAGGGTGGGAGGCGCCCGCAAGACAGGCCCCCCTCGCGCGGTTTCCAGTGTAATAGGGGCAGACGGCGCCGGAGGGTAGCCCCGAGACCCTGCCCCTTGGTGTGGAAGGCATGTTCGCGCCTCAGCCAGCCACCCAGGCGGTGCCGTCGTAATAGACCGGGCAGGTCGTCCTGCCGCCGCCGGACACGGGGCTGGAAAAATCGCAACGCACGGCATCGGTCACCAGCGCGCGATCGCCGATGGCAGGAGAGGGATCGATCGTGGCGAGCTTCCCCACCTCGGTTGGAACCGTCCGGACATAGGCGGCGACCACGTGCCCTCCCGAAGTGCCAGCTTCGCCGGCGCCCACCCGCAATTCACCGGCAGCCGGCGCGGTGAGGCTGGTAGAGGGCGACAAATCGATCCGCGCCAGCGCCAGTGCGCCCTTCGCATTGTCACCGTGCCCGTCGCTCACCACCAGCGTGCCGGGCGCCGACCGGCTCAGCGCGACATCGCCGTTCCATTGCACGCCAAACCCGCGCTCCAGCGCCAAATTGCCTCGCCCCAGGGTCAGCGCCGCGCCCTTTGCCAGCGTCGTCGTGTTCACGCCGAGGAGGTTGGAGCGCAGGTCGCCATAAAGGATGGGGGGTGTGTCGTTGGTGCCGCCTACCCACAGCCGATCGGTCAGTTCGCCACCCGCTGGGCCGTTGATCGTACCCAGGCAGATGACGTTCCGGACGGCAATCGCGTTGTGGCACGATCCTTCTCCGACCAGCACGCTGTGACTGTTGATCCGCGCGCTGAACCCCGCGGCCACGCCCAGAATCGTGCTGAACTCGGCGGTGCGCGCGTGCAAGCCGGCCTGATAGCCGAGCGCCACGGTATATTGGCTGGACGGCTCGGCAAACTCGAGGGCGGCCTGGCCGATGCAGGTGATCGGGCCACGATAATCGGTGGCGTTCTGGCAGGCGGCGACCCCGAACGCGTCCACCCCGCCGGAGGTATGGATGTTGGCTGCCGCCGAGGAGCCGATCGCTGTGTTTCCCTCGCCCGAAACCAGGTTGGCCAGAGCGTGGTCGCCGATCGCGGTGTTGTCGCGGCCCGTCACGTCGTGGCCGAGGGCGTAGGCGCCGAAGGCGACCTCATCGCCGCAAAAGCCGTCGAATCCGCTGAGGCTGTTGCACTTGGGCGAGCGGTGCGTCGTCGGGTTCAGCGCCTTGTAGCCGATCGCAAGATTATTCTGGTACGGACTGATGCCGACATTGGTGGCGGCTTCGGTCGCATACACGAACGTGCCTTGCGGCGTATCCACCACGATCGGCCAGCGTTCCACCTTGAGCGGGGCCGCCGGTGCCGGTTCCGGCGCGCGTTGCGATGCCTGCTGCGCGAGCGCCGCGGGCGGCGCGATCATTGCGGCGCCGAGCGCGAACAGGCCGATGCGGGCCAGCGATAGCGGATAGGTCATGCGGAACCTCCTTACAGGGGCGCCGCCTCCCGGTCGGGCTTCTTGTCGCTGCGGAAGGTGAAGGAGAAATGGCCGATATAGGAGACGACGATGGCAAAGGCCGTGACGATCGCCTGGGCAAGCCAGACGTTCGCGTGCGCCCAGTGCAGCAGCAACCACATGAAGCCGATATTGATGACGGCGGAAGACCCGTAGACGATATAGGATCGCAGGTATTCCACCCACCACTTGCCGTCGCTGCGAAAAACGAAGAGTTTGTGCGTGACGAACGAAATCGAGATCGCCACGACCGTGACGATGGCGGCAACGATGAAGAAGTTCAGCTTCGGCAGCAGCGCCTGGTAGATCGCGGCACCGAGTACATAGTTGACGACGGTATTGAAGCCGCCGCCAATGACATAGCGGTATCGCTGATTCGAGAGGCAGTTTACGCAGATACTCTTGAGGGTACGCATTGCAGGAACTCCGAAATCGTTGCGCGCGCATCGCATCCCACAACGCCACCGCGTGCGTGCCTACCAGCAGCGCGGCAAGGCTTCAACCAAGCCTGCGGCCGAACTGCCGAGTTGCTAGACCAGGGCTGCCAAACGTGCACGGCGCACCGCGCGGGCGTCGAGCAGGATCTCGTAGGCGGTCGAGGCCACGAGGCCGTACTCCATGAGGAGCAGCAGGCCGGGTCGCGCGAGCATGCCCCAGGTCAGGGTGAGATCGTAATTGGCCATGCGCCTGCCCAAGAAGCTGTATCCATAATCATGGAAAATCGGAAGCGCGGCGACATCGGCCGTCACACACCAAAGGTAGCCGCAGATCAGCGCCAGCGCTCTCCCCGGCCCGCTCCAGCGTTCGAAAAACACGAACAGCAGCGCGAACTGCACGGAGTATCCGCCTGGCGCGGTCGACATGGACATGAACAAGAGGAGGAGCAGTGCCGATGCCCGCCCGCGCGTGCAGACATGCGGCCGGAAGGTAACGTAGGCGAGGCAGAGTCCAACCCCGACCGCACCGGCGTAGATGAGGATTGGGATGATGCGTTCGGCAAATTCGATCGGGTTGGAGCCCAGATAGGCGATGTACGGCAGCGGCAATTTCACGATCATCAGGATGGCCGTGTAGCTCGACGTGAAACCCAGCAAGTCGGGGTCTGCCGTGTGTTCGAAGCCGCTCGTGTTTCGCAGCAGGATCAGCGGATCACCCGCGCCGAAAAACGCATAGGATGCAGCGTAGATCGCAACGAAAAATAATGCGCACCATTCGAGCCATATCCAATCGCGCTTGATGATGCGGCCGGTCACCGCAAGGATCAGATAGGGTTTGAAGTTCAGCGTGACCGCGGCGCACATCGCTTTTAGCCAGCCCGACTTCAGGATGTTGCCATGCGCCAGCAAGTACGCGGTGAAGCAGGGAATGATCAGGTTCCCGCGTTCCCATGCGTAGAGCGACGGGAAGCCAAGCCCCAGCGCGATCGCGCGGGGCACTGCCGTTCGACGGTCAACCTTCCAGAAGATGGCCAGTGCCAAGAAGAAGTTGACCACAGTCAAGACGGAACAGAAAATAATTCCGACCGGATCGCAATCACGTGCTCCATAGACGGAGAAGTTGTAGCAACTGGAGTTGGAAAAAAGCCACAGTACTACGAAGCATAGCGGCGGGTAGATCGACCGCCAGACGTCATACGCCCCCGGATTGTGAGCCCAATAGGCAGGGTTGTACCAGTCCGTGAAACTGTCGAGCTTGGAATGGAGGAAGGGGTCAGGAAGGTAACCTAAAACAATGATGTTTCGGATCTGAGCGAACATCGAAAGCAGCACGGCCAGTCCAAGGCACCACTCGATGGCGACGGCATAGCGCCGCCAATTGAGGGGCCTCGGCGAACCAGATGCTGGAGAAGCGGGCGAAGGAATTACTCGTTCCTCTTCGGAAGTCGGCGTCAGCGGAATTTGCGCAAAGGACAGGCAGTCAGCGGTTCAAATGTCGCGGTGATCCTCCGCCGTCTGGCGGGGCGGCAGGACAGGCTTGGGCCGACCCACGATGTAAAATTCGGCCAGTGCCGCGAGGACGATCAGCAGGGCGAGAAGCCCCAGCGGGACCGCATTGTACTGCCGCTGCGGCTCGATGAACGGCGGATCGATGATCGCCAGGTTCAACGGTGCCGCAACTTCCTGAACGGTCAGCGATTCCAGATAGCGCTTGTAGATGTCATAACGGCCCTGCGCGAAGCCTTCGTTGCGCAGCAGGTTGCGATACTGCGCGATCTCGGGGTTCACCTTGGCAAGGCTCTGCACGCTCCCGGTGCCGCCGCGCGTTTCCAGGTCCGCGATCTGCCGCTGCAGGACCGCCACGCGATCCCGCGCATTCTGCAGCTGGATATTGTCGGGCCCCTGGGTCTTTTCGAGCAGGGCGATGGTCGACTGCGCGCCCTGTAGCTGGCCCTGAAGCCCGGCAAGGGCGCCCTGGCTGAAGCCCTGCTGGATTTCGGGCGTCGAGAAGTTGTGCGTTGCGCGGTACGCCACCAACGCCTGCTGCGCCGCCTCGTACAAGCGGGTCGCTTCTTCCATCCGCCGGCTGGCGATGCCGCGCTTTTCCACCGCCTGATCGCGGCTGAGCGTGGTCAGGCGGCTCCGAAGAACCTTGACGAAATTGTCGACGATCTGCCGCGCGAGTTCGGGGTCATGGTCCTTGTACGAGACCTTCAGAATGCTGCCGCGCTCCGATTCGACCTCGATCTTGCGATGGAGTTTCGCCTTGAGCGATTCCGGGTTGATGCCCTGAAACCGGCCATGCTGCTGCAGCTGCTGCGCGACATCGGTGAACACGGCGTTGCTGCGTCCGACGAGCAGATCGGCTTCGATCGAGCCGCGGCCGCCGAGCAGCGAAGAGACGAGGTTCACGCCGGCGCCGCCGCTGAAGAGGCCGGTCAGCGCCGCTGCGGAGTCGTCCGGTGCGAGCAGCGCGCTTGCTACATAGGGCCTCGGCCAGACGCTGAGGAACGCCAGGACCAGCGCGAGCCCCGCACCCACGCCCCGGCGATATTTGGCGTTGGACACCCACCGGGACGACACCACGGTGCCGATGATGGACACGGGCCGCCTCACCGGGTCAGGCTCACGAGGACGCCGGCGGTAACCAGCGGACCGGTCAGGGCGCTACCCACGGCCAGAAGCTTGTCGAAAAAGGACGAGCTAGAGCGGACCGGCACGAAGATTGCGTCGCCGGGAAGTGCTTCCATCCGCAATAGATTATGCTGTTCGCGGCGCGACAGTACCGAACCGTTGGCGCGAACCACGAACACGTCGCCCCTGTCGGCGATGCGCTGCGGGCCGCCCGCCATCGACAGATAGTCGCCGATGCGCTTGCGAGGACCGAACAGGAACGATCCGGTCTTGTACGAAGCGCCGAAGACGCCGACCGTGGTCGGCACCGGCGGGATGTAGATCCGGTCGTTGTTCTGCAGCGCCGTCTCCAGCGGCAGCGCGCTGTCCGGCTGGATGCCCAGCACCAGCCGGCCTTCCGGACGCTGCTGCTTCAGCCGCTGGATCAACTTCAGCGCCGCCTCGCTACGGGCCAGCGCACCTTCGGTACCGCCGCTGGCAACCGAGGGCTGAACCGGCTTGGCAGCAGCCGTGAGTTCCAGGTTCTGGATCGCCTGATCGAAACCGGCTTGCGCTTCCTTGCGGATCGAATCCCGCTCGACGACGGTGCCGTAGGTGAATGCGCCGTGGGTCATGCCGCCGGCCTTTTCGAGCAGGTCGGCCAGCGTCGAGCCGGGCGCCATATAGTAGCGGCCCGGCTTCGCGACTTCGCCTTCGATCGTCGCGAGCACGAACTGCTGCTCGCGTGGTCGTGCGACCTTGCCGAGCGAGAGCACGCGGACGATGTCGCCACGCTGTGCCGCCGTGGCGGTCAGGGAGTCGGCGTTGAATTCGCGCGATCCGCCCGAGTCCAGGTCGGACAGCGATCGCACGATCACGCGGGAGGTGTCCGCCAGACCGTTGAAGCCGCCGGCAAAGGTAATGATGTCGTTCAGCGTCTCGCCCGGCTTCGCTTCGAAGATCGCGGGGTTGTTGACGCTGCCCACGATGGCAAGCTCGGGGCCCGTCGGCAGGATGTTGAGAACGTCGCCGTTCTGCAGCACCGTGTCGTCGCTCTTGTCGCCGGCGAAGAGCAGGCGGTAGAGGTCGAGCGTGGATACGAGGCGTCCGCCGCGACGCAGCTCGACGGTGCGGTAGCTGCCGCCTGCGGACGGGCCGCCGGCGCTCAGCACGCCGTCGATCATCGTCGACAGGCTGCTCATCGTGTAGGCGCCCGGCGTGGTGGCAAAGCCGGTCACATAGACCGTGATGCCGTGCAGCCGGCTGATCGTGACGGAGACGTTGACGCGCCGATACTGCGCGCTGATCCGGCGTTCCAGCACCGCCTTCAGATTGCCGTAGCGGACCCCCGCAAGATTGACCGGGCCGACCTTCGGGATGAACACCTTGCCGTCATTGTCGATGACAAGGCGTAGCGTCGCTTCCGCAGAGCCGATCAGGCCGATATCGATCTGGTCGCCCGGGTTGAGAACATAATCGGGCGGCACCGTCGTGGTCGTCGGGACCACGAAGCCGCGAGTCTGCTTGAGCAGCAGATTGGAGCCGAAGCGCTGCAGCGGCTCGCCGACCTGGTCCTGCACGAAGGTTTCGAACTCGTTCAGCGCGGGCGGCGGCTTCTTGTACAATTCGAATTGCCCGGGCGTTCCGGTCGGCCGCGCGTAAAGCGCGCCGTCGCTCCGCCCATCGGTGGGGCTAACGACCTGCGTCTGCTCAACATTGGCGGGCGGCAGCCCACCGGAGATGGTGGTAGGACTGAACTCGCCACCCGGCGCCGTGATCGTCGGGGCTGGCTGTGCATTGCCGCTGGTGGCCTGCCCGCTATTGCCGGCCTGTGCCTGACCGCTGGTGGTCCCGTTGCCGAGCCCCGTCTGGCCGAGCCCGTAATTGCCCTGGTTCTGAAGCTGGGACTGACTCTGCGGCCCGTCCGGCAACAACACCTGCGCCTTTGCAGATCCCGCTGCTGCCAAGCACACAGCCAGTGCTATGGCGGCGGACGAATGAGACAGCCTCACCCCCTTCGAGGTTCGGGTGCTCATGGCATGGTTCAACATGATAGCTTACAGGCCTACATTGACAGAAGGGAATTGGGTACCCCGAAGGAGGCTCCGCTCAGCGCGTGCGCTTACGGGCTTCGAACGGGGTAAGTCAAATATGTTGGGGCGGCAGGCGGGGCGGCGCAGGCGCGCTTTCCCGGCCAATCGCCACGCGCACTTCGCGGCGATCACGCTGCCTCGTCGAAATTGACGCGTTCCTGTTCGAGCACCATCGGCGTGTTGCGGGTCCGTTCGGAGATGATGCGGACATTGTCCCCCAGCAGCCCGACAAAGCCGAACAGGACCGCGAAATGCGCCTCGATGGCTGCAGCGATGAACCAGCCCGCACTGGCGCGGCCGATAAGGAGATCGACGGCGCCGATCAGCAGCAGCACCGCGGCAAGCATGATTCCGAACGCGCCGATATACATCGGGATGCGCAGCAGTCGCTTCGACGAGCCCGCCAAGGCCGACATCGCGAAATCGAGCAATGAAAAGAAATTGTTCTTCGACGAGCCTGCGGCGCGCGGCGGGCGCGGATAGGGGATCAGCTCCAGGCGATAGCCGGTCTCCACCAGCATGCCGCGGAAGAAGGGCTCGGGCTCGGAGATCTGCCGCGTGGCCTCGACGACCCGGCGCGTATACAGGCCGAAGCCCGTTGCATTGGGCACGACCGGATAGTCGCCGAAATTGCTGGCGAGCCAGTAGGAAAGCCGCCGGAACATGCGCAGGGCCGGGCTTACCCGCTCCTCGGTGCGGCGCACGCCCAGAACGATGTCCACGCCTTGCTGCCAGAACGCCACCATCGCCGGGATCAGTTCCGGCGGATCCTGGAAATCGGCTGCCAGGCCGATCACCGCGCGGCCGCGCGTCTGGTAGATGGCATAAGCGGGCGAGCGCATCTGCCCGAAGTTGCGCGAGTTGACGATCAGTCGCACGCGCCGGTCGCTGGCGCAGATCGCCTTGACGATCTCCACCGTACGGTCCTGCGAGTGGTTGTCGATGACCACAATCTCGAAACTGAGCCCGAGCGGCTCCAACTGGTCGACCGCCGCCGCGATGATGGCGGCGGCATTCTCCTCTTCATTGTAGCACGGTATCACTACCGAGATGTCGGGCACCTCGGCGGCGGGTCCGATCCCATGCGCAAGCTGATCCATGACTTCGACCTTATCCCCCAGAGGCTGCGACCGTACCGGCCAGATCGGCCGGCGGTCCTGTGCATGCCTCGCTTGATTAAAACAAGAATTGCGTGGGCGTGCTCGCCGCAGGGGCGGCCGCCGTACGTTGTTTGCATCCGATCACGTCGCTTGCCGCATTGCTCCGTTCAGCCGGCTGCCACCGCGACGCCGGCGGCTGACGGAAGAGCACCGCTCGCCAGCGCAGCCACGACGTCCGGCAATTGGGCGAAGCTTGCGAACCGTGCGGCTACGGGCGGCGCGGCGGCGCTTGCGAGATCCTGCACCCCATAGCCCCCTTCGAACAGCAGGAACGGCATCGCCGCAGCCGCTGCCGCGGCGGCGTCGACGATGCTGTCGCCGATCATGATGGCCTGCTCCCCGCTGTCGCGAAGACCCTTCAGCGCGAAGCGCAGCGGATCCGCGTGGGGCTTGGCAACGGGCAGGGTGTCACCGCCGACCACAACCGGAAAGAATCGCGTGAGCGCCAGGTCGGCGAGGAGTTGCCGCGCGAGGCTTTCCGGCTTGTTCGTCACCACCGCCATCGGATGGCCTCGCGCTTCGCACGCTTGCAGCGCCGCCGGGGCGCCGGGATAGAGGATCGCCGGATCGACGGTGATCCCCTGAAGGACGGTTCGGAACTCGAGCAGATCGGCGGCGGCGTCTTCCGCATGCTGCCCGAGACACTGCGCAACGAGGCTGCTGGCACCCAGGCTCACCAAGGGCCGCACCGTCGCGGCATCGATCGGCGGGCCGCCGCGCCGCGTCATCACGACGGACAGCGCCTGCGCGATGCCGAGCGCACTGTCCACCAAGGTTCCGTCGAGATCGAACAACAAGGGCGCAGGCACGGCTGCCTCCGGAATAGATGAAAGGCGTTCGTCCGGTTGCGGTACCGGACGAACGCCATGGAAATCTGCGTCAGCCCAGGATCGGGATCAGCATGTTCGCCTCGAACTCGTCGCGCGGCAGGAACGGCGCGAGGTCCTCGAGCGGGGCGGTGACCATCGTTCCGTTATCGAGCTTCTTGGACGACAGCTTGGGCGCGAAATTCTGCTCCTTGTCGACCATGATCTCGCAAATCGCGGGGCCGTCGGCGTTCAGCGTGTCTGCGATCGCCGCGGCGATGTCCGAATGGTCGCTGGTGCGGCGGAAGGCGAAACCGAACGCGACGGCGATCTTCTCGAAATCGGGGAAGGTAACGCCGGAATCCGGCCCGCAGCCGACCGAGAAACCGTTGAAATGCGCCTGTTGCGACTGGCGGATCGAGTGGTAGCCCGAATTGTTGTACAGGAAGATCTTGGCCGGGATGCCTTGGCCGGAGATCGTCTGCAGCTCCTGCAGGTTCTGCATGATCGATCCGTCGCCGGCCATGCAGATCAGCCGGTCGCTTGTCCCGCGCCCCA
>Ga0207674_10010376_pt1 | contig 10556 bp, 4 predicted proteins | sample KBSCornC72_FD_184303 | JGI IMG/M metagenome (GOLD analysis project Ga0207674, IMG submission 184303) | Corn rhizosphere microbial communities from Kellogg Biological Station, Michigan, USA - KBS Corn C7-2 (SPAdes) (version 2) | ecosystem: Host-associated > Plants > Roots > Rhizosphere > Soil ...
GCACGCGCAGCACGCCGGCACCATCGCGGTACGCCATCGCCGAGTGGGACACGTCGAGCCCCGGGATCGACGTCGCGAACGCCAGCACGTCGCCCGTCTGGATCCGGTCGGCGACGTCGGCGATGCGCGCCGTCGGGACGACGTGCCGCGGGTGGCCGTCGAGCCGGCGCTCCATCTCGCCGATCGCTCGAAAGACGCCGTCGTCGGCGAGCGCCGGGTAGCTGGCGCGGTGCTCCGTCATGAACCGCAGCGGACGCGTGTCCTCGATGCCGCCCAGCTCCGCGCCGAGGTCGCGCACGAGACCGCGCCGCTCGCCGTCGGAGATCCACTCGCTGAAGTAGTGGTTGCGCGACGTGTAGTCGCCGCGCGTGCCGCCGCGATAGCGCATGCGCTCCACCTCGCGCCCGAAGCGCTCCCACGTCGGCGCACCCGGAGTGCGTGCGACGCGGGCGATGGCGAGGCACGACTCGACGAGTGTGACGCAGTCGAAGCGGGTGAGCGAGAGCGTGAGCGGCTCGCGGCTCGTCGGCTTGCCCCCCGCCTTCAGGTATGCCTCGAGGGTGTACGCCTCGTACGGCGTGCCGGCCGCCTGCTCGCCGACGCGCACCGAGGCGCGGCCGAGCGGGACGTTCGCGCCGCTGAGACGCTCGGCTCGGAGCGTGGACGACCACCTGGCGAGCCGCTCGTGGTCGGGATCGCTCCAATGAGCGGCGCCGAGCACGCGAGCGAGCGGCGCCGGGATGGCGATCGCGGCGGCGAGTGCCGCGACGTCGCCGAGCATCTCGCGGCGGGAGCGTGGTCTCGTCATGCGGCCGGTGGGGAGGCGGTGCGTCGATACGACAGGAAGAAGAGGAGCCCGAGCACGAGGTCGATCGCGGCGAACGGAAGCATCGCGCTCGCGACGCGCCCATCTCGATAGAGCAGGATCACGGGCACGGCGAAGGCGAGCTTCTCCAGCACCGTCACCGGCATCAGCGGGCGGAAGCGCGCCGGATCGCGCGCGATGACGAGGAAGGCGATCTGCCAGACGATGACGACGCCGACGAAGCCGCAGAAGTACTCGGGGTGCGTGATCGGCGGCGGGTAGTCGCGCCCGATCTTGTCCTCGAGGAAGTACTGCGGGAGCATCACGATCAGGCCGTAGATGCCGGCGATGGTGTAGACACGGCGCGCGAAGTGGTTCATGGGAATGGGCGGTGAAGGGAACGGGCGCGCTCAACGCTACATCCGATTCGGGCGTTGGGCACGCATCGCGTGTACGGCGGAGGACCGCCTGGCAGCTCGGAGTCTTCCCGGCGGGCTGGTGTGACCGCTCCGCGACACGCATGTTTGCTCCCTCGCCAGCGCGCCCATCGCCCGCGCGCCCTCCCCCGACGCCGGTGGACATGGATCTTCGGCAGCGCGTCCAGGAATCACTCAGCGGCACCCATACGATCGAGCGCGAGCTCGGCGGCGGCGGGATGTCCCGCGTCTTCGTCGCGAGCGAGCATCGGCTGGGGCGAAAGGTGGTGGTGAAGGTCCTCGCCCCCGACCTCGCCGCCGCCATCTCGGCCGAGCGCTTCGAGCGCGAGATCCGCCTCGCCGCGTCGCTCCAGCAGGCGAACATCCTTCCCGTGATCGCCGCGGGAGACTTCGACGGACTGCCCTTCTACACGATGCCGTACGTGGAGGGTGAGAGCCTCCGCGCCCGCCTCGCGCAGGGCCCGGTCTCGATCGCCGTCGCGATCGACGTGCTCCGCGACGTCGCCAAGGCCCTCGCCTACGCCCACGAGCGCGGCGTCGTCCACCGCGACATCAAGCCCGACAACATTCTCCTCTCGGGCCGGTCGGCCGTCGTGGCCGACTTCGGGATCGCCAAAGCGATCGCCGCCGCCCAGGAGAAGACCGCGGGAGCGACGCTCACCCAGCTCGGCACCGCGGTCGGTACGCCGGCGTACATGGCCCCCGAGCAGGCGGCGGGCGACCCGAGCACCGACCACCGCGCCGACATCTACGCCTTCGGCTGCATGGCGTACGAGCTGCTCGCCGGCCATCCGCCATTCCATGGTCTCTCGCCGCACAAGCTGATGGCGGCGCACATGGGCGAGGTGGCGCGCCCGATCGAGGAGCTGCGCCCCGACTGTCCCGCCACGCTCGCCCGGCTCGTCACTCGGTGCCTGGCCAAGGATCCCGATCGCCGGCCGGCGAGCGCCGACGAGCTGCTCCAGGAGCTCGACACGACCACGTCGGCCCCCGCCGCCGCCGTTCCGTTTCACGGCCGCGCGCTGTTCCTGCGCGCGATGGCGATCTACGCCGCGGCGTTCATCGGCGTCGCCATCGTCGCGCGGCTCCTCGTCGACACCCAGGGACTTCCCGAGTGGGTGTTCACCGGCGCGCTCGTCGTCATGGCGATCGGCTTCCCGGTGATCCTCTTCACGGGCTACACGCAGTACGTCGCGCGCAGAGTGGCGCAGGCGACGCCGACGCTGACGCCGCGGGGCACGCTGGTGCGGCCGAACGCGGACGGCACGCTGGCGCAGCTCGCCGTGAAGGCGAGCCCGCACGTGTCGTGGTCGAGGACGGCGCGGGGCGGCATTGCCGCGCTGACGACGTTCGCGCTGCTCGTCGCGGGATATCTCGTGCTGCGCGTGCTCGGCATCGGACCCTCCGGCTCGCTGCTCGCGGCGGGAAAGCTCAACGCGCAGGACCGCGTGCTCGTCGCCGCGTTCGATGCCACGAGCAGGGACTCGGCGCTCGCCGACGTGGTCTCCGTCGCCGTGCGCACGAACCTCGCGCAGTCGCACGCCGTGACGATGGTGCCGACGAGCGGCATCGTCGCCGCGCTACAACGGATGCAGCGGCCAGCGACGTCGCGTGTCGACCTCGCGCTCGCGCGCGAGATCGCTGCTCGTGAGGGAATCAAGGCCGTCGTGGGCGGGAGTGTCGCGTCCGCCGGCTCGGGATTCATCATCACGGCCCGGCTGCTCAACGCCCAGTCGGGCGACGAGCTGGCCGTGTACAACGAGTCCGCGTCGAGCACGGGGGACATCATCCCCGCGGTCGACCGGCTCACACGCCAGCTGCGCGGGAAGATCGGCGAGTCGCTCAAGAGCGTGAAGGATGCGCCGGCGCTGAGCCAGGTCACGACGTCGTCGCTCGACGCGCTCCGCTCGTTCGCCGCGGGGCTCCGCGCCAATGACATCGACGGAGACTTCGCGCGCGCGGCCACGCTGTTCGAGGACGCGATCGCGAAGGACTCGGGCTTCGCGGCGGCGTACGTGCAGCTCGCGTACAGCCTCAGCAACGCCGGCGTGCAGCAGGCGCGGCAGGATTCACTGCTCGCCTCGGCCTATCGCCTGCGCGACCGGCTGCGCGAAAGCGAGCGGTACAACGTCGAGGGCGCGTATCTGCAGTCGCGCGACCGCCCGAAGGCGATCGCCGCGCTCGAGCGCGCCGTCGCCGCCGACTCGGGTAACACGGATGCGCTCAATCAGCTCGCCGTCGTACTGATGCGCACGCGCAACCTCGCGAAGGCCGAGCTACTGACCCGACGTGCGCTGGTCAACGAGCCGGAGAACGGCATCCTCGCCGGTAACCTCGCCGACGTGCTCCTGAACCAAGGGAAATTCGACGCCTCGGACTCGGTGCTGCGCGTGATGAAGGAGCGGAAGTTCCCGATCTCGACGGAACAGGACCAGGCGGCGGTTCTTTACCTCCGCGGTGAGCTGGACTCCGCTGAAGCGCATGCCCGGGTCGGCGCGCGGAGCGACAAGCCCGACGTGGCGCGCCCGATGCTGTTCATGCTGCACCAGATCCTGCAGGTGCGCGGCCGGTTCCGCGAGGCGGACAGCATCGCCGTGGTCGTGCGCGCCGCCGCCGTCAAGCGCGGCGCGCGCGTGAACTGGCTCTCCTTGCCGGCTCGGGTCGCGCTCAACGACGCGTTGCTGCGAGGGCAGAGTGCACGGGCGTTGGCGAGGCTCGACTCGGCGGTGAAGGCCCGGCCGCTCTCGCCGGAGTCGCCGCCGGGCGCGGCACTGGACGTCGCTCACTCCTACGCCGTCGCCGGCGCCCCCCAACGCGCCCGTGCGATCCTCGCGCAGTACGACCTCTGGGCGCGCGACTCGGTGCAACGACAGGGGTTCCTCGGGCAGCGCCTGTTTGCGGAGGGCTCGACCCTGTTGGCCGAGCAGCGCCCTGCAGAGGCGGTCCGCACGTTCCGCCGCATGGACGTCGACACCGACGGCCTGCCGATCGGCTGCTCGTTCTGTCTCCCGCTCTCGCTCGGCCGTGCCTACGACCAGGCGAACCAGCCGGACTCGACGATCGCGAACCTCGAGCGATTTCTCGGGAACACGCACCGGAATCGCATCAACGCGGATACCTGGATGCTCGGGCCGATCCACAAGCGGCTCGGTGAGCTGTACGAGGCGAAAGGCGACGCAGAGCGGGCGGCGCGGGAATACGCGGCGTTCGTCGAGCTGTGGAAGCGCGCCGATCCCGACCTGCAGCCGAAGGTCGCCGAGGCGCGCACACGACTGGAGCGGCTGCGGCGCACGATGCCGCAGTGAGGCGGTGAGTTGGTGAGTTGGATGGTGGGAGAGTGAGAGACGGCCTCGGGAGGCAGGAGCTTCCCGAGGCCGTTTCTCACCCTCTCACCCCCCAACCAACCAACTCCCAGCGACTTTCAGCCCCTATGAGCAGGCGTTAGGTTCGACCCCGAGCGCCCATCACTTTTCGTTCGGAGCAAGCCACGTGCATCTGCTCGATCCTCGCCGGCGCCGCGTGCTCGCGGCGCTCGCATTCTGCTTGGGCCTAGGGGCGCCCGCCGCCGCGCAGACCCCAGCCTACAAGAACGAGTCCCTTTCCTTCGAGGCGCGCGCCGCCGACCTCGTGAGCCGCATGACGCTCGAGGAGAAGGCGAATCAGATGAAGGACGTCGCACCGGCCATCGAGCGGCTCGGCGTCCCCGCGTACAACTGGTGGAACGAGGCGCTGCACGGTGTCGCGCGCTCCGGGCTCGCTACGGTGTTTCCGCAGGCGATTGGCTTCGCCGCGACGTGGGACGACTCGCTCGTGTTCCGCATGGCCACCGTCATCTCCGACGAGGCGCGCGCCAAGCACCACGAGTACGTCCGCCACGACCTGCGGCAGCGCTACCAGGGGCTCACGATCTGGTCGCCGAACATCAACATCTTCCGCGACCCGCGCTGGGGACGCGGCCAGGAGACCTACGGTGAGGATCCCTTCCTCACCGGCCACATCGGCATCCAGTTCATCCGCGGCCTGCAGGGCGACGACCCGAAGTACTACAAGACCATCGCGACGGTGAAGCACTTCGCGGTGCACTCGGGCCCCGAGCCCGAGCGCCACACGTTCGACGCGGTGGTGAGCGAGCGCGACCTGCGTGAGACGTACCTGCCCCACTTCGAGACGACGATCAAGGAGGCGAAGCCGTACTCGCTGATGTGCGCGTACAACCGCGTGGACGGCGAGGCCGCGTGCGGCAGCGACCTGCTCTCGGGGATCCTCAAGCGCGAGTGGAAGTTTCCCGGCTACGTCGTCTCCGACTGCGGCGCGATCGACGACATGTTCCAGGGCCACAAGGTGGTCGCGACCGCCTCCGAGGCGGCGGCGCTCGGCGTGAAGCACGAGACGGACCTCGACTGCTTCGGCCGCGTCTATCCGACGCTCGTGGAAGCGGTGCAGAAGGGGCAGATCACCGAGAAGGAGATCGACGCATCGGTCCGACGGCTGTTCGTCGCGCGCATGAAGCTCGGGATGTTCGATGCACCCGAGCACGTCCGCTGGGCGCAGATCCCCTTCTCCGTGCTCGACGCGCCCGCGCATCGCGAGCTCGCGCGGCAGGTCGCTCGCGAGTCGATCGTCCTGCTCAAGAACGACCGCAACACGCTGCCGCTTCGCAAGGACCTGCGCACGATCGCCGTCGTCGGGCCGAACTCGAACCAGTGGCGCATGCTGCTCGGCAACTACAACGGCATCCCGAAGGAGCCCGTCACGCCGCTGCGTGGTGTGAGCGACGCGATCAAGGCGAGCGGCGGGCGCGTGCTGTACGCGCTGGGCTCCGATCTCGCCGAAGGCTTCCCGGTGCTGAGCACGGCTCCCTCCACCGTGCTCCGCACACCAGACGGACAGCCCGGCCTTCGCGCCGAGTACTTCGCGAGCAAGGCGATGACCGGCGCGCCGGCGTACACGGCGACGGACTCGGTCGTCGAGGCCGACTGGTCGGAGGCCGCGCCCCGTGCCGACATGAACGGGAACGACTTCGGCGTCCGCTGGTCGGGGACGTTCACGCCACCGGTCACGGGCGCCTACCGGCTCGGCGTCATCGGCACGATGAAGGTGCAGCTCTCGCTCGACGACAGCATCGTCGCGCGGTCGGTCTATCCGCAGCGCGACGACGAGTTCCCCGATCCGCGCCTCTCGCAGACCGATCCGGCGAAGCCGCTGCAGCTCGAGGGCGGCCGCGCCTACCGGCTGCGTCTCGACGCGGCGGAGTCGTACGGCGAGGCACAGGCGCAGCTGGTCTGGGCCCCACCGAGTGGGCCGCTCGAGGAAGCGGCCGTCGCCGCCGCGCAGCAGGCCGACGCCGTCGTGCTCTTCCTCGGCCTCACCGCAAACCTGGAAGGCGAGGAGATGCGCGTGCAGATCCCCGGCTTCCATGGTGGCGATCGCACGTCGATCGACCTGCCCGCGCCGCAGCAGCAGCTGCTCGAGAAAGTCGTCGCCGTCGGCAAGCCCACGGTGCTCGTCCTGCTCAACGGCAGCGCGCTGGCCGTGAACTGGGCGCAGCAGAACGTTCCGGCCATCGTCGAAGCGTGGTATCCCGGACAGGCGGGGGGCAGCGCGATCGCCGACGTGCTGTTCGGCGACTACAATCCCGCCGGCCGGCTGCCGGTCACGTTCTACAAGAGCACCAGCGACCTGCCGCCGTTCGAGGACTACGCGATGAAGGGGCGCACGTACCGCTACTTCACCGGCGCGCCGCTCTATCCGTTCGGCCACGGGCTGAGCTACACGACGTTCGCCTACAGGAACCTGCGCGCGAGCGCCGCGCGCGTCGCGGCTGCTGACACGGTCGGCGTCTCGGTCGACGTCACGAACAGCGGACCTGTCGCAGGCGACGAAGTGGTGCAGCTCTACGTGTCGTATCCCGGCGCGAAGGTGCCGCGCGCGATCAAGGATCTCCGCGGCTATCGGCGCATCACGCTCAAGCCTGGCGAGACGCGCACCGTGCGATTCGCCGTTCCCGTGTCGTCGCTCGCCTACTGGAACGATCAGACGCACCGCTGGCTCGTCGAGTCGGGGCCGGTGAAGCTGCAGGCGGGCGCATCGTCGGCCGACATCCGTGCCGAGCACACGATCCAGGTCACTGGTGGAGGAGTGAAGCGCTGAGACATCTCATGACACGCGCCGCGGTACGGCAGCGCGCTTTCCTCGTCGCCGGCATCGCGCTCGTGTCAGCGCCGGCGACGCGTGCCCACGCTCAGCAGCCGGCGCAGGCGGTCGCGCGTGACGATGCGCGGTTCTCGTTCTACGACCGCGGCCCGTATCGCCCTGGAGTCCCGAAGCCGGAGTCGCTGCTCGGATACCCCGTCGGCGAGCAGAACACGCAGTACGCCGCACAGGAGCGTACGCTGCTCGCCATCGCCGACGCGGCGAAGGATCGCGTGCACGTCGAAGAGTTCACGACGACGTACGAGCGGCGCACGATGCGGCTGTACATCGTGTCGTCGCCGGAGAACATCGCGCGGCTCGACGCGATCCGGCGCGACCTCGACCGGATCGCCGACCCTCGCGGCGCCGCGCCCGCCGAGATCGACGCGCTCGCCGCGCGCGTGCCGGCCGTGGTGTGGATCTCAGGCTCGGTGCACGGCAACGAGTCGCCCGGCTTCGAGACCTGCATCCAACTGCTCTATCAGCTCGCCGCCAGCGAGGAGCCGGCCACGCTGGCCGCACTCCGCAACACGATCGTGATCATCAATCCGAGCTCCAACCCCGACGGTCACGAGCGGTTCACCGTGTGGTACAACTCCGTGAGCGTCGGTGCGGCCGATCCACGCGCGATGGAGCACGACGAGCCGTGGAGCGTGTATGGGCGGTTCAACCACTACCGCTTCGACATGAACCGCGATCTCATCGCCTCGACCCAGCGCGAGGTGCAGGGGATCATGCGGATGATGCTGAAGTGGCATCCGATGGTCGCGGCGGACCTGCACGGGCACGTCTCCACGTATTTCTTCCCGCCCGCCGCGCGCCCGGTGAACGCCAACATCGCCGGCGATCCCGGGAAGTGGCTCGACCTGTTCGGCCGCGCCAACGCCGCCGCGTTCGATCGCTATGGCTGGATGTACTACTCGCGCGACGTGTACGACCTCTACTATCCGGGCTACTACGACACGTGGCCATCGCTCAACGGCGCGATCGGCATGACGTTCGAGACCGATGGGGGCGGCCACCGCGGCGTGCTCTGGCGGCGTCCCGACGGAACGCTGCTCTCGCTGCGCGACGGGATCGCCAAGCACTTCGTCGCGTCGCTCGCCACGATCGACGCCACGTCGTCGCACGCCGCGGAGCGCGTGCACGACTATCTCGCGTTCCGCCGCCGCGCGGTGGCCGACGGCAGGTCCGGACCGATCCGCCGCGTCGTCATCGCGCCGGCGCGCGATCCGGGCCGCGCCGCGGAGCTCGTGAGTGCGCTGCTGCGCGCCGGCATCGAGGTGCGCCGCGCGAGTGCCGGATTCTCGTCGGCGCGCGCGCATGCCTACGCCGACGACGCCGTCGCGACGCGGCGCTTCGACACGGGCGCGTACGTCGTCGACCTCGCCCAGCCGCAGGGCAAGGTCGCGAAGGCGATCCTCGAGCCCACCCACGCACTCGATTCGGCGTTCGCGCGGGCGCAGATCGCGAAGTTCCAACGCAACCATCGCCGCGGGAAACGGGCCGAGGGCGAAGAGTACGAGTTCTTCGATGTCACCGCCTGGTCCCTGCCGGTCGCGTTCGGCGTCGACGCTTATTGGACGGACGACGCGAGCCCGGTGACCGGCGACCTGCTGACGCTCCCCGCCGAGGAGCCGGCGCTGCCACAGGCCCGGCAGCAGCCGCGGCCCGTCGGGGGCGAGCTCCTCGCGGTGGACGTCGGCGGCGGCATCGTCGCCGGTCGCGGAGCGACGTCGGCCTATCTCTTCAGCCCCGAGCGCAACGGCGCGCCGAAGCTCGCCTACCAGCTGCTGGCCGAAGGGTTCCGCGTCGCCGTCGCGTCGCTGCCGATCGACGCGGGAGGCCGGCAGTGGCCGCGCGGCAGCTACGTCGTGCGCGTGGCGCGCAACGATTCCACCCTCACCGCGCGCATCGACGCCCTCGCCCGTACCAGCGGGGTCGAAGTGACCGGTGTGAACACCGCGCAGGCGGGAACGGGACAATACGGCATCGGCTCCGAGTCGATCGTCGCCATCCCGGCACCGAGCATCGCCGTCGTCGGCGATGGCGGCGTGTCACAGACGGGGTACGGCGCGATCTGGTACTCGCTGGAGCGACGCTACGGCGTGCGCTTCACGCCGATCGGCATCGGAGAGCTGGACCGCGATCTGTCGAAGTTCACGGCGATCCTCCTTCCGTCCGGCAGCTACAGTCGTGTGTCGAAGGACGCGGTCGACCGGATCAAGGCGTGGGTGCGCGGCGGCGGGACGCTCGTGACGATGGGCTCCGCCACCGCGTGGGCTGCCGAAGAGGGGGTGGCACTCACGACTGCACGCCGCGTCGCCGCTCCGCCGGAGCCAAGCGACACGAAGCCCGAGACGACGGCCGCCAAACCCGCGACGCCGGCGCCTGCCGCCGCCGCTCCCAAGGCTCCGGCATCGACACCTTCGCCGCCACCGCGCTCCGAGCCGAGCGACCGCCTCGCGCAGGAGCTGATCCCGTATCAGAGCACGTCGGCGAGCAACGATGCGCCGGAGTCGGTTCCCGGCATCCACGCCGACGTGCTGCTCGATCGCACGCACTGGCTCACCGCCGGCTACGACGCGTCGCGGCTCACGGTGCTCGTCCAGGGTGATCTCTTCCTCCGTCCGTCGAAGGACGGCGAGAACGTGGCGATCTTCCCGACGACGGGGCCGCTCGTGCGCGCCGGATTCACCTGGCCGGGCAACACCGAGCGCCTCCTGCGCGGCACCGCCTTCCTCGTCGACGAGCCGCTGGGCGCCGGCCACGTCGTCCTCTTCACGAACGAGCCGCTCTTCCGAGGCTGGTGGCGGGCGCTGGACAAGCTGGTCCTGAACGCGCTGGTGCTGGGGGCGGCGTATTGAGTTGCGCGGTGCGCAGTGCGCACTGCGCGGTGCGCTACGGCAGAACGGCCTCGGGAGGCATTGCTTCCCGAGGCCGTCGCGCATTGCGCATCGCGCATCGCGCAGTTCAGATCTCCATTCCTCGCCCGACTTCGACACGCACCCTCGGCACCTCGATTCGCTCGATCGCTCGCGGCACTTCCGTGCGGAGCCGCTCGAGCTGGGGGCGAAGTGCGTCGAGCCGCGCGCGAACGCCCTCGAGCGACTCCTCCATCG
>Ga0207674_10010377_pt1 | contig 10555 bp, 10 predicted proteins | sample KBSCornC72_FD_184303 | JGI IMG/M metagenome (GOLD analysis project Ga0207674, IMG submission 184303) | Corn rhizosphere microbial communities from Kellogg Biological Station, Michigan, USA - KBS Corn C7-2 (SPAdes) (version 2) | ecosystem: Host-associated > Plants > Roots > Rhizosphere > Soil ...
ATGAGGACGCCCGGGATCGAGCCGACCAGGAGCCAGCCGATCGCCCCAACGTCGACGTTGCCCGCGACGAGGTGGCCGAGGCCCGCGACCCAGAGCAGGGCGGCCGCGTGGAAGATGTCCGTCCCGACGATGATCTTCGCGCTGAGGGGGAAGGCGATCAGCATGGCGAGGCCAAAGAGCGTCCCGCTTCCAACCGACGTGAGACCGACGAGGAAACCGCCCACCATTCCGATGCACACCGCGACGATCCGGTCGCGGTTCGAGAGGTGCCCGAGCTCCTTCTGCGGCCCGGCGGGGTGCATGATCGCCTTGGCCAGGAAGGCCAGGCCGCCGACGATCAGCATGATCGCCAGGATCTTGCCCTGCACCGAGTCGACGCCGTCCCCATAGCGGTCGGTCAGGTAGCCGACCGTCCAGACACCGACGAGCGACATGGGCGCGCTGCCGACGAGCATCCACAGCCCGAGGCGCAGGCGGACCGTCCCGAGCCGCCGGTGCCTCGCCGCTCCGAAGGACTTGAAAATGGCTCCGTGGAGGATGTCCGTCCCGACCGCGATCGCCGGATCGAACTTGAAAAAGAGGATGAGCATCGGAGTCATGAGCGAGCCGCCGCCCATCCCAGTCATGCCGACGAGGATTCCGATCAGGAGGCCCGCGATCGCGAGCCGGGGGTCATGGGTGTCGGGCACTTAGTAGACGACGAGCACGTCGCAGCCGGCTCGGCGCAGGACGTTCTGGTTCACGCTTCCCTCGACGAGCCGCTCGAAGAAGCGCTTGTGACGGCTCCCGACGACGATCAGGTCGACGTTGCGCTCCTGCGCGAGACCGACGATGGCATCCGCCGGAGTGCCCTTCGTCGGAACGAGGTCCGCCTCGAGCCCGCGCCCCGCGAGGTAGGAGCGCGCTTGCTCGAGCCGCTCCTGGGCCAAACGCTCCGCGTCCGGCGTCCCATCCTTTGGCGGCACGACGTTGGTGACGATCAGCGTCGCGCCGAGCTGCTCGGCGTAGTCGGCCGCGCGCCCCAGTGTCTGGCTCTCGGGGTCGTCGTAGGCGACAAGGACGGTCTTGACCGGCACGGTCTGGAAGAGTACCCGGCTCGCCCCGAAGCGACGGCTGCAGCGCGCGGGCCGTTGCGTGCGCACCCGCCGCTCACTAGCGTTGACGCATGTTCTTTCGCCTCACGACCTGGGAGCTCGGGCTCATCCTGGTGGCGGTTGTGCTCGGCACAATGGCGATCGGCCTCGTTCTCGGGCGGTATCTGCGGCACCGGTCCGAGCATCTCCGGGAGCCCGTCAGCGTTCTGCAGGCTGCGCTCCTCGGCCTCGTCGGGCTCGTCCTCGCCTTCGGCCTCGCCCTGGCCGTGGGCCGGTACGAAGCCCGTCGCACCGCGGTCGTCGACGAGGCGAACGCGATCGGAACGACGTACCTGCGCGCCCAGACGCTGCCCGAGCCGATCCGCACGCAGTCGCTCGAACGCCTCGTGCGCTACACGGACGCGAGCATCGCACTCTCGAAATCGGTTCCGGAGAGCGCACAGGCGGACGCGGCCATCGCTGCCGGCCAGGGTCTGCAGCGGGAGCTCTGGGGTCTTGCCGGACAGGCACTCGCGGAGAAGCCGGTCGACAGCGCACCCCGTCTCTACGTCGAGACGCTCAACAACATGATCGACATGCAGACCGTCCGCGTCGCCGGGCTGAACAATCGGGTACCTGGCGCCGTGCTGGCCGTCGAGGTGGGCGGCGCGGCAGTCGCACTCGCCCTTCTGGCCTTCTACCTCTCCATCCTCGGACGTGGGGTGGGGACTGTCCTCCTCGCCGCGGGACTGATCACCCTGCTCTTGCTCGTCACCTTCGATCTCGACCGGCCGACGCGCGGTGTCATCGAGGTTCCAGACACGCCGCTCGTCAACCTGCGCGCGTCGATGGAGCTGCCGCCGGCGGCAAGCGCACCCGAATGAGCATGAGGGGCTGGACCGGGTTGCGGGTGAAGCGCCTCACGTCGCGCCTGGCGCTGGTCGGCGCGGACCCACGCGACGACGAAGACCTGCGAGCGCGAAAGGCGCTCCTTGTCCTGATCTCGGTCTTGATCCTGCCGATCGCAGCGCTCTGGGGCGGCCTCTATCTCGCGTTCCGATCGCCGGTCGGCGTGGTGCCGCTCGTCTACCTCGCCGTGCTGCTCGCCGCGATCATCGTGTTCTCGCGAACGGGCAACTTCGCGCGCCTGCTCCGGGTGAACCAGGTCGACATCCTGCTCGCGCCGACGATGTCCATGATCCCGCTCGGTGGGTTCCTCGCGTCCGGCGGCGTCGGCCTCTGGGGAATCCTCGCGCCCCTGGGGGCGCTCGTCTTCTCGAACGTGAAGTCGGCGGCCCGCTGGTACGTCGCGTACGTACTCGTCTTCCTCGGATCGGGAATCGCGGGCGAGATCATCGGTCCGGTCTGGACACCACCGCCGGATTGGTTCACGAGCATCATGCTGGCGATGAACGTCGCCGTCGGCGGGACAATGGTGTTCACGCTGCTGGCGCTGTTCGCCAAGCAGCGAAGCGACGCGCTGGCAGCGCTCCGGGTTGAGCAGCAGAAGGCCGAGAACCTCCTGCTCAACATCCTGCCGCGCTCGATCGCCGACAGGCTGAAGGCCGAGTCCCAGCCGATCGCGGACCAGTTCGGATCGGCGTCGATCCTCTTTGCGGACGTGGTCGACTTCACGCCGTGGTCGCAGCGGCTCACGCCCGCCGAGGTAGTCGGCTGCCTCGATCATCTCTTCAGCCACTTCGACGACCTCGCGGAGCGGCACGGGCTCGAGAAGATCAAGACCATCGGCGACTGCTACATGGTCGCCGCAGGGGTTCCGGAACCGCGCCCGGACCACGCTTGCGCGCTCGCGCTGATGGCTCTCGACATGCTGGACGCGATGCGCGCCGAGGGCGAAGCCGGGCACCTCGGCCTCGAGCTTCGAATCGGCATCAACTCGGGCCCGGTGGTGGCCGGCGTCATCGGCCGGAAACGCTTTCTCTACGACCTCTGGGGCGACGCTGTGAACACGGCCAGCCGCATGGAGTCCTACGGGACTCCGGGGCGGATCCAGATCACGCGCGCGACGTATGAGCTGCTCGCCGACGACTTCGAGTGCGAGCCGCGCGGTTCGATCGGGGTCAAGGGGAAAGGCGAGGTCGAGACGTGGTACGTCTTGGGTCCAAGGAACGACCCCGTGTCAGTCGTGAACGACCAGGTTCGCGAGGCGACCGGGCCGCCGATCCCCTAGGCGGGAACTGGCCCCAGCTACGAAACGGTGTCGATGCGGCTGTCGTGCAACGACTCCCAGACGCGAAGATAGAGGTCGACTTCCAAGCGGGCCTGCTGCTCGTGAAGTTCATGGGGCAAAGCGACACGCAGCAAGCCGTTCGCTAGCTCCTGGACATGACACTCGCGCTTTTCGAGAAACGCGCGGAAGGCGTCTGTCTCGGCGGGGTCACTCAATCGCAGAGTCACGTACAAAGGCCTGCCCTAAGCCGCGTCCCAGGTGCGTCGGTGGGGTTCAGCTATTGACGCGCAGGCACCGGGATGAATCGCTTGCCAAATGGCCAGATAGACATTGACGACCCGCCTCGCCTGGGCCGTATCCCGCGAGCCCGGGATGGACACGTCAAGACCCTCACCGCGCGGGTGGGCGGCGATGAAGCCAACGTCCTGCAGGAATTCCTGCAGGTCGCTGACGAGGCGTGGTCTATCGACGATGATGTGCAAGCCGCAGTGGCGCTTCGGAGTTGCCGCAACGAAGTCGCCTCCTCTCACTGTGGTGACGAAACGGCGCACGTCAAGGGGCAGCGAAAGAGAGCAGCCCAGTCGGGCACCCTGACGCGAAACGGATCGCCGCGATCGGCCACGGCCTCAAACGCCTCGCCGTCCGGCGCGAGATCGAAGCGCTCCGTACCGCCTAACCGCCCAGGGTCGCGACGTCGACGAGCTCCGCTCCCTCCGCGGCGAGCCCGCTGAGGATGCGCGGCAGAGCCTTTCCGGTCGCGTCCGGCCAGGAGTGCAGGAGGACGACGGAATCGTCCCGCCCGCGGATGCCCTCCAATACTCCCCGCGTGACGGACTCGGCGTCGTTGTCCTCGTGCCAGTCCCGCGGGTCGACATCCCAGCCGACGTGCACGTACCCCAGCTCAGCCAGGCAGCGGACGACCTCGGGGTCGTCCATGCCTGCACCGAACGGGCAGCGAAACCACGGCCGCGGGTCCACCCCGGTGACCGCCTCGATGGTCGCCCCGGCCGCGCGGACGTCCGCGCGGATCCCGTCTTCGGTGAGCGAGTCCATAGGCGCGTGGTGGTGGGAGTGGTTTCCGATCAGGTGGCCCGCCGACCCGATTCTCCTCGCCTGATCGGGGCTCGAGCGGGCCCAGCGTCCCTGAACGAAGAACGTGGCCGGCGCACCTGCACGGGCGAGCGAGGCGAGGATGAGCTCGAGAACGCGGCCCGTGCACGTCCGCGCGGGATGCTCGGTGTCGAAGGTGAGGGCGACGCGCACGGCTGCGGCTATTGCGCGAGCGTGACCTTGGTCAGCTGCTCGGGATGGTCCGCGTCGAGGCCCTTGGCGCGGGCCAGGGCCGCCGCGAAGAGCTGGCCGGCGACGACGGAGAGCAGCGGCGCGAAGGCGGCCCTGGGAGGCCGCGGCACGGGAAGCGAGAAGGCCGCGTGCGGGATTTTTGCCGCCGCGCTCCCGCTCGCGACGAGGGTTGCGCCCGCAGCTCGAGCGCGGACGGTTGCCTCGATCACCGCCGCGAGCGTCTCGTCGTGCGACGCGATCGCCCAGACCGGGAAGAGCGCTTCGATGGCTGCGACCGGCCCATGCGCGAGGTCCGTGGCGGTCAACGGCTCCGCTGCGACGCGACACGTCTCGGTCAGCTTGAGCGCGACCTCCCGTGCGGTGGCGAACTCGAAACCGCGGCCGATGACGAACATACGCTCCACGTAGGTGAAGGCGGGAGCGATCTCGCCGGCGCGAAGGTCGAGCGGGTCGAGCATCTCGGCCATCTGCTCGGTGACGCGTCGTAGGCCGTCGGCGATCTTCCGTATCTTGCCGGCCGCTCCGCCCGCGAGGAGTGCGAGCGAGGCGAGCTGGTTCACGTAGGTCTTCGACGCCGCAACGGATCGTTCCGGCCCCGCGAGAAGGGGGAGCGTCGCTTCTGCCGCCCGGGCCAGTGCGGAGCGGGGATCATTGGTGAGAGCGACGGTGAAGGCGCCGCGGACCCGCATCCGTTCCACATACTGGACGACGTCCCGTGTCTGGCCTGACTGCGACAGCGCGATGACGGCCGAGCCCGAGACGTCGAGTTTCGCGCCATAGTAGGTCGTCAGCGAGATCGAGTCCCGCATCGCGGTGAGGCCGGCGAGGACGCCGAACGCATAGACGCCATAGGACGCCGCCGCGTCCGAGGAGCCGTGCCCCACGAGCCGGATCGGAGCCGGAGCGCGCTTCGTGATCTCCGCGGCGACCGCGTCGTACTCGGAGGTGTGCTCGAGCAGCCTGCCGACGGCGTCCGGCTGGCCGCGGATCTCGGAGAGGAAGAGCGCTCCCGGACGGCTCACGCTTTGCCGATCCGTTCGCCGGTTTCGGGGTCGAAGACATGGGCCTCGTCGGGATGGGGCTTGAGCTTGACCCGCTCGCCGCGCTCAGGGGCGCTTCGCCAGTCCGTCCGCGCGACGAGCTTGGTCGTCTCCCCGGCCACCTCCGCGACGCAGAACACATAGGCGTCCGCGCCGATTTCCTCGACGACCTCGACCTCGGCCGGGATCCCCTCCACCGCGAGGTCGAGCGCCTCCGGACGGAATCCGAGCACGAGGCTCCCGCGGCCGTTCGCCGCTGCAGAGGGGGGCACCTGGACGGACTCGCCCCCGATCGTGAGCACGCCGCCCTCGACCGGGACGGTCAGGAGGTTCATCGCCGGCGAGCCGATGAAGCTTGCAACGAAGGTGTTGGTCGGCGACTCATAGAGTTCGCGCGGCGGCCCGCATTGCTGCACGCGTCCGTCCGACATGACGACGACGCGATTCCCGAGCGTCATCGCCTCGGCCTGGTCGTGTGTGACGTACACCGTCGTCACGCCGAGGCGGGACTGGAGCGCGGCGACGTCCGCGCGCATCTGCACCCGGAGCTTCGCGTCCAGGTTTGACAGCGGCTCGTCCATCAGGAAGACCGACGGCTGGCGGACGATCGCCCGGCCCATCGCAACCCGTTGCCGCTGACCGCCGGAGAGTTGGCCGGGCTTGCGCTGGAGATACGGCTCGAGGCCGAGCATTCTGGCCACCTCGAGCACACGTTCCGCGCGCTCCTCCTTCTTGACACGCGCGATGCGGAGTGGAAAGCCGATGTTCGCCTCGACGGTCAGATACGGGTAGAGCGCGTAGTTCTGGAAGACCATCGCGACGTCGCGCTTCTTGGGCGCCAGATCGGTGACGTCCCGGTCGCCGATGTAGATCGCCCCCGCGTCCACCTCCTCGAGGCCCGCAAGCATGCGCAGGGCGGTCGTCTTCCCCGACCCGGACGGCCCGACGAGGACGACGAACTCTCCGTTCTCGATGTGGAGGTCGAGTGCGTCGACAGCAGGGGCATCGGTGCCGGCGTAGATCTTGGTCGCCTGCTCGAAGCGGACGTCAGCCAACGGGCATCCTTTCGGCGCCACCGGCCGCCTGCCCGACCTGCTCGCGGGCTCGCCCCTGGGCCTCGGGCGGGGCGCCGATGGCGTCGAGGGCAAGAAGAACGGCACCCACGATCGGTGGAGAGGACGAGCGGCGTACGGCGATCTCGGTTCCGACCTCGCGCATTCCGGCCTCGATGCGGTCGAGGAGCCGTCCGTCACCGGCCTGCAGGAGCCCGCCGCCGAGGAGGAGCTCGACCGGTTGCTCCGTGAGGGCGAGGCGCTCGAGTGCGACGCGGGAGAGAGCCACTACCTCCGAGGCGAGCCGATCGACGATCCGCGCCGCGACGGCATCGTCGGCGGCGGCCGCGAAGACCACTGGGGGAAGCTCCTCGAGACGGCTCATCGAGATCGCGCCGCGGTGGATCGCCTCTGCCAGCTCGAGCGGGGTGCCGACCCCGAAGTGGGCCGGGACAAGGCGTTCGAGCGACGTGGTCGGACCGCGCCCGTCCTCGCTTCGCGCAGCGGCCGAGGTGGCTGCGAGGCCGACGTCGAAGCCGCCTCCCCAGTCGCCTGTGGTCGCGCCGAGCGCAGGGAAGCGGGCATGCCGGCCGTCCGGCGCCACGCCGACGCAGTTGATTCCAGCGCCGCAAACGACGGCGACGCCCCAGCCGCGCTCCGTCCCTGCCCGGAGGACCGCAAAGGTGTCGTTCCCGACGAAGATCTCGTCTGCCCAGCCGCGTGCCGCGACGGCGGCGCGGACCTCGTCCTCTTCGGCCGGGAAGTCGACGCCCGCCATGAGGAGTGCGGCGACGTCCGCGACCCGCCCCTCAGGCGGGCGGCCGAGCGCCTCTTCGATCAGCTCCGCGACGATCTCCACCGTGCCCTCGACGCCGATGTGGTGGGGCGAGCTCGCGGGGCCGCGCGCGAAGCCGACCACGGCCCCCGCGGCCGAGACGACCGCGACGTCCGTCTTCGAGTTGCCACCGTCGACTGCGAGCGCGTTCTTCACGTCGCGACTTCCACCAGGGTCGGAAGGTGGCCCGCTGCGATCAGCCGCTCCAGCAAGCCAACGCTCAGCCCCCACTGGCCGATGAGCGGATGGGCGAGGAGCGCTTTGTGCGCCGTGTCGAGGTCGCGGGTAACCGCCGCCTCTGCCGCCAGGCGCTCGTAGGCGGCTACGTGCTGGGCGAGGCCGAGGAGCTCTGGCGCGAGTGGGGCCTGCGCGAGCGGGACGGGACCCTCGCGCTCTACCCGCGCCGGAACTTCCACAGCGTCGTCGTCGGCGAGACCGGCGAGCGTTCCTCCGTTTCGGAGGTCGACGACATGCGTCTCGCCGGAGCCGGCGGCGAGGGAGGCCGCGAGGCCGGTCGCAGCCTCGCTGTAGTAGGCCCCGCCACGCTGCTCGAGGAGAGCCGGCTTCTCGTTGAGCGTCGGATCCCGGTAGAGCTCGAGCAGCCCGCGCTCGATCTCCATCACCGTTTCCGCGCGAGGCGTCCCTTCGAGCTGCTCCGCGAGGACGGCGTCGTGCTCGTAGAAGTAATGCAGGTAGTAGGAAGGCAGGACGCCGAGCTCGGCGACGAGCTCGGGGGCGAGGCCGGCCTCGGCGGCGAGCGTTTCGCCGTGCTCGGCGAGGACCTCGGGCAGGACGTCGTCGCCGTCGACGCGGACCGCGCGGACCCAGGTCAGGTGGTTTAGCCCGACCTGGTCGACGAGCACGCGCTCCGGCTCGACGCCCAGGAGGCCGGCGAACCTTCGCTGGAAGCCGATTGCCACGTTGCAGAGCCCTACCGCGCGATGGCCTGCGTCGAGGAGCGCGCGCGTCACGATTCCGACCGGGTTCGTGAAGTCGATGATCCAGGCGTCGTCCGCGGCTAGCTCGCTGACGCGCTCTGCGATCCCGAGGACGACGGGGACCGTCCGCATCGCCTTGGCGAACCCGCCGGCGCCGGTCGTCTCCTGCCCGATGCAGCCGCAGGCCAGCGGCACCGTCTCGTCCGAAAGCCGCGCCTCCTGGCCGCCGACGCGGATCTGGACGAGGATGAAGTCGGCGCCTTCGACAGCGTGGTCTAGGTCGTCCGTGACGACGAGCTGCCCCTCGAAACCCTCCCGCTCGAGCATGCGCGCGGCGAGGCCGCCCACGACTTCCCGGCGATCAGCGTCGATGTCTTGCAGGACGAGCTCGCGCACGGGAAGCCGTTCGCGCTCGCGGGCGAGCCCGCTCACGAGCTCGGGGGTGTAGGTGGAGCCGCCGCCGACGACCGCGACCTTCATCCCTTCACACCTGTCAGCGTTACGCCCTCGACGAAGGCCCGCTGCGCGAAGAAGAAGAGGAGGACGACCGGGGCGATGACGATGAGCGTTGCCGCCATCGTCAGGTTCCACTGCACCTGGTGAATCGTCCGGAACTGGGCGAGGCCGACCGAGAGCGTCCAGTTGTCCGGGCTCTCGCCGGTGTACAGGAGCGGCCCGAAGAAGTCGTTGAAGCAGAAGAGAAACGAGAAGAGCGCGACCGCCGCGATCGCCGGCTTGGTGAGCCGCAGGACGACGGTCGTCAGGATGCGAAACTCCCCGCAGCCGTCCACGCGCGCGGCGTCGAGGTACTCGTCCGGGATCGTGAGGAAGAACTGCCGCAGCAGGAAGATCGAGAAGGCGTCGCCGAGCAAGTTCGGCAGGATGAGCGGCCAGAGGCTCCCGACGAGGTGGAGCTTCGCCCACATGACGTAGACGGGAATCACCGTCACCTGCGGTGGAAGCAACATGGCGACGAGGACGACCAGGAATGCGGCCTCGCGACCTCGCCAGCGCAGCTTCGCGAGCGCATAGGCGACCGGGATGCTCGACGCGAGGAGAAAGAGCGTCGCAAGGCCGCCGTAGATGAGGGAATTCAACGCGTAGCGCCAGAGGGGTGCCTCGTTGAAGACATCGGCGAAGTTCTGGAATCGGAACGGATGTGGCCAGAGGTCGGGCGAGAGCGCCTGCTCGTTCGTCATGAACGCGGTCAGGACGATGAAGACGAACGGAGCGAGGAAGACGAGCGCGGCGACGATGAGGAGGCTGTGGTCGGCGACCGCGACGAGTAAGCGCCGGCGGCGGACGTGCGCAGGGGGCTTGCGCCGCACGAGGGCGGGTGACTGCGCCGGTGCGGTCGCGCTCGTCATCGGATGGCCGGCGCCTGGTAGTGGACCCAGCGGCGCGAGTTGCGGACGATGATGAAGGTGACGGCGAATGCGACCGCGAGTAACAGCATCGCCATCGCCGAGGCGTAGCCCATGTTGAAGTAGCGGAAGCCTTGCTGATAGAGCAGCACGGGATAGAACAGGGTCGAGTCGAGCGGATAGCCGAGGGAGTTGGCGCCCTCCGTCGCGGACGCGGCAGAACCAGCGGCAATGGTGCTTGCGACGTAGGCCTGCGTGAAGTACTGCAGCCCTTCGATGACTCCGATGACGATCGCGAAGAGGATCACCGGGCTGATCGTGGGGAGCGTGACCCAGCGCATGCTCTGCCAAGCCCCTGCGCCGTCGAGCTCTGCCGACTCGTACAGGTGCCGCGGAACGTCGATGACCGCGGCGAGGAAGATGATCATCAGGTTCCCGACGCCCCAGAGGCCGAGCAGGACGAGCGACGGCTTCGACCAGGTCGGCGAGTCGAACCAGAGCGGGTCAGGGAGCCCGAGATGGCGCAGGAGGTTGTTGACCGGGCCCGTGCCCGGGTTCAGCAGGTAGACGAAGCCGAGGGTTGCTGCGACGGGAGGCACCAGCGCGGGCAGATAGAAAACCGTGCGGAAGAACCCGATCCCGCGACGCGCGCGCGAGAGCATGAGGGCGACTCCGAAGGCGAAGATCGCGTTCAGCGGCACCGCGACGGCGATGATCCAGAGCGTGTTCGAGACGGCCGGCCAGATTCGCTGGTCGCCAG
>Ga0207674_10010381_pt1 | contig 10554 bp, 11 predicted proteins | sample KBSCornC72_FD_184303 | JGI IMG/M metagenome (GOLD analysis project Ga0207674, IMG submission 184303) | Corn rhizosphere microbial communities from Kellogg Biological Station, Michigan, USA - KBS Corn C7-2 (SPAdes) (version 2) | ecosystem: Host-associated > Plants > Roots > Rhizosphere > Soil ...
GCGACCTTGGGCATCCCCGGCTCGGCGGGAGTTCCGGCGGAGACGGCGCAGCACACGCTGGCGCTGCCCTTTAATGACCTGGAGGCGGTGCGGCAGGCCTTTGCCGCCTATCCCGGCGCGATTGCCTGCGTGATCGTGGAGCCGGTGGTGGGCAACGCCGGAACGATTCCTCCTGCGGCGGACTATCTGGAGGGATTGCGGGCGCTGACGGCGGAGCATGGGGCGCTGCTGATTCTGGACGAGGTGATGACCGGCTTTCGGCTGTCGCTGGGCGGGGCGCAGCAGCTTTACGGCATCACGCCCGATCTGACCACGCTGGGCAAGATCATCGGCGGCGGGTTGCCGTGCGGGGCGTTTGGTGGCCACGCCGACGTGATGGACTTCCTCGCGCCGCTGGGCCCGGTCTACCAGGCGGGGACACTGAGTGGCAATCCGCTGGCCATGGCGGCGGGGATCGCGACCTTGCGGGAGTTGATGGCGAAGCAGAACTCGATCTATCCGGCGCTGGAGAAGACGACGGCGGCCATCGCCGAGGGGGTCGCCGGGATCGCGCGCGAGGCGGGGGTGGCACTGACCGTCAATCGTGTGGGGTCGATGTTTACGTGGTTCTTCACGGCGGGAGCGGTTACGGACTTTGCTTCTGCGGCTACATCCGACACTGCGGCCTTTGGGCGCTTTCACCGGGCCATGATGGAGGCTGGAGTGTGGCTGCCACCGAGCCAGTTCGAGGCGGCGTTCGTCTCGACGGCGCATGGCGAGGCTGAGGTGGAGACGACGCTAGCGGCGGCGCGGTCGGCGTTTGCGGGGTAAAAAGCATGGAGACTGGTGCGCGGGCGGGAACCAAATACAGGGGTCTCTCCACTGCGGTGGCAAAGCGCCGCCTCCGGTCGAGATGACGTGGTTTTTTGGGGGGGTCGGATTAAGTCCGCGATGATTCCCTCAGCGGCTAAAGCCGCATAGCATTCGGGCCACTTATGGCACGGCCGAAGCCGTGCCCTTGCAGAACCGATTCTTTCTTCGGAGAGATTGCCGGGCAGCGCCGATCAGGCCCAGTCGCTCAGGCCCAGCCAGCGACGGTGACGAACTCTGTTTGGGTGGGGGTGTGCTGCTCCAGCAGGCGGCGGGTGGCTTCGACCGTCGGCAGGCGCGGCTGGCCGAGGCCGAGGTGGCCGCCGTCGTGCATCAGGACGTTCGAGGCTCGTCCGCGCTGCCGATTGTGAGCGATGCCGCGGGTGACGTTGGCGAGGATCTTCTCCGTGCCGATGGGGTTCCAATCGAACGCGGTGATGTTCCACTGCACGGCGGTCAGGCCCAGCTCGCGGGCGGTGCGCAGAACGATGGGGCGGCGGGCTCCGTGGGGCGGGCGGAAGAAGCGCACGGGCGCGCCGAGAATATCTTCGAGCACAGCATTGCACCCGGCAAGCTCCTCGCGGATGCGCGTCGCGGACTGCCACGAGAGCCAAGGGTGGGTCATGGTGTGGTTGCCGATGAGGTGACCGGCGGCGGCGATGGCTCGCGCCAGAGCGGGGCGCTGCCGAGCGAAGTTTCCAATGAGGAAGAAAGTGGCGTGGACTTCGTGCCGGGCGAGGACTTCGAGCAGCCGCTCGGTGGCGTCGTCGTTGGGGCCGTCATCATAGGTGAGGGCAATCTCGTTGGGATTGGAGCCCGCGACGAGCACCCGTCCGAAGAGCTGCGACTGCGGCCAGAGCGCCGGGTAGGCGAGGCCTCCGGCAGCGGCAGCGGTAGAGAGGACGGCAGCGGCGGCCAGTTGCACGGATGTCATCGTTGGACCTCCCCTCTGCTCTCTTTGCCGTTAGACGCCGACTTTGGACTTGCCGGCGACGGCAGCGACTTTACGGATGGTATAAGGCTTTGCCGGTCTGCCGGTCTGCCGGTCTAATGAAAAGCGAAAGGCAAATATAGGGGTCTCTCCGCTGCGCAGCAGACGATGAAGCTGTCTGCTGCTCCGGTCGAGATGACGTATGTTCGGGGCGGCAGCGAGATGACATATGTCAGTGGCGGCAAGATGCTCTGCTCTGGCGAATGGCCCGCTCCGGCGCTTCCCGGAGATGGTCGCGCGGGCTCTAGTGGTGGGCGTGGGCGTGCTCCTGCTGGAGGATGGCGAGGACCTCTTCTGCGTGGTCTTCGGGCTGCACCTTGGGGAAGACGTGCAGCAGGCGCTGGCCAGAGCCGGTGTCGGGGCTGACGATGAAGGTGGTGCGCTCGACGCCCTTGACCAGCTTGCCGTACATGCTCTTGGGGCGGAGCAGGTCGTAGCGCTTGATGAGCGTCATGTCGGGGTCGGCGAGCAGGTCGTAGGGGAGGTTGTACTTGCGCTGGAAGTTCTTCTGCCCCTTGACGTCGTCGCGGGAGATACCGAGGACGACGGCGCCGGCCTCCTGGAGCTTCTGGAAGGCGTCGCGGAAGCCGCAGGCTTCGATGGTGCATCCGGAGGTGTTGGCGCGGGGGTAGAAGAAGAGAACGACGGGCTTGTCGGAGAAGTCGGTGAGATTGACGGTCTCACCGTCCTGGTTCTGCAGGGTAAAGTTTTCGACGATATCGTTGAGCTGCATTGCAATCCTCTGGCGAATTTGTGGCGGCCCTGATGCTCGGCTTGGCTGACGGGTTAGGAGGCGACGAACGCCTCGGTGGATTTTTCGAGCGACGCGGTGTCCTCGACGTGGAGCATGGTGCGGTGGCGATCATGCTTGTCCGGAATCTGACGCATGAGGCCGGTAAGAACCTTGCCGGGGCCGACCTCGATGAAGTGGGTGACGTCGTGGTCGGTAAGAAGCTGGATGCACTCGACCCAGCGGACGGGCGCGGTGACCTGGCGGATGAGGCAGTCGCGCGCCTCGGCGCGGCGGGTGATGAGGCGGGCGTCGACGTTGGCGGCGATGGGAAACTGCGGGTCGTTGAAGACCAGGGCTTCAAGGTCGGTGGCGAGCGCTTTCTGCGCCGGCTCCATGAGCGCGCAGTGGAAGGGGGCGCTGACGGCGAGCATGACGGCGCGTTTGGCCCCGGCCTGTTTGCACAGGTCGGCGACGCGATGGACGGCGTCCGTGGCTCCGGAGATGACGGTCTGATTGGGCGAGTTGAGATTGGCCGGGGAGACAACGGCGCTGTTGGGCGAGAAGGCCTGCGCCGTGGGGCTGGTGATGTTGGCGTTGGGCAGCGGAGTGAGGTCGTCGGAGACCTGGGCGCAGATGTCGTTGATGAGGTCGGCGGAGAGGCCGAGGATGGCGGCCATGGCGCCTTCGCCGGGAGGGACGGCCTGCTGCATGTAGCGGCCGCGGTTGCGAACGGTGCGGACGGCGTCGGCGAAGGAGAAGGTTCCGGCGGCGACATGGGCGGAGTATTCGCCGAGAGAGTGGCCGGCGGCGAAGTCGGGAACGATGCCTTTTTCGGCGAGGACGCGAGCGGCGGCGACCGAGACGGTGAGAATGGCAGGCTGGGTGTGCTCGGTGAGCTTGAGCTGGTCTTCCGGGCCCTCGAAGATGAGCCGTGAGAGAGAGAAGCCAAGGGCTTCGTCTGCCTCGTCGAAGACGGCGCGGGCGGCGGGGAAGTTTTCGTAGAGATCTCTGCCCATGCCAACCGATTGGGAGCCCTGACCGGGGAAGAGGAACGCAGATTTTGCCATTGCAATTAAATGGTAAATCAGAAGAGGGTCCGAAGACAGAACTGCGTGCGGGCGGATGGGGCCTAATTGGGCGATTATCGATTGGATGGAAAGAGACAAGGGAGAGGAAGGCATGCCCCAGAGGCCGAAGCCCTGTTTGGCGGGAGGGTTGAGAGGGCCAAGGCTAAAGCCTCGGCGTACCCCAGAGGCAACGGCAAGGAGTACCTGGCAACGTCAAGGGCAACAGCAAGATGCGGAGGCGGATTCAAGGTTGAGGTGCAATGTTTGTGAGTTTAGTGGCCCATCTTGGGGCCCTGATTGTAGGCCATCGAGAGCATTTTCCTCTATTCCTGTGAATGGGATAGATTGAATCCGCCGACTCTCCGCCACGCTTCGCTCTGGTCGGGATGACGTGGTTTGTTGATGAACCTCAGCCGAGATGATGTAAGGGTTGGCAGCCTTCGTCGAGATGATGTGCCCTTTTGCCGATATGCTGTTCTGCCTCGGATGACTTACCACTACTTCTTGCCTTCGCGCGCGCCCTTCCACAGATCGATGTTGCCCTCCTGCGCGTAGGCATCGATGGCCTTCAGCTCCGCATCGGTGAACTGGAGCTTGTGAATCGCGTCGAGTGAGTTGTCGAGCTGCTCGACGTTGCGGGCTCCAATCAGTGCCGAGGTGACACGCGAGTCGCGCAGTACCCAGGCGATTGCCATCTGGGCCAACGTCTGGCCGCGTCCCTGTGCAATCTCGTTGAGCGCCCGCACCCGCTTCAGATTCTCTTCGGCCAGGTGCGACTTCTGGAGCGAACCTTCCGCAGCGGCGCGCGACTGCTTCGGTACACCGTTCAGGTATTTATTAGTGAGCAGCCCCTGGGCCAGCGGGGAAAACGCGATGCAACCCGCGCCCAATTCCTCGAGCGTGTCGAGCAGACCTCTCTCAATCCAGCGATTGAACATCGAATATGACGGCTGATGGATCAACAGCGGCACGCCTTCGCTCTTGAGAATCCGCGCCGCCTCCCGCGTCGCCTCCGGGCTATAGGACGAGATGCCCACGTAGAGGGCTTTGCCCTGCCGGACTGCATGGGCGAGCGCTCCCATCGTCTCTTCGAGCGGCGTCTCGGGCGAGGGACGGTGCGAGTAGAAGATGTCGACGTATTCGACGCCGATCCGATTCAGGCTCTCGTCGAGCGAGGCGAGCAGGTACTTGCGCGAGCCTCCGATGCCGTAAGGGCCAGGCCACATGTCCCATCCTGCCTTCGATGAGATGACCAACTCATTGCGGTGGTCGCGAAGGTCCTTTTGCAGGATGAGGCCGAAGTTCTCTTCGGCCGATCCGTAGGGCGGGCCGTAATTGTTGGCAAGATCGAAATGGGTAACGCCACGGTCGAATGCGCGACGAACCATCGCCCGGCCGGTTTCAAAGATATCGGCGCCGCCAAAGTTCTGCCATAACCCCAGCGATACCGGAGGCAATACAAGCCCCGACCTGCCGCACCGCCGGAACTGCGCTCCGTCATACCGTTTTGCATCAGCTACATAACTCATCCGCATCCCTTTCCACTTCTTCATTCCACCGCTGGAGCCAGCTCAAATTCGCCGCATCCTCAAAAGTATTTCACAGCGTATGGACGGGCTTAATCCCGCGCCAGATCCGGGTAAATTCCGTGTGTTCAGGATATTCAACAGCCTGGTTGCAAGTTCTGACGCCGCCGGTGTAGTGTTGCTAGCCTCAGGCAGAGTGATCTTCGGAAAACCATTACGAATGCCGCGCCCACAGATACCACGCCCAGACGTCAAATACTGAAGGAGCCAAGCCTATGTCTACCATGACTGCTACGCCAACCAGCAAGGTCGCACCCGGAAGCTACGGCTTTCCCGTTACCTTCCGCAAACAGTATGGAAACTATATTGGCGGAGAGTGGGTCGCGCCCGCTTCCGGCACCTACTTTGAAAATGTCACTCCCGTAACCGGAGAAGTTCTCTGCGAGATTCCGCGCTCGAACGCGGACGACGTCAACCGCGCGCTCGATGCCGCACACGCTGCCAAGGCTGCGTGGGGCCGCACCTCGCCGGCTGTGCGCGGACACATTCTCGAACAGATCGCCCAGCGCATGGAAGATAATCTCGAGATGCTGGCGACGGTCGAGACCTGGGACAACGGCAAGGCCATCCGCGAGACGCTTGCCGCGGACCTGCCGCTGAGCATCGACCACTTCCGCTACTTCGGCGGCTGCATTCGCGCGCAGGAAGGCGGCATCTCGGAGATCGACGCGGACACGGTCTCCTACCACTACCACGAGCCTCTGGGCGTCGTCGGCATGATCATCCCGTGGAATTTTCCGATCCTGATGGCAACGTGGAAGCTGGCCCCGGCGCTGGCCGCGGGCAATTGCGTGGTGCTGAAGCCCGCCGAGCAGACTCCGCTCTCCATCCTTGTACTGATGGAACTGATCGGCGACCTGCTGCCTCCCGGCGTGCTGAACGTGGTCAACGGCTTTGGCCTCGAAGCGGGCAAGCCGCTGGCGTCGAGCCCGCGCGTCAACAAGGTGGCCTTTACCGGAGAGACTACTACCGGGCGGCTCATCATGCAGTACGCCTCGCAGAACATCATCCCGGTAACGCTCGAACTCGGCGGCAAGAGCCCCAACATCTTCTTCGCCGACGTGATGCGCGAGGACGACGCCTTCTTCGACAAGGCGCTCGAAGGCTTCACCATGTTTGCGCTCAACCAGGGCGAGGTCTGTACCTGTCCTTCGCGCGCCCTGATCCAAGAGTCGATCTATGACGCCTTCATGGAGCGTGCGCTGGGCCGGGTCAAGGCAATTAAACGCGGCAATCCGCTCGACCGCGACACCATGATCGGCGCGCAGGCCTCCACGGAGCAGATGGAGAAGATCCTCTCCTACTTCGACATCGGCAAACAAGAGGGCGCAAAGGTGCTGACCGGCGGCAAGCGCGCGGACAACGGCGGAGACCTGGCCAACGGCTTCTACATTGAGCCGACCGTCTTCGAGGGCAACAACAAGATGCGCGTCTTCCAGGAAGAGATCTTCGGGCCGGTGGTTTCGGTGACGAAGTTCAAGGACGACGAGGAGGCGCTGGCGATCGCCAACGACACGCTCTATGGGCTAGGTTCCGGCATATGGACGCGCGACATGAACCGCGCCTACCGCTTTGGCCGGGGCATCCAGGCAGGCCGGGTGTGGACCAACTGCTACCACCTCTATCCGGCACACTCCGCCTTCGGCGGATACAAGCAGTCCGGCATCGGCCGCGAGAATCACAAGATGATGCTCGACCACTATCAACAGACAAAGAATCAGCTCATCAGCTACAGCCCCAATGCCATGGGCTTCTTCTAAAGACGCGAGCACGGTACCCACGTTCCGGAAGCGGGACGCGGGTACCGGCTTTCGCGCGTATCTCGTGCGTCTCCTGCTGAACTCCAAACGATTTCAGGTGACCTATGTCCCCGATTCCCGGTCAGGTTCTCGCCACCGATGCCGCTATCGAACTGATGGCGAAGCTGCACGGGAAACATGGCGATCTGATGTTTCACCAGTCCGGCGGCTGCTGCGATGGAAGCTCGCCCATGTGCTATCCGCGCGGAGAGTTTCTGCTTGGCGATAACGACGTTCTCCTGGGGATGCTCGGCGACACGCCTTTCTATATAAGTCGCAGCCAGTTTGAATACTGGAAGCACACGCAGCTCATCCTCGATGTCGTCCCCGGACGGGGCGGCATGTTCTCGCTCGAAAATCCTGAGGGCGTGCGCTTTCTCATTCGCTCCCGCGTCTTTACCGATGAAGAGATCAACGCACTGCGCACCGCGGGCCGCATCTGATTCCAGTTTGTTGCAGCTTGCGAAGAACATACTCATTTCAGCAAGGTTGGACTTCGATTCAGAATAAGACAGGCAGCGTCTTCAACATGCACGAGTTGGATTTTGTCAGATCCCAGGTCGGCTGCTCGTCTACGAGCCGGATATTTAGCAGGCGATCGAGAACCGTCTTGAATACAACCTGAGCTCCGGTGCAAGCGAGGGAAGCACCTACGCAGAAGTGAATTCCTACGCCAAAGGCGATATGGCGATTCTTCTGCCGCTGGATGTCGAACTGATCAGGCTCAGTAAAATATGCCGGGTCCCGGTTTGCCGAATTGAGCATTTGGAAGACCATATCCCCTTTATGAATCTGTTTTGCCGCCTAATTCCGCATCCGGCTTCATGAGACGCGGTTGACGAGCAACCGTGCTCTCGATGAGCGCTGTCCTCGCGTCTCAACAGCAAATACGGCAGCACAAACTCCCACTCCTCATCCGTCACATCGCTCGGATAGCCAACCTTACCCTTGTTGCCCTTGTTGCCCATCCGTCCATGTTGGCCACAAAACAACCCCGCGCAAAGTCCCTAACCGGGTGCAAAACTTCGTAACAGTCTCTAAGCCGTGTGCCTGAGGGTGTATCGGTGCCCCCAAGCCGCAGATTCCTCCGCTTCGCTGCGGAATGACAAGCAAGAGGAACCAGGACTCTACACCAATGGAAATTCTGCTCTAAAATCGGCCGATCCATCTTTGGAAATCACGTGGAAGAAGCCGTACCATCCTGGCGGCCCTCGTGCAGCAGATACCATGCTCCCGCTGCGATGCAGGCTATCGCAATCGCCGCGCCAGAAGCTGCCGTCTGCGCGGTCATCGCGCCCCATCCGCCGATCAGACCGAGATCGGCGAAGCGCCAGAAGCTGCGCAGGAACCACGCCGCAAAGGCGATGACGCAGATAATGCTCACAACCCGCATGAAGATCAGCGGGCGCGTCGCGCGTCTTAGCGCCATCTCCTGCCTCCGCGCCTGTGCCTGCCGCCAGACCGGCCCGGCGGCGGGCGGCTCGATCTCCGCGCGCAGCGCCGCCGCGCTTCGCAGCAGGCTTCCGGCGACCAGCCGCGTCTCCGCGCAGACCGCGCAGGCCCGGAGATGAGCGTCCAGTTCTGGCGTCCATGCGTCCGTGCGCAAAGCGTCTGCAACTTCGGTCCCCCGTTCACACCGGTTTCGCTTCATGCTCTCTCCTCGGTAGGCCGCAGCAATCCTGCTGCCCTTCTGCGCGCGCGGAAGAGCAGCAGGCGGACACTCATAGCACTCAGGCCCATCGCCTCCGCGATCTCGACATGGCTCATTCCTTCGACGTAGGCCAGCCATAGAAGTTCCCGCTCTCTCGGCTTCAGCGCCTGCATCGCCGTGCGCACATCGATCTGGATATTAACCTGCGTATCGGCGTTCGGCTGCGATCCCGACTCCACAGGCTCCGGATACGGAGCGCCCTCGCCGCGACGCCAGCGGTCGCGCAGCAAATTGGCGGCAATACGAAACAGATATTTCCGCGTGCTGTCCCTGTCCATCGCCGGGGGTCGGCGCACAAGAAAGCGGCAATAGGTCTCCTGCAACAGATCGTCGGCCACATCCCTGTGCCCGGTCACGCCGATCAGGTAGGCGAGGATCGAGTGAGCGGTCGCGTCGTAGAGCGACTGGAACTCCTGCTCGTCCATCTCGTTCGCCGCAGCGTCTTCCTCATCGGGCCAGACGACCTGTGCGGCGATGGCATCGGGTTTATGCATCGGCATCCAGACCTCGTGCATCGACATCCGGACCTCGCTATGCGCGGCCATCCTGATTCAGCAACCCGAAGGATCGGGAGAGGAAATAGGTTGCCCCCGCCGCCAACTCGAACCCGATGCCCAGCGCAATCGACAGCGTGCCGATAAAGGTGTTGGCCTGCGCCTCGTCTCCGGCGATCGAATGCAGAGACAGCAGCGCCACGCCGAACGCGATCAGCATAATCCCCGCGCGGACGCCACTCAGGATGTTTTTGTACGGGTTAGCCCGCTCGGCTCGTTCCACCGCAAGCGAATCGAGAAATTGACTTCCAGACTCCGTCTGCGCATATGCAAGCAGCGATTGACTCGAATCGATCTTCTCCAGCACCTTCATCTGCACACCAGCCTGGAACTTCGCAATCTGGTGACGCCGAATCGACGAGAAGACCACCCACGCGATCCACCCAATGGTAAAGAACACAATAAAAGGAACCAGAACTTCATGACCCATATGTTTTCCCTCTCTCCCGAGACATACGCTTTCACCCGGTATAACGTTCAAGAGGGACAAACGGTTAACAACTACCCGTTTTTACAGCCTTGAGCATCTCCGCCACCGTCTGCCCTAGTACTGGGTGCACCATCTCGGGCGCGACCTCGGCCAGCGGCTCCAGCACAAACCGACGCTCGTGCATTTCCGGGTGCGGCAGCGTCAGCTCCGGTGTCGACATCACCACGCTGCCGTAGAGCAGCAGGTCGAGATCGATCACGCGAGGCCCCTTGGCGACGATCCGCTGGCGCCCCATACCGTGCTCCACCGCGAGCAGGGCCCGGATCAGATCCAGCGGCTCCAGGTCGGTCTCCAGCAGAAGCGCTCCATTGAGAAATCGCGGCTGCTCGAGATAGCCTACTGGCTCGGTGTCATAGAAGGTCGAGACGGACTGCACCTCGCCCAGCCCGCCGATCCGCTCCACGGCTTCGCGCAGATTCGCCTCCCGGTCGCCGAAGCGGGACTCGAGGTTAGACCCCAGCGCAACTGCCGCCAGACCTTTCATGACCGCTCCGGAGACGCTTGGAACGCCTCGAGCCCAAAAGAATTGCCTTGCAGGATTTCGTGCTTGCCACACAACGTACCACGCCGGACATACCCAAGACCATTACACCGCGGCATGGTGCAAACCTATCGCGAGAGCCTCTGATTCAGGCTCGGCCACTTCGTCGTATCCATGCGCCAGCTCCCAGGCAGAGCGATCGCGCATGAGCCGCTGCACCAGAGCGGTGTGCATGGCATGGCCCGCCCTCTCGGCCACCACCCGCCCCTGAATCCGGCGGCCGGCCAGGGCCA